>Ga0182024_10021477_pt1 | contig 11715 bp, 12 predicted proteins | sample P32metaG_FD_120480 | JGI IMG/M metagenome (GOLD analysis project Ga0182024, IMG submission 120480) | Permafrost microbial communities from Stordalen Mire, Sweden - P3-2 metaG (Illumina Assembly) | ecosystem: Environmental > Terrestrial > Soil > Wetlands > Permafrost | place: Sweden: Stordalen... | reverse complement strand
GTTGCGAAGTTATCGTTCGCAGCTAGGTTTGTGACCCGATAACGGTGGTATCATGCCGAGCGACGGTTTTACCTTTACTACGCGCGTCGAGCCTATTTCGCCCCCATGAGCCGCCGGCCGCGATCGATTCGCGAGACCGGCGGGAATTGGTGGAGGCGCCGGGTACCGCCCCCGGGTCCGCAACGCTTATTCCGTAAGCCGTTTATCGCCATAGTCGGTTGCCCGACGCGGGAGATATAGGGTGGCGCCGGCGCGAACGCAATCGCGGCGAGTTGCTGCTAGCATCGCCGGGTATATTCTCGTCATTCCCGCGCAAGCGGGAATCCAGGACAAGAAGCTCCATCGCTTGCCCTGGATGCCCGCTTGCGCGGGCATGACGGTGTTTGCGTGAGGGCACATGCCGCTGACCCCGGAACAGGAGAAAGAAATCGCCGCCGAGCGCGGGGCAAGCCGCCCGACGCGCCGCGCCACCGTCTCGGCGCTCGAAGAGATCCTCTACGAGGCTCTGCCGGTGCTCGACCACGGCTTTGTCCGGGTCGTCGACTACATGGGCGACGATGGGGCGATCGTGCAGGCCGCGCGCGTCTCCTATGGCCGCGGCACCCGTCGGGTCAGCGAGGACCGCGGCCTCATCAACTATTTGATGCGCCACCGCCATACGACGCCATTCGAGATGTGCGAGATCAAGTACCACGTGAAATTGCCGATCTTCGTCGCCCGGCAATGGATCCGCCACCGCACGGCCAACGTCAACGAGTACTCGGCGCGCTATTCGATTCTCGACAACGAGTTCTATATCCCCGCGCCCGAACATCTGGCAACGCAGGCGGCGGTCAACCGCCAGGGGCGTGGCGATGTTATCGAGGGGGAAGCGGCGCAACGAGTCCTCGATCTGTTGCGCGGCGATGCCGAGCGCGCCTATGCCGGCTATGCCGAACTGCTCAACGAGGACGCGACGGGCGCGACGCACGACCCGACCTGGCCCGGCCTCGCGCGCGAACTGGCCCGGATGAACCTGTCCTTGAACTTCTATACCCAATGGTACTGGAAGACTGATCTCCATAACCTCATGCATTTCCTCAGCCTGCGCGCCGACCCGCATGCGCAGTACGAGATCCGCGCCTATGCCGAGGCGATGCTTGAGACCATGGAGCGCTGGGTCCCGCTCGCCCACGCCGCCTTCCTCGAATACCGCATGAACGCGGCGCTGATCTCGGCCGGCGGGCTCGCAATCATCCGGCGGATGCTCGCCGGCGAGGCGGTCGATCAGGCCGCGAGCGGCTTGTCGGCGCGCGAATGGCGCGAATTGATGGCGGTGCTCGGAAGGCCAACCGGTTCCTGAACGCTTGCCGCCATGCCGCGACGCGCCGATGATGCCGCGCCAAGGGCAACAACGGGCAGGGCAGGGCGATGCGCATAGGCTTTGTCGGGACCGGCACGATGGGGACGCCGATTGCCGGTTGCCTGATCGCGGCGGGTCACCAGCTGACGGTCTACGACATCAGGCGGGCGGCGACCGGGGCGCTCGTCGCGCAGGGCGCGGCGGTGGCCGAGACGCCGCGCGCCGCCGCCGAGAGCGCCGATGCGGTCTTCACCTCGCTGCCCGGGCCGGCCGAGGTCGAGACCGCCGTCCTCGACCCCGTTTCCGGCATTCTCAGGGGGATGCCGAGCGGCGCCGCCTATATCGATCTGACGACCAACGCGCCAGCGACGATCCGCTTTCTGGCCGAGCGTTGCCGCGAACGCGGCGTCGCGTTTCTCGACGCCCCGGTCAGCGGGCGCCCGCCCAACATGACCGTGATGGTCGGCGGCGAGGAAGCCGATTTCACCCCGGTGCGGCCGCTCTTCGAGGCAATCGCCAAGAATGTCTTCCATGTCGGGCCGAGCGGCGCGGGCTGCGTCGCCAAGCTCGTCACCCAATACCTCGGCTACACCAATTTCATCGCCGCGCTCGAAGGCATGCTGATCGGCGCCAAGGCCGGCGTCGATCTCGGAATCCTCGCCCGCATCGTGCCCGTAAGCGCCGGCCAGAGCCGCACCTTCGACAACATCCCGCGCTCGGTGTTGACCGGCGCTTTCTCCTCGGGCGGCACGCTCGACATCGTCGCCAAGGACATCGATCTCGCCGTCGCACTGGCCCGCGAGGTTGGGGCGCCGGCCCAGCTCGGCATCCTGGCGTCGGAAATGTACAAGCGCGCCCAGGCCCAGGGCTGGGGTGGGGAGGGATTTCCGGTCGTCGCCCGAATATTGGAGGCGATGGCCGGCGTCGGGCTGCGCCATGAGTGACCCCAGGGCTGCCAAGGACGACGAATGCCTCGCCCGCCTGCTGCTGGCGCAGGATGTCGCCGAGTTCCTCTACGGCGAAGCGGAAATCCTCGACGAGCGGCGCTACGAGGAGTGGCTGGCGCTCCTGGCCGACGACATCCGATATTGGATGCCGATGCGGCGCAACGTCAAATTCGGCGAGGGTGAGCGCGAGTTCACCCGCGAGGGCACCGACATCGCCTGGTTCGATGAAGGCAAGGACACGCTGACCCGGCGGGTGCGGCAGATCCAGACCGGCATCCACTGGGCCGAGGAGCCGCAATCGCGCATCGCGCACCTCGTCTCCAACGTGCAGGTGGCCGAGGCGTCGCCCTCGGTCGAGGAACCCCGCGAAGTCATCGTGAAATGCCGCTTCCTCGTCTACCGCAACCGGGTCGAGACCGAGACCGATCTCCTCGTCGGCAAGCGCCAGGACACTCTGCGCCGGGTTACAGGTGGCCGAGGCGCAAATGGCCGAGGCGCAAATGATTGGCAGATCGCGCGCCGCACGATCATCCTCGACCAGAACGTGCTACTCAGCAAAAACCTGACCTTTTTCTTTTGAACCACGGAGACACGGAGCAAGAGAATTGTCATCCCGGCGAAGGCCGGGATCCATGCCGGCAAACGCATTGTCGCCCGTCCGTGGATCCCGGCCTTCGCCGGGATGACAAATAGCTTCGTGTCTTCGTGGTGAATTTTCCGGAGGCACGCATGGCAACGGCACGCACCACCGGTTATCGTCCCGGGCTCGTTGATCTCGCTTCCGGGCAGATCAGCCGCGAGATCTTCGTCAACGAGGAGATCTACGCCGAGGAGCAGGAGCGGATCTTCGCCCGTGCGTGGCTTTTTGTCGGGCATGAGGGCCAGATCCCCAACCCCGGCGATTTCGCCGCCTCGCGGATGGGCGAGGAGGCCGTCATCCTCACCCGCGACCGGGCCGGCGCGGTCCACGTCTTCCTCAATTCGTGCCGCCACCGCGGGATGAAGGTGTGCCGCTACGACGAGGGCAACACCACGGTCTTCACCTGCCCCTATCACGGCTGGAGCTATGGCACCGACGGGAAGCTGGTCGGCGTCCCGTTTTTCCGCGAGGCCTATCATTCCCAGCTCGACCGCAGCCAATGGGGCCTCGTCGAGGTCGCGCAGGTGTGCGTCTACAAAAGCACCGTCTGGGCCACCTGGGACAAGCAGGCGCCGCCGCTCGTTGATTATCTCGGCGATTTCGCCGGATATCTCGACCAGACCCTCGACGGCTGGGACGGCAGCGACGGCGGCACCGAGGTGTTGGGCGGCGTCCAGAAATGGCTGGTGCCGTGCAACTGGAAATTCCCGGCCGAGAATTTCAGCGGCGACAGCTATCACAACATCAGCCATCGCTCGGTCGATCTGGTCGGCGTCGGTCCCTCCGGCAGCGGAAGGCGCGACATGCCGGAGCTGCAATTGGCGAGGAAGCTGCACATCGCCATCCCCGACCGCGGCCACCAGACCACCGCCTATCTCTTACCCTCTGCCGTGCCGGTGCCGGTGGGCTACCAGCAGAATTCGGTGGTGTCCGACTACTTTCGTGAGGCCGAGGAATCGCGCCGCCGGCGGCGCGGCGATTGGGGACGGCTCATAACCCTCGTCGGCGAAGTCTTCCCGAGCATGGCGTTTCTCGCGCGCCAGCCGCGGACGATCGCGGTGTGGCACCCCAAGGGACCGCACCAGACCGAGGTGTGGCGCTGGTACCTCGTCGACAAGAGCGCGCCCGCCGAGGTCAAGGCGTTTCTGCGCGACTATTACATCCGCTATTCCGGCCCGGGCGGCATGACCGAGCAGGACGACATGGAGAACTGGAACTACGCCCACGCCGCCAGCCGCGGTACGATTGCGCGGCGCTTCCCCTACAGCTACGAGCAGGGGATGGGCACGGAAATCGAGAATTACGAATGGGAGGGGTTCCGGCTGCCGGGGACCGTGGTCGACCTGACCAAGGCGACCTCGAGCGAGCACAATCTGCGCAACCTCTACCGCCGCTGGGCGCAGTTCATGGAAGCCGACAGCTGGGCCGAGCTCGCCACCTGGCGCCGGCCCGCGCAGAGGGCTGCGGCGGAGTAGGGGGGTTGCATGGGCGCCCGGGGCCCTTCGAGACGCGCCTTCGGACGCTCCTCAGGATGACGTAGATTGATGATGGCATTAGGAAAGAACGTCATCCTGAGGAGCCCGCTCCGCGGGCGTCTCGAAGGACGCAAGGCGCCCGGTCCAAGGCTCCCGCCATGAGCGACCCGATCAACATCCGCGCGCTGCCGCCGGGGACCCGCATTATCCTTGCCGACGGCGCCGAAGCGGAAATCGTCTCGAACCCGGCAGACGGCGTGTGGCTGTTCGCGCGCTATCTCTCAGCGCCGCGCGACCCCGCCCTCGTCGGCCAGGAGGACATGGTCTTCGCCGCCGAAATCGTCGAGGTGCGGCCGGCGGGGTAGGAGAGGGCATGCTCGAACTGAGGCCCAATTGCGAATATTGCGACAAGGATCTGCCGCCGTGCGCGACCGATGCGCGGATCTGCAGCTATGAGTGCACGTTCTGCGCCGATTGCGTCGAGCGGATGCTGTTCAACGTCTGCCCGAATTGCGGCGGCGGCTTTGTGCCGCGTCCGATCCGGCCGCAGACCGAGCGGCGTCCCGGAGTCTGCCTCGGCAAACAGCCGGCATCGCCGAAACGGGTCCATCTGAAATGGGACCGCGCGGAACTCGCCGAGTTTGTCCGCAATGCGCGCGACGTGAGGCCGGAGGACCGCTGACCCGGTCGCAGCGCGTCGACGGAGCGCCTATTCCACCACAATCCGCGGCCCCGCCCGCCGCGCCGGGGTTTCGCCCGAGACCTTCTCCCAGACGCGCGCGGCGATGTCGCGGAAGGTTTGGGCGTAGGGTGAGTCGGGCTGCGAGGCGGTGATCGGGTGGCCGTCGTCCGAGGTCTCGCGGATCGCCATGTCGAGCGGCACCTCGCCGAGAAAATCGCAGCCGAGGCGCTCGGCCTCGCGGCGCGCCCCGCCATGGCTGAAGATGTCGCTGCGTTGCCCACAATGCGGGCACAGGAAATAGCTCATATTCTCGATGATGCCGAGCACCGGCACATCGACCTTCTGGAACATCGCCAGGCCCTTCCGCGCGTCGATGAGGGCGATGTCCTGCGGGGTCGAGACGATGACCGCGCCGGCCAGGGACACCTGCTGGGCCATCGTCAATTGCGCGTCCCCGGTGCCGGGCGGCATGTCGACGATCATGATGTCCAATTCGCCCCAGGAGACATCGCGCAGCATCTGTTGGAGGGCGCTCATCACCATGGGGCCGCGCCAGATCATCGGCGTGTCCTCGGGCACGAGGAAGCCGATCGACATGCATTTGATGCCGAAATTCTCCATCGGCTTGAGGATCTTGCCGTCGGGAGAGGCCGAGGGCCGCCCGGAAATCCCCAGCATCCGCGGCATCGAGGGGCCGTAGATGTCGGCGTCGAGCACCCCGACCGAATGCCCGTTTGCGTGTAGCGCCAGGGCGAGGTTGGCGGCGACCGTCGATTTGCCGACGCCGCCCTTGCCGGAGGCGACCGCGACGATCGCCCGCACACCTGGGGCGAGCGCCGGTTTGCCGGCGGCGGCGGCCGCCCGCGCCGCTGCGCCAAGTGGGGCAGCGCCATGCCCGTGGGCGCCGTGCCCTGGGGCGCCAGGTGCCGGGGCCGGGGTCCGTCCCCCGGGCGGCCGCGCCTCGGCGGTGAGGACCGCGGTGACCGACACCACGCCGGGCAGCGCTTCGACCGCCTGTTCGGCGGCCTTGCGCAATGGCTCGAGGCGCGGGCCGCGCTCGGGCTCGACCTCGATCGCGAACCCGACATTGCCGTCGCGGACGACGACGCCCGATATCATCCCGAGCGCGACGACGTCCGCGCCCTTGTCGGGATCGCGCACCGCGGCCAGCGCGTCGAGGACCTCTTTCTCGGTAACCGCCATTCCTTGATCCCACGTTGCCCCCACCCTTCCCTCTCCCCCATGCGAGAGAGGGAAGGGTGGGGTGGACGGCATTTAGGCCCGACCCCGGCACTTGACAACACCCGCCCCGCGCGCCCTCAATCCGTTCGACATCCGGCGCCGGCTTGGCGCGGCGGCATACGACGCGGCAGCGCGGCCCGACCGCCGCCGCGGAAAGGGTCTTCATCGATGATCTGGCATAGTGAGCCCGGTGGTCCGTGGGGCACCGGGCCTCGCGGCGGCGGTCCCTGGGGCGGCGGGCGCGGCAACGGTCAGGGGCCGAGCGGCCCGCGCGGGCCGATGCCGCCCAATATCGAAGACATTCTGCGGCGCAGTCAGGACCGCTTGCGCCGCGCCTTTCCCGGCGGCTTCGGCTTTGGCACCGGCAAAGGCATCGCGCTCATCGTCATCATCATCGTGGCGCTGTGGCTGGCGACCGGCTGCTTTTACCGGATCCTGCCCGACGAAGTCGGCGTCGTGCTGCGGTTCGGCGCCTATAACCGCACCACCCCACCCGGCCTCAGCCTGCGCTGGCCGTCGCCGATCGAGACCGTGCTGAAGCCGAGCGTCACGCGCATCACCCGCACCGAGATCGGCTTTCGTTCCGGCGACGCGGAGACGCGCGCCGGTTCCAGCCACGACCTGCCGCAAGAAGCGCTGATGCTGACGGGCGATGAGAACATCGTCGACATCAACTTCACGGTCTTCTGGATCATCAAGGACGCGCAGTCATACCTGTTCAATATCCGCAACCCCGAGGGGACCGTGAAATCGGCGGCCGAGAGCGCGATGCGCGAGATCGTCGGCCAGACCCCGATCGCCCAGGCGCTCGCTGAAGGGCGCGGCAAGATCGAAACGGATACCCAGCACCTGTTGCAGGGGATCCTTGATTCCTACGGCGCCGGGATCGCGGTTACCCAGGTTCAGTTGGCCAAGGTCGATCCGCCGGCCCCGGTGATCGAATCCTTCCGCGACGTGCAACGTGCCCTCGCCGATAAAGAGCAGCTGCGCAACAAGGCCGAGGCCTACAGCAACGACATCCTGCCGCGAGCGCGCGGTGTGGCCGTCCAGACCGCCCAGGATGCAGAGGCCTATCGCGCCGAGATAATCGCGCGCGCAACCGGCGACGCCGACCGCTTCAGCGCGGTCTACCTCGCCTACAAGGTGGCGAAGGACGTGACGATCCAACGACTCTATATCGAGACGATGGAAGAGATCCTCAAAAACAGCAACAAGATCATCATCGACAAGGCCGCCCAGGGGCAAAGCGGCGTCTTGCCTTATTTGCCGCTGCCCAATCTGCTCAACTCCGGGCCGCCCACTGCCGCGCCGGCCGCGGGCACCGCGACGGGCGCCACCCAGACGCCAACGGAACCGCCCGCCGCCGTCGCCGTGCCGCCCTCGACGGGTCGCCGGCCATGAGTTCCCGCCTGGTGCTTGCCGTCGTCGGCGTCCTCCTTGTGGTCGTCGGAATTGTGGCGATGAGTTCGTTGTTCACTGTCGATCAGACCGAGCAGGCACTGGTGTTGCAGCTCGGCGAGGTGCGCCGTGTGGTCCGCGACCCCGGCTTGAAGTTGAAATGGCCGCTCATCGAAAACGTGATCGATTACGACAAGCGGGTGCTCGATTTCGAGCCGCCGCACGAAGAGGTCATCGTCGCCGACCAAAAGCGGCTGGTGGCCGACACCTACACCCGCTACCGCATCATCAACCCGCTGCTGTTCTATCAGACAGTCGGCAGCGAGGAGGGGGTCCGCGCCCGGTTGAGCGCGCTCGTCACGGGCAGCCTGCGCCGCGTCCTCGGCAATGTCACCCTCAACGATATCCTGTCGGAAAAGCGCGCCGCGATCATGCACCAGATCCGCGACGAGGTCGCCGCCGAAGCCAAGGGTTTCGGCATCGAGGTCGTCGATGTCCGGCTGCGCCGCGCCGATCTGCCCGAGGAGAACAGCCAGGCGATCTACGGCCGCATGCAGTCCGAGCGCCAGCAGCAGGCGGCGCAATATCGCGGCGAGGGCGCCGAGGCGGCGCAGAAGGTGCGTGCCACCGCCGAACGCAAACGCACGGTGATCCTTGCCGAGGCGCAGCGCGATGCCCAGCGGGTGAAGGGCGACGGCGACGCGCAGGCGGTGAAGCTCTATGCCGACGCCTTCGGGCAGGACAAGGAGTTCTTCGCCTTCTATCGCTCGCTGCAGGCCTATCGCGATGCCCTCAACGGGCGGGATACCTCTTTCGTACTGGCGCCCGAGGGAAATTTTTTCCGCTTTTTCAACAGTTTGCCGGAATCTTCTGGCGCGCCGGCGCCGTCCGCTGCCCCAGCGACCGGGACACCCGGCGCGGCGCGTCAGCCGTAGCGCGCGGTGCGGCGATGCGGCACGGCGCCCGGCGCAGCGGGTAATGCGCGACCTATGCACCGGCCTCGCTCTCGTTCTGGTGATCGAGGGCATCCTTTACGCGCTGTTCCCGGAGGGAATGAAGCACCTTGCCCAGCGCGCGATGCTGGTGCCGCCGCAGGTCCTGCGAGCGTCCGGGCTGCTCGCCGCCTCGATCGGCGTGGTGATCGTGTGGCTGTTGCGGAAGTGAGACGGCGCGGCTGCGAAGGGATCTGGCTTGCCGGCCCCATCTCCCGTAATCTGGCACAGTGGGCGCCTCGGCGGCGGTTGCTCCGGGCCGGCGTGGGGATGGCGTCGTCACGACGGGTGGCGAATGCCTGGGCCATGATCCGCGCGATATCAGGCGTTTGCTGCGAGGAGTCGAATAAGGTGTCGATGCTTACAGTGCGATTTCGGCGCTCGGCCGTTGCGGCCACCGCCGCGTTGGTGCTCGCATTTCCCGCTGGAATTTCCTGGGCGGCGCATCCGGCGCCGGATGGGTTTGCCGATCTTGCCGAGAAGCTGGTGCCGGCCGTCGTCAATATTTCGACGACGCAGACGGTCAAGCCGGAGCACCAGAAGGAGCACGCCACCCCGGGGCGGCCGCAATTCCCGCCGGGCTCGCCGTTCGAGGAGTTCTTCAAGGATTTCTTCGACCATAACGGCCAGGAGGGCGATCGCCCCGAGGCAAAGCCGCGCAAGGCGACCTCGCTCGGCTCGGGCTTCGTGATCGACCCGGCGGGCTACATCGTCACCAACAATCACGTCATCGAGAATGCCGACGAGATCACCGTCATCCTGCACGACGACACCAATCTCAAGGCCGAGCTGGTCGGCCGCGACACCAAGACCGATGTCGCGGTCCTCAAGGTGAAGACCGACAGAAAGCTGCCCGCCGTGGTCTGGGGCGACAGCGACAAGGCGCGGGTCGGCGATTGGGTGCTGGCGGTCGGCAATCCCTTCGGCCTCGGCGGCAGCGTCACCGCCGGCATTCTTTCGGCGCGGCAACGCGACATCAATTCGGGCCCCTACGACGATTTCCTGCAGACCGACGCGGCGATCAACCGGGGCAACTCCGGTGGGCCGCTGTTCGACATGAATGGCGCGGTCATCGGCATGAACACGGCGATTTATTCGCCGACCGGCGTCTCGATCGGCATCGGGTTCGCGATCCCGTCCAACATTGCCAAGGCGGTCGTGACCGAACTGATCAGCGAGCCCGATCATGCCGTGCACCGCGGCTGGCTCGGCGTGCGCATCCAGGCGGTGACCGACGAGATTGCCGAGAGCCTCGGGCTCGACAAGGCGCACGGCGCGCTCGTCGCCAGCGTCAACGACAACGGGCCGGCCCAGGGCGGCGGCATTCAGCCGGGCGATGTGATCCTCACCTTCGACGGCAAGAAGGTCCCCGACATGCGTCATCTGCCGCGGCTCGTCGCGGAATCGACGGTCGGCAAAAGCGTGCCGGTGACGGTCTGGCGCAAGCGTCAGAAGACCAAGCTGCAGGTCACCGTCGGCAAGCTCGACGAGACTGAGTCGGTTGCCAAAGAGGAGCCGGCCAAGGACAACCCGCCGCCGGCGGACAGCAGCACGGTGACGACGCTCGGCCTGACGCTGTCGAACATCACGCCGGAGCTGAAGGAAAAGTTCTCGTTGACCGATGAGAAGGGGGTCGTCGTCGTCGATGTCACAAAGGACAGCTCGGCGGCCGAGAAGGGCCTCAAACCGGGCGATGTGATCATGGAAGCGGCGCAGGAAGAGATCAAAAGCACGACCCAGGTTGCCGGCAAGATCGACGATGCGAAGAAGGCCGGCCGCAAATCGATCCTGCTGCTCGTCGAACGGGCAGGCGATCTGCGCTTTATCGCGCTGCGCCTCGACCAGAGTTGAGAGGTACGCGCTTTGCTCGTCCGCCCTACGCGCTGACGATTTCCGCCTCGCGATAGCCCTGGGCATAGAGTAGGCCCGTCAGGTCGGCATGGTCGATGCGCCAGCGCGCGGCGGCGGCGACCGCCGGCTTTGCCCGGAAGGCGATCCCGAGCCCGGCCGCCAGAAGCATCGGCAGGTCGTTGGCGCCATCGCCGACGGCGAGCGTCGCCGATCGCGAGACCGCGCATTCCTCGGCGAACGCGACGAGCGTGTCGCGCTTTGTGTCGCCGGTGACAAGAGGCGCCTCGACGGTACCGGCAATCCGGCCATTGGCGATAAGGAGGCGATTGGCGACGACCCGCTCGAAACCGAGCTCCTTCGCGACCCGCTTGGCGAAGACGGTAAACCCGCCCGAAACGAGGGCGGTCCGCACCCCGGCCGCCCGCGCGGTCGCGACCAGCGCGCGCGCTCCCGGCGTCAGCCGGATGCGCCGAGCGGCGTCGTCGAGCACCGACTCGGGCAGGCCTTTCAAGAGCGCGACCCGCTCGGCGAGCGCGGCGGCGAAACCGAGTTCGCCGTTCATCGCCCGCCGGGTGATCTCGGCGACATGCGCTCGCCGTCCGATGAAATCGGCCAGTTCGTCGAGCATTTCGTTCTCGATGATCGTCGCTTCGAGATCGGCGACGAGAACGCGCTTCTTGCGGCCGGAAGGCGACTGGACCAAGACGTCGATCGCGGCGCCGCCGATCGCCCGGCGGGCCGCCGCTTCGGCCGCTTGCCGACCGATGCCGGCGAGCCGGAGATCGCAGGCCATGCCGGGTGCGAGCCACTCCGGCGCCCTGGCGAGCGGCAGCGAAGCGGCCAGCGCGGCCACTAGATCGGACAGGGTTCGAGGGGCGCCGGAGCCGGCGATCAGGGTCATGACGAGGTTCATTCATATACCTCCCTGGTGCCGGCCAGCTGATCAGCAACGGGCGTGCTTCGAGACACGCCCTGTGGGCGCTCCTCAGCATGAGGTAAACTTTTTTGATGTCATTAAGAAAGGACCTCATCCTGAGAGTCTGACTCAAAATGAATCATAGGCAATCAAGCTCTTGCGAGGCGGCGGGAGAGCAGGCGCAGGTTGGCGAGGAGGAGCCAAGCGGTGGCACTGGCGATGGTTGCCTC
>Ga0182024_10021476_pt1 | contig 11715 bp, 9 predicted proteins | sample P32metaG_FD_120480 | JGI IMG/M metagenome (GOLD analysis project Ga0182024, IMG submission 120480) | Permafrost microbial communities from Stordalen Mire, Sweden - P3-2 metaG (Illumina Assembly) | ecosystem: Environmental > Terrestrial > Soil > Wetlands > Permafrost | place: Sweden: Stordalen... | reverse complement strand
GAGCCCGAGCCCGAGACGGGGCCGGGGCTCATCAGCGCCTAGCACCAAGCGCCGCGTCAGTACAAGACCAACGAGGCGCGCGCCGTAAAGAACGCGGCCACGCGCAAGTACTCCACCCAGGCCCTCCTTGGGACTTCGCGCTGTCGCACGGGCTAGGCCGGCGCGTACCCCGTCCTCGGCCATGCGGGCACCGGCTCGTCCAGCTGGCAGGCCCGGCAGCCCCGCCTGCCGCTCAGACCCCTCGCGGCGACTCACGCACCTACATCTACGAAGGATGGGGGAAGAAATAGCCGCGCAGACGGGCGGAAGGGGAGGTCCAAGCCGTCGGGCACCCCGAAATGGATGGGGGAGGAAATAGCCGCGCAGACGGGCGGAAGGGGAGGTCCAAGCTGCCGAGCACGCCGGTGGATGGGGGGAAGAAATAGCCGCGTAGCAGCGGGGAAAGCGGGCTACGTTCCGCGGCCACCGTTTATCTCGCTGTGGAGAACGAACGGATCTGGCGCTCTGCACGGAGGCCACCGGAGGGGTGATGCGCGGATAGCGGCATCGGGGCGTTGGCTGGATCGAGGAGGGATCGACAGTATCGAACAAAGCACGCAGACAGTCGAGATTGACGCTACCGGACCGGAGCCTCGGCGCAGCCCGCCGGCGCGTGGCCGTGGGCGGCGCGTGCACGGACGTGGCATTGCCATGGATCAGTGGCCACGCGTGAGCGTCGTCATCCCGACGCTCAACGAGGCGCAGAACCTGCCGCATGTGCTCGTGAAGTTGCCGCCCCGACTGCATGAGGTGATCGTCGTTGACGGCTTCTCGACGGACGGCACCGTCGAGGTCGCGCGCTCTCTGCGGCCGGACGCGATCATCGTGTTGCAGACTCGCCTCGGCAAGGGAGAGGCACTTCGGTGTGGTTTCGAGGCCGCGAGCGGCGACATCATCGTGATGCTGGATGCCGACGGGTCGGCTGATCCGGCAGAGATACCGGCCTTCGTCACGACGCTTCTGGAAGGGGCAGACTTCGCGAAGGGCAGTCGATTCCGAGACGGCGGCGGAAGCGCAGATCTCACGCGGCTGAGACGCTTCGGAAACCACGGACTCAACGGCGTCGTCAACGTTCTCTTCGGCACGTCGTACTCGGATCTCTGCTACGGCTACAACGCGTTCTGGCGCCGCTGTCTTGGAGCGATGAACGTGGACTGCACGGGGTTCGAGGTGGAGACCTTGATCAACATACGTATCGCTCGTGCGGGTCTCGTGACTCGAGAGGTCCCGAGCTTCGAGGGGCAGCGAATCCACGGGCAGAGCAACCTGCGAACGTTTCGCGACGGCTGGCGCGTGCTGCGCACGATTCTCCGTGAGCGCATGCGTCCGATGCCGGTGTCCGGGGACCAGCTGTATGCGACGGACACCGAGCTTAAGGCTGTATCCGCGGACGCAGGATGATGCGTAAAGGCGGGCGCGGCGCGCAAGCGGCTCGCCTCGCTTCCATCGGCGTGCAACGGGTTGGCGTCACTGCTTGGGAGCGATGAGTATCGACTGCACGGGCTTTGAGGTGGAGACGCTCATCAACATGCGTGCTGGCTCCAATGAGGGTGAGTTCGAGATAGCAGGATGACGCCGGTGCAGGCTCGATGACAAGCGTTGAGCGGCTGGGGGAAGCCTGTCATCCTTTGCGAACGTGGTCGAAGTAATTCCCATCCTGGCCTATCACAGCGTACCCCGAGAAGTCCCCGACGGAGCCGACCGGCTCTCGGTCCCCTATGAGCAGTTCGCGGCCCATCTCGACGCGGTCGTCGAAAGCGGGCGGGTTCCGCTCACCATCGGCGAGATCGCCGGTGGGCTGCGCGACGAACGTCCGTTGCCGGACCGCGCAGTGGCCATCACCTTCGACGACGGCTACGACAACACCCCCGACGCGATCGAGCTCCTCTGCGAGCGCGGTCTCCGCGCCACCGTCTACGTGACCACCGGCCAGATCGGCACCGAGCAGATGATCGGCTACGACCAGCTGCAGCGCTTGGCCGGTCGACCGGACGCGGTTGAGCTCGGGGCGCACAGCGTCACACATCCTCACCTGGATGAGTTGAGCATGTATGAGATCGAGCGGGAGGTGTCTGGCAGCAAGCGCCGGCTGGAGCAGCTGCTGGGACGGCCGGTGGCGACCTTCGCCTATCCATATGGATCCTACGATAGGCGAGCACGGCAGGCGGTCGTGGCGGCTGGGTTTCAGTCTGCGGCTGCGGTCAAGAACGCGCTCTCCCACCGGGACGACGACCCCTGGGCGATCGCCCGGTGGACTGTGCACGCCGCTGCCGACGCCCAGCAGATTGCACGGGTCTTGGACGGCCAGGGTGTGCCGTGCGCTGGGCGTCATGAGCGGCTGCGCACCCGGGGCTACCGCACGATACGCAGGTTGAGGCGACGGATCGACCGAGGAGCCTGAGTATGGCGATCAGATCTCCGGCTCTACTACCCGGGCCGCTGTCTGAGTGTCTCGATGGGGAGGCGCCGATTGCTGTCCGGCTGGTCGATGTCGAGAGCAGGATGGATGTGCTTCGGCTTCCCCTGAGCCGAAGCGGTGAGCCCTATCGTCGCCTGCTGGTCTTTCTGCGGCACGGGGGTAATCCACTTGGCTGGATCGCCCTGCCTGTGTCCCCGGATGGTGAGGTCTCGCTCGAAGTGTTGGCCGAGGCGTTCGGTTTGCCCGCCGAGGCTCCTGTCAGCGCAACCGATGCGCTTGGCGAACCGTGCTCCAACTCGACGCCGATCTCCGCGATGGAGTCGCTGCTGAGCGTCGTCGTGGCGACTTGCGCGAATGCGGAGTCAGTCATCCGTTGCGTGGAGGCGATCCAAGCCAGCGTTGCTGGACCGTTCGAGGTCGTCGTCGTTGAGAATCGTCCTGCGTGCTCGACAGTTGAGGGTGCGCTCGAAGAGCGATTCCCGGGCGACGAGCGAATCCGGTATGTCGAGGAGCTTCGTCCGGGCCTGTCCTGGGCACGCAATGCCGGTCTGCGTGCGGCACGCGGCGACCTTGTGGCGTTTACCGACGATGACGTTCTTGTCGACCCGGCGTGGGTGCCGGCTGTCCGCGCTGTTTTTGCGGCGACGCCGGAGGTCGGCTGCGTGACGGGACTCATTCTTCCGCTTGAGATCGAGACGCCGACCCAGCTCTTGGTCGAGCGCTTCGCGAGTTTTGGGAAGGGTTTCGTCCCGCGGATCTACTCGCTGGATACGCCCCCTCCCGACCAGCCGCTGTTCCCGTACACCGCCGGCTATTTCGGTTCGGGAGCGAATATGGCGTTTAGGACCGGGGTCCTAAAGAATCTCGGCGGGTTCGACCAAGTGCTCGGGACGGGCACCCGTGCGCGCGGTGGCGAGGATCTCGACATCTGTATCCGCCTGCTCCACGCTGGTGGTCGGCTGGCCTACGAGCCACGCGCAATCGTCTGGCACCGGCATCCCGATACACAGGCTCGTCTGCGGCAACGGGTTTTTGACTACGGCGTCGGTCTTGGTGCGATGTTGAGCAAGCAGATCCTGACGGGACCGGGCCGCTGGGCGATCGTGTCTCGCGCGCCTCAAGGGATCCGTTACTACACGGATCCCGAGTCGAGGAAGAATGCGATGAGGGACTCGACCTTCCCACGCAGCCTGAGCCGTCTCGAGCGCGCCGGCCTGCTCTATGGGCCGGTCGCATATTTGGCAAGCCGATTCGGCACCCCGCGATGAGCCCGATCGCACGACGTGCTGCTGCCATCTCGATGGGTGCGCGTCGGTTCGTTCGGTGAGATCGCCGGCTCCGGAGAGCTCTTTGCCCAAATCCAATTCGGGGACGGCGGCCGACGTCTCCGTCGTGCTATGTGCCTATACCGAGCTGCGTTGGACTGACCTGCTAGCGGCTGTCAGATCCGTTCGAGAGCAGTCCGTGGTAGCGATGGAGATCATCGTCGTGATCGACAATAATCCGAAGCTCCTGGCGCGGGTTCGGAGATCGATGCCCGACGTGATCGCAGTCGAAAACAGTGGCGCGCGGGGGGCTGGTGAGGCGCGCAACTGCGGTGTAGGCCTAGCAACAGGTTCGATTGTCGCGTTTCTCGATGATGATGCCATCGCAACGCCGGCGTGGATCGAGCGTGCGGCAACTGCGTTTGTGGATCAGCGAGTCCTCGGAGTCGGCGGAACCATCGAGCCGGCGTGGGATGCAGAGCCACCGCGGTGGATGCCTGAGGAGTTCTACTGGACCGTCGGCTGCACCTACCCTGGGCTTCCCACGGCACCGGCACCGGTTCGCAACCTGATCGCCGCCAATATGTTCATGCGCCGTACTGCGTTCGGTGAACTCGGTGGCTTTCGGGCCGGCTTCGGCAAGGCCGGTGCACGATCCGGCACGGAGGAGACCGACTTGTGTATCAGAGCAAGCCAGCGGTGGCCGGAGGGCGTCTGGCTCTACGACCCTGCTGTCGCTGTGAGTCACAGGGTGCCACAGGCCCGCTCACGTCTGACCTACTTCATCTCGCGCTGCTACGACGAGGGTGTTGCCAAGGCGTCGATCGTGGATTTCGTTGGCGGACGGGATGGGTTGGCATCCGAGCGCGTGTACACGACCCAGATCCTTCCGAGAGGATTTATGCGGGGGCTAAAGGCCACCGGCTTTGGAGGCGATGTTGCTGGTATTGCCCGCAGCTTCTCGATCGTAGTCGGACTCGCGGCGACAATCGCGGGTTACCTGTTCGGAAAGATGACCCTACGACGGGCGTATATGTCAACGGACGATCCTGCGGCCGGCACGAGACTGACTGACTGAGATGACGGCCCTGGACGACAACCTGATCAGATTTTTGGCAAGCCGCTTCGGCACCTGGCGATGAGCCCGATCGCACGACATAGTCGACGCCCGGAGGGGGGGCAGGGGCTCGTGCAACCATGTTGGTTGGGCGATCCGCGCCGATGCGTCGTCGCCGACTGCCTCCTGCTCTCCCTCGCCGCCGCGGCGATCGCGGTATGCCTCCTCGACACGCACAGCATTGCCCGCCTGCTGCTGGTGCTGGCAGCCGCTTGCCTGATCCCTGGTGGCGCCCTGCTCACGCGCCTTCCGGGGGAAGACGTGCTCGAGGCCTTCGGGCTTGCCGTGGGCCTGAGTTTCACCGTCGAGGCCGTCGGTGCGCTGGCGATGGTATGGACAGGGTGGTGGCATCCATTTGGATGGGCCCTCGCTCTGGCGACAGTCGCGTGCGTGATGTTCGTTCTCGATCTCCGTCGCAACGTCGTGACAGTCAGGGGCTCGCGGTAGTTATGGGCAGTCGTCCCCCGTGCCACCGTGGCGCGACGAGCGTGAGGAGGCGAGCCAGCACGCCACAGCCGGCATGTTGCGCCACGAGCTCGGCGGCGAGCACCAGGAATCGGTGTCAGTGACAGTGGTCGTCGCGCCGTGAGCACCGTCCTCGACCCTCCCGTCATCGATCACAGCGTCATCGGTCACACTGGGCTCGCGCGACGCCGCCCGGGGCTCGCTGGCATCGTCGGTCCGCGGGTGTCGCTGCTCGTCCTCTCCCTGCCGGCGGTGAGCGCACTGATTATCTGGAGGCTCTCTTTGCTCCATGTCGACGTCTCGCATCTAGGTGACTACGGGCTGCCGCCGGCGCTCCCGCTCACTTGGTATTTCGCATTGACGCTATCCGTCGTAGGCGCAGTCACGGCGATTACAGTGCGGCGCACCAACGGGCTGCTGATGGTTGGCTATGTCGTTGTAATTGCTGTCATTCTATATGGCACCGTCCCCATACTATCTGCGCAGCCGCACTATGGCTGGGTGTACAAGCACATCGGGGTGGTCCGCTATCTGGAGGCACACGGCAAGGCCAACTCCAGTATCGACATCTACAATCGCTGGCCGGGCTTCTTTGCGCTGGGGGCTGTGTTCTCACGCGTTGCCGCTCGTCCCAATCCCGAGACTTACGCAAGTTGGGCAGAGCTGTTCTTTATCCTTTGTGACGCAGTTCTCGTAATGGCGGCCGTAAAGGCAATCGCACGAGACCTTCGCATCGCGGCTGGTGCAGCGCTCTTTTTTCTTCTTACGAACTGGGTCGGGCAGGCCTACTACTCACCGCAGGCATTTTCATTTGTTTTGGCCCTTGCACTGATTGTGATTGTGCTGCGGCAGCTAAGGGTTGAAGCGCCGAGTTACTCCAAGCGACTCACCAGCTTGATCGAACGCGTAGGGCGCGTGCCGCAGTTACCAGTGCAGATGGACGATCCGCCGCGCTGGCCTCGCTGGGCAGCTATCACGACTGTCCTGGGCCTCGATGCAGTGATCGTGGCGAGCCATCAGTTGACGCCCTATATGTTGCTGGTTAGCGTTGCGCTATTGATGTTGATTGGTGTGGTCCGTCCCTGGTGGGTACTGATCGGGATGGCAATAATGACCTTTGCCTACTTTGGGGCAAACTTCAGCTATATCCAGCATAATTTCTCGCTGTTTACTAGTATCGATCCGTTTAACAACGTACGGGTCGCGGCCTTCACTCAGACTCCATCAGCTGGCAAGACCTTTAACACGAACGCCGAGCTACTCGCCATTGCCGCCCTCGGGCTCGGAGGTTTCGGGGCTCTGATTCACCTGTTCAGGCGCGGCTTGTTAGTGAGAGCGCTGCCGTTGGTCGTGCTGGCTGTGGCCCCATTCGCTGTCATATTTGGGCAAAACTATGGTGGCGAGGCGTCACTGCGGCTAATATTGTTCGCGAGCCCCTGGTTGGCGGCGTTGATGGCGTGCGCATTGGCGACTGTGAAGCGCCGACGGCTAAAATGGGTACTCATGATGGGCGCGGTGGTAGTTTTCACGGCCCTGTTCGTCCCGTCGTTTCTTGGTCAGGAAGAGCTCAATATAATCTCAGCCGGCGAAGTTCGTGCGAGTGAGTGGTTCTACTATCACGCGCGGCCCGGGTCGGTCCTGGTGCTCGCGGCTCCTGGCTTTCCCTACAGGTACGGTGGCACGTATCCTGAGTTCAAAGGCCCGGAAGGTGACGCCAACCCAAACCTCTTGCAAGCCCCCAGTTTCCAGGCCCGGCAGCTGGGGGCTGCTGAGATACCAGCCGTAATAGCGAGAATCAAGGAGTACGCACCATATGGATATGTCGCGTTCTCCAAGGACGAGACGGCCTATGCTCAGGTGATGGGCATCACACCGCAAGGCGCACTTGCCCATCTGGAGGCGGCGGTGGCCCGCTCACCACGGTTTCGCCTTTGGTATGGCAATCGGGATGCGCGGATATATGAATTGGTCCCACGGCACAGCAGGAGCCAGCGGTCTGCGACGAGCCGTCCTCTGCCGACCCTCCAGTCGCTGAATCAGCTGGGGCCCGTCACCCGAGTCCCGCCGCTCGTAGTTGCTTTTCCGCACTGACGTTGACGGGCGGCTACGATCACGCTGGTGTCCGCTGTCTCAGGCTCAGGCGAGTCGGCACATGCGTCACGCCAGCTGCTGCGGGGGGCGTACAGCCTAATCGCGAACACCGCTGTCACATCGGTTCTCGGGATGGGGTTCTGGGTGGCCGCCGCGCGCCTTTACTCGAGCGCCGAGGTCGGTCGCGACACCGTGCTGATCTCGGTGATGATCGAGCTGTCGACGGTCTGCCAGTTGAATATGGGCAATGGCATCGTGCGCTTTCTGCCCGACCTTGGGGGGCGCAGCAGGCGGGCTCTGGGCGCCGTGTATGCGCTGGTCGCGGTGGTGGCGCTCGTGGTGGGAACCGCGTTCGTGCTGGTGGCTCCCCGCGTATCGCACGAATTGGCGTACCTGGGTGACGAAACGACGCTCGCCGTGGGCTTCGTCGCGGCGCTCGTGCTCTGGGGGCTGTTCACTCTCCAGGATGCCGCGCTCATGGCCACCCGCCGGGCGGCGTGGATACCGATCGAGAACGGGCTGTTCGGTGTTCTCAAGCTCGCGGCACTGCCCGCGTTGCTCGTGGCGGGCGCCGTCCACGGAGTGTTCCTGGCGTGGGCCCTGCCGATGGCGCTGCTGCTGGTCCCGGTCAACCTGCTGGTGTTCAGGCGGGCGATCCCGGGGCATGTTGCCGGTGGCGCCCGCGAATCGTCGATCTCGCGTATCGGGCCTCGGCGGGTGGTGCGCTTTCTCGCACAGGACTACCTCGCATCGGTGTTCACCCAGGCGACGTTGACTGTTCTACCGCTGCTGGTGATCGCGATCCTGGGCGCCCAGCAGAGCGCGTACTTCGCGATGCCGTTCACGATCGTGGTGGCGTTCGATACCTTCGCGTACGGCGCCTGCGCCTCGCTGGTCGTGGAGGCAACGTTGGAGCAGGAGAGTCTGCGGGCTCTCACCAGGGTCTTCGCTCGTCGCGTGCTGGCGCTGCTGATGCCCGCCGCGGCGCTGCTGGCTCTGGCAGCGCCGCTGGTGATGCTGCCCTTCGGCCACGTCTACGCCCAGCACGGGGCGGGGGCGCTGCGACTGCTGCTGTGCGCGAGCCTTTTTCGCGCGGTGATTGCCCTGTTCTCGGCCGTCTCCCGGGTCCAGGGGCGCGGGCTGCGCCTAGGACTGGTCGAGCTGGCCCTGCTGGTGCTCGTTCTGGGCCCGGCTGTCCCGCTGGCGCGTTCCCACGGGATCGAGGGTGTCGCCGCCGTCTGGCTGGGAGCCAACGCGATCATCTGCCTGGCGGTGGTCCCGTTGCTGATCCGGTTCCTACGCGAGCCCTGAGGTCGAGGTTTAGGACGAGTAACGCGGGCCCCCCGGAGCGCCGTGGGGCGGGAGCGTCTGCTCGAGGGCGACCGCCAAGTGAGGGTCACTGCTGCCAAACGCGCAACCAGTCGACGACCATGTGAGCCGGAAGCGGCGTGGCGGAGCTGGGCGAGCCGGCCGGCATGCCTCCGACCGCGAGGTCGAGCAGCACGAAGAATGGATGCCGGAACGGCCACGCCGCGCCGGCAGGAAGAGCGGCGGTGGTGATCGTCTTATACACCGAGCCGTCGAGCAGGAAGCTGATCCGATTGGGACTCCATTCCGTGCCGTAGACGTGGAACCCGGAGGAGAGCGGGGTACGGGAGGTCATGCTCCCGCCCAAGCCACCATGCGGCGCCCAGGACCAGGGACCGTGAATGGTGCCTCTCACCACCCGGGGCTGGGACCCGAGAACCTCCATCGTGTCGATCTCACCCGACCCCGGCCATCCACCGGCGTGGTAGGCGTTGTTTCCAAGCATCCAGAACTGGGGGGTCAGGCCCTGCCCCGCCGGCAGCTTAATGCGGGCCTCGATCAGGCCGTACTCGAATTCAAACTTGTCCAGCGTCTGCATGCGGGCCGAGGTGTAGCCGCGCGTAATCCCGTCCGAACCCGTGTAGGTCTCGGCACGCGCCGTGATCACTAGGTGCCCATGTCCGTCGAGCTCAGCGTTCGCGGGCCTGGAGGTGTAGGACTCCAGCTGTTCGTTGCCCCAGCCGCCACCCCCCGTGTCGAAGTTCCACTTACCGCGGTTGGGCCGGGCACCGGCTGGCCCGTTGAAGTCTTCCGACCAGATGAGGCATGGCCACTTGGCGGAACCATTCACGACGGCGGCGGTGCGCCGACAGCGGTGCCCGCGCTCCTGGGTCCCCGCATCGACGGACACCACCAAGGCAAGCGCGGCGGCGAGGATGCCGAGTAAAACTAGGACTCTGCCGCTGCGCCCCAAGATGACCCCGGCAATCCTACCAGTCATCGCTGCGCGCTCATCGATGCTCAACCACCCGCGGTCCCTCAGCTAGATCCTGTGGGCGAGGACGTCACTGTCAGGCATCACGGGCACCTGAGGATCCCTGAGAAATCTTATGAGCCTCGGTAGCACCGCCATCGCTACGGCGCCGAAAGTGATCAGCCAGGCCACGCCAACACCGCCCAAGCCGTGGCGTGCGCTGAACAGAGTGACTAGGGAGACGAGCATGATCGCGATCGTGATCTGTGGAACTGCGATCCGCAGACCCTGGCCCTGCAATCGCGCGGTCGCGCTATACAGATATATGATCGAGCGAAAGCAGCTCGCGCCGGCCAGCAGTCTTAACACGGTTGTACTGTGTCGCACATACTCGGCACCAAATGGCGCCAGGACCCACGGTGCTGCCACGATAATGACTACTATTATCGGCGCGCCGATCAGCACAAAGCGGCGCATCACGGCGTAGGTAAGCTCGTGGACCTGCTCCGGGAACCGAGCGGCTTGTGTAGTCAGAGAGACCACAAGCGCGAGGGACAGGAGGTCAAACGTCGTGACGAGCGTAAACGGAATGTAGAAGTAGGCGCTCGCCGCACTGCCGAGACGTGCCAGTACGAGCAGCGGTATCGCCAGAATCGCGACCTGGCCAGCGGCGCTGCCCAAGAAATCCTGCATAAGGAAAACGACGAGTGGCCGAAGGCCGAACACGCGGACCACTCCTGGCGCATGTCGCTGAGACTGGGCGGCGTAGGGCACGACGCGCCGGGCTATCAGAAAATTAATCACGGGAACCACTATCAGCAGGGGCATCACCCACGCTATAAAGACGCCATGGCCTCTCGCAAACAGGAACGCAAGCGGTAGCAACAGGAGCTTGGCGGCGCTGAAGAGCCCGTTCTCGATGGGAAGCCACGTGGCAAAGCCCAGACTGGTCAGTACAGCGTCCTCGAGCGTGAAGATCGACCATCCGGCGACCGCGAGAACGAGCACCGTCGCGGTTAGCGACTCGCTGCGGAGAAAAGCGAACTTACTGTCTAGCGAGGGCGCTATGAGAACAAAAGCCAAACCCAGCAATAGGCTCAGGCCGGCGGATGCACCATAGGCGTTGAGGACGCGCAGACCGATGCGATGGTGCACCTGCGGTAGGAAGCGAATGATGACGTTGTTGAGGTTCAGCTGGCAAAGCAGGGAGATGGCTGTCATGGATGCGATGAGCGCGCTGTCGCGACCCACAACATCGATTGGGTAGATGCGCGCGGCGAGGGTCCAAAAGCCAAGGCCGAGTAGAGCGGTTAGTAGCGTGCTGGCTATGAGGCTCCAAGCCGTTCGAAAAAGCGGCTCGGCCAAGTGGAGGCGAACCCGTCGGGCCGCGGTGAGAATCACGAACCCGCTTCTTGCTGTTCGGGCGGGTGCTCCCGGGGCGGGCCTTCCTCACACTTAGTCTCGCACGCACGCGAACAAATGACGCCCATAGTTGTCCTCGTACGGGGCGATCGCGTCTGCATCGGGGCCTAGGTCGATTACCCGTGCAAACCGCGTTGTCTCTTGCAAAAATGCCATAAGCTTTTCAGTAGACCAGTCAGGCATGGTCTTGCGAAACCACGCCTCATGGCTCTGGCCGGAATCTAGAAAGAGCACACGGCCGGTCACCTTATCGAGCAACTCCATGAGCTGCGCCGGGGTTGCGTCGGCTGTTCCCAGGATAAAGTGGTGCAGAAGACTGAAACATGACACGATATCCCACTGCTGTGACGTATCGCGCATGACGTTCACACAGTTACCTATGGTGATGTGCTCTGGCGGCAGACTATAAGCGGCTTCCCCGAGCGGCCTGGCGAGCGGATCGAGCTCGATTCCTTGAGAGTCGTATCCGAGGCCCCTCATCGCGCTAACGAACCAACCGTAACAGCTCGCTACATCGAGATAACTGTTTGTCACAGGAGGCAGGAGCTGTTCGGTTCGCAAGAAGTTCGTGATCTTCTCAAGGCGATCGCTACAGCGCCGCACCGTGGTCCACCCG
>Ga0182024_10021475_pt1 | contig 11716 bp, 4 predicted proteins | sample P32metaG_FD_120480 | JGI IMG/M metagenome (GOLD analysis project Ga0182024, IMG submission 120480) | Permafrost microbial communities from Stordalen Mire, Sweden - P3-2 metaG (Illumina Assembly) | ecosystem: Environmental > Terrestrial > Soil > Wetlands > Permafrost | place: Sweden: Stordalen... | reverse complement strand
CGTCGGCCGGATCCTCGCGTCGCTGCTGGAGACCGAGAGCGAGCCGGGCTACCAGTTCTTCGACATCCCCATCGCCAACTACGGCTCGTCCAACTTCGACTCGGTCGTCGATTCCGACGGATCTGTCGTCGGCGTCTCGATGTTCAGCGGCTACAGCGCCAATGAGAAGCGGGCGCTGTCGCTGGCCACGCTTGATCCTCGGATCGAGGTGGGGACCGAGCTGGAGCTGGTCTGGGGTGAGCCCGACGGGGGATCGCGCAAGACCACCGTTCAGCCCCACAAGCAGATCAACGTGCGTGTTGTCGTGAGCCCGGTTCCGTACGCCGCCCCTGCCCGCCTCGAGTACGCCGAGGGCTGGCGGACCGCCGGCAAGAGCTGACCGCCGGACGGGGGACCCGATGCCGGTTGCTGCCGTCGCGGGGCCGCCGAACCCGTGACGGCGGCCCAGCGGCGGCGTGACGTCGAACCGTGATCAGCGGCTCACGCCGCGCGCGATGACCGTGAACACTCGCGTGGCGCCCGAACCGGCACCAGCCGCCGGTGCCACGTCGAGATCCACGGAGCCGTCGTGCAGGCCGGCGCTGACACCGTCAGCACCTCGGTGCGCAGCCCGGCCGTCCCACACCATGCGACCGTCCAGCCAGACCGCCCCGGTGCTGGGAACGACGATCCGACCGGACGTCTGGCTGGGGGCCCGGAGCTGCATGACCAGCGTGTCACCGTCCTGCCTCCATTTGGCGATGATCGGACCGTGGGGCGTGGGAACCTGGCCCGCGGTCCAGGCAACGGTGCCGGGGTGGGGCGCGAACACCCACCGGTTGAATCCAGGCCCCGCCGGCGAGACGCCGAGGAGCTCGTTGGTCAGGGCGGGCAGCACGCCGGTCGACCAGCCGTGGGCCATGCTCGTGAACGCGCCCTCGTAGGGCTGGCAGCCCGTGGTGATCCCCTCCCAGTCGGTGATCCCGGGATCACCGGACGCCATGCAGCCGTACAGGCGGTCGATCTCATCGAGCGCGGAACCGGTCTGGCCGGTCTCGAACCGGGCAACGATCTCAGGGTATGAGGTGAACGCGTAGACCCGGCTGGTGCCGTCGGAGACGACGGAATCGTTGTCCCAGAACGCGTTGCCGTACGGGGTCTGGGTATGGGCGCTGAGGTAGTCGAGTGCCGATGTCGCGCGACTCCCGCGGGCGACTCCGGCCACCACCGCCCAGGCATTTCCATCCTGGGGATGGCTGACCGCGCCGGTGTCGGAGTCAAGATAGGCGCCGGCGGCGGGGTCCCACAGGTACTGGTTGATCGCGGCACTCACCTCCGTCGCGCGCTGGCGCCAGGCTGCGGCGGTGGCCGTGTCGCCGAGCGCGGTGGCGAGCTTGGCGCCGTCACGCAGAGCGAGCACGTAGAGGTCGTTGTAATACGTGACCTCGCCGGAGCGCGGGAGGAACGCGTAATCGCCGAAGCCGCTGGTGCCGTTCATCCCCTTGTCGAGCAGGCCGCGGCTGTCGGTGACCGACGGGTACCAGGTGTTGAGCAGCTTGACGAGGTTGGGGTAGTACTGACGTCCGTACCCGTCGATGCCGTTGTAGAGGACGTACTCCCAGCTATCCATGGCCCAGTACAGCGGGTACTCGAACAGCGGCAGGGTGTAGTTGTTGATCGACGCCGGCGGGATGTAGCCGTCCGGCAGCTGGTGATCGGCCAGGTCGGCGAGCACGTCGGTGACCGCGCTTCCCTGGTCGTGGGTGAGATAGTCGGTCAGTCCCGACACCGCGAGGTCTCCGTCGTAGGGATCGCGGTCGCGTTTGGCGCCGTCCATCAGCACGAGCTTGCCGTCGAGCGTGGGCGAGTCGGCACCGCGCGGCTCGACGCTCCCGGGCTCGAAGTGATCGGTGACGAGTTCGTTGGTGTAGCTGGCGTCGTACCAGTAGCGATCGAGCGCCGGGTCCGAGGAATCGAACCAGCCGAGATAGCTGCTCGGCGTGCCCAGGTAGGCGCTGAACTGCAGGTCGGCCCCGTTGAGATCGACCTCGCCGGAGGGCTCGGCGTCGGGGGCGTCGCCCGGCAGCGCGTCGAGCGTGATCTTCTCGTAGCGGAAGCCGTGCAGCCCGTCGGCGCACACCTTGGTGGCGTCCTGACAGCCGTCGGTGTCAGTCCAGGTGCTGGGGCCGCTCGTCGAGGGCGCGTGCTGGTCGGTGCCCGGTCCGCCGGAGTAGTCAGACCGCGTGAAGTCCGAGCGGTCGGTCAGGTACTGCTTGGTCTCCGAGTACGCGACGCGGATGCCCGGCGACCCACCCGAGGCGCCGGCGAAGCTCAGCTGCGGGAAGCCGACCACGTCCTTGCCGTAATCGAGCGTGATGCTCGGAGCCGGCTGGACCGGGATGACCGCGGGATAGACCTCGTTGATGCGCGTGAAGTCGCCCTCGGGGCTCGACTGGTCAAGGGTGACCGTGATGCGGATCTCGGTGGTGGTGACCGGCGTACTGAAGGACACCGGCACCTGCACGGCGGCGTTGCCGGTGACCGTGGCCACGGTCTGCAGCGTGCCGCCCTCCAGCGCCGCGACCGTGAAGTCCTCCGGCACGCCGTCGCTGCTGGACAGCAGGGTGATCCCCGGCAGGGTCACCGCGGTCGGAGAGGTGATCTGCAGCCAGGCCGGATAGGTGTCGGGATTGGCGTCGTTCCAGAACGTCGTCGGGTTGCCGTCAATGGCATTGGAGGGGTCATACGTGGTCGGCGTGCCGTTGTCACCGCCATTGGGCGCGTGATAGGACGACGCGGTAGCCGTCGTCGCACTCGGCCACGTCGGTGGCGGGGGCTGCTCGGGACGGATGAGCCTGACGATTCCGCCGTGCAGCAGCGCGTCGGGATGCACGACGGTCCCGGTGGTGGCGATCACGCGGACCGGCCTGACCTCACGGCTGGATGGCGCCACCACGTACTGCTGCCAGTCGGCCCGCGGGAACGCCGCGCTGCCGGCTGGGGCGGCGGCTGCCGCTCCGATCGGTCCCAGGCCGGCCGCGGCCAGTCCCGCGGCCGCCGTGATCGTCAGGACCCAACGCGGTCTCATCTGCTCACCTCACGTGTCACCGTTACCGAGTACCGCCCGCCGGAGTGAACGGCGAACGACACCGTCGCCGAGCCTGGGGTCCCACGTCGCACGGCCAGGACCGGAGACCCGTCGGTGGTGTGGCCGTGCAGGATGGCGAGCCCGCCGGGGGCCACGGGGACGGTGATCGTGCCCGCCTCACCGCTCGGCACGACCGCCTCCAGCTGCAGGATGCCGCCGGCGCCGCGCTGGCTCCACCGGACGGTGATCGTCCCGTGGGGCGTGGGGACCTGCCCCTCGGCCCAGGCCAGTTGGCCGGGCGCAGGCGCGATCGTCCACGTGCCGTAGCCGGCCGAGGTGGGCTGCACCCCGAGGACGTAGGCGGAGAGATCGGCCGTGGCGCCGCTCGCCCAGCCGTGGGCGAGGCTGGTGAAGCCGCCGAACCCCGGGGTGCCGTCGCTGCCGACGAGCTCCCAGTCGGCTCCGGTGAAATACGGCCCCGGGGCGTCCATGTGACCCCACACCGTCCTGAGCAGGCTGGTGGCAGCGCCCGTGTCGCCGATGGCGAACAGCGCCTGCACCTCCTCGCTGGTGACGAACGGGCTCACCGCCTGGCGGTAGCCGGTGTCCGAGCTGAACGGCAGCGGCCCGTAGGGCGTGGACGGCAGCTGCGAGCGCAGCGCCGCGGCGATCGCGCTTGCCCGGTCTGCGGGCGCCACGCCGTCGACGATCGCCAGGGCGTTGCCGTCCTGGGCGAAGCTGCCCGGCTGGGTGTCCGAGACGGCGTAGAGGCCGGTCGTCGGGTTGAACAGGTACTGATTGATCGCGGCCCGCAGGCTCGTCGCCTGCGCCGCGTAGACGGCGGCGTCGGCGGAGTCACCAACCGCGCCGGCCATCGTCGCCGCATCGTTCAGCGTCTGGTCGTAGATGACGTTGTACGCGGTCACCGCGCCGGTCTTCGGCCCGTCGTAGTAGTCCCAATCCAGACCGTCGCTGCCGTCGGTCACCAGGAGCCCGCGGCTATCGACCATCGCGCGGTTGTAGGCGAGCTCGCGTTGGATCATCGGCCACTCGCTCCGGACGAACGCCAGATCGCCGGTGTAGCGGTAGTAGGTGGCGAGGTTGTCGATCTCGTCCATCGAGTAGGACGCCGAATAGGTGTATCCGCTCTCCGGGAAGGTGCCGAGCGGCACCGTCGGCGGCACGTTGGTCCCGGATTTGCCGTTGGAGTTCTGGTAGCTGGCGAGCAGCTGGAGCGAACCGCGCACGTAGGCGTCGGCGGCCGTCGTGTAGAAGACGTTCGGCCCCTCCACGCCGAGATCGCCGCTCCAGACGACCCGGTCGCGCTTGGCGCCGTCGAGGATCACGGGGAGGGGATCGGGAACGGTCACCGGCGGTCCGGCGAAGTCGGCGAGCGCCGACGGATCGGCCAGGGGGTTGCTGTACAGGGTGCTCCCGGAGGAGCTCGTGACCGTCAGATCGCGGAAGTGGGCGCGCTCTCCCGGATACTCGCGGAACCCGACGGTGCCCGCCGTCAGGGCAGGGATCCCGGACGGGAGCTGTGACTCGTTGATGCTCGACATCTGCCGGCCGTCGAGCGAGATGGTGATCGTCTGGCCCGACAGCGTGGTGGAGACCGCATGCCACGTGTTGGGCGCCAGGTCGACCCCGAGAGGGATGTCGGCGATCTGCTGGTAGTTGCCGTTGTCGAAGTAGAGCTCCTGCAGGGTGTTGACGGGTCCGCCGCCAGAGGCCGGATCGTTGTCGGCGTCGAGGATGAACAGGCAGCCGGAGCTTGCGTCCGCCGCGGCTCGCACGACCCAGCCCGCCTGGCGGCTGAGGATCTCGGTCTGGAACGCGTCGGTGTAGTCGGCCCAGGTCGAGCCGCCGCTCAGGACGCCGATGTTGCCGCCGTTGGCGTCGAGCGAGCCGTCGGCGATCGACCACGCCGTCGGCAGGGAGTTGCGCGGCAGCTGGTCGAGCTGGGTGGTGTAGGCGCCGTCGTACCACAGGCGGTTGAGCTCATCCGAGCTCGACTCAAACCAGCCGCGGTAGTCAGCGGGCGTGGCCCGATAGGCGGTGAAGTGGATCTGAGCCGACGAGATCGTCACGGTTCCCGGCGAGGTCAGCGTCAGCGCCTGATAGCGCTCGCCTCCCTGGATGAGGCCGGCGGTGAGCGGGCCCGGGCCGGTGACGGTCAGCTGATCGGCGCGGCTGCCGTCACCCGAGCCGCTCTGGCTCGGGCCGCCGTCGCCGGACGGGCTGACGTACGGCAGCCCCTCGCTGTAGGAAGCGGTGAGGGTCGGCGTCCCGGTCTCCGAGCGGATCTGGAAGGACGGGATGCCGCCGATGTCCTTGCCGTAGTCAAGGACGATCGTCGGCGCCGGGCTGCCCGCGGTCATCGTCAGGGTGGCGGCGCCCTGTCCGGTCACGAGCCCCTGGGCATTGCTGACCTCGCCGGACGTGCTCTGGACGGCGGTCGGGTGCACGTCCGCCGTCGCGGGTCCGAGCACGTAGCGCTGCCAGTCGGGCTGCCGGAACGATGGGGCCCGACCGGCCGCGGCGGGCGCCGCGCAGGCCTGGCCGGCCGTCCCCAGCGCGGCGACGGCGCTGATCGCTCCGATTGACAGCGTCCTGATCCTCATCCGCTCCACCTCACATCGTCGATCTGGAATTGACAGCCCCATGGGTAAGTGCTGCCCGCCGCCCGGAAAGCGACGGCGATCCCGCGCACGTCGTTGCGATCTGGCCACGAGGCCACGTCGAGGTCCACCTCGTTCCAGGCGTCGTTACTCGTCGTCTGCGTGGTCGACAGCGTCTGACCGTTGCCGGCGGTGAGGGTCACCATCGTCTGATAGCCGGTGGCTCCCGGCGCGCCGCCGTAGCTGTCCTCCTGCAGCGAGAACGTATGGGCGTTCATCAGATTCAGGGTGCCGCTCGGCGTGACCTGGATCGTGTGCCAGCTGTCGGCCGGCACCGTCGAGCATGCCGCGCCCAGCGCGTACTTGCCGTCATACGGCGCCCCCGGCCCATTGGCGAAGCTGGTCACCGCCGACGCCGAGGCGGTGTTGCTGCCGGCGGTCCACCCCTGGGCGGTTCCGTCCTCGAATCCGTAGAGGATGTTCGTGTTCGTGACCTGCACGGTCATCGCCGCCGTCGCGGTGAGACCGGCAGCGCCCTTGAAGGTGAATGTGATCGGGTAGCTGCCGCTGGCCACGGTGTCGGGAACCTCGAAGTAGAACGTCCGGCTCAATGACATTGGCCGACCGTCGCTGGCCTCATCGATCGTGACCGCGTCGGGCTCGACGACCCAGCCGGCGGGGCCGGCCGCCGACAGGCTGCCCGACAGCTGCCCCGGTGACACTCCGGTGAAGGTGACCCGAGCATCCTGGACGACTCCCGGCGTGGCCTGGCTGCCGGCCGGCGAGACGTCGATCCGGGCCTGAGCCGGCGGACGGCTCGCGGCTTGGCCGGTGATCACGTGCCGGCCGGCGGGGAGCCCGTCCACGTAGACGAACGTGCCGTCGCTGTGGGCCCCATCGGCCAGCGACCGGCCCGCCTCCCACACCGGCCGGCCATCGACTCGCACCGTGATCGCCGCGCCGAACGTGGGCACCCCGACCGTTCCCGTCGTCTGCGCCGGGGTGGCCAGAGTCAGCGAGAAGCGTCCGCCGGCATGCCGCCACGCGGCGGTGATGTCGCCGTGGGGGGTGGGCACCGCGCCCTGCGCCCAGGCCAGCCCCGCGGGGTGGGGGATGACCGCGTAGTGCGAGAAGCCGGCAGCGGTGGGGCTGATGCCGAGGACCTGCGTGGTCAGCGCCACCGTCGGCCCGGCCGCCCAGCCGTGTGCGAGGCTCGTGAATGACCCAATCGTCGGCGCGCCCGTCGGGCTGGTCTTCTCCCAGAACGTGCTTTGGGGGTCCTGGCGCAGGTTCCATCCCCAGTACTGGCGAATGAGCTGCAGGGCCGTGTCGTAGCCGAGCTCGGTGGGGTCGGCACCGGTCAGCCGGGCTTCGGCCTCGAACGCCATCGGCAACGGCTCGTACTCCATCGGGATGACCGAATTGGCGCTGCCCACCGTCAGTGAGCCGAGGGTGCTCCAGTCGTGGCTGCGCAGGTAGGCCAGCGCCCGGCGCCCCTGGGCCTGGTCGGCGATGCCGGTGAGGACGGCGGTGGCGTTGCCGTCCTGGGGATAGACGCCGGGCGTCTCCCGGCTGAGCTCGTACGCTCCCACCGAGCCGTTCCAGAGCTGCTTGTTGATCGCCGTCTTGACCTGCGCGGCGGTGGCGCGGTATCCGGCGGCGGCGGACGGCTGGCCCGCGGCGTCGGCGAGCATCGCCATCTGAGTGAGATTGCGGTAGTACAAGGCGTTGACGTATGTCTCGTGACCGCAGTCGCTGTAGGCGTAGTGCCCGCAGTTGCCGCCGGATCCGAACGCGATCAGCCCGCCGGGATCCTGTTGGCGCACCGATTCCAGCCAGGCCATCGCCTTGGTCAGAGCGGGGTACCACTTGGACAGGTAGGACCGGTCGCCGGTGTAGAGGTAGTGGACCGCCATGTTGTTGACAAACCAGGTGACGTACTCGCCGTACGTCGTCTCCTCGCCGGTGTTGTGCGGGCCGACCAGTCCCTCGGCCGGCACGTAGCCGTTGGGCAGCTGCTGCGCGGCGAGGGCCGACAGCGAGTTGTCGACCGCGCCGGTGTCATCGGAGCTCAGGTAGGTGACCGGGGCCTGCACCGACAGGTCGCCTTGCCAGACGTCACGATCACGTTTGCCGCCATCGAGGATGACCTCCTGGGCCGGATCGGCATGCGGGATCTGCGAGTTGGTCTGGTCGGCCTCGCCCTGGCTGTAGGGCCACGACTTGGCGGTGTTCGACATCGAGGTGTTGATCTGCACCGTGTAGGCCCCCGCGTACCAGATCTTGTTGAGCACGTTGTCGCTTGACTCAAACCAGCCGCGGTAGGCGGCCGGATCGGTCTGGAGCGGAGCCGCCGTGAACTTCAGCGAGACCCCGTCGATGTCGACGGACCCGGGACCGTCGAGGAACAGCGTCAGGTAGCGGAAGCCGCCGCGGATCGTCGGATCGGTCAACGTCGCCGGGAGGGTGGCGCCGCTCAACGGGAGCGTGTGGCTGTCGGAGTCCCAGGTGTAGGGCGTACCGGGATAGCCGTTCCAGATGTTCGCGGTGTCACACCCCGGGGCGAAGGCCGCCTCGCCGTCGTTCTGACCAGCCGACAGCGCCATGAACTGCCGTGACTCGCTGAAGCACGCGTGCAGCGCCGGACGAGTCGCCGACGCGCCCGTCACGTGAACCTGGACCTGTCCGGCCACCTCCTTGCCGAAATCGAGGACGAGCAGCGGCGAGGTGGTCCGGTCCCCGGTGCTGATCAGCCGTACCGAGCCGCCGCTGCCCAGGGCGGCGCTGGGGTTGCCCTGGATCTCGCCACCGCGGGGGTCGGCGCTCACGACCGACACGGGCATGACCTCGTGGCCCGTCGGGGCGAGCACGTAGGGGCGCCAGTCCCCCGGCCGGGCCTGGTAACCGGGATTGCTCCACGGGCCGCCCGCCGCCGCGGCCGCCGCGGTGCCGGCGGATCCGAAAAGCGATGCGACGGCGAGGCCGAGGATGAGACGGACGTGCATCAGTAGCTCGCTGTCAGATCGGTCGCGCCGGTGGCTCCGGAGACGACGATGTACCCGTCGTCATCGACGACCCCGGGGGCGGTCGCGTGTCCGTCGCTCCATATGGGGTGACCGTCGTCGGTCACGGTGCGGGCGCCGTCCGGCACCCCCGCGCTGTACGTCGTCGCCGCGGGGGCGTGGATGCTGAGCGAAAACGCCCCGGCGGTATGGCGCCAGGCGGCGCTGATCGTCCCGGCGGGTGTCGGCACCGTGCCCTCGGCCCATGGCAGCGACGTCGGAGCGTGAGGCAGGACGGTGAACGTGCTGAACCCGCCTGCGGTCGGCGTGATCCCGAGCACGTCATTGGTCAGGAACGGCACGACGCCCGCCGACCATCCGTGGGCGAGACTCGTGTACGCGCCGAGCTGGGGCGCGCCGGCGAGTGACACGTTCTCCCACATCGTCCCGCTGAAGCCGGGGGCGAGCATCGTCCCCCAGGTGCGGTCCAGCAGGTCCAGTGCGTCGTCGGTCCCGGCAGCGGTGTTCTGCGACGCGTAGCCCAGCAGCTCGTAGTAGCTGATGAACGGGCTGACGTACTGGTTGACGATGTTGCCGGCCGTGTCGATCGTGTCGGCGCCGTACGGGGTCCACTGCGTCCGCAGGAACTGCAGCACTGCTGTCTCCCGCGCGCCCGTGGCCACTCCGGCCAGGATCGCCATCACGTTGCCGTCCTGGGGGTGGGCGGAATTGTCGGGGTCGACCACGTAAGCGCCCGCTGCCGGATCCCACAGGTGCGCGTTGACCGCGTCCGCGGTCCGCTCGCCGTCAGCGGCGTACTGGGCGGCGAGGGCGGTGTCGCCCTCCACCGAGGCGGCCTTGGCCGCCGCCTGCAGCACCCACACGTAGAGCGCGTTGTCGTAGGTCTCCTCGCCGGAGTTCCCGTAGCCCCAGTGACCGCCGGCGGACCCGGGGACGTTGAGCAGGCCGGTGGAATCGACGAGCGACTCAAACCAGCTCACGTCGTTGCGCATCGTCGTGAACCACTGGTCCAGGAAGCCGCGGTCACCGGTGTAGAGGTAGTACTCCCAGTAGTTGTAGATCCACCAGGCGGCGTACTCGCCCCAGCCGAAGTTGTAGCCGCTGCCCGGCAGGAAGATGCCGGGCACCTCGCCGTCGGTCGCCGCGCCCTGGCCCATGAAGTCAAACGAGTCCTTGGCGCTCAGCGTGTCGCCGGTCGTCAGGAACGACACCGGGTCTTCGACCGACTGATCCCCGACCCAGTCCATCCGGTCACGCTTGGCCCCGTCGGTGATGGCGGTCGGACCGGATGCGATCGTCGCGTTGTTCTGCACCGGACCGGTTTGCGCCGGATAGGCGCGGCCGGTGGTGGGATCGATGGTGTCCAGCTGGACGGTGTACGCGCCCCCGTACCAGAGGCGGTTGAGCGCGTCACTGGCCGACAGGAACGATCCCCGGTAGTCGCGCAGGCCGGTGGCGGTCGGCGAGGCGGTGAAGTGCAGCCGCAGATCGCTGATCCGGACGGCGCCGGGCTCGTCGAGGAACACCATCAGATAGCGGAAGCCGCCGCGGATGACCGGATCGGTGAACGAGGTGGACCCGTGGGCGACCGTCTCGTAGTGGGTCTCGGTCGCGATCCCGGGCGAGTCCTCGGAGAAATCCGACGCCGTCGTCATGTACATGGCCGACTCGCTGAACGCCAACCCCAGCTTTGTCGCCTGGCCGGCGTTGGCGAGCGTCATCTGCACCTGACCGCCGACCTCGCGCCCGGAATCGACGATCACGAACGGCCGTCCGAAGATATGTGACGACAGGGTCGTCGCCGTCGCGCCCTCCGGCTGGGCGGTGCCGCCGTACGCCCCGCGGGTCTGCCCGCCGGGACTCAGTGCCCAGACGCCCGCGATGCGGGCTCCGTCACCGGGCGTCGCCGTGTTGAGGAAGGTGAGACGCAGCCTCCGGCCGGGCCGCGCGCCGCGTGCCAGGACGCCGGCCGGCACGGTGAACTGGTAGTGCACCACGCCCGCCAGGTTGTCCCACGTGCCACTCTGGCGCGGGTCGGGCTGGCGGTGATAGACGCGGGCGCCGTTGGCCAGGACCCAGTAGTCGGCGTTCGCGCTGCCGGCCTCTTCGACGCGGATCGCGACCCGGTGCCCGGGCGTGACGTGCAGTGTGTACGCGAAGTGTCCGCCCGGCTGACCGGAGCCGGCCTGGCGAACGGTGACGCCATCCACCTGGGTGGTCGTGCTGGTGCCCACGCCGAGATGGTGAGCATCGGTCTCCGAGATCGATGAGCCGGCGCTGACGAAATCGTCGTCGACGGTCGTCGCTGGACGATGGCGGCGGGCGCCACCGTCCGCGAGGGCGGGGCCAGGATGTAGCTCTGGCCGGCCGACGGTGCCGGAAGGCCGAGCAGCCCCTGATCGGAGGCTGCGAATGCTGACGAGGTCAGCGAAAGCGCGCACGCACCTGCGAGCGCCGCGGCTGCGCAATGACGGTTGATCTCTCCCTCTCCTTCCGAGGGGCCTGGATCCCCCTCGTTGAGCGGGTGTCAAGATACCTGTGCGCTTTTGGTCCTGTCAAGCGAGATCGGTCAAAAAATGCACAAAGAAGCGCATAAGCAACCAATCAGCCCGCGGTTCGCCACAAGAGTCACCCGTCCGGGTGGGACTCCTCAGAGGTCCTGCTCGTCCCGTCCTGCGCCGGCGCCTGGTCTTCGGGCTTCTCAGCGTGGCCGCCGAACTCCGAGCGCATCGCCGAGAGGATCTTGTTGCCGAAGTCGCCGAGACCGCGTGATTGGAAGCGCGTGTACAGCGCCGAGGTGATGACCGCTGCGGGCACGCCGAGATCGATGGCGGCGTCGACGGTCCAGCGGCCCTCGCCGGAATCCGACACGCGCCCGGCGAAGTCGGTCAGCTCCGGTGACTTGGCCAGAGCGTCGGCGGTGAGGTCCATGAGCCAGGAGCCGACGACCGATCCACGGCGCCAGAGCTCGGCGACCTCGCCGATGTCGATGTCGTACTGGTAGG
>Ga0182024_10021474_pt1 | contig 11716 bp, 12 predicted proteins | sample P32metaG_FD_120480 | JGI IMG/M metagenome (GOLD analysis project Ga0182024, IMG submission 120480) | Permafrost microbial communities from Stordalen Mire, Sweden - P3-2 metaG (Illumina Assembly) | ecosystem: Environmental > Terrestrial > Soil > Wetlands > Permafrost | place: Sweden: Stordalen... | reverse complement strand
GTCGGCCTCGGTCACCGGGCTCTCGTCCGCCTTGGCCTCCACCGTCAGGCCCGACCGCCACAGGGGCAGGATGAGCTGGGCCGCCTCCACGACGATGCCGGCCAGGATTTCGCCGATGTCCGGGCCGTTGGTCGCGCGCGATTCACTCATGGCGCCTCCATTAGCGAGCGCCTGGCGTTTGCCAAAGCGCCAAATCAGGCGAAGTTCGCTCCGGCCATGACCGACCCGACCCCCACCGATCCGCCGGCCGAAGCCGCGCCGGCCGTCTCCGCCGAACGGCTTTCCCAGGTCCTCGTGGCCCGCCTCTGCCATGACCTGATGAGCCCGGCCAGCGGCATCGTTTCAGGCCTCGATTTCCTGGGCGACACCAGCGGCGAGGACCTGCGCGCCGAGGCCATGAACCTGATCGCCTCCAGCGCGCGCAAGCTGATGGACCTCCTGACCTTCTATCGCGTCGCCCTGGGGGGCTTCGCCGAGGGCGCGGACTTCGACGCCCGGCAGCTCGAGATCCTGGCCCAGAGCGTTTTCGCCCACGTGCGTCCCGAACTCGACTGGGCGGTGGACGCGCCCACCCTGAGCGGGACCGCAGCCCGGGTATTGCTCAACCTGGTTCACATCGCCGCCGGGGCCATCGCCATGGGCGGCGTCGCCCACGTCTCGGTGCGTCGCGAGGCGGGCTGGCTGGCCCTGATAGTCCAGGCCGATGGCGCCCGCGCCCGCCTGCAGCCGGAGGTGGTTGCCGGCCTGAAGGGTGAACCCCCGGGTGACGGTCTCCCCGGCCGCTGGGTCCAGGCCTACTGCCTCCACGGCCAGGTCGCAGCCGCCGGCGGCGGTCTCGCCGCCGAACCGGGCGACAGCGGCATTCTGTTCAAGGCGGTCATCCCCACCTGATTGGGCCGCGCCACACCGCCTCTTAACCAAGGTCGGCGCATGGTCGCCGGGTATGTTTGGAAGCGGAGCGCCTCCCCGTGAGAACTTGCCTCGTCGTTGACGACAGCCGGGTGATCCGTAAGGTCGCCCGCCGAATCCTGGAGGAGGTGGGATTCGACATCGGCGAGGCCGCCGATGGCGCCGAGGCGCTCGCCTGGTGTCGCGGCGCCATGCCCCAGGCGATCCTGCTCGAGTGGAACCTGCCGGTGATGAATGGCCTGGACTTCCTGCGCCAGCTCCGCCGCGAGCCCGCCGGCGACAAGCCGGTGGTGGTGTTCTGCACCGTCCGCAACAGTCCGGGCGAGATCGAACAGGCCCTCGAAGCCGGGGCCGACGAATATGTCATGAAGCCCTTCGACGGTGACATCCTGAAGGCCAAGTTCGCGGAGGCGGGGCTGTGAGGCCCGAAGAGATCGCTCTAGTCAGCGGCCTGTGCCGCGCCGGCGCCGGCATGAGGATCGCCGAGCAGGCCTATCTGATCGACAGTCGTCTGGAAGCGGTGGCGCGCGGGGCCGGCTTCGCCGGCATCTCCGATCTGCTCGCCGCCATCCGCGCCGGGGGAGACCAGGCCCTGGTCTGGCGGTTGGTCGAGGCCATGACCGCCTCCGAAACCAGCTTCTTCCGCGACAAGGCGGTCTTCACCGCCCTCGAAGCGGATGTCCTGCCGCGTCTGGCGAGGGCGCGGGCCGGGGGGCCGGTGCGCGTGTGGAGCGCCGCCTGCTCGACCGGCCAGGAAATCTATTCACTGGCCATGCTCGCCGAACGGGCGCGCCTGGGCGGCGGCGATACGCACCTCGTCCTGGCCGCCTCAGACCTCTCCGCCAGCGCCCTGGCGCGGGCCAAGAGCGGACTCTATTCGCAGTTCGAGGTCCAGCGCGGCCTGCCGATCCGCCTGCTCGTTCGCCACTTCGAGAAGGTCGGCGACATGTGGCGGATTTCGCCCGACATCCGCCGCCAGGTTCTCTGGCGGCGGATCAACCTCGTCGCCGATCTCGGCGCGGTGGGCAGCTTCGACGTGATCCTCTGCCGCAATGTCATCTCCGGCATGGAGCCTGCGTTCCAAAAGAAGGTGCTCGAAGCTCTGGCGCGGGTTCTACCCGCGGATGGCGTCCTGGCCCTGGGCGCCGGCGAGAGCGCGGACGCCGCCGGCGGCGCCCTTCAGCCCGTGGCCGGCCAGAGTGGCCTCTTCCGCCCCGACCCCGCCGCCCGCGCCGCCGCGGCCTAGCCTCCTCATTCCGGCAAGCGCAGCATCAGTTCCGCCGTGCGCCGCGACCCCGCGTCATCCCGCTCCGCCATCGCCGCCGCCACGCGGGCGCGTTCGTCGGCCGGCTTGTTCTGGGAGAGCTTGGCCACGCCCTCGAGGCGCTCGACGGTCATTTCGAAGCCGATGATGGCGTCCAGCATGGCCTCGAACCGGGCCGGCTGCATCTTCGCCCGCGTCCACGGCGGCTTGGGGGCCAGGGCGGCTTCAAAGTGCGCCGCCAGCTCGTCGAGCAGTCGCCGTGCGCCGTCGCGGTCGAGCGTCCGCGTCGGCCCCTGGATTTCCGCCGAGACATAGTTCCAGGTCGGAACCTGGTCCGCCGCCGCGTACCAGTCGGGGCTGACGTAGGCGTCCGGACCGGTGACCACGGCCAGCGCGTGGCCGGTGCTTGCGATCACCGCGCACAGCGTGTTTTGCGCCGCGAGATGGAACCGCAGCCGGCCGCCGGCCAGCAGCACCGGCGCATGGGCCGCCACCAGCTTGGTTTCGCCGGCGACGATCAACGCCAGCCCGCGTTCGGCGATCAGCGCGGCGAGACGCTCCGCATCCTGGTCCTTGAAGACGCCCGCGGGGTGCATGGCTGGCGGCGCGCCGCCGCCGCCGTCCGCCTACTTGCTGGGTTTGGCGTCGTCGGCGGTGTCGGTGACCGCGTGGCCGGCCGAGGACACGTCCTTGCCGGCGCCGGCGACGGTGTTGCAGGCCGACACCGCCAGGCTGGCGGCCAGGATGGTCAGGACGATGAGTTTGCGCATCTGCGGGAATCTCCAGCTCAGGCGACGAGGGGAACGTGAGGCGTTGGTCGAAGCGCCTTTAGGCGAAATCCCGGCCCCGAAGCAAGCGGTCGCTCACCGCCGCCGCGTCTCACGCCCTTCGATGAAAGCGCGCATCGCGGCGCCGAGATATTTGGGGTCGCGCACCACCAGCAGACCGGTGGCGATCGCGCCGACGATGGTCATCACCGGCTTTTCCCTGATCAGCTGGATGGCGCGATCGATCAGCTTGGCCGGCGTCGGCGGCGCCTTGTGCGCCGGCTTGGCCCTGGCGGCCAGGACGAGAGAAAGAGCGATCAGCGCCATCAGCAGGGCCGCCGCGGCGGCGAGCGCCCCCGAGGTGCCGGCCACGCCCAGGTAGGGGACGGTCAAGGCGTAGAAGGCGAAGGCGAGCGCGATGACGCAAACGCCGGAACACGCCGCGAAGGCGACCGCCGCGGCCAGTAGCAGAATGAGCCGGCGGACGATCAACGGTCGCGGTTGGAAAGCAGCAGGCCGATCAGGACGCCGACCCCAAGGCCGGTCAAGGTCGCGGTGAGCGGCCGTTCCTTGACCCGCTCCATGACATAGCGCTGGGCCACGTCCATCTGCTGTCCGGCGTTTTCCGTATAGACCTTGGTGTGAGAGCGCAGCGTTTCGGCGCCCTCCCGAAACACACGCTCCGCGGTCTTGGCGGCGTCCGAGAGGGTGCGCTCGGCGGCGCTGACCGCCTCGGCGAAAGCCTTCTGGCTGGCCTCGACGGCGCCGGTGGCGGCTTTTGCGACGTCGTCGGCGGCGGGAGTCTTGGTTTCGGCAGGCATGGCGGTCTCTCCACAACGATCCACCCCCTTAAAGCCCCTTCGTCACGACGAGGTCAACGCGGCGCGGCCCATTCCTGTTCCTCTCCGGCCGCCCTATACGACGCCACGCGCTCTCAATTCGGCCAGTCGCTCGCTCCCCACACCGGCCAGGTCCGCCAGCACCGCCCCCGTGTGCTCGCCCAGCGGTGGGCCAGGCCAGCGTACTTCGCCGGGGTTGGCCGAAAGCTTGGGGAAGGCGTTCTGCATGCGCACCGTGCCGAACACCGGGTGGTCCAGCGCCACGATCGCCTCGCGGGCCGCGAACTGCGGGTCGGCCAGCATCTCCGGCGCCCGGTAGACCCGCCCGCAGGGCACGCCCTCGTCCTCCAGCAGCGCCAGCATGTCCGTCAGCGCCCGCCCCGCCGTCCACGCGGCGATAGTCGCGTCGAGCTCGGCCTGATGAGCGCCCCGGGTCGCATGGCTGGCGAAACGGGGATCGTTCACCAGTTCAGGCGCGCCCATGGCCCTGGCCAGGCGGGCGAAGACCGCGTCGCCATTGCCGCCGATCAGGATCATCTCGCCGCCCGCGGCCGGATAGACGTTGGAGGGCGCGATGCCGGGCAAAATCGAGCCGGATCGCTCGCGTACATAGCCGGTGAGGTCATATTCGGTGAGCAGGTTCTCCATCATCGCCAGCACGCTCTCATAGATCGCCGCGTCCACCACCTGGCCGAGGCCGGTGGCGTGGCGGGCATGCACGGCCATCATCACCCCCAGCGCCGCATGCAGTCCGGCCAGGCTGTCGCCGATCGAAATTCCGGCCCGCGCCGGCGGCCGATCCGCCTCGCCGGTGATGGCTCGCAACCCGCCCATGGCCTCGCCGATCAACCCGTAGCCGGCCCGCCGCGCATAGGGTCCGGTCTGGCCGAAACCCGACACCCGGGCCACGATCAGCCTGGGATTGTCCGCCGCCAGCGCCCCGGGGCCCATCGCCCACTTCTCCAGTGTCCCAGGCCGGAAGTTCTCGATCAGGATGTCCGCCTTGGCGATCAGCGTCCTGGCGATCGCCTGGCCCTCGGGGTCGCGCAGGTTCAGGGTCACCGATTTCTTGTTGCGGCCGATCACCGGCCACCACGGCGAAAGGCCCTTGGGCAGGCTGCGGCCCCATTGCCGCATGGGATCGCCGACCGCCGGATCCTCGAGCTTGATCACTTCGGCCCCGAAGTCCCCCAGGATCTGACCGCAAAAGGGCCCCGCGATCAGACTGCCCATCTCGATCACCCGCAGGTCGGCGAGGGGTCCGGTCATGCTCTCTCCTTCCGCCGAACGACGTGGCGGCGCGCCTCATGCCGCTTTTTCCCTTACGGGCTATAGTTGGCAAATGAGAATTGGACTCGAAAACGTTCGGCAGGGGCGGCCTGCGCCATCGCCGGCCGGTCGGCATGAAACGCTTGAACAGCGTTGGGCGCAGCTTGCCCCCCATGTCAGGATCGCGTGGCCGACCGGCGACGGCCCTTTTCCAAGCGCGCTGATGTTTCACGGTTGCGGCGGACGGCAGCCCTTTCTCGACCGGTACATGGCGTCCCTGGCGGCCTCGGGCGTCGCGGCAATCTCCGTGGACAGCTTCGCCGCCCGCGGCTGGAGCCGCCACCGCGCGCTGGCCACCGTCTGCACCGGACTGGCGTTGCCCGGGCGCGAGCGCGCCGGCGATGTCCTGGCGGCCCTCTGGGGCGCGTCTCGCATGCCGCGCGTCGACGCGGCCCGCCTGGCATTGGCGGGCTGGAGTCACGGGGGCTGGTCGATCATGGACCTGATGACCATGGCTCTGGAGAAGCCCGGCGAAGCGTTCGTCGCCGACGCGCGGCCAGCTCTGCTAAGCGGCGTCAGGGCGCTCGTCCTGGCCTATCCCTATTGCGGCCCAGGCGCGTTGAGCCAGTTCCGGCCGTGGCGCCGGGCGCCCGATGTGCTGGCGTTCGTCGGCCAGAAAGACGCTGTCGCCCATCCGGCGCTTTGCCGCCACGCCTTTCGCACCGCCGAGCGCGCCGGGGCACGCCTGGAAACGTGGTATCCCGCCGCGACCCACGCTTTCGACGAAGACGCCGACGAGCTTTCCGCCTTCCGTTACGACGCCGTCCTGGCGGCCGAAGCGCGGTCGCGCATGGCCCGGTTTCTGGCCGAAGCCTTGGCGGCCCCGAATGCCCCGGGCGCGGGCGCGGGACGAGAATGTTCTAACCAAGCCCCCGACTGATGATCGGCTTCGAACGGCGCCCCCTCACTTCACCGCGATGGTGTTGTCGTCGGAATTGCGGTCGATGAGTTCGTTGTAGGGATCGACGCCGGCGAACCTGGGTTTCACGGCGCTGACCAAGGCCAGGGTCTGGACGCCCGAATGGATCGGGCGGCGCTCGAAGTCGATCACCGACTTCGTCCCGAAGCCCTTCTCCCCGGGCTCGCCGGTGAACAGGCCGACCCATAGGGCCTCGTTCATCGGCGCCGGCGTCTCTTTGCCCTTGCCGTCGGCGTAGAGCTTGGTCGCACTGACCGTGAGGCTGACGTCCCAGCGCCCGTCCGTCCGGCGCCGGGCGGAGGCGGCCATGGCCTTCAGGTCATAGAGGGTGATCTTCTCGAAGAGGTCGGTGATCAGGGCCTGCTTGTCGGCCGGCGCCTGGGCGCGCAGGGCGGCGACCAGATCCAGAGCGGTCGGATAGGGCGCGCCCTTGAAGGCGTATTTGGCGATCAGGGTGCGCAGGGCGCGGTTGACGGCGTCCTCGCCGATCTCGTCGGCCAGCCGGTACATCACCAGCGAGCCCTTGCGGTAGTGGATGTAGCCCTGGTCCTCGACCTTCTCCAGCGGCGCCTCCTCCCGCGCCTCGCCGCCCCGCGCGCGCAGATAGCTGTCGAGTTCGTACTTCAGGAACTTGCGAATCTGGTCCGGTCCGTAAAGCTGCCGCATCACCCGCAGAGCCGAGTATTGCGCCAGGGTCTCGGAGAGGGCGGTGGCGCCCTGCTGATCGGCCCCGACGATCTGGTGCGCCCACCACTGATGGGCGAACTCGTGGGCCGCGATATAGGTGACCAGGTCGATCTTGGTCGGGTCGCGGTAGTCGGCGATGAAGCCCAGGCCCTCGGACCACGGGAAGGTCCCTGCGAAGGATTGGGCGAACTGGGCGTAGTCGGGAAACTCGACGATCCGCGCCTGGCGGAACTGATAGGGGCTGAAGTTGGCCTGGTAGTAGTCGAGGGACGCCTTCAGGGCGCGCAGCATCCGCTCCACGTTCCAGGCGTGCTGGGGATCGTAGTAGACCGAGAAGTCCACCCCTTTGTAGCGCTCCGTCCTCACCGCATAGCGAGCCGAATTGATCGAGAAGAACTGCAGGATCGGCGCCTCGGTGACGAACCGCGCCGTGCGCCGGCCATCCTTCACCGTCTCCGAGACCCGATAGCCGGGCGCGATCGGGGTCTGGTCGGCGTCGGTGGTGACGGTGATGTCGGAGGCGGTCCAGGTCGCGTGACCGACATAGGACCAGGCGCGCGACGCCTGATCGCCGAGCGGCGCCGGAACCAGGTCCGCCGGCAGGTGGTATTTGCGCCGCTTGGCCCGGTCCCGCAGCAGCAGGTCGCGGGTCATGCCGATGGCCGGGGCGATGTCGACGGAGTTCACGAAGGTCCCGTTGTCGACCACGCTGGTGAGGGCGCCGCTGTCCCTGAACCCCTTTTGGAAGAGATCGGTGGTGAACGAGAGGGTGCGCCGCTCGCCCGGCTGCATGGGCGTATCGAACGCGAAGATGCGGTAGTTGAACCGGTCGTAGGTCTTCTTGGGCCATGCCCCTTGCACCGCCAGCGCGCGCACCACCAGATCGCGGGCGAACCGCACATGCACTTCGCGCAAGGGCGCGGCGGTCTTGTTTTCCAGCACATAGACGCCGCGCGTCTCCAGCAGCGGGCTGTGCGGGTGGATGTCCACGGCAAGCTTGACGTCCACCACCGAGGGCTGCGGCGTGTGCTCGAAGGGCAGCAGCGCCTTTTCGTAGTCCGCCGCCCAGGCGTCGGCGCCGCGCGAGGTGCGATAGGGATTCCACACCGTGGTGTTGACCAGGATGAAGCCGCCGGTCCCGATCGCCGCCAGGACGCCGGCGGCGGCGATCCATCCGGCCGGTCCGGCCAGGCGGCGCGGCAGCCGCGCCAGCCGCAGCCAGAAGCGGGTCTCGGCCCCGCGCCGCCACAGGGCGTGGGCCAGCACCAGCAGGATCAGCGCGATCGCGCTCCAGTAGGCGCGAAACCAGGCGGCGCCGATCCAGAACGTCCCCTGCCGGTTCATGTCCGACAGCGGCACGTTCGAGGCGCGGCCGAAGACGAACAGGTGATGTTCCAGGCCCATGCGCGGCAGGGCCAGGAAGGCGACCAGATAGGCCAGGGTCAGGCCCCAGCCGGCGAACTTGTTCGGACTGATCACCTGGATGAAGATCGCCAGGATCGCGGTCAGGATCAGCGACCAGCACTGCGGCAGGACGTACCACAGCAGATATTTGTCGAACTCGAAGCGGTCGTACCCCTTGATCGCCTGGATGGCGACGGCCGCCGCGACGCTCATCAGGACGGTGACGATCAGCACCAGGGACGCCGCCAGAGCCTTGGGGACGGCGAACATCCAGTCGGGCGTCGGCGCGGCGTCGATGATCTCGTGCACGCGCCGGTCGCGGTCGCGCCACACCAGTTCGCCGGCGAAGAAGCCGGCGATGATGATCGGGAAGATCGAGAAGGCCCCGTCCAGGACCGGGATCAGCGCCCGGGTCACCGGCCACAGGCTGCCACCGTAGCGGGTGGCGTCGGTGCTGCTCCACAGGCCGAAGCCGCAGTTGGCCAGACCGAAGACCAGGATCACCCAGAACGAGACGCTCTTGAACACCAGCGCCATGTCCATGCGCGTACGGGCGACAAGCTGCGCTGTCGCGGCGCCCGGCCCAAATCGGAGCGCGGGCTTCCAGCCCGCTTCTTTAGGTGTCGCCTCGATCTCCAAAGGCAGGAGAGAGCGGGCTGGAAGCCCGCGCTCCGGCAGTTTGCGGCCCACGCTCCTGGGCCGGAAGAAGGGATAGGCGATGGCGAGAAAGGCCGCCGACAGCCCCAGTATGAACAGGCGATTGAACGCCAGCGCGCCCGAGAGAGCCGGAACCAGTGTGTTGCGCTCGCTCGCCGTCCAATATTTGGTGGCGAACTCATAGGCCCCCATGCCGAAGGGCTCCCACGGCGCCACCAGCGGCTCGAGTTCCGGCTTTCCGAACGTCGCGGTGGCGACGAAATAGGCCAGCAGCACGCCGATCATGCCCACGAAGGTCCAGGCCACCGAACGGGTGATCGTGGCCAGGGCGAAGAACAGGGTCGAGGTCAGCAGCAGATCGGGCAGGCCCAGCACGCCGAAGGCGAAGGCATAGGCGTCGCTCTGGAACGGCCCGATCATCTCCTTGTCCAGCCACGGCGCCGCCGAGCCGATCAGCAGCGCCGCCGGCACGACGGCGAAGGCCAGGACGGCGGCGGCGAAGGCGCCGGCGAAGCGCCCGTAGAGATAGTCGAACTTGCCGATCCGGGTGGTGCGGATGATCGGCGCGAAGCCGGTCTCGTCGTCCCGGGCCACCGCCCCGGCCACGAAGGCGGTAGTGATGAACATGAAGAAGATCGCGAACACCAGGTGCGCCTCGGCGATGGCGTAGGGGGCGTTCTTGTGGACGTTGGCCGCGTCGCCGATCCGCACGATGTCGCTGGCCACATAGCCGAAGGTCAGCAGGAAGAAGATCCCCACCGACACCCAGAACAGCGGCTGCCGCAGTTGGTGGCGGAACTCGAAGCCGGCGACGGGGCCGAACATGCGCGCCGCCGCCTCAGGCCGCCCGCGCGGCCTGCGAGAGGGTGGAGAAATAGACGTCCTCCAACCCCCCCGGAGCCGGGACGAAGCCATGGCCCGGATCGCTGTCGGCCAGGACGTGGATGATCGTGCGGCCCGAGAACAACCGGGTGGAAATCACCTCATGCGCCTGGCGCACCGCGGCCAGTTCGCCCTTCTCGATGGTCTTCATCCAGATTCGCCCCGCCAGGCTGGACATCAGTTCGCCGGGCGCGCCCTCGAGGACGATCCGGCCTTCCGAGATGATCGCCATGGCCGGGCAGAGATCGGCCACGTCGGCGACGATGTGGGTCGAGAGCAGCACCACCACGTTCTCGCCGATCTCCGCCAGCAGGTTGAGGAACCGGTTGCGCTCCTCGGGGTCGAGGCCGGCGGTGGGCTCATCGACGATGATCAGGCCGGGCTCGCCGATCAGGGCCTGGGCGATGCCGAACCTCTGGCGCATGCCGCCCGAAAAGCCCGCCAGCGCCTTCTTTCGGACCTCCCAGAGATTCACCTGCCGCAGCAGGCCCTCGACCGTGGCCTTGCGCGCCGGCCCGTCGCTGATCCCCTTGAGGATCGCCAGATGGTCGAGCATGTCCTGGGCCGAGACGCGCGGATAGACGCCGAAATCCTGCGGCAGATAACCCAGGGTGCGGCGCAGGGCCTCCGGGTCCTTCAGCACGTCGATGTCGCCGAAACGCACGAAGCCCGAGGTCGGCGCCTGCAGGGTGGCGATGATCCGCATCAGGGTGGATTTTCCCGCCCCGTTGGGGCCGAGCAGGCCATACATGCCCTTGGCGATGGTCAGGCTGACCCGGTCCAGCGCCTTCACGCCGCCCGCGTAGACGTGGGTCAGATCCTCGACGATCAGCATGGCGCCCTCACCTTCCTCCGAGCGAAAGCACGCGCGCGCGCGTCGCCGCAAGTGAAAGAACCGTTAGGATGGGCGCGGAAGAAGCGGGCTGACAAACCTCGCGCTCCAAATGCTAGAAGGCCTGTCCATGACCCCCTACGCTTTTCCACCCCCGCTCCAGCCGGCCATTCCGGTCGTCGGCGCCGATGCCCTTTTTCCGGTGCGCCGGATTCTCTGCGTGGGGCGCAACTACGCGGCCCACCGCCGTGAGATGGGCGGCGACGATCGCGACCCGCCGTTCTTCTTCGCCAAGCCCGCCGACGCGGTGGTCCCCCCGGGCGGCGCGGTCCCCTATCCGCCGGCCACCGCCGACCTGCACCATGAGATCGAGCTGGTGGTCGCCCTGGGCGGGGCGGGCGCCGATGTCGCCGTGGCCGACGCCCTGGGCCTCGTCTTCGGCTATGCCGTGGGCGTAGACCTCACTCGCCGCGACCTCCAGGCCGCCGCCCGCGCCAAGGCCCAACCCTGGGAAGCGGCCAAGGGCTTCGACGCCTCGGCCCCGATCTCGGCCATCCGCCCGGCGCTCGGCCCCACGCCCCAGGGCCGCATTCGCCTGTCGGTCAACGGCGGCGTCCGCCAGGACGCTGTGATCGTCGACATGATCTGGAACGTGGCGGAGATCATCGCCGAGGCCTCGAAGCTATGGCGCCTGGCGCCAGGCGACCTGATCTTCACCGGCACCCCCGAAGGTGTCGGCGCGCTCGCGCGCGGTGACGCCGTTGAGGGGGAAGTCGACGGGGTGGGATCGCTGCGCTTCACCTTAGTCTGAGAAGGACCGACAGATGATGCGAATGTCTCTGGCGATGATCGGTCTGAGCGCGTGCGCTCTCGTCGCAGGCGGCGCGGCGGCGCAACGCGGCGGTGGCGGCGTCGTGGGCGTCCCGCTCGATTCCGAGCGGATGGTGAACGGCGTCGACGTGGGCTGCACGGGTATCGGCCAGACCCGCGAGGATCCGCGTTGGCTCGCCTATTCGGTGCGCATCGAGTTTTCCAATCCCGCCAGGGAGCTGCTCGCCAACGAAGGTGTCACCGTCACCACCAGTGCGGGAAGGCCCGTGGTGGCGGTCACCTGCGAAGGGCCGTGGATTCTCTTCAAACTGCCGCCCGGCGCCTACCGCGCCAAGGCGTGGTTGCCCGGCCCGCCGACACCGCCGGCTACGGCGAGTTTCCGGGCGCCGGCGACGG
>Ga0182024_10021473_pt1 | contig 11717 bp, 13 predicted proteins | sample P32metaG_FD_120480 | JGI IMG/M metagenome (GOLD analysis project Ga0182024, IMG submission 120480) | Permafrost microbial communities from Stordalen Mire, Sweden - P3-2 metaG (Illumina Assembly) | ecosystem: Environmental > Terrestrial > Soil > Wetlands > Permafrost | place: Sweden: Stordalen... | reverse complement strand
TTGCTCATCGACAATGAAGCCGAGATCAGAAGACTGATTGCCCGCTACCGAACACTCGTTGCCCAGTACCTGAGGGATCCTGGTCCTGTGGTAGTCACCCACGGTGAGATCCATCCAGGAAACGTGATGGTGACTCCGAAGGGCTGGGTGATTGTCGACTGGGACACTGTTCTGGTCGCCCCGCCTGAGCGGGATCTCTGGAGGCTTGCACAAGGAGGTGGCTCAGTGCTTCGGGCTTATGCGGACGCCACCGGAACGGCTCCCAACGAATGGCTCGTCGACCTGTACGGCCTTCGCTGGGACCTAGCCGAGATCGCCTCGTTTGCTGCGGAGTTCCGGAAGCCGCACGAAGATACTGAGGACAGCCGGAAGGCCCTGGACATCCTCCATTCAGTTGTAGGACGGTTGCGAGCGTAGGGATCGACAGCACAATCTGGATCTGCGCCTCCATCAACCTTGATGCCTATCCCAGACCTTCGGGAGTGGGCATTACACCAGGGTCACGATCTCTGGGTCGTGGCTGAGATGGGCAGTCCAAGGAGCCAGCGCCCTCAGGCGCTTCAGCGAGTCCTTGCCGGCATCCATCCAAGACTCATCGTGAAGATTCGACGCCGCCGGTTGGCCGGTGCGCAGTTCTTGCACTCGGTAGGCGCACTGCGCAGCCAGAACCACCCGCTCGCCTCCGGCCTCAATCACAACCGATTGATGGCCTGGCGTATGGCCGGGAGTCGGAAACAGTCGGATCCCCTCGACAATCTCCACCTCTCCATTGACGAGTCGAAGCCGGTCCTTCGGGATTTCCGCCCAGTCCTCCACCGTGTAGCCAGGCTCTTGAGCTGCCTCAAACTCGACGGCCTGCACATACGTGGGCGCCGAAAGCGTGCCCTGCTGACCACAATGGTCGAAATGGAGATGGGACAGGACGACGACGGCAATGTCGGAGGGTGCAAGCCCGACAGTGTCAAGGGCGGTGGCGAGGGGGGTGGTTTGCGGCTGGTACCACTCGTCGATTGCTTTGTTGCCGGACCCAACGCCCGTGTCAATGAGGATCGACCCTTCGGGATGTCGGATGACCCAAACATGAACTGGAAACGGCTCGAAGGTGTCGTGCTCGGGGTGCCATTCGGGCACTGAGGTCACAGTCGCAAGCGTCAGGCGGTCAACCTTTGGCAACTCCGACAAGGGCACGAGGGAAAACTACTCCTCGACCTGTCTCATAACGCCGGGACGGGGAGAAGCCTGCCGCCTTTCAGCCCGGAAATCGGGGACATCGCCTATGCAGGCCGAGTTACTTGGGCGCGAACCGTTGCCCGGCGTCGAGGCGGATGCAGGAGCCGTTCAGCATGGGGTTCTCGACGATTGCCACAGCCAGCTTGCCGTACTCCTCGGGACGACCCATACGTTTGGGAAACGCTGCGTCTTTGGTCAGCATGGCCGAGTACTCGTCGGGGATGCCCTTGGTGATGCCGGTGCTGAACAGGCTCGGTGCAATGGCCACGACTCGGATGCCGAGGCTTCCCAAGTCGCGCGCCATGGTGAGCGTCATAGCGGCGATGCCGGCTTTGGCGGCGGTGTAGGCCACCTGCCCAATCTGACCCTCGAACGCCGCGATGGAGGCCGTGTCAATGATCACGCCTCGCTCGCCGTCCTCCGGCTCGTTGGTCGACATATGGTGGGCCTGCAGACGGTTCAGGTTGAAAGTACCGATGAGGTTCAGCTCGATGGTGTGGCGGAACACGTCGAGCGGGTGGGGGCCGTCCTTCGACAGCGTGCGCTTCGCTGTCCCCCCGCCTGCCGTGTTGATCGCAATGTGCAGGCCACCGAGTGTGGCCACGGCGTCAGCCAGGGCCAACTCTGTTTGGTTCTCGTCGAGGATGTCGACCTCCTGGAACGTGCCGTCCAGCTCCTTGGCTACATCGGCCCCCGCCGATGTCGGCAGGTCGAGGATCGCGATGTCCGCACCCTTGTGGCGCAGTAACTCCGCGGTGGCCCTGGCCATGCCCGACGCACCCCCGACGATAACCGCCTTCTTCCCCCTTATTTCCATGGCGTGGGCTTTCCCTTCTTTGCGTCACCCGCTCCCGGGCGGTGATTGGCGAAAACGTACCATTCTCAAGCCATATCCCCGAATGCCAGATCGGTCCGACCATTCAGCTACTCACCGACGCTGCGCTCAGTCCCCATACGCAGCGCGCCGCAGATGTTCGATCATCTCGTCGGGGTCGCCCACATGCCCCTTGCCAGTCTCGACCGCCGCCGTCGCCCCCGGCAGGTGGGCCGCCAGCCAATCTCCGTGCGATGCGGGAACAAGTACGTCGGACGCGCCAAACCGCACCTCGACCGGCACGGTTATTGACTCGAGGTCGACACCCCAGCCCGTGACAAAACTGAGGTCGTCGTCCACCCAACCGGCGACGCCGTGGACGAACATTTCGGCCATCGCTTCACGCATGACCTGCTGGACCTCGGGATCCTGGAGCAACACCAGGTCCGCCGCGGGCAGTTCGAAGCCCTCCAGGAGGCTCGCCGGGTCCGCTGCTACCCGTACCTGGGCCTCAGCGGCCTCCCGTCCGAGTTCGGCGAACAGCCGATCCTCACCCTCAAGGGCCCAGTTGATCTCCTTCACGTTCTCCGGGTCCATGCCGGCCAGCCAATCGAGGCCTTCAGCCGGGTACGGGGCCAGACCGACGTGGCACTGTGATCGCGTTACCCGCTCAGGAAGCCCGGCGGCCACAGCCAAGGCGTGGGGTCCACCACCCGATCTCCCGACCACCGCGAACTGATCGAGGCCGAGTGCATCGGCGATCACCCGGACGTCCCCCGCACAGTCGGCCACACAGCGACCCCGATGCCGGTCCGAGGCGCCGTAGCCCGGTCGGTCGTAGGTGACGGCTCGTACCCCCACCTCCCGGAGCCTCCGTTCCCTTTCCGGCCGGTCCAGGCGGCAGCCGGGGGTGCCGTGCAGGAAGAACACAGGTCGGCCGTCCGAATCGCCCCATTGCGCGTATGCCAGACGGCGGCCGTCGGCTGATTGAATCGTGTCGATCATGTTGGATTCAATCCTTGCATCGCTGGCCGGTGCCCCGAACACCGCGTAAGTAGCGCGAATCTTCGTCTCCGATCGCCGGATCAGTCGGTGGAGTCTGGTCCACTGGACCCATCTGGCCATTCAATATGGCGATGCATTCAGCCGTTGATACATCTCGGGTTATTGTCCGAGTAGTCCAGTCCCCTTGGACGCGCGCCCCCGATCACCGGGTCGATGGCGCGGCGCGGCAGTTGCATCTTGCTCCGTTCGCTAGTTTTTGCTCCTGCCGGTATCGACCAACGGCGCCTGCCCGGTTACCCTCAGACGACCACCATCGACGAAGGACTACCTCTGTGGATCCGGTAGAGATCGCAATGCGGCGCGACCAGATGGGACGTGCTGCCGGAGCGATGTTGCAAGGTGGGCCCGCACCCGTCGTCGACCACGGTGAGGGCTACTGGATGGCCCTGAGCGGTGCCCTGAGTCCCGACATGAATATGGCCCTCGTCAGTAGCGGGGGTTCAGCGGCCGTCGCCGGTGTGTTGGATCGGGTGACGGAGTCCGGGACCCCGACTCTGTTCATGCTGGCCGGAGAGTGCCAGTCGGAGGTACCCGGCGAGCCGTGGGAAAACGTTGGCGAATTGCCGTTCATGGCTTCTGCGCTCACCTCAGATCACTTGGTTTCGGACCCTAGGGTGCGACGAGCCGGGTTCGATGACGCAGAGGTCGTTTGCCAGGTCATGGCGGAAGCATTCGGCCTCGGCGAAGACCTCATGGCCGATGTGATCGGCGGCATTCTCGGGGACGGAAGCGGCGAGACGAGCATCTGGCTCCTCGTGGATGACGAGGTTCCCGTTTCGGCGGTGCTCACCTCGATGGTGAATGACGCCGTCACGGTGTGGTGCATGAGTACACCCGAGCGCTTCGGACACAGGGGCTTCGGCCGGGCCGTGCTCGCTCACGCCCTCCTGGAGGCTAAGTCTGATGGCGCCATCGTCGGTCTGCTCGGGGCAACCCCTGCCGGAAAGCCCCTCTATGACAGAACTGGATGGACCACGCTTGAGAGCTGGCGGATATTCGCCAGCGTCGATTCGGCCCAGTTTTCCCACTGACGCGCCGCCGAAGTCCGTGGATGGGTCGACTTCCCCAGATCATCGAAGGTTGGCCGACTGCCTCCGATCGCCGGGATGGTGGCGCGCTATCAGTACCGGGTTCCGCCAGTTGCTGGCTACCGCGACCTAGCATCGGCTCGGAACACCGGGGGGCCTATTGAGCACCACTTCACAAGGATCAGGTTGGTGGGAGGCCTCCGACAGGCTCTGGTATCCTCCTGAGCAACATCCCGAATTGGTGGCTACCTCCCAATCACCCGAGGCTAGCGAAGCGGCGGTAGGAGCCGGTTGGTGGCTGGCCTCGGACGGAAAATGGTATCCACCCGAGCAGCTCGCTCCGAAAGCGCAGACGGATAATCGGACACGGCGCGAGCTGAATATCCGGGCCTTGTTGTGCGTTGTGCTCCCGATTGTTGGCTGGGTGTTGGCCCCGATCATTCTTGCGACGAGCACACACTTCGGTAACGTCAGCACGACATCCGGTCTCCAGAGGAGCAACAACGCCGGTGTGATCGCCTTCTTCATTGCAGCGGGTGTCGAGGGACTGCTCGGCATAGTCGGGATCATTCTTGCGCTCAGCGCCAGAAGGCAGATTCGATCCTCAGGTGGTAACCAGACTGGCGAAGGGCTCGCGGTTGCAGGCCTAGTGCTCAGTTCAATCGTGATCGTTGCTGGAGTGCTGGCCTTAGCAGTAGCCGTATTCTTGTACTCGTTGGACAAACAATTGACCTTCTAGCGTCCAACTAGCCGGAGAATCCCACTGCCCCAGATCACCGGCAAGGGGAGGTTCCACTTGAGCATCTCCCGAGCCTTCGGGTCGACGTCCGAACTCAGCTTCCGGAGCGCCTCGAGGTGTGGGCGTTGGACCCCGCTCAGCTGAACGAAGAAGTCAGCGACACTTGCGCGTTTGGGCATCGGCATGCGTTCAGGATATTCGCGATACCTGCAACGGCGGGGGTTTACCAGAGCACGATCCGGCCGCGTCGCGCAAGGCAGCCAAGCACGAAGGCCCAAGGTCTCAAATGACTTCTGTGCCGACCCAACCGGACTACTGAGTCATTAGTTCGAGAGGCCCCCCGATCGCCGGGCCGGTGATTCTTCTGCTCGCGAACGTAGGATCTGTGCGTGGGCGATCAGAAGCCACCACGGGTGGTAGGAAACGAACGACAAACGGTTCTGGCATTGCTGCAGTACCAACGCGACTCCTTCGTGAAGAAGGTCAGTGGAGTGAGCGAGGAAGCCGCCAGGCAGTCTCAGGTGGCGAGCGGGACGAGCCTCCTGTGGCTCGTGAAGCACATGGCTCGCGCTGAGTCGCTTTGGCTACTTCGTCGCTTCGCCGGTGAGGATGTCGTGATCGAGGATGACCAGGTGGGGCCGGGAGACACCCTGCAGAGCGCTATCGCCACCTACCAGCAAGCTTGGATCCGCACCGATGCCGTCGTGGCAGCTGCACCGAGCCTTAGTAGGATTTGCCGGGATGTGGGAGACGAAGCACCAGTCAATCTTCGCTGGGTGTTGATGCACCTTCTTGAGGAAACCGCCCGTCACGCCGGGCATGCAGATGTTCTGCGGGAGATCGTCGATGGGGAGACCGGTCGGTAGTCAAGATTCCAACCTGCCCCCAAACGCCGGGACTGAGGCGCACTTTCGGCGTCCCATACTCCTGGGGATAGTGGCGGGGCCGATCTAGCGTGGACTTTCGGGGACACTTCGTCGGCGTTCCGAACTGGCCGTCGCGGTGCCGTCTGATCCTCGATTTGGGAGCTGAACCCTAGACGAACTCAGTTGACTCAAGGTTCGGTTCGTGACGCTCTGATCGCAGGTTCGCTTGTGTGTGCGCCCGGCACCGCGCCAGCGGGTAGCGCCGAGCGCCGCACCCCCTTCGCCGTCACCGTACCCACCGCAACAGCGCCGGTGAGCACTGGGATCAGAAACAGAGCGGTGTGCAGCGTTGTCGATGATGCGATTGCGCCGATCACGACCGGCCCCACGACATAGCCAGCCCAGCCACAACCGGCCACCGAGGCGACCGCTCTTCCGGTGTTCACGTTGTCCACCGCTCCGGCCGCCCTGAGGGTCATCGGGATGACGCTTCCAAGGCCGGCTCCGAGCAAGGCGAATCCAACCAGCACGCTCACGGGACGGGCGATGACGAGACCGCCGGCGAATCCGATCGTGGCGATGACGACGAGCAAAGGGAGCAAACGATGGGCGGCGAACCTGGTGAAGAGCCGATTGCCGGAGAGCCGAACGGCCAGCATGGCGAAGGCATAGATCGCAAAACCCATTCCGGCGACAAGACGTATGGCGTGCATCGAGTTGTGGAGATAGACGGCGGCCCAATCTGCTGCGGCGCCCTCGCAGAGCATGTCGGCGAAGGCGATGCCCCCAAGGAGAATGAGCTCTCCTTGCAGCACGCCGTGGCGCCCCTCGCGACTGCCTGTCGAAGATTCGGGGTCATCGCCCAGCCGCCGGTCGGGGATCATCCGGGTCGTTAGCCAGCCAACGACCAGTAGGCACGGTACCGCCAGGACCAGCAGCTGCTCGCTCAGCGAGACGCCCAGTCCCACCGCAGACGCTCCAATGACCGCACCGACGAGGGCACCACTACTCCACGAGCCATGGAAACCTGGCATCAGCACCCGGCCGGAGAACCGCTCGACCGCGATCGCTTGGGTGTTCATCGACACGTCGAGCATCCCCTGGAACAAGCCCCAGAGCAGGAACGCGACGAAGAAGGTTCCGAACGAACCAGTGAGCCCGATGAATGGTCCCGAGACGCAATAACCGAGCAGGGCCAGGCGGACCATCGGCCCGCTTCCCACTCTCGGCAAGATGCGGGCAGCCACCACCATGGCCAGGACCGAGCCGATGGGGGCCCCCAGCAAGGCGAGTCCGAGCCGGCCGTCGCTGAGGCCGAGGTGCTGTTTCAGCTGCGGTATGTGGGCCGTCCAGGAGGCGAACAAGAAGCCGTGCACGAAGAACACGGCGATGACGGCCAGGCGAGGCCAGCGGTCCACCGAGGCTGGTGCCGTTCGTCGGCTTAAGCCCGGAACCAGCGTCAGACGCAGCGGACATCGACTCCCATCGCCCGCAACTCCTCTACCCTCTGCTGGTCGGCTCCGGCATCAGTCAAGACGATGTCGATCTCGTCGAGATCGCAAACATGGCCGAACGCCACTCGTCCGAGCTTGGAAGAGTCGGCCACCGCGATGACCCGTTGTGAGGATCTGGCGGCTGCGCGCTTGACCGCCGTCTCGGCGAGAAAGTGGGTAGTAATGCCCGCCTTGGCGTCGATGCCGCAAGGGCCCATCACGCACGTGTCGAATCGGAGCTGAGAAAAAGAAGATTCGGTCAGACTCCCCGTCAACGACAGCTCTCCCGGACGGACCTCGCCACCCGGGAGGAGGAGTTTGATGCCCGGGCACTCGTGCAGCTCGAAGACTGGCCTAAGGGCGAGCGGCATGACGGTCAACCGCCGGCTGCGGAGTGCTCGTGCCACCTCCATGGCGGTTGTTCCACCGTCGAGAATGACCGTCTCCCCATCGGCCAAGAGGCTGGCCGCAGCGGCGCCTATCTTCGCCTTGGCGTCGCTGAACTCGAGGGCCCGGATGCCGTACGGGGTCTCCTCGGCGCTGAGGAAGACACTCGTCGCCCCGCCGTGGACACGTCGGAGGCCCCCACTGCGCTCCAGCGACTCGAGATCACGACGCACGGTCATCTCAGAGCAATCCAGCGCATCCGCCAGCTCCCCGACCAGCACTGGACTGCGTTGGCGGAGCGCCTGCACGATCATCTGGTGACGGCTGTGCACATCCATAATGTTTAAACTAACATATTTGATGTGCGTTCTCACACCGGTGCCGGGCGCCCGCCGGTCGGGGCAGTGGTGTTCGACGTGGGCGGCGTCTTGCTCGATTGGAACCCCCGGTACCTCTACCGCAAGCTGTTCGCGAACCAGGCGGAGATGGAGTGGTTCCTCGCCGAGGTCTGTTCACCGGCGTGGCATGCGCCCCACGACCGGGGCGTTTCGACCGCAGCGTCGTGCGCCGAGCTCGCCTCCAGGCATCCCGGGCTCTCCGAGCTGATCTGGGCGTGGTCGAGTCGCAGCGAGGAGATGATCGGTGGCGTCGACGCCGGGTCTGTAGAGGTCCTCCGGGCAGTGAGAGAAACCGGGCTGCCTTGCTATGCGCTCACCAACACGGAGGCGGAAACGTATCCGCTCCGCCTCAAGCGGTTTCCGTTTCTCGGTTGGTTTGACGGTACCGTCGTCTCCGGTCGAGAAGGGGTTGCTAAGCCAGAGCCCGCCATCTTCAGACGACTGCTCGACCGTTTCGGCCTGACGCCGAACACCACGTTGATGATTGACGACACCAAGGAGAACCTCCAGACGGCCAGCAAGTTGGGGATTCAGACCGCCCTGTTCCGCTCGTCCCGCCAACTCCGGGCGGAGCTTGAGGCCGTCGGCGTTCTGGCCCGATCTCTCGCCGCGCCGTAGCGGAGAGAGCGATCATCACGCCCAGAGCCATGCTCTCGGTTGTTGGTGGGTCGCAAAAGTGCCCCCATATGTGCATAGACCACGGTGTCGAAGGGTCGCCCCGATCACCGGGACTGGCGCACGATCAATGCCAACCTCGGCCAGCCTCAGGTCGTGGCGAGGAATTCTCGTACAGGCGGGAACGCCCTGTCTGGCGCCTCGAGGAAGGGCTCGTGGCCAACCTGCTCCAGGACGACTTGCGTGACATTCGGCAACGCCCCAATGAGCAGTCCGCCGCCCATGGCCATCACTGCGTCCCGATCGCCGTAGAGGACCAGCACCGGGCACGAGATGAGTTGAAGTTCGCAGTGCGGCCGAACAGTCCCTCCAGTGAGGCACGTTGTCGTTCGGGGCGGGCAGGCCGGCGTTGGATTCCTTGACCCGAGCCCGGGTGGACAGCAGGCCCTCCTGGGTGGTGGCCATGATGGAGTAGCGGGCCGCTTGGCGGCCGGGTGACTCGGGTCGCCACTCCCACGCGCCGACATACCAGGCGGTCCGTGCGATCAGCTTGGCCACCCGGGCAGGTCCGAAAGTACGCAGAGCGGGACCGACGATCTTCCGTGGATCCCCGGTGGGCGTGGTGCCCACCAGAACCAGGCCGGCGCAGCCTTCGGGATGACGCAGGGCGTAGTTCAGTGCGACGAAGCCGCCCATCGAGTGCACCAACACCGGCACCTCTCCGTATGCGAGGTGCCGCCGCAGTTCGTCCATGTCGTCAGCCAGGCGCTCGAACGTGTAGGTGTCGGGAGCAGCAGTCGCAGACCGGCCACTGCCCCGATAGTCGTGATACACGATCGTGCGAGCATCCTCCAGTGGGCCCAGCGCTGCCGCAAGGGTGTCGGAAATGTTCGCCGGGCCGCCCTGGCACGCCAACAGCGGGGGCCCCGGTCGCGGGTGCAGTAGTCGATCCGAATACCATCGGACGTCTTGAAGTCCCCCACGCGACCTGTCTAGCTCAATCGACAATGCGCTCGTATAGCCGACATCAAATGGGGGCTCGATCACCAAGCTACGGGTGCCCCAGATCACCGGGAGCGGGGCGCACTATTTGTCAGCCTGACATGATCTTCGGGGGCAGGTTCTCCTTAGTGCTACTCGTGCCCTGTCAGCTACTCGCCCATCTCGCAGCCTTCGTGAACCAATCCAACGGTCTCGTAGCGTCTGTCTCGATGCATCCTCCCGAGCCTGTCGTACTGGTCGACCGTAAAGGAACCGCCGCATAAGGAACACACGATGGGCCGGCGGCTGAGAATGTCGTCCTCAGCGATGATCTCTTCCAAACTCCGTTTGGTAAGACCAAGGGTCTGAGACCGGACCATGGGCTCAGCCCACTCCCGATCTTCCCATTCGGGCGGTGAGATCCCTGCAGCTGAGCAGAGGAGGGCGGCTCCGTGAGCGCTGATCCCGATGGCGTAGACAATCTCGTCGGAGGCCACGTCCGTCAAATTTAGACGTTGCTCGATATGCGTCCCCGACCGCCGGCACCGGGACGCGTGCCACGTCACTCTCGTTACATTGAGGATGCTCTTTCAAGTCTGCTGGTTGCCCATCATTGGAACAGGCCACGCGGCCCTGACGTACCAAAATCCAAAGAGAACCGAGACCCGGATGGGGCCGGATCGGTCAGCCCGGTCTGGCCGCCCCGTCAAACCACGCCGGCACCCTCGCCCTCACCGCATCGCACTGAGGGGCTCACGACCCGACAGCTTCGACGAGTTGACCTACGGGGTTCCCGTCTGCGTCGTGACCTTGGCGCCCGGCGGCAGCTCGAACAGCGAAGCCGGCGGCGACGCCGAATAGCTCTTAATCTCGAAGCTGGTTGTGTCTGAGGCGATCTTGACATAACCGAGGATGCCCTGGGCGGTCGTGCAGATCGTGCTCGTGCCCGGGACCCCCGGTGCATGGAAGTCGACGCATTGCATGCTGAATCCGTTGACCGTCATGTTCGACGACGTGACCACGTCGCCTGCGATGCCGGCGGCAAGGGAAAAGTCCCGGAGAAATGCGATCCAATGTGCCGGGGTGTAGAAGTCGAAGATCTTATTTTGGGTAGTTGCGTCGGCATTTCCCAATTTCTGGCATGACCAACCTGAGTTCGAGCCCGAAGAGGACGGCGGAGAGCAGGAGTACTCACCCGACGAATTGACAACGAGGTCCACGCCACTGATGCCATTACTGCTACTGCTGACGCCCGATGGGGTATCTGTGAACGCGAGCCCCTTCGGTGGCTCGACGGCGTACACGATCGTCGCCGGCGAGCTGCCGGTCGTCACGTACGTCGCTTCGAACGGCGTCGCCTGGCCGGACTTTATCTTGTTCGTGAACGTGTCGATGGTCGCCTTGTTGCCCTCCACATTGTGCTCGACTTTCCGGACTGTGTTTACGATCCCGCAGCCAGTAAGCCCGAACCCGCTCATCATGAGGGCAACGGCAACAACCCGGGCTGTGCGGCGGCCAAGGGCGATGACGGCTCGGTCGGCGTTCGGGGTCATTGCTCTGCCTCCAAGGGCGGTATGCCGCGAAGCGAGTGGACTCAGAACCTCTAACCGCTCAGGATACGACGTCTGTAACCACACCGCGTCGATCCGCCTGACCGGCTCGTGGGTGCCCCCGATCGCCGGGACTGGGTCGCACTTTCGGCGTCCCCGACCGGCACAACTGGGATACCCAGATCACCGTGTGCACCGAACGCTTTTGGGGGGTGATTCCATTCTTACGAACTCAGGCTGTCGAGTATTTCGTGAAAGTGGTTGCAGTAGAGCCAATGTCCCTCACCAGCAATTTTATGCAGTGTGGCGTTCGGTATCTCATTGGCCTGATAGATGCCGTTCTCAACCACGACGTTGCGATCGGACTCGCCGTGCCATACATCCACGGAAATCGCGATCTCGCGGAGCCAAAACCCCCAAGGTCGCAGTTCCAGTTGAAGGTCTTGGACGCCGGCGCGACCAGCCGTCCAAGAAGGATGCGCGAGGTCATCTCGCAGTGCGGCACGAATCTCTGGGCGCTCGATAACCGCGACGTCGCAAGCAGGTAGGGT
>Ga0182024_10021472_pt1 | contig 11717 bp, 9 predicted proteins | sample P32metaG_FD_120480 | JGI IMG/M metagenome (GOLD analysis project Ga0182024, IMG submission 120480) | Permafrost microbial communities from Stordalen Mire, Sweden - P3-2 metaG (Illumina Assembly) | ecosystem: Environmental > Terrestrial > Soil > Wetlands > Permafrost | place: Sweden: Stordalen... | reverse complement strand
TGCGGCGTGAAGGGCGTGGTCATGGAAGTTCCCTCGAGCGAGCACATCATCAAGTACGCATACAAGTGGTCCATGGAAAAGGCGATTGACCTGTCCATCGAATCGACGAAATATGCGCATGAACAGGGCCTGGAAGTCGTGTTCTTCCCGATCGACTTCTCCCGCGCCGAAATGACCTGGGTGCTGGACTTGATTTGTCGTGTGGCAAATGAAGGCCACATGGATGCTTTGGCATTGGTGGATACTTTCGGAGTTCTCACCCCGCACGCGATTCAGTACCTGGTGCGCTCGGTGAAGGCGCGCATCAGCAAGCGCCTGGAAGCTCACTTCCACATGGACTTCGGCATGGGCGTTGCAAACACCATCATGGCGCTGGCCGAAGGCGTGGAAGTGGTTCACTCCACTGTTCTCGGACTTGGCGAACGCGCTGGAAACGTGCCCATGGAAGATACAGCGATGGCGCTGCTCACTCTCTACGGCATCGACACCGGCCTCAAGTATGACAAATTTTACGGCCTGTCCAAGCTCGTGGCGCAACTTTCCGGACATGCCATTCCGTCCAACCGGCAAGTGGTGGGCGACTCGCTCTTCAAGATCGAGTCCGGCATCATCGCCAGCTGGTTCGAGAACTGCGGCGAGGAAAACGCCACCGAACTCTTCCCGTTCCGTCCGGAAGTGGTCGGCCAGGCGCCCATCAGCGTCGTATTCGGCAAGGGCAGCGGCATCGATTCCGTAAAGTGGGGATTGCGAAAGCTTGGCGTGCAATTCACCGAGGAAGAAGCAATGAAGTGCGTTGCCGCCATCAAGGATTTCTCCTTGCAGCGCAAGCGCCTTCTGACCGACGCGGAATTCCGCGATGTAGTCAACGCGACTCTTCCCGGCCGCGTAAGCTCCGGAAAAGCAGCCGACTAACAAATCGAGAGTCCCGTAAAAATAAAATGTCCCGCCTGCTGTAGCCCGCCTCTTCAAAGGTGGGCTGCAGCAGGACCATCACAAGAACTTCCGAACAGGACATCACCGATTGACGAAAGCACCTCTCATGAAAGCAATGGTCCTGCAAGGCCCTCGAAAACTGGTCCTGGCGGAAGTCGAGCGTCCCGCCATCGGACATAATGAAGTCCTCGTCCGCGTCACGCACAGTGGCGTCTGCGGCACCGACCTGCACATCTACGAAGGTGCCATCCCCGTCCGCCACCCGCTGATCATGGGCCATGAAATGATCGGTGAAATCGCGGAAGGCGGAGACGCTACGCTGCCCACCGGCACGCGCGTCATCGTGGATCCGGCGATCTACTGCGGCATGTGCCTGAATTGCCGCGCAGGCCAGACAAATCTTTGCCCTAACGGCTCACTCGTCGGCCGCGATTCCAACGGCGGATTCGCGGATTACCTCGTAGCTCCTCGCACGCATGTATATCCGCTGCCCTCGGCGATTGACTGTAATGTTGCGCCGCTCATTCAGGTTGCCACCACCTGCGTGCACGGCCATCGCCGCATGAATATTTTCCCGGGGCAGTCCGTGGTCGTGGTGGGCCTCGGAGTTGCTGGGCAAATCCACGTGGAGTTGGCCAAGGCTTGGGGAGCGCATCCCGTGATCGGAATTACGCGCAGCGCATTCAAACGCAATCTCGCAGAGCAGCTCGGCGCGGACATGACCATGTCCAGCGGACAGGAAGCCGTACGCGCCGTAAAAGATGCCACCGAAGGCCGTGGCGCCGATGTCGTCATCGAATGCACCGGAGTGCCGTCCGCGCTTGCCGACGCGATCAATATGGTACGGCTGGGCGGAACTGTAATGTTGTTCGGAATTACTTCGGCCACGCAGGCGAGCTTGCCTTTTTATCAGCTCTACTACAAAGAATTAAACATCGTGAATACGCGCGCGGCCAAGGGCGAGGATTTTCCTCCCACGATAGATCTTGTGGCGCGCGGCGTGCTTAAACTGAAGCCACTGGTCACGCACGTTGTGCCGCTGCTCGATCTCGAAAAAGCGATGGGCATGCTCGAATCCGACGAAGATCAGCGCATGAAAATAATTATGGAGAACCCCCGGTAACGGACCACTTGTAATTTGCTCCCGAACCGTTATCGTGTCCTGAAGTCGTAGTGAGCCGGATGTCACTCTCTCCGTGAAGCGGGAGGATAAGACCATTCAGGACCAAGCAGCCGTAACCAGCACAAGCACGGCAGAACTTAAAGCAGGCGCACGCGGTGTTGCCATCGCGATGTATTGCGTGCTGCTCGTTTCCTACATCCTCATGGCTGCGGACCGCTATCTCTTCCCAGTCCTCGCTCCCGACGTTCGCAAAGCCTTCGGCTTTTCTCTCGCCAACACGGGACTGCTCTCGACAATTTTTACATTGGGCCTTGGAATCGGCGGCCTCCCAACAGGCTACCTGCTCGCCCGCTACTCGCGAAAAATGGTTCTGCTCACAGGCATCGTAATCTTTTCTTCGGCCACGGCGCTCACCACACAAGTCCCCGGCTTCTGGACCATGCTCGTGTGCTTGGCGGCGCAGGGCATCGGTATGTCCATGCTGGCGACGTCCATGTTCGCGCTGGCTGCAAGTTATTTTTCCGGCTACCGGTCAGCAGCAATCGGCTCCGTGAATTTCTGTTACGGCATTGGCGGTTTCCTGGGGCCATTTTTAGCCGGAAAACTTCGGCAGTCGTACAACACCTGGCACGCGCCCATGCTCGCATTCGGTCTGTTCGGTTTCGTCATGGTCGTGATCATCGCCATTTCGGTGCGCCCTTGGTTCGTGGAAACGCGCCGCGCAGCGGAAGTCAAAGCGGACAGCGGCGGCGCTTCCAGCCTGTTGAATCGCAACACCATCATCCTCACAATTCTGAGCTTGATTCACGGTCTCGGAATGTATGGATTTCTAGGCCTGTATCCCACATTTCTCCGCGAGACTCTGCACTATTCACCCATCAACGCGGGAAAGGTCATCGGCTTCTTCGGAATCGGCGCGCTCGCCTCGATTCCATGCGGGTGGATTGGCGACCGCTATTCGCCAAAGTTGGTCCTCAGCGGATCGCTGCTTTCCATTGCAGTGCTCGGTTATCTTTTTTTTCAAGTTTCTCCGACCATGGCGACTCGCGAAATTCTGACCTGCATTTATGGAGTGACGGGGAGCGCCGTTCTCTACGTGAATCTGGCGGGCTACCACGTGAAGGCCTTGCGGCGCAGCATGTCCAGCCGCGGATCGGGAATGTTTGTCACCAGCCTGTATGGCGGCGCAGCCTTCGGCGGTTATTTATTGGGATGGATTGTCGGCCACGGCGGCTGGCTCCTGGCCGCGGAAATTCAGATGTCGGCGCTTTCTGTAGTCGGTGCAGTTCTGGCCCTGGCCCTGCGCTCCAGCGAAATGTCTCTCTAGCATCCACAGTAGGACAGGCTTCAGCCTGTCTTCTTTTGATTTTGAGATTGCAAAAAAATAAAAAGTAGAATGAAGGAAATGACCATCTTGGAAAAAGTCACCCCCGCCTTCCCCCAAGCCGCAAACTGGCGGTCCTGCGAATGAGCGTCGTGCAAAATGCCCGACCTAATCTTCCGCGCATTTCGTCCCTATCCGACAAAGCGCAAACCCTCGCGGTCATTTGCGGGTGCATCGTCGCATTCACGTATTCGGCCAACTACACGAATCATGCGCCGCTCGCGCCGGCCCTGATGCGCCAGTTCGGTTTTAATAATGCGCTCGCGGGGTTGCTCACCACGGGCATTTTCGCGACGCACGCCGGAATGCAAATTCCCGGCGGATATATTGTTGACCGTCTTGGTTCCAAGCGCGTGCTTCTGTTCGCGTTGATCTGGGTGGCGCTGGGCAATGTTGGAATGGCCCTTGCCGGAGCGTACTGGCAGCTTCTTTTCTTCAAAATTTTCTCAGGCATGGGCACAGGCGTCTGTTTCGTAGGCGGCGCGCGGTACATTCATGAGGCGACGGCTGGACCGCGTTTGCATGTAGCGCAAGGATTTTTTGGCGGCTCGATTCAGCTCGGCGCGGGATTTGTAATTCTGGGCGTGCCGCGCCTGTATCTTCTGGCGGGATGGCGCGCCGCCTTCGTCGTTTCCGCGGCCATGGTTCTGGTGGCGGCCATTATCTGGGTGGCAGCTTCGCCAACCGTGGAGTTCGGCGCGAGACCTCCAGGGCGTTTCCACGAAATGCTGCTTGCTCCTCAGCTTTGGTTTCTCGGCCTCATGCAGATGGCGACGTTCGGCATTTCCGTGGTGGTCGGATCGTGGGTCGTAGTCCTGCTGACAAAAGTGATGAAAGTTCCTGCCACGCGCGCGGGACTCATTGGCTCACTCGTTTTATTGCTGGGAATTGTGTCGCGGCCTCTCGGAGGATTTCTGCGACGTCACATGGGCGTCAGGCCTTTGTTCATAGGAAGCCTGCTGATGATCGCAGTGGGATGCAGCCTGTTTCTTCCGTCTTCCGTATCGCTGCCTGCGGCATTAACGGCGGTGGTGCTGATTGGAATAGGGGTAGGGCTCCCTTATGCCGCGATGTTTTCGCGCGCAGGCGAATTATTCCCGGGCCGCGCGGCGGCAGCCATGGGCTTCGTGAACATGCTGGGCATCATCATGATTTTGGGAGGAGCTCCGCTCGTGGGGCATTTAGCGGATTTGACGGGATCGTTCAAGACCAGCTTCGCTGTCCTTGCCGGATTCTCACTGGCCACCTGTGCGGTGGTACCTTTGATCGACCGCGAGGATCCGGACAGGACAGCACAAAGCTGAAAAATTTAAAACGAATCAGGAAAATTAATCGGACGAGCTTCCCGCCGTTTTTCCTCGTGCCATTTTCTGAGCCATGAACAAAAGAAGTTTGCGATCGCCTTCCTTCGTGCGGCTCAGAAGCTGGCGAAATCTTTCCAGCATCCGCGCATCCTTGCCCGAACTTCCCCACGCAATTTCTCCCGCGCTCTTACGCTTCAGAATGTTGGGCAGAGCGGGCGGTTTGTCGCTGTCATAAAAAAGTTGGTACAGAGGAACTTCCAAAGCACGGGCAAACTTTTCCAGTGTTTCCACCGCGGGAACTGTATGTCCATTTTCCACGCGGGAGATATAACACCGAAGCAAGCCCGTACGTTTTTCAATTTCACCCTGCGAGAGTTTCTTTTCTTCGCGGATCGCTCGCAACTGGTCCCCGATAATCATTTGTTTGTCCTTTCGAATTTTCCCGAAAAATTTTTAATTAACACCCAAAACCGGATAATTCAAATTAGTACCTTCACAGCAACTAGTACCGTATGTAAACATTGTATCAAATTAGTGACATACTTGCTTCAAACCCGGTCACACCGCGAAATAAGCCTAATAAAAATCAAAGATTGTTAATCGCAGACTCTGCCCGCCTAATTCATTTTCCGAAATGGAGTCACCTTTCCGGTGGATGACGAGGGACTTTGTGGCCGGTATTTCTCAATTCTGGAGCGCGCAAACTCAGCCCATGGGCCATCTGGTTCGTAGCGGATGTACAAAGACAGGTGCCGAAGTACTTCGTGAACTTTTCCATTTTTCTCAAACGCGAGCGCCAAATTCAAATGCCCGTCCGCAAGCGAGGGAGCCAGCTCGACGGCGCGCGAAAGATGTACAATGGCTTCGTCGGTTTTTGCCAATTGCTCGAGCACGCAGCCGAGATTGAATTCCGCCAGCGCATTTTCCGGCTCAAATCCCACCGCCATCAAAAAATGTTCGTACGCTTCTTCCATGCGCCCCAGCTGATACATTGCCGTTCCAAGGTTGATGCGCGCCTCGACCCACTCGGGCGCGGCTTCCACCGCTTTTCGGTACGCTTTGGCGGCCTCTTCCACCGAGCCGTCGTCCGTGTCGCACATCATCCCAAACTCAAACCATTGCTCCGCGGAGCGCGACGCCATGGCATGAATTTTCTTGGCGAGATCGGAAGTCTCGAAGTCCAGAACAAATTGTCCCGTCAGCGGTTCATAGGGGCGCGCTTCGGCAGGAGGATGCACAACGACTTGTTTGCCATTGCTCGAAATGCGCAGCATGGAGAGTGGCGTTTTCGTCGAGCCTAATTCCGTCTGCAAAATTGTGACGGCGCGGCGAATGCGTCCCGCGGGGACTTTTTGCGTGGCCAGCCGCTTGATGGTTTCCAGCGCCACGAGGTCCGAAAAATTGAAAAACCGTTCGCCCCAGCGCGCGCGCGGCAGCACCAGGCGCAGCCGCGTCCAGTACTCCAGTTCGCGGCGAGTCACTCCCATCATGCGTTCCACTTCGTTTCGAGTGTAATGGTGTTCCAATCGACCTACTCCACAGGTATTTTTCACTGCGCCGCATTATCTCCCGATTGCCTGTGGATTTGACCGAATTATTTTCCGGAAACGGTGGAAAACTTAGAAAACTGTTTGCAGGAAGGTGCAGGTTAGGAAAGCGCATCTTGCACGGCGGGCCAATCTTGTTAGACTGATTCTTGTTCGCGTTGTTGCCTCTTCCAATTATGCAGCCCCACGTAGCTGAACGACGCCACCTTGAGCGCCAAATCGCTTATGCACGGCCCATCTTCATGGTGCTGGCCCTGGTCGACCTGCTGGATCGTCCTCCTGCCGAGCGCGGGCAGCAAGCGGTGCTTTTCGTCACCATTTATCTGTTTGTGTCATTGGGTTTGGCGGCCGCGCAAAATTTACGTTGGACCCGCGAACTCATTTTTCCCATCCAGCTTGATTTGGCGGCGCTGGCAGCATTTCTGGTTCTCACTCGATCCGTGGTCGCCTTCTGGTTTGTTTATTTATTTGTCGCGCTCGCTGCGGGCATTCGTTGGGGAACCCGCCGTTCCGTAATGCTTGCCGGAATTGTTACGCTTGCCCTCCTTGTTCGCACAGCCATCAACGGTCCACTCGCCTGGGAGCAGATGGTTTCCTGGATTGCCCTCGCTACCGGAACATTTGCAGCTGGGGCTGGCATGTCTTTCCTGGGAAGCCGCCAGAGGCGCCATGCAACGGAACAGGAATTCCTCGCCCTCGTAACTGGACAGATTGAAGTTCAGCGGGGCATGGCGGAATCGCTGCGCCTGGTACTGGGCGAATTAGCTCGCGGATTTAACTGTGAAGAAGCGATTCTTGTTTTTCGCGATACAGATATTGAGCGCATCTTCGTGTGGAAATATCGCGATGGAGACGAAACGCGCCTCACTCCCGAAAATCTTCCCGTAAATCGCAGCGACGGTTTCCTGCTGGACCAGCCTGATGCCAGTGTCTGCTGGAATGAGCTGGAAGGCGCAGGCGAGGGTTTCGGGTGGAACCGCAAAGATGGTCGCCGCCTGAAGGATCTGCCGCGCTTGCCGGGGCCCATGCGCCAGGAGTTGGGCTGGAGCTCAGTCATGGGCGTTACGGTTGATCTTGCAGGCCAGCCGGCTGGGCGCCTTCTTCTGGGCAATGCGCGCGCGCGGTTCATTCCCCAGGATCTGCATTGGATGGAGCGGATCGTCCGCCACCTGGGTCAGCCCTTGCAGAATTTATTTTTGCTTCGCCACATTCGAGCCCACGCCATTGAAGGGGAGCGTAGCCGAATCTCCCGTGAAATTCATGACGGAATCCTGCAAACCCTTCTGAGCGTGGATATTCAGCTTGACGTTTTACGGCGCAAAGTACCGACGGATCCGGAACAGGCCGTTGGCGCACTCGCCTCATTGCAGCAAACAGTACGGAATGAGACGGATGAGCTGCGCCGCATGGTCACGGATATGCGCCCGCTCCGCGTCCAAAGCGCCGATTTAGTCGATTTAATGCGAGGTTTTGGAGAGAGATTTCGCAATGAATCCGGCTTAGCCCTTGATTTACTTATAGATGCGGCCGAATTACAGATCCCTGACCGTATCTGCCGTGACCTCTTTCAGATATATAGAGAATCGTTACACAATGTGAAAAAACATGCGCATGCTTCCCACGTCGTGGTAAAACTATGGCAGAATGAAGGCGAAGTTGTTCTTGTTGTGGACGATAACGGCCAAGGCTTTAGCTTTGCCGGTCGCTTTACGGGGGACGAGCTTGACCGCCTCCGGTTGGGGCCGATTTCAATCAAGGAGCGAACGCGCAGTGTCGGCGGTGTTTTGACTGTAGAGTCCACCCCCGGTCACGGCGCTCGTTTGTCTATCCAGGTTCCTCTCGGCTGATATGGCCAAAACAACGAAAGCACAAATTCGTGTCCTGATGGCGGATGATCACGCCATCTTCCGTGAAGGTCTGCGCAAATTGCTGGACGGCGACGATGAAATTACCATTGTCGGCGAAGCCTCCAATGGCAACGATTGCATCAAAATGCTGGCCAAGCTGAAGCCGGATATTTTGTTGCTGGACCTGCGCATGCCGGACAAGGATGGCCTCGCTGTCCTCGAAGAAGTGAACTTCGATCAACTGCCCACCCGCGTGGTAGTGCTCACCGCTGCGGAAGACGATCGCGACGTGGTTCGCGCGATGCGCCTGGGCGCTCGCGGCGTGGTGCTGAAGCAATCCGCCACGGACCTGCTGGTGCGCAGCATTCACAAGGTTCATAACGGCGAAATCTGGCTGGATAACCACATGACTGCCGAAGTCATGAAAGCGTTTTCAAAGTCCTCCGATGGCGGCCCGCGGCGCGAAAAGCCTTTGCTCAGCGACCGGGAAAAAGAAATTGTTCAACTCGTCGCGCAAGGTTATCGCAATAAGGAAATCGGCGAAAAACTTTTCATCAGCGAGCAGACCGTGAAAAACCACCTGCACAATATCTTCGACAAACTGGGCGTTTCCGACCGTTTGGAACTGGCCCTTTATGCCATTCACCACCGCCTCATCGACCAGGCCTAAATTTCCTATGTAACAAAAGCATGGCAAAAGGCCCTAGTTTGGATTTCGCTGTCCCCGCATCCTAGTACCCGCGTACCAAATTAAGCCCCTGCGAATTGGAACCTCCGCGCTATTGAGGCATCTCCCCCCGGAACGTAATCTCTATTTCATAAACAACAGCAAAACAATTCAGGAGGCAACACCTTGACAGCCGAAGAACGACGAGCGACACAGAGGTTTCAGATCCGGCTACCCATGATCGTTCGCTGGACCAGCGGTTCGGCCATTGGCGAGGCCTCTACAGAATCTCGAGACGTAAGCTCGCGCGGGGTTTATTTCTTTCTGCCGAAAGAAGTGAGCAGCGGTTCGCCAGTGGAAATTCTGCTGACGCTACCGCACGAAATCACACTCGCCGGCCCAGTGAAGGTGCGCTGCCTCGGCCGCATTAAGCGCGCCGAAGTCGATGAACCAGGACGCATCGGCGTCGTCGCACAAATTGAACGATACGAATTTCTGCGCAGCGACGAACACGCTGCTTAGTTCGAGTCTTGGCCGCCACCTGCGGAGGCGGACAGGTAAAACCGGGGTGCTCCGGCCCCTCAGCTGAACATCCCGGTTATTTTTTGCGCGAAGGGTTTTGTTTTTCACGCGCGCCGTGTTGGGGTAAATCTGTGGAGTCACGGCGAAGAGCATGGTGAAAAGTGACCAGCGACTGGTGATTAGTGACTAGTGGAAAACCCACTCCGGACAAGTTGGATTCCCTAACGCATTCTTACGAATTTCAATTTCAAATTTGAGATTTCAAATCTGGAACCACCAGTCACCAGTCACGCTTTACTCATACCGCAGCGCCTCCACCGGATCCAGCTTCGCCGCTCTTGACGCGGGATAAATTCCCGACGCCAGGCTCACGACCACGGAAAAGATGATCGCTCCAAACACCAGCCACCACGGCACAGTCCAGATGTTCGGAGGATTCACTCCCTGCCTCTTCAAATAAATAATTGTCGCGAGTTGAATTGCACGGCCAATCGCCCATCCCAGCAGCACGCCAAATAAACCGCCCGCTAAACCCATCACTCCGGCCTCGGCAAAAAACAATCGCCGCACATCGCGATCCGCCGCGCCCAACGCCTTCAAAACTCCAATTTCACGACGTCGCTCAAGAATAGCCATGACCAGTGTATTGATAATTCCAAGCGAAGCGACCGCCAGCGCCAGGCTCCCGAAAATCCCCAGGAACATGTCGAAGATTGCAAAAAATGTGCGCAGATTGCGCGTGACATCGATCAACGAAAATGCGGCAAAGCCCATGTGCGTGACGCTGGATTCGATCTGCGCCACGGCATTCGGACTGTTGGCTCGGACATTCAGGGCCGCGTAGCGTTGTCCTTCGCCCGGCGCCGCCCGCGAAATTTCGCGCAAGTCTCCTTGTTGCACGACCTCCAGTTTTTCCGCCACAGCGAGCGGCAGGTAGATTCCCGCGTTGTTGAAGCCCACCTGGCCGCTGCCGGCATCCGACGCTGGAGTAACGCCAACCACGAGAAATTTCTTCTCGCTTGGAACGATCGAAAATCCCATGGCCTCTTCGTCCGGGCCGACGGCGCGATTGGGCGCGTCGGTGGGAGCTTGCTCCGAAGGCGGCGGCAGTGCTTGCCGCTGCGCAAACCGCAAAGTAATTTCCTGTCCTAGAAGGGAGGCGGGCGATTTCCCAACATCCAACAGTCGCTTCGCCAAATCTCCTTGAACGATAGCTTCTTCCGCATCCGGACCTGAAAAGAAATGCCCATTCAGCCCGTCGAGCGTTCCGCTGGACTGTGAGGACGATGCCATGCCCGACACCATCACAAGTTGGCTGATGGGTTCCACCCGCGCCTCAGCCGTAAACCGCACCTCCGGATTGACCTCCAACACATTCGGCAGGACGGCGATTTCTTTCCGTGCCGCCTCGTCCAGAGGGCGTGGTGGAGTTAAATCCGCCGCATCGCGCGGGTTGCGCCGCCCTCCGCCGGGCTGGCCGAATGGTTGGCTCTGCCGCGAGCGTACAGAAACCGTATCGAACAGTCCAGCGCGGGCGACGGAGCGGTCCACGAGCTGTTGCAAGCCCACTCCTAACGAAAGCAAGGCCACAAGCGACGCCACTCCTACGGCAATGCCAAGTGTTGTAAGTGAGTTACGCAGAACGGCTTCGCGCAAATTCCGGGCGGCGAGTTCCGCCAGATCTCCAATTTTCATCGCAATCGCTCCTCGCGCGAAATCGCTCCGTCCGACAGCGTGACGATGCGATCCGCGTACCGCTCCGCGAGCGCCCGCTCGTGCGTCACCATGACAATGGTTCGTCCTTGACCGGAAGATGGCCGGTGTATTTGCGCAATCAAACCCATGATCTCTTCACCCGTCTTGCTGTCCAGATTCCCGGTCGGCTCGTCCGCCAACAGAATCATAGGTTGGTTGATGAGGGCGCGAGCGATGGCCCCGCGTTGCTGCTCGCCGCCGGAAAGTTCGGTTGGGCGGTGTTTGGTTCGACCGGCAAGCCCGACGCGCGACAGCGCCTCCCGCACGCGAGCAGGGCGCTCCGCACGCGGAACCTCAGCCAGGCGCAAAGGCAACTCAACGTTCTCTTCAAGCGTCATCCTGGGAAGCAGCTGGAAGGATTGAAAAATCATTCCGACGGTGCGGTTTCTGTGCATGGCCAGTTCTTCGGTCGACATGCCCGCCAGATCGCGGCCCAAAGCAAGAATTGAGCCTGAGGTCGGCCGATCGAGCCCCGCCATCAGATTGAGAAGAGTGGACTTACCCGATCCGCTGGCTCCCAGCAGGGCCAGAAATTCTCCCGTACCCACATCCAGCGATATTTCGTTAACTGCCTGAATGATAGTTTCCCCCATCCTGTAACTGCGGGAAACGCGTTGCGTTCGAATTCCAAATTC
>Ga0182024_10021470_pt1 | contig 11719 bp, 20 predicted proteins | sample P32metaG_FD_120480 | JGI IMG/M metagenome (GOLD analysis project Ga0182024, IMG submission 120480) | Permafrost microbial communities from Stordalen Mire, Sweden - P3-2 metaG (Illumina Assembly) | ecosystem: Environmental > Terrestrial > Soil > Wetlands > Permafrost | place: Sweden: Stordalen... | reverse complement strand
ATGTTATCAGGGACACCAGTGAACCAAATGAAATGAGGGTCGTGAGTTTCTTGCCGTGAGATACAGCGTATTCAAGAAGGAAGAGGATTTTCTCTGGGATTGAGACAGGCGTAGGATCCATGGAATGTATGAACGTCTCGATCAGTTGTTCGACCATGATGATGAACGCCTGGAGATTGCACGTCGCCGGGAGAATGTGATAATAGCGCACGAGAAGGTGTCAAGATGGCTAGAAAGGTACGGACAGGTTCAAGCGGTACTCGGGAATCCACTGCAGAGCTGGGACATAATACTGCGCCTGCTGTCGATATTTGAGCCACCTAGAACGTTTCTCATAGGGCGCTAGAATCGGCAAGAAGCATCATTGTCAAATGTGTTTTGAAAACCACCTGTAATGCATGCGCACGTCGTTTGGCATCTGTCGAAGGTCGAGGGAGGCTGGAACTCGCTGAACCGGTTCCTACGTCGTGTTGGACTTCCGGCGGCAAGAGAGGGCTTCGTTCGGTAGCTTCGCCCGCGCCCTCAATCGCTGGCGGCGTTAAAGTGTCGTTATTACTGAGGAAAGAGCCTTCATAAGACAACTCCGGAGTGTTTGTGAGATGGAAAGTCATGATTGGCGGCGTTGGCGCTGATCCAAGTCACTCGTCACAAGGAGTACTCGGTTTAAGCAACCTTGTGGACAGACCGGCGGCGGAAGAGCAAGTAGCTCGACGAGGTCCAAGTTGGAACTTGGCCAATGGTGGCCCTATTCAATCATTTACCCGTTTTGGCTGTTCTGTTGTGGCCACTGACCGCTGCAATGTTTTGGCAATGTAGGGCAAGTTTATGTCCCTCCAATCTACACATACGACCACCGTCAACTCGCTGTAGCGAGAGCTAGAGGCGTTGCGGGAAACTAATCGTCTCGTGAAGATCCAGTTGCGTGATCTCGAAATGGGCAACGACGAGTTGGAACGTCATGAGAGGTTTGCGCTTTCGATGCCTAAGGGGAAGTCTGCTCATTTGTGCTGCTTGGAACCGCAGAGAGGTGGTTTCATCCCTTGAAGACTTGGAAGTCAAATACGCCAAAGCTTTAGAAGAAAGATTCTTCTCGAGCACGAATTACAGGATAGAGCCTCTATGGAAGAGGACATGCAGCGTCTTCGCGACGAACTTAGAGGCATGTATCACCTATCTGATGGATGACGTGCTTTGACTGACGCAGTTTATCCCCACAATGCAGACGCTGTCACCGAAGCCTCAGTTCTCCGTGACCAATTAGCGAAATCCGTTGTTCCCCCCACAGAACCTAGCCTTGAACTAGATGACGCCTTTTCTGTTGCATCCCCAGCGTTGTCTGCCTCGGAATCACTGCTTGATGTTACTCTACCATCAAAAAGCGATCTGCAACCGGCTGATCTCGCGAATGATGTTGATTCGCCTACTCTAGACACAATCCGTATTGCTGAGCAGAAGCCCACCCCTGCTGTTGCAGCACCTTCATCTCGCAGAGCGATGCGGTCTCCGCCGCCCCTTCGGAGTACACGTGCTGGTGCTCTGGCACGCTCAACTCTGGCTTCGCCCTCAACTAGTTCGCCCTCGCGGCTTCCCGCTCCGTCGCCCCGCCGACCACTTGTTTCTAGTAACACTGTACCCGTTATGCCCTCTACCCTAGCTTCCTCTTCCACCACTGCTCCAGTGTCACGCCGTCTGGCGTCTGCCGCTTCGACCAATTCTCTTGTCACGCGTTCAAAGGGAATGCACATGGTCTCTGATATGCGTTCTCGCGTCAAAGTGCTAGAACAACGTATACAGAACCGCGTGCCACGCGTGCGAAAAGCAGGCGAGGTTGCTACCAAGGCTGTCCCGCCTGTACCTTCGCCGTCCTTGGCGTCAACATCCAAAGGTGGTTCGGCGAGTACTGCTGTGGCCGCCATGGCGTTGAAAATGCAACAGCGCGATCGGGAGAGAGAGAAGGAGAAGCGGGCCAGTACCACGACCACAACAAGTCGGAGTAGCACGAGTGCAGGAGATGGAGAGTCGCCTGGTTGGGTGCTCGTAACGACGGGTTCAGAAGAACGAGAACACGAGCGCGAAAAGAACCGTGATCAACCCACGTTACGTGCATCTGCTCCATCTTCTAGGCCTGCAAGCTTTATCGCTACAGTATTGCTGCGGAAGGATCTGGATACGGAAGTGATTACGTAACGAGTCCAACAACAAGTACTGCGAGTAGTACAAGATACACTTCATCTTCGACTACTCCAACCGCCCCTCCTTCTTCGTACCGGCGCAGCACTGAGCTTACTGCTTCCGCCAGCCACCAGGAAACCAGCAGCGGTTATCAGAAAGGTGGTGGCGGATTCTTGGGTGTATCTTCAACCCCGAGCGGACTCCGCCCACCTCCTTTCCCAGAATCACCCCACCAAGCCTGCGGCTGATATCGTATCCGAGCCATCTACACTGCATTCTCGTTCCGAGGCGGCTGACCCTCATTTCCTCAGCGTGAACAGAGTTTTAGCCCATCTGCAGGTCTTAGGGTATCCGGTATGGAAAGATTTATCACTACTCGTAACCCGAGTTCTAACGAAACTCTTTTTTGTAGCCAAGCTCGGGTTGTTTAGCCCGAAAAGATATACGAAACGCAGCCGCAAGGACGAATGTCAGTGAACGTCTGTTTGGTTTTGAGAATTCCATGCTGATACCCATATATTCTGGTTTGTTAGCCTCTTCTCAACAAGCGCCAAAAATTTCAGCCGCCGCCTGCGGACCGCGTTCGTCCTAGAGAGAATATGGTGGGTATGGGTTGGTTCATATGCCGGGCAAGAGTCGCCGTGCGCGACTTTTGGTTTCCTTCAGAGATGTCTCCGGAACAATTGCAGAAGGTGCATATATATAACATTTCAATGTCTTCTATTTCTTGATCTAGGTGATTCACAAGGAAATCTTCTCGAGTCGGCAGCTAATCAACCCTAATGCGCTCAAATTATAGCTGGTTAGAGAAATTAGAACACAGCGCCGCGTCATGTGATCTAAGGACCTAGCAACCAATTTGTCTCCCGCGACCGGCGGCCGCCATTTCTCGTGACTCAACCCTGGCAGGAGTTCACCCTTGTCACTATTGATGTTGAAATTATTCTATCTATACATTCTCATCTCAACCGTGCGTAAGAGAACAGTGCATAAGAGATACATGTAAATCTTGGTTGTGATGAGCGGTAACAACAATCATAGGATGAAGCGATGATGGTAAAAGGGGGAGACTAGTGCATGGTACAAAGCGGCTCACCTTGTAGGATTGCGATACCAAAATTCCCTCAACACGAAGCTGGTGGTGGACGAGTACGGACTGAAGAATTCGGCGGGCATTTTCATCCCAGCGCCGCCAGAATTATGGCCAAGGGACGACGAGGTGAACCTCCTGGTGTGTATTTCCAGAATCGAGTTGTTCCCAGCTCACTGCATCCAACCAGAGCGAGGCGATGGACGTTGAGGGTGAACAGGTAGGCGGCGTGCCGGCAACGCCTGTGAGCAAGCCCCACGACCCATTGGACGTTGAGCCGAGCTTATCATCTGAAGATGAGTTCAAGGTATTTGATGATCCCCCAGCGAGTTGCTGGCATCTGGCCTGTCAACGCGTCGTACACGATCCGCTGCACGTGGATTTTTTCCTGCTTTCCAAATTGGATGCTGATATTATATCCTATCCAAGCAGCCCAAGCCCAGGTTGTGATGCGGCGTGAGCGCTCCCCGCGAAGTTCATCCGAGCGTCCAAAGAAGGGAGCTCGTGGCGCGCGGGATAAAGATGTCCCCTCACGTAAGGTGGTCGTGCCCAAATAGTAGAACAATAAATGTAATTGTCTCTCTGAGGCATACCCACTTGACGAGAGACTGCTTTTTAAATCTTCCTGAACTGTTATAGAGATAGAGGGGTAGGGTGCTGTTGCTCCGTACTTTGGGGCACTGAGTGAATGGTTCAGACGGTTAGGGTTGCGAGTTTGGGATTCCAAGTGGGGCTTGGGGGGCGGTGGAGCCCCCGGTTCTTGGGGATATCCCAATCTGCTTCTTGGCTTTTACCAGCATGGAAACAAGATCCATCACTTGAACAAGGGCGCCTGGTATGCTCAGGGAATGCGCAAGTGCGGATTGTTTGGATAACGCGCGAGTGTTGGAAACGACAATCACCCACTGAACACTCCCTTATCAGAGAGAAAGATGTTCCAACACATTGGTTTGCAGTGAATTCAAGACCACGAGAGTACAAAGGGTTACAGAGCCATGTGCCCTAGCATTGACATATCATGCTCAGCCTGAATCAGCTCCTCGTCGACAGCGTCATCAGGTCGCCAGATTTCAACCCTGTTTACATTCATTGGGTAACGAACCGTGCCCAATTTGCCGGCCCAATCGAAATCAACGATCATGTAGCGTTTGGGATCAGACTTGGATACCAAAATATTTGTCGCACGAAGGTCGCCGTGTCCATAGCCTTTCTGGTGGAGTTGGGATATGTTAGTTTTGAGGGCATCAATATCTTTGCGGGTTATCTTGATTTCATCGAGGCGGCGCCATTCGTCAGAATCCAACCAATCCATGACAACCATAAACCATCCGCCAAAGAGACGTTGAAACCCCAAAAGTCGTGGCGCAAAACCAAGTTGATCGCAACACTTGTGAGCCTCCTCTGAGTACCGTCTGACAAACTTGATGCAGATAGTACGCTCGTCAGGCAGCCGCCCGAGAAAGAGGAGTTTGTCCACTCTCTTCGTATAGTCAAATTTTTGAAGCGTTTTGTCGATTAAGGGCGTGAAGGTACTGGGATACGGGAACAGCTCGCCTCGTGGCGGTGTTGGGGGACGAGTAGGAAAGTCTCTGTAATAGGTTTCTAGCTTGCTAACGGCCTTTCGGAAGGCTGACAGATGCCGGGCAACTGAGAGACGCATGCCCGTGTCGGAGGCGTGGTAGTGCATCGGGAGACAGCAAGATAAGGTTTGGACCATCGGTCGCAAGTTCCAAGCTGCTGCCGCAAAGCTAAGGTAAGGTCCTAAAGGAAAGCCAGTTGGACTTTCAGGCTATAGAGAAGAAAAAACGGGGACAGACCGAAAACGAGGACAATGAGACAAGGTAAGACTGAGTGTGCCAACTTTTCTGCATGCTCTCTCATTGCCTCTTGATAATAAAGGGCCGCTTGAGCGTACGGTTCTGCCCCTGAACTGCAGACCTCGTTTTTCATCTCGGTAAGGACATAGCGGATTCCATCCAGCGACATGTCCCCGTCCGTTTCGTAATTTGTGGGTTCGATCCTCGAGCGAGTGAAGACTAATCTATATCGTTGGAAAATCTCGCGGATTTTTTTTGCTCGAGCAGACTCGTTTTCATAAAACGAGGACATTGCGGTAGAAAGATTCAATGCGAAACAATGGTCTTCTGCTGTGACAACACCTGAATTGCAGGTATCGAGAAATTCGCCAAACACAGGGTGGAGCAGCGTAGGGGGGGTGGTTGGTGCGGTCGAGGGAGGGCGATTGCATTCGATTCTCTTCTGGGACTTCTCCTGTCGCCGGGAGAACGTAGCAACGGCCCCTTCGGATGAAGGGGCGGCTGACCTGTTGTTTTTCAAGTATAGACGCCGTACAGCCTCCACAAGGTGTTCTGATGACCGAGGAGGCATCACGCTGAGTTCGGGTGGGAGTTGTGGGGGTAGTTGCACAACCAGATGAACCATCTCTTCGACCGGAGGCTCAGAGAAATAGTTGGATAGCTTCTTCACAGCGTTCAGTTCATCAGCGTCAGGGATTTTCTCTTGAGGGCCAACCCCCCCAAGTATTTTGACGAGATCATCAAGGGGAAGGGGATTCCTGAGCTATGTTGTTACATTAATGCCGGGTACGCCTGCGCGCGGGATCACCCACCTTCCAGATTGTGAGTTGAGTGGCGTTGATGTGGTCGAGCATAGGCTCATTCTCCTTCTTGATTGCTTTCTTCAGGCGATCGACAGTTTTCGAAGGAAGAATTTCAACCTCAAAAGGGTTCTGATTGCCGAGCCCGACAATCGAGCATGTGAGCGTGATTTCGGCGTCCACGTTGGTGGACATGGTTTCTATAAACCTGCTTAGTTTACTGGTTTGAGCCGAAGTAAAGGGACGCACGCTGCCTTGCATCTGTTCATTGTTTAAGCGCGATTTGGGCATTTTGAGTGGCGAGGCGCTGTTGCACGCAGTGGGCACTCACCAGGAGGTCGTTGTACAACCAGATGAACCAACCTTTTGACTGGAGGCTCAGAGAAATAACAGGATAGCTCCTCCTCCGAATCGAGTGTTTCAGCGTTAGGCACTTTGTCGTTAGGGTCAATATTCTTGAGTGTTTTGGCGAGCTCACCCCTCCGCATGGGTTTGTTGAGCTGTAAACGCGTTGCATCAGTAATAGCGAGTGTTGCACGCGGGATCACCCACCTTCCAGATTTCGAGTCGACCCGCATCAATATTGTTGAGTGTATTTTCCATCTCTTTCTTGATTGCTTTCTTCAGTTGGCCAACAGTTTTTGACGGCAAAATGTCAACTGGAAAGGAGCTCAAATCGCTGACGCCAAGAATCCAGCAGTTGAGCGAGATCGCGGTGGCCATGTTGGGTGAGTAAAATCTACACGTGCGGACAGGAGCAAAGTATTTTGAAGTCTATGTTGGGCAAAGGTAAAAGCTCCTGTCTCTGGAGTGGTGCACTTATCGTTTATGGATGGATGGATGGATGAACTCGTGTTTTACCGCGTTGGGCTGCCATATCGGCGCCTAGGGCGGCCGTAACTAGTACGGAAATAATATACAAATATGCGATTATGAAAAGACGGGAGGCTGTGCTCCCCAGGTCAGGTCGGCCCCTAGGGGTCAGATTGGTTTGTGAGTGGGTAGGAATGTGACAGGGTTGTGGGTTGGATCATGGTGGTGAACCGAATGGGAAAGAAGAGTATAAAAGGGAATATGGGGAGACGGGTATATGGATTATGTCTCCATCGACTCTCTCTCCGTCTCTGGCAGGCGGGTGTCTGTCTTCATGCTGAGGGCGGGGGGCTGGTTGTCCCTGTCATCTCTTTGGTGGCGGGTTGGTAGCGGGTAGGTGTCGGAGGGTGGTCTCTGTGTGCGCGGTGCTGCGGGGCCCGGGGGGTGGTTGGTCGGCGGTCTGGGGGCATGGGTAGAGGGCGGGTGGTTGGTGTACCGTGATGTGCGGCAGCGTTCACCGTACACTAGGAAATCATGGTATTTGTGGAACTGGGTGGCTTCTTCCCTGGACAGGAACGGGATGACTATCGTAGAGCGTGGCCTCTGCTTCAGTTTGTCTTCTGAGACAATTATCGTTTATGGACGCAAGTGTGAAACAACAACAAACATAAACATAGAAAGTGAAGTGAGAAGCAAACCTTATTCGCCCCCTCACTTAGGTCGATCCCACGAACCATTGGTAACCAGTTATGAAATGCCAAGATATCGCGATCGAGCGCCGAGCGCAGCACGGACGGCAGATCCCGCTTACGTGAACATCAACACTTCCTCTTCCCTGCGACCAGACTTGTCTTGCCCACGCCGGGACTACCCTCTAAAAGTATTGGTTTGTTCAGCTGACACGCTCTAAGGACGCGCAGTGCGTTGTCGAGGGCTGCGGGGGCTTCTAAGGTGAAACTTGTGGACGTTGGAGGATTGGGCCCGAGGTTGAGCTTGAATGATCCTAGATTGAAATATTGTGAATCATATGAAACCGGATTGTGCTGATTCCAGCGGTCGGATTCTGTGAGGGGCATTAATTCGTGAAGATAATTCGGCATTCACTCCCGCAATCGACGAACGGCGTCCGACGACATGGAAGAGACTTGGGGAAGGGTAGCTAAGCCGTCGAGAACCGTCAAGTGGGCGGCGTGATGCTATATATATATCGATTAGTAAATACATCGACATGTGGTAAACAAAGCGCATACGAACGTAGCTGCCGCCGACAGCGTGCTTCCATACTTGCTGGAGACCGCATTCGTGAAGTTTGCCCAAGCCTGCAAAAAGCATTTAATGAGCCTTAAATCATTGAGGATGAGTTCGGGATGCACCTGGATGTCGCGGAGACCAAGAATATCAGGGTCGCCAACTTCGTCGGCCAGCTTGTCCGCGAAATCAAGAACAGCACTGCTCATGGAGTAGAGTTCCACGTCGGAATCCCACATGCTGTCAAGAATTTGCTTGTGGTCTTCCCTCAGAGTGATCTGGGGAACCCAAATTTCCGTGAAACGATTCCGCAGCTCGGGTGACAGCTCCTTTTTTCCATAATCGCCCCCTGGATTCATCGTCGCAACAAGCTCAAACCCCGAGGCGGCGACCACTCGCGCATCATCACCGCCCAATCCGCCTTTCTCGGCGAGGACCAAGCAACGCTCAGGTTCTAAGACGCTTGAACTCATCGGCATCAGCAACTTGGCGACATTGCTGAAGCCACTGCGAAGTGCTGTAGCATCCGGGAATGAGCCTCGCTCCACTACGAATTGGCTCGATCTGGCTCTTGTTGATCATGTAAGTCAGATCGCAGACGGAGCCTGCCCTTTGCTTCCCACTGGCATGATTCGAGGGCCATCAATTGTTGTAATAGGAACAAGTAAAATACCGTACTTACGTCAGGTTAGACATGGAGGGGTAACAGGAGGGGAGTTGGATTGGCCAAGTTTGAAACACCATGTGATTGCAGTGGGCAATTCCCCATCGTCATCGCCGTCTCCTTCCTCATAGTCGACAGACATGAGAGAATAACTCAGCGCACGCGCACCTCTAAAGCAGCTGAAAGAACTGATCAGTCAGGCACTCGATAACACCCAACAAGACCATAACTAACTCAATTGAAACATCATCATGCCTGAAGAATGTCGGCAATACGTCGTAGACCGTCCATCGAGAATCGCCTAGCTCACGCAGGATCTCGGCGGATGGGATTCTGCAGACAGCGATGTTAGCCCAACCAACCAGGCGCATGCCCCTCATAGGACGTCAATCGTACCTGAGCCCTGAGTCCTGCTCACCGTGTCATGCTTGAGTACCTGCTCCACCTGCACGGACCGCTCTTCGTACAAGGGCAGCTGGCTAGCAATCAACACTTCGCGTGCCTTGAGAGAAACGGCATTGGTAGACCTAATGAACGATTGCAGGAGTGATATTCACAGGCGGGGGTGTTTGTTGTACCTGCTATCAAGGGATGTTAAGTCCCTGACGAGATCCATCAGGGATGGCTCAATATTTTGCATTGTGGAGCCCGCAGATTTACTAATATCAAGCAATGCGAGTATGAGCTTGTTCTTGCCCTGTGCCTGAGTGTGGCTCGACACAAGAGAAGCGACTCGGCCAAGGTCGTCCTTCTCTTCACGCAACTTGAGCACACATTCCTCGATACTGCCGCCTTCCCCGAATAACTTCTCGGCGTCATAGTAGCGCGTGAGCAGTTCGACGATTGTACTCTTCAGACCGGTACGGAAGCGTTCGGTGATCTCAATGAGCGGCGAGAGCTGCGCGCGCAGCATAGTGCGATCTTGCGGCTTCGTGTTGTCAGATACCCAAGCATCCAGCACTTTGCGCAGGTGGGGAATTCGGCATTCTTAGCCTTCGAGGCGTCAATTGTTGCGCGAACCAACTCCTCGAGTTTGGCGGGCATGCGCCCTGAAAGAACTGAGAGAACAGAATATATCTCACTATAGGGGAGGCTGGAGTCCTCCAGAATGGCGAGGGTGAGGATGCTGAGAATGTCTCTGGTGTTGAGGCTTGTGCCAGGTTGCTTGACGAACTGCGCGATACCGTCTTCCGCAGCGATGAGAGGCATGTACATTTTCATAACCTATAGAATCGTAAATGTGTTACCACACCTGCGACTCGAAGAGCCTTCGTACCTCAATCTCTGCATATGGCTCGCCAGCTCGTATGTGATCACCACCATCAACGGGGAAGCGGACAAGTTTACCTGGACTGGGACTGCGCAACTGCATCGGGTCGTTCTCCTGCTCAATCAAACACGTCTGTGAGTCAATCAAGAGACGCGTTGCTCCAACTTCCTCACGCCAATAAATCGAGTGGTTTTTGCTGTCGAGGAGAACGAGCAGACCATCGCCCACGATAGGCCGAGCACCCACCACCATGCGTACACCCCATTAAGGTAAAGAGTCCACGAATGGAGCGAACTCAGCAAAGAGAGTGTCGCCGTGAACGCATATCTCGCACCTTCATAGATGAACTCGATAGTGAACACGGCTTTTAAGGCGTCCTTGCTCGGAACTTGACCCTTATCTAGGGTGCGTGTGTATTCGTCCAGCCGCTGCCCCGGCGTCACTCGCAGTGGGCGGAAGGACTACGCGCGCCGGCGTACTCACTACCCGAGACTGGTGCAGCTCCGTATGAGGTCAATATTGGACCTGCGCACAGCTCGTGGGATTTGCCCAGGCCCGCGGTGGGTGCGCCGACCCCCATGTTCGGGTGAATGGACAGCGCTGAAGAGACAACTTGTGAAAACATCTCCGCGTTGCCCGTCATCGCATCCCTGTGTTTTTGGGTGTTCAGATCGAATAGACAACGGTTGAAGTTGATGTATCACCTTGTGAACTATAATTGTCATGGCAGCCTTAAGAACTTCGCAAGACTGAGCCCGGTATGCAGAGTGCGCATCACGAATCGACTTTGCCACAAGGCGACAGACTGGTCTAATGTCAATTGCGTCGATGCGACTGTCAAAAGCAAGGAGGAGTTGTAAATCGTCGCCGCCTGATCGATACGCCAGCTGGAGTGGCTCATGCTGTAGGCGGCGATTCTGACCACCAAGTTTGCCGAGGATGCGGATGGTCGTGTGTGCTGAAATATGAGGATGCGGCAGTGGTCTAAGAATGTCATGAAGGGCCCCATCAAATCACGTAGGACAGGACTAAGCGTAGTGTCTAAGAACTCAGGCGTCGGGTTGTCAACGTTCCGGGATGATGATGCGACCGTCCGGCGCCGGGTGTATCTTTCAAACCCGTTGCGTACCGATCTCGCGCGGTCGCTCGCGGCGTCTCGCGTTCGTCATTGTCACCCGTCTCTGCAGCAGCCCACGCGCCAACAGGGTGACTCGCCAACGCGAGACATCTGGAGCCGCCGGCTGGCGTGCTGTCACGCCTGCAAGCTTGGAAGCCGTTAAGGGGTCACCTCCTGCGACCGCGACCGCTGCCGCTGCCGCACGCGATTGTTCATGTATAGCAACCGCCATGCGATAACTCGCTAAGTCTCCTGATGCCTCGAGCCATTTACCACGGAAATCTTGAAGATTGTGTTCCTCGAGGAGTTCCGTGTAGAATTTGTAGGCATAATAGATAAAATCGGTGAGAATCTCGAGAGCATTGGGGGAGTTCGCGCGGTGCGCGCCGGAGAGTGGCAACCATATGATGGAAGCGAATGGACCATAATCGCATTGGGATATTATACCGATCTGGGATTGACTGAACCGAGGCCGGTATGGATGGACCAGTGGCAATTTCCAGTAGACGATAATCAAGCTCGACGAGGCTGTCATTTGATTTGTTTCAACGGCGTGAATAATGGGCGAGTAAATGCGGCAAACACAGGCAACACTCACGCTTATGTGTCCCTCGACGAGGGGAACCCATTTTTCCTCTTGCGATGGGGAAACAACAGGGGTGGGTGTGGTGTCGAAACGAGAGGGCTCCTCATCAATGGCTTCGGCGGCGACGTGTTGAGCGGCGAGT
>Ga0182024_10021469_pt1 | contig 11719 bp, 8 predicted proteins | sample P32metaG_FD_120480 | JGI IMG/M metagenome (GOLD analysis project Ga0182024, IMG submission 120480) | Permafrost microbial communities from Stordalen Mire, Sweden - P3-2 metaG (Illumina Assembly) | ecosystem: Environmental > Terrestrial > Soil > Wetlands > Permafrost | place: Sweden: Stordalen... | reverse complement strand
GCGCTGTATAACGCGCCGCCAGGCACGATGCAGCGCATGGCGGTCTACTTTTATCTGGATTCGGGCAAAGCAGAGGCGACCCACCAGGCTGTCATGGCGTTCACTCATGACGATGTTTATAAGCCGATGCCTGGGTATCAGGTGATGGTCAGCCACTTCCACTTTCACTTCAACGAGGAATTGACGGATGCCGGCACGATCGATCACATGCCCTCGTGGATTCCGACTTTTAAAGCGCTCGGCATCAACATTGCGGCGCTGTGCGATTTTCACGCCGATTCGCATCCCACGGATACCGGCAAGGTACGGCTGGAAGAGCAGCGCGTTTACTTCGAAGGGAGCGCGCGCTTCTCCGATCGCGATTTCCTGATTATTCCCGGCGAAGAGCCCGATGCCACGTTCGGCGGCCACTACATGTTTCTGTTTCCGAAGCCGGTGTATTACACGCACGCTCCGTTGCAGGGCACGCGCGCGGCGCAGCCTTACTCGGAAGATATCGCGCCTTATGGCAAGGTCTATCACACATCGTCACCGGAGACGGAGTCGCGATTGCTTGAAGATGAGCATGCGCTAATGTGGCAGACGCATCCGCGTACGAAGAGTTCGGATGGTTATCCGGATACGGTGAAGGATAAGGCGCATTTTCTCAGCGATCGGTTTGCCGGGGCGTCGTTCCAGTCGCTGCCGGTGGATCAATCCGAGAAGCGGATTTGCGAGGCGCGATGTCTCGGGCTGCTGGATGACATGAACAACTGGGCGGGTCCGAAGTATCTGATTGCCGAGGGCGATACGTATACGAAGTCGCCCGAGGATGAGACGTATCCGCAACTGGAAGTGAATTACGTGAAGCTCGACCGGATTCCGAAGTTTTCCGATGGCTGGATGCCGGTGCTGGATGCACTGCGTGCGGGCAGTTTCTTTGTGACTTCGGGCGAAGTTTTGCTGCATGATTATTCGATCCAGGGGACGGGCGCGAAGCGGACGTTTGTTGCCGATGTGGACTGGACGTGGCCGGGAGAATTCGTCGAACTGGTTTGGGGCGATGGCAAGACGACCGGGCGGCAGATTATTTCGGCGACATCGCTGGCGCCGTTTGCGAGCCATCGCTACAGCATTCCGTTCGACGCTGCGGGGAAGAAATGGGTACGGTTTGCGGCGTGGGATTCAGCGGGCAACGGGGCGTTTACTCAGCCTGTGCATTTTTAGATTCGATCGTTTCAGGAGGTTGTTATGCGAGTGTTCATGATGTCCGTGGTGCTGGCGCTGCCGCTGGTGGCGGCTTCGGTGCGTGTGTATCAGACGAACAGCGCCGGCGATGAAGTGCATGTCATCGATCCGGCGACGAACAAGATTGTTCAGACTATCAAAGACATCGAGGTGCCGCACGGGGTAGCGTTCTCGCCCGATGGCACGCGGGCCTGGATTACCTGCGAGGCGGAGAAGAACGTCTGGGTTGTCGATACGAAAACCGGAGCAGTGATCCGGAAGATTGCTCTCTCCGGCGATCCGAATAATCTGGCGGTGTCGAAAGATGGCAAGCGCGTGTTTATCGGGATACGGGTCGCGCCGGGCGCGGTGGATGTTATTGATACGGCGTCGCTCAGCAATATCAAAAGCATCCCGGTCAAAGGCGCGATTCATAACGTCTATGTGACGCCCGATGGGAAGTATGCGCTTGCTGGGTCTATTGAAGGGAAGATGCTGACCGCGATCGATGAGGCCACGTTGCAGATCGCGTGGGAGCTTCCTTTCGATCTCGGCGTGCGACCCATGGCTTTCGAAAAGACGCCGGACGGATCGACGAACCGGGTCTTCGTGCAGCTTTCCGGATTCCATGGTTTCGCGGTGGTCGATTTCAAAACGCACAAGGAGGTGACGCGGATCAAGCTGCCCTCAGAGCCTGGCGGGTCACCCGCTGAGGGCGGAGCGCCATCGCACGGAATTGGTGTGGCTCCGGATGGCAAGACGCTGTGGGTCAATAGTTCGTTTGCGAACGCGGTGTTTGTCTATTCGCTGCCTGATCTGCAGGTGCAGGGCTATGTGAAGACCGGGGCCGTGCCCGACTGGATCACGTTCACGCCCGATAAGGTTTATGTGGCGAACTCGGGTGCGAATTCCGTTTCGGTGATTGATATGGCTACGCGCAAAGAGATCAGCCGCATTCCTGTTGGCGAGGTTCCGAAGCGGAATGGGACTGTGGTTGTTCCTTAGGAAGTTCACAGGCTGAAGCCTGTGCCACCACGGACCTGGCAGTTGCAGTAACGGTCACTTTGCCGCGCTGACCCAGGCCGCGATCGTCTTCCTTCTTCATTCCTGCTTCGAGGATTACGTCGAACTCACGGGCGAATTCCGTCTCAGTGATTGATATGGCTATGCGCAAAGAGATCGGTCGTATTCCTGTTGGCGAGGCTCCGAAGCGGAATGGGACTGTGGTTGTTCCTTAGCGAGTTCACAGGCTGAAGCCTGTGCCACCACGGACTCTACTTTGCGGCGCTGATCCACGCCGCGATCGTCTTCCATTCTTCATCCTGCTTCGAGGCGAACTGGCGGCCGCCGCTATGGAAGTAGTCGCCGCCCGCATCGGGTGACAGCGGGTGCAGCAGGAGTTTGCTGGCGGCGGGGTTGCCTGGCACGACGAGGCGCGCAACGTTTTCGAAGTTGCGGCGAGACTGTTCCTCGGTCCAGGTGGTTGCGCCGGGAGCGAGCGCTTCGAGGTGGAACGCCGAGCTATTTGCTGCGTGGCACGTGACGCAGCGGGCGTGGCCGGGACGTTTCTTCAGAAAGATCGGCTCTACGCGGGATCGGTATGTTTCGAAATCGAGTCCTGCGGCAGACGCGACGGTTGCGATAAGCAGGGCGGCGGCGATTTTCGCGAGCGTCATCGTGTTACACCGACTCCAGAGCGGCCTGCATCATGGCCCTGGTATACGCCACACTGAACGTGATTCCGGTGTAACCGCCGCCGCCAGGATAGCCGCCGATGCGGCCGCCGGGCGCGACCCGGTCGCGATCGGCATCCATTGCGCGCGGATGTTCGGGGTAGATGGTCCCGGTGTATTTGTTGCGCACGAGAGCTTTCATCACGCCGAACATGTCGTTCATGCCGGCGTCGATGAACACTTCCTGATATTTTTCGTAAGGCTTCACCACCTGAACGTTGCGGAAGTGGACGTGGTTGATGCGCTTGCGGCTGGCGAAGTAATCGGCCACCTGTATGGCGTCTCCGCCCATTTCGCGCGTTACGCCGCAATCGAAAGTGATGCCATTCGACGGGCTGTTGACGATCTCGATGAAATGCTTCCAGCCATCTACGGTGCCCATGATCTGCTGAGAGCCGCGGCTGATGGGCGCGGGCGGATCGTTGGGATGCAGCGCCATGCGGACGCCCGCTTTCTCGGCCACAGGAATCGCGGCCTTCAGGAAGTAAGTGACGTTGGCCCACATTTCCGTCAGATTGTGCGCACCTTCGTTGGCGAGTGGCGGCAGATCTTTTATCTTCACTTGTTTCGCGTTGGGGAAAGCCGCGAGGGTCTGGGGCGTGATCTGGCCGTTATCGTCGCGGAATATGGGCTGGACTATGCGGCCGGTATCGTCGATGAGGACGTCGAGATCATAGTCGAAGGCGGTGTAGCCGGCGTTGGCGCGGCCGACCGTTTCGTAGTAGCCCTCAATGACACGGTGCGCGTAGAAATTGTATTCGAGTACGGGCAGTCCGGCTTTGCCAGCAGCCTCAATGGAGGCGATGAACGGCTCCATGTCTTTCGCGCGAGTGTCTTTGCCGTAGATGACGCTGGCAGGGACGTTGATCATCGCATTGTAGGCGACGAGGCCGGCATCTTTAGCGCTTTGGATGGTGCTGCGGATGTTCGCTTCGGTGAGGGGCGTGCCGCCGCCAACGCCGACGCCGATGAGATAGCCGACGCCGAGTTGTTTGATGCGCTCATAGCTGGTGGTGAGGTTGCGGCCGCCGAGTGCACCGCGTCCGCCGGCGGCTGCAGGCTCAGGAGCGGCTTCCGGTTTGGAGGGCAGGAAGCCGCCGTAGCCGCCGGCGAATGCGCCTCCGCCTCCGCGTCCACCGGCTGGAGCGGCTGCCGCGGTGGTGGGCTGCAGGCTGGCGGGCAAGGGTCCGCCGCCATCGCCTGGGGCGAGGCAGATATGGGGTGTATCTGGGCCTTCTTCAATCGGCCACGTGCGCGCTGCGGGCGCGGCCTCGATTACAAGCGACTGCGCCATGGCAGCGCCTGCGACTCCCTGCATCATTCTTCTTCGCGATAACCGGACTTCCATGAGATCCTCCACGTGGCGCGACGAATGGATGAGCCATTCATCCCAGATAGTCTACATCCAAATGCGGAGGCCGTGGGGAGCGCTCGGCGATACGCGAAGGACGGCGGTGTTAGATTCAACAATTGACCACTCATGATTTTCTCTCCTGCTGAAAAGATCGTACTTGCGCTGCTGATCGCGGCCTCGCTGACCGGGTTCTGGCTGCGGCTGGGGCCGGTGGTGCGCATCATCCGTGCAGCGAAGCCCGATGCCGGATTTCATATCGGCGCGATCGTTCCGCGCGTTCGCCGGTTCGTGTGGGAAGTGCTGCTGCAGGGGAAGGTGATCAAAGACAGGCCTGTGGCCGGGGCCGCGCATGCGCTGGTTTTCTGGGGGTTTTGCGCGTTCGCGCTGATTACGATGAACCACGTGGCAACCGGATTTGGGTTGCCGCTGCTGACGCGGTCGGGCGGGTTCGGCGCTTTCTATTTCGGGCTGGCTGCTGTTTTCGCCGTCGCGGTGGCGGTTTCCATCTCGTATCTGGCGTTCCGCCGCTATCTGCTGCGGCCGGTGTGGCTGGGCAAACTGGCACCGGAATCGGGCATCATCGCGGCGCTGATCTTTATTCTGATGGTGACGTATCTGGGCGGGCTCGCGACAGATGAAAGCACGCTAACGGGGCATGCTTTTTGGTGGGGACATACGCTGGCGCTGCTGATTTTTCTGCCGCTCATTCCGCATACGAAGCATCTGCATCTGGTGCTGAGTCCACTCACGGTTTTTATGAAGCGCGAGGGTTTCAGTGACATTCCGAAGCTGGCGGGCGACGAAGACTTCGGGCTGGTCACGGGCAAAGACGTCACGCAACTCGACGCGCTGCAGGCGTTTTCCTGCGTGGAGTGCGGGCGCTGCACGGAGCATTGTCCGGCGAACAACACGGGCAAGGTGCTCAATCCGAAAGAAGTGATTCTGGGGCTGCGCAGCTATCTGCGGGCGGAGGGTACGGCGTCTGAAGCGCCTCTGCTCGGCGTGCACATTTCCGAAGAGGCGATTTTTCAGTGCACTACGTGCGGAGCCTGCGAGCAATCGTGTCCGGTGGGAATTCAGCATTTGCCGGATATCATCGGGCTGCGGCGCGGCGCGGTGAATACGGGGGCGTGGGAAGATCCGTTCGGCACCAAGCTGTTTCTCGCGATGGAGCGCAACGGGAATTCGCTGGGGATGGCATCGGGCGAGCGGATGAAGTTTATCGAGAAGGCCGGGCTGCCGATCTACGATGGCACGCAGGAATATTGTTTGTGGCTGGGCTGCATGGGGGCGTACGATCCCGCGGGCCGCGAGACGGTGCAGGCGCTCGTGAAGATTCTGCGGCATCTGAACATCACGTTCGGTGTGCTGCGCAAAGAGAAGTGCAATGGCGATCCGGCGCGGCGTTTGGGCAACGATTTGTTGTTTACTTCGCTGGCTGAGGAGAATCTGCAGACGATTGACGGCGTAAGCAAAGATAAGGCGCCGAAGTTTCTGAGCATCTGTCCACATTGCGTGCGGACGATGAGCACGGACTGGCAGGAAGCGGGGCGTACGGTGGAAATCGAGCATCACTCGGAACTGCTGGCGCGCTATGCGTCACAATTGCCGTCCGCGGGCGGTGAGACGCGGGAGAAGGTTGTGTATCACGATCCCTGTTACCTGGGGCGGTATCGCGGCGTTTACGATGAGCCGCGCAGTGTGCTGGCGCAATCGGTGGAGGTGGTGGAGGCGCCGCGGAATCGGGAGAAATCGTTCTGCTGCGGGGCTGGCGGTGGACAAATGTTCCTCGGTGAAGAGAAGGGCGAGCGGGTGAATATCACACGTGCGCGGGAGTTGACGGAGACGGGGGCGGAGACTGTGGCGGCGGCTTGCCCGTTCTGTGCGTCTATGTTTCGGGATGCGCTGAAGGCGGTGTCGGAGAATCCGCCGAAGCTGCTGGATATTGCTCAGATTGTGGCGCGGGGGCTGGAAGAGTAGGGGCGATATGTCTATATGTCTGGTAAAATATGTCTGGACATACAGCTATGCAATTACGAACTACAATTCGGCTGGAAGAGAGCCTGCTTGAGCAGGCGAAAGCTGAGGCGGCGCGGCGGAACACGACTCTGACTTCGCTCATTGAAGAAGGTCTGCATCGTGTAATTAAGGACGCGTATAAGCCGGTGCGGCGGAAGAAGGTTGTACTACCGGTGAGTAAACGCACTGGCGGAACACTTCCGGGTGTCGACATAAATAACAGCGCCGAATTGTGGGACATCCTGGACGGTTACCTTGATCCTGGCAGACGTTAATATTCTGCTTCACGCATTCCGGACGGACTGCGATCTACACAATATTTGCGCTCCGTGGCTGGAGTCCGTTGTGGAAGGCACGGAACCGTTCGCTGTGTCTCCTCAGGTGCTGGCGTCAGTCTTCAGGATCGCGACTAATCCCAAGGCCTTCGACGATCCAAATGAGCTAAGCGAAGTCGTCGCATTCGCGCACACGCTTCTTGACCAGCCGCATTGCCGGGTCGTGCATCCAGGACCGCGACACTGGGCTATTTTCTGTGACCTGTGCCGGCATACGAACGCGTCAGGCAATCTGATTCCCGACGCGTGGTTCGCGGCGCTCGCGATTGAGCACGGATGCGAATGGATCACGGAAGATCGCGATTATAGAAAGTTCCCCGGTCTGCGCTGGCGATCATTACGTGAGCTGCGCCGGTCGCTTCAGTAGTTACTTTTTGAACCGAAAATCCCACGCGTTCTGCCGGATCTGTGCCAGTTGCGCGGGGCTCAGGCCGAAGGTTTGCTCCGCGAGACGGAACTCGGTTGCGAGATCCGAGCCGAACATGCCGGGGTCGTCCGTGTTCAGGGTCACGATGACACCTGCGTCGACCAAACGCCGCACCGGGTGCTCTCCGAGCGAAGCAACCGCGCCGGTTTTCACATTGCTCGTGATGCAGACTTCAAGCGGAATTCGTTCTTCACGCAGACGACGCAGCAGATCCGGATCTTCCGCGGCGCGGATGCCGTGGCCGATACGCTCGGCGCCGATATCTAGCGCATCACGGACGGAATCCGGCCCCGCCGTTTCGCCCGCGTGAGCGGTCAGGCGCAGTCCGGCGTCTTTCGCGTATTGATACGCGTCACGGAACTCTGAGGCAGGTCCGCGCACTTCGTCGCCGCCGACGCCGAATGAAACTACGCCATCATCCACATAGCGCGCAGTGAGCTGAGCGATTTCCATAACGTGGTCGGCGCCAAGCTGGCGGATGGCGTCGAGATTCCACCAGATTTCGACAGGCCACTGCTTCTGCGCTTCCAACTGCGCAACACGAATGGCGCGCCAGACGCTATCGAAATTGAAGCCCAGCCACCGAACGACACCTGCGCCGAGTGTTACTTCTGCGTACGTAACGCCCTGTTTTGAGAGTTCCTCTATCATCCTGCGGGTGATGAGGGCGTAGTCGGCGGGGCCGCGCAGACGGCGTGCCACGAACTTAAAACACTCCAGAAATCCCGCGAAATCGGTGAAGCCCCAGACGCGATCCACTTCATCGCGCGTGAGCGACGGATCGAGCATAATCACGGTTTCGCGGTCAACCGTTCCTTCCAGATGTAAATGCAACTCGGCGAAGCCCATAGAATAGAAGTTCTCATGAGTGAAGACAAAATGGAAGTGGGCGCAATCGCCCCCGCATCGATCGACGCTGTTGCAGGGGGCTATTGTCACGACCCGTTTGCGATTATGGGGCCGCATGCCGTGCCTTCGCGCGACGCCTGGACGGTGCGCGCTTTTCTGCCTCAGGCGGAGACGGCGAACGTGGTGCTGGCCGATGGCGCGCTGGTCCCGATGGAACGCCGCCACAAGGAAGGCTTCTTTGTGGCTACGCTGCCGGGGCGTCCGGCGGGTTATCGATTGCAGACGCACGACTGGCACGGCGCGACCGCGGTGATCGAAGATGCCTTCCGTTTCGGCCCGATCATCACCAGCTTTGATCTTCATCTGCATTCCGAGGGCAAGCTTTACGAATCGTGGAATACGATGGGCGCGCACTGCATGACTGTGGATGGCGTGGCCGGAGTTCGTTTCGCCGTTTGGGCGCCGAATGCGGAGATCGTGTCGGTTGCCGGCGATTTCAATCAGTGGGACACGCGACGGCATCCGATGCGGATGCGCGATGCGGGCGTGTGGGAGATTTTTCTGCCGGGCGCGAAGGCCGGCGATTCGTATAAATACCTGGTGAGGTCGCGGCATCAGGGTTACCAGCAGTTGAAGGCCGATCCGTTCGGGTTTGCCAGCGAGAAGCCGCCGAAATCGGCTTCCATCGTTTACGATCTCAGTCAGCACCAGTGGAACGATGCCGAGTGGATGGAGCTGCGCGGCAAACGCAACTGGCTGAAGGCTCCTATTTCGGTTTATGAAGTACATCTGGAATCGTGGATGCGCGGGCCGGACGGCTCGCCGCTCACTTATCGGGAACTGGCGGAGAAACTGGTTGAGTATGTGACCAGCATGGGTTATACGCATATTGAGCTCATGCCAATCCAGGAGCATCCGTTTTCCGGATCGTGGGGCTATCAGGTAACCGGTTACTTTGCGCCCACCGCGCGTTTCGGCGAACCCTGCGACTTCATGTATTTTGTGGATGCGTGCCATCAGGCCGGCATCGGCGTGATTATGGACTGGGTGCCCGCGCATTTCCCGAAGGACGCGCACGGCCTGGCGTATTTCGATGGCACCGCGTTGTACGAGCATGCCGATCCGCGGCAGGGCGAGCATCGCGAGTGGGGCACGCTGATCTTTAATTTCGGGCGCAACGAGGTCCGCGAGTTTCTGGTGACGAATGCGCTGTTCTGGCTGAAGCAGTATCACATAGACGGGTTGCGCGTGGATGCCGTTGCGTCCATGCTGTATCTGGATTACTCGCGCAAAGAGGGCGAATGGCTCCCGAATCGCTTCGGCGGCCGCGAGAATCTGGAAGCAATCGACTTTCTGCGGCGCTTCAACGAGCAGGTGCACACGGTGCCCGGCGCGTTCACCATCGCGGAGGAATCCACGGCATTTCCGGGCGTTTCGAGGCCGGTCTATACTGGCGGCCTGGGCTTTACGATGAAGTGGAACATGGGCTGGATGCACGATATGCTGCATTATTTCGGCGAAGATCCGGTGCATCGGAAGTATCACCACAACAACATTACGTTCAGCATGCTATACGCGTTTACGGAAAATTTTGTGCTGCCGATTTCGCACGATGAGGTGGTCTATGGCAAACGCTCGCTGATCGGAAAAATGCCTGGCGACCAGTGGCAGAAGTTCGCCAATGCGCGGGCGTTTCTGGGCTACATGTTCGCGCACCCGGGGAAAAAGCTGCTGTTCATGGGCTGCGATATCGGTACGTACGATGAGTGGGACTCCAATTCCAGCGTGCCGTGGGATCTGCTGCGTTATCCGATTCATGACGGCCTGCGCGCGTATGTGCATGAGCTGAATAAACTGTATCGCTCGAATCCGGCGCTCTATCAGATCGATTCGGAGTACACGGGTTTTGAGTGGATCGATTTTTCGGACGTGGATCAGTCGTCTATTTCGTTCCTGCGGCGCGCGGAAGACAAGTCGGACTGCATCGTGTTTGCGTGCAACTTCACGCCAGTGCCGCGCGAGTTGTACGCGATCGGCGTTCCGGAGGCCGGCTATTATCGCGAAATTCTGAATTCGGATTCCGCGATGTTCGGCGGCAGTAACTGCGGCAATGCGGGCGGTGTGATGTCGGTGGATGAGCCGCGGCATGGGCGGCCGTGCACGATCCTGGTGACTTTACCGCCGCTGGCTGTGGTCGGGTTCCGCATTGAACGTTGAAATGAGGCGGTGAGATGGGGCGGTACGACGTCATCGTTGTGGGTGGCGGCCACAACGGGCTGGTCACAGCGGCATATCTGGCGCGCGCAGGCCGCAAGGTGCTGGTGCTGGAGCGTCGCGAGATGCTCGGCGGCTGTGCGGTTACGGAAGAACTGTGGCCGGGATACAAGGTTTCGACGGGCGCGTATCTTCTCAGCCTGCTGCAGGAGCGCATTGTTCGCGAACTGGAACTCCCGCGCTTTGGCTATCGCGTGACGCCCAAGGATCCGGCGTTTTTCTCTGTGTATCCGGACGGGCGGCATCTTTTTTTCTGGAGCGATGAGCGAAAGACGCTGGCGGAAATCGCCCAATTTTCCGCGCGCGATGCCGAGGCTTTTCCAAAGTACGAAGCGTATCTGGAGCGATTGGCGCGTGTGGTCGAATCTCTGCTGCTGGTGACTCCGCCGGAGTTGCCGCCGAAGGGGCCTGGCGATTTCATCGAGTATCTGAGGCTGCTGGCCAAGTTTCGCGGACTGGGCGCGCGCGAAATTACGGGCCTGGTGAAGATCTTCACGCAGAGCGCCGCGGATTTTCTCGATGAATGGTTCGAGTCGCCGGAGATCAAGGTCACGCTGGCGACAGATGGGGTGATTGGCGCGAACGGCGGGCCGCGTTCGGCTGGCACGGCCTACATCCTGATGCACCACTGCATGGGTGGCGTGGGCGGCAAACGCGGGCTGTGGGGATTCGTGCAGGGAGGGATGGGCGCTGTCTCGGAGGCGATTGCGGCGTCGGCGCGTAGCCACGGTGCCGAGACGCGGACGAACGCCACGGTGAGCCGTGTGCTGGTGCGCGACGGCCGCGCTGCCGGCGTGGTGCTTGTGGACGGCGAGGAGATTCACGCGCGGGTTGTGGCGTCGAATCTGGATCCGAAGCTGACGTTTCTGAAATTAGTGGAGGCGAAAGAGCTGGATGCGGAATTTCGTGGCGCGGTGGAGCGATTCCGTGTGGAAGGCACTTCGCTCAAGATGAATCTGGCGCTGGAGGGGCTGCCGGATTTCAGTGCATTGCCGGGCGCCCCGGGGCCGCAGCACGGTGCGACGATGCACATCTGCCCGTCGATCGATTACGTGGAGCGCGCGTGGGATGACGCGAAGTACGGGCGGCCATCGCAGAATCCGCTCATCGAAATGACGTGTCCGACGGTGTATGAGCCAGGGCTTGCGCCGGCGGGCAGGCACATCATGGGGATCTTCCTGCAATATGCGCCGTATACTCTGCGGGATGCCAACTGGGACAATCTGCGCGAGCCGTATGGGGATCGCGTGCTCGAAGTGATCTCGGAATACGCGCCGAATATGCGCGGGATTGTGCGGGAACGGCAGGTGCTGAGCCCGCTCGATCTGGAGCGGCGCTTCGGCATTTCCGGCGGTAATATTTTTCACGGCGAGATGAGTCTGGATCAGATGTTTGTGATGCGGCCCGTGGCCGGCTGGGCGCGATATCGAACGCCGGTGCGAGGGCTGTATTTGTGCGGGTCCGGCGCGCATCCGGGTGGGGGAGTGATGGGTGCGCCGGGGTTCAACGCAGCGCGGGAAAT
>Ga0182024_10021468_pt1 | contig 11719 bp, 19 predicted proteins | sample P32metaG_FD_120480 | JGI IMG/M metagenome (GOLD analysis project Ga0182024, IMG submission 120480) | Permafrost microbial communities from Stordalen Mire, Sweden - P3-2 metaG (Illumina Assembly) | ecosystem: Environmental > Terrestrial > Soil > Wetlands > Permafrost | place: Sweden: Stordalen... | reverse complement strand
CCAAGGCCGAGGCGCCGAAGGCTGAGAAGCCGGCAAAGGCGGAGCCCAAGAAGGCGGAGACCAAGAAGGCGCAGCCCCGGAAGGCTGAGCCCAAGAAGCCAGCGCTGCGTTCGCGCGGCGCGCGGCGCGCGCATCAGGAGCCTGTGGCCGCGCCGGTCGTTCGCGCCCAGGCCAAGTACGTCCGCTCCTCCGCGCGCAAGGCGCGACTGGTCTGCGACAACATCCGCGGCAAGAGCGTCGATGACGCACGCGCTATCCTCGCGCATACGCCACGCGCGGTCGCTCGTGATTGGAGCAAGCTGCTCGAGTCAGCGGTCGCCAACGCCGAGCACAACCACGAGCTCGTCGGCGAGGACTTGGTCATCAAGGCGGTCACCGCCGATGAGGGTCCGACCATCAAGCGGTTCCGTCCGCGTGCCATGGGCCGCGCGACGAAGATCCGCAAGCGCACCGCGCACCTGACCATCCTCCTCACTCCGAAGAACTAGAAGAGACAACCATGGGTCAAAAAGTTCACCCCGAATCGATCCGCGTGGGTTACATCCACGACTGGAAGTCGAACTGGTTCAACGAGAAGAACTTTGCCGACTATCTGCACGAGGACACGCAGATCCGCGAGCACATCATCGGGCGCCTGTCGCACGCCGGTCTGTCCGACATCACGATCCGCAAGAACGCGAACGAGGTCGAGGTCAACATTCACACCGCGCGTCCGGGCATCGTGATCGGCAAGTCCGGTTCCGAGGTCGACCAGCTGCGTCGTGACCTGCACAGGATCACCAACAAGCAGGTGAAGGTGAACATCCTCGAGATCAAGCGTCCCGAGCTCGACGCGCGCCTGGTCGCGCAGTCGATCGCCGAGCAGCTGCAGAACCGCGTCGCCTTCCGACGCGCGATGAAGCGCGCGCTGACCAGCGCAATGCGCTCCGGCGCCAAGGGCGTCAAGGTCCAGGTTTCCGGCCGCCTCGGCGGCGCCGAGATGGCGCGCACCGAGGGTTATTCCGACGGTCGCGTCCCGCTGCACACGCTGCGCGCGGACATCGACTACGGCTTCCACGAGGCCAAGACCACTTTCGGCCGGATCGGCGTCAAATGCTGGATCAACAAGGGCGAGATCATGCCCGAGGGCTACACGGGTGCCGACCTGACGATCATGGACGCCCCCGCACCGCAGGCCCCTGAGCGCGGTGGCCGCGACGGTCGCGACAACCGTGGTCGCGCGGGCGGTCGTGGTGGCTCCGGCGGCGGTCCCGGCGGTCCTGGTGGTCGCGGTCGTGGACGTGGTCCCGGCCAGGGCGGGCCGGGCGGGGCGGGTGGGCCCGGTTCGGGTGCCGCAGGCGGTCCCGGCGGCCGTGGTCGCGGCGGTTCCGGCAGTTTCGGCGGTTCCGGCGGCGGCGGCCGTGGCGGTTCCGGCAGTTTCGGCGGTTCCGGCGGCGGCGGCCGTGGCGGTTCCGGCAGTTTCGGCGGTTCCGGCGGTTCCGGCGGCCCCGGTCGTGGTCCGCGCCCCGGTGGTTCGGGTGGTTCGCGTCCCGGTGGCCAGGGCGGCCAGGGTGGTTCGCGTCCCGGCGGCCAGGACGGCCAAGGTGGTTCGCGTACAGGTGGTCAGGGCGGCCAGGGTGGCGCCGGCCGTGGCCCGCGGCCCGGTGGTTCCGGCGGCCAGAGTCGCAGCCCGCGTCCTGCGGGCGGCAACGGCGGTGCCGGCAACGGCGGCGGATCCGCTCCGCAGACCGGTGGTGGTAACTGATGCTTTCCCCGAAGCGCGTAAAGCACCGCAAGCAGCACCGCGGCCGTCGTGCCGGGCTCTCGCGTGCGCAGGTCAAGGTCCAGTTCGGCGAGTACGGGCTGAAGAGCATCGACGCAGGCTGGATCACCAACCGCCAGATCGAGGCTGCCCGTATCGCGATGACCCGCAAGATCCGCCGTGGCGGAAAGGTGTGGATCAACATCTATCCTGACAAGGCCTTCACCAAGAAGCCGGCCGAGACCCGCATGGGCTCCGGCAAGGGTTCGCCCGAGGGCTGGGTCGCCGTGGTCAAGCCGGGCCGAGTGATGTTCGAGCTCGGCGGGGTCCCTGAGCCGCTGGCGCGCGAGGCGATGCGCCTCGCCGGCCACAAGCTGCCGGTTCGTACCAAGTTCGTCGCGCGGGAAGAGGCGTAGACATGAAGCCGACCGATTTGCGTGACCTCACCGAGACCGAACTCGCAGAGCACGTCAAGACAGCGCGCCGGGACCTGCTCGGACTGCGCTTTCAGCACGCCACTGGCGAGCTGGACAACACGGCGGGCCTCCGCCGTGCCAAGAAAGAGATTGCTCGGGCGCTGACCGTAGCCGCCGAGCGTGGAATTGAGACCAATGGCTGACGAAGTAGAAAACACCGAAATTGACGCAGCAGCGAACCCCGATGCCTCCACCGAGGCACCGGAAGAGTCGAGTGCCTCTGTGGAGGCATCGGAGCCGGCTGCTGAGGACGAGGCCGTGACCTCGGATGAGGAGGCTGGTGAAACCGAAGCGGTTGCCGCGAGCGAAGCCGCGACGGCTGAGCCGGCTGCCCCGCCGGCCGAGCCGGCCGCTCCCGCCGAGCCCCAGGTGCAGCTGAGCCCCAAGGAGCGCAAGGTCGCCATCAAGACCAGGAAGGCGGCAAAGGTCGGCACCCGTACAGAGCGTTCTCCCGAGGAGCGTCAGGCCGAGCGCGACGCGATCCGTGCCAAGAAGGCCGCCGAGCGCCGGACCGGTCGTGCCAGCGCGCGCGCCAAGTACAGGGCTGCGGAGCACGAGCGCACCGCGACGCCCGCTCGTGAGCACGTCGTCGGCATCCAGAAGACGCGTCAGGGCGTGGTCGTGTCCGACAAGGCCGACAAGACGATCACCGTGCGCATCGACGTGGCCCGCCGTCACCGCAAGTACCAGAAGATCGTGCGCACCTCCAACACGCTGCACGCCCACGATGAGACCAACGACGCGCACATCGGCGACACCGTGGTCGTGCGCGAGGCACGTCCGCTATCGCGGCTCAAGCGCTGGCGCTTGGTCGAGGTAGTCGAGAGGGCCAAGTAGAAATGGTCCAGAACGAGTCAAGACTGCGCGTCGCCGACAACACGGGCGCCCGTGAGATCCTCGTGATCCGCGTCAAGGGCGGCCATCGCCACCGTTACGCCGGCGTCGGCGACATCGTCACCGCCACCGTCAAGCAGGCCAGCCCCCAGGGCTCGGTCAAGAAGGGCGAGGTCGTCACCGCCGTCGTCGTGCGCACCAAGAAGGCGCACGGTCGCGATGACGGGACCTACATCGCCTTCGACGAGAACGCTGCGGTGATCATCGACGCCAACAACAACCCTCGCGGCACCCGGATCTTCGGGCCGGTCGCGCGTGAGCTGCGCGAGCGCAACTTCATGAAGATCGTCTCGCTCGCGCCGGAGGTGCTCTAGCCATGCCTGCGCGTATCAAGAGCGACGATCAGGTGATCGTGATCAGCGGCAAGGATCGCGGCAAGCAGGGCAAGGTCCTACGTGTCGACCTCAAGAACAACCGTGTCTTCGTCGAGGGCCTGGCTATGGTCAAGCGCCACCAGAAGGCGCTGCAGAATTCACCGACGGCCCAGCAGACCGCAGGCGTGATCGAGAAGGAGGGCGGGATCCACATCTCCAACGTGGCGCTCGTCGATCCGAAGGACGGCAAGCCGACTCGCGTCGGGTTCGAGCTGCTGGACGGCAGGCACGTCCGCGTCGCACGCCGCAGTGGAGCGAGGATCGACTGATGTCCGCACGACTGAAGACCAGGTACGAGAACGAGATTCGCCCGGCTCTGATCGAGCGCTTCGGCTACAGCTCGCCGATGCAGGCGCCCAAGGTCACGAAGGTAACCGTCAACATGGGTGTCGGCGACGGCAAGCAGGACTCGAAGGTCTTCGACGCGGCCGCCGAGCAGCTCGGTCAGATCACCGGGCAGAAGCCGAACACGCGCCGCGCGCGCAAATCGATCGCCCAGTTCAAGCTGCGCGAGGGGATGCCCGTCGGCCTTGCCGTGACACTTCGCGGTGAGCGCCAGTACGAGTTCCTGGACCGGTTGTTCTCGATCGCGATGCCGCGCATCCGCGACTTCCGTGGCGCCAGCCCGCGCGCGTTCGACGGGCGCGGCAACTACACGCTCGGCGTTCGCGAGCAGATCATCTTCCCCGAGATCGATTACGACGAGGTCGACCAGACCCGCGGCCTCGATATCACGATCACCACCAACGGCTGCACTGACGAGGAGTCCTACGCTTTGCTCGAGGCCCTCGGCATGCCATTCGCCAAAGACGGCCGCTCACAGGCCGCAACACAGAATTAGGGAACAAAATGGCCAAGACCTCACAGCGAGTCCGTCAACAACGGACCCCCAAGTTCAAGACCCGGGGCTACACCCGCTGCCGTCGTTGCGGCCGGTCCCGGTCGGTTTATCGCAAGTTCGGCGTCTGCCGGATCTGCCTGCGCGAGCTCGCTCACAACGGGTACATCCCCGGCATGACCAAGTCGAGCTGGTGACCGCATGTCAATGACCGATCCAGTCGCGGACTTCCTGACGCGTTTGCGCAACGCCGCCAACGCACAGCACCACGACGTCACGATCCCGTCCTCGAAGCTCAAGCGCGAGCTGGCCCGCATCCTCAGGGAGCAGGGTTACATCGAGGCCTACGAGGTCGTGCCCGCCACGGCCGACGACCCGGGCGAGCACATCACCGTCACGCTGAAGTACACGAAGGACCGCAAGCCCGTGATCAGCGGCATCCAGCGCGTCTCGCGCCCGGGCATGCGCAACTACGTAGACCACGCACACATCCCCAAGATCCAGGGCGGCATGGGCACCGCGATCATCTCCACCTCGCGTGGCGTGATGACCGGCCACGATGCCCGCAAGCTCGGTGTCGGCGGGGAAGTGGTCGCGAAGGTCTGGTAGACCTGAGGACCGGTAGCAATGTCAAGAATTGGTAGACAACCCATCCCCGTGCCCAGCGACGTGACCGTCACGATCGAGCCTGAGCTCGTGACCGTGAAGGGTCCCGGCGGCGAGCTCTCCGAGCGGATCGCACGCGACATCACGGTCGAACAGACCGCTGCCGAGAGCGGCGATCAGCAGCTGATCGTGACGCGTCCGACCGATCGTGGCGAGCACCGCGCGCTGCACGGCCTGACCCGCACGCTCGTCGCGAACATGGTCACCGGCGTCACCTCGGGCTTCCAGAAGAGCCTCGAGATCCAGGGCGTCGGCTACCGCGCGGCGCTGAAGGGCCGTGACCTCGAGCTCGCGCTCGGCTACTCGCACCCGGTCGAGATCAAGGCACCGGAGGGCATCAGCTTCGAGGTGCCACAGCCGACCCGGATCACAGTCAAGGGAGCCTCCAAGCAGCAGGTCGGCGAGATCGCCGCCCAGATCCGCAAGCAGCGCAAGCCGGAGCCGTACAAGGGCAAGGGCATCCGCTATGAGGGCGAGTACGTCGCCAAGAAGGTTGGTAAGCGAGCATGAGCGTGAAGACCAAGGAAGCACAGCGCCTGAAGCGGCGCCGGCGCGTCCGGGCCAAGATCCAGGGCACGGCCGAGCGTCCGCGCGTCTCCGTCTTCCGCTCCAATCGCGGTATCGCCGCACAGCTGATCGACGACGAGGCGGGTCGTACGCTGGCCGCCGTCAACTGGACCGAGGGCGATCTACGCGAGCTGAAGGGCAGCGATCAGGCCAAGAAGGCCGGCGAGTTGCTCGCCGAGCGCGCGAAGGCCGCGGGCGTCGAGTCCGTTGTGTTCGATCGCGGCGGCTACAAGTACCACGGGCGTGTCCAGGCGCTCGCCGACGGCGCCCGTGAGGGCGGGCTTACCTTCTAAGCGCCATCCGGACGCTACTCTGGACTGACATTCATGGCACGTGACCGCACAGTTTCCGCAGCAGGGCTCGACCTCCAGGAGCGAGTAGTCGAGATCAACCGCGTCGCAAAGGTCGTCAAGGGCGGCCGCCGCTTCTCGTTCACCGCGCTGGTCGTGGTTGGCGACGAGCGTGAGGTCGTCGGTATCGGCTACGGCAAGGCCAACGAGGTCCCCGTCGCCATCCAGAAGGGTGTCGAGCGGGCGAAGAAGAACCTCTACCGCGTTCCGAAACACGGCTCGACGATCACCCATCAGACGACCGGCATCTTCGGCGCCGGGCGAGTCTTCCTGAAGCCGGCGTCGCCCGGTACCGGCGTGATCGCCGGCGGCGGCGTGCGCGCGGTGCTCGAGCTCGCCGGGATCCACGACATCCTCTCCAAGTCGCTCGGCTCGCAGAACCCGATCAACCTTGTCAAGGCGACGATGGCAGGCCTCGAGTCGCTGCGCACGCCGGAAGAGGTCGCCGATCTCCGCGGCCTTTCCGTCAACGCCGTGCTGGGCCTGAGCAGCGAGGAGCAGGTCAACGGCAGCGCCAGCGCCGAACCCGCGTCCGAGCCCGGATCTGAAGCCGCAGCCGAGCCCGCATCTGAGGCTGCAGAGGTCGTGGCATGAGTGAGGAAACCCTGAAGGTCACGCAGTTCAAGTCCAAGACCGGCTCGGATCAGCGCCAGCGCGACACGCTGCGCTCGATCGGCTTGCGTCGCATCGGCCACACGGTCGAGGTCAAGGACACGCCCCAGATGCGGGGCATGCTGCACAAGGTCCGACACCTGGTCGAGGTTGACGAAGCATGAGCGAGAAGACTGATACCGAGGCGCAGGAGCGCATCGGCCTCCACAACCTGAAGCCGGCCCCCGGCTCCCGCAGGCCGCGCAAGCGCGTCGGCCGCGGCGAGGGTTCCGGCACCGGCAAGACGTCCGGCCGCGGCCAGAAGGGTTATGGGTCGCGCAGCGGCGCCAAGTCGCGCGCTCGCTTCGAGGGCGGCCAGATGCCGATTCACATGCGGATGCGCAAGCTGCGCGGTCCGCACATGAAGAAGTCGATGCCGTTCGAGCCGTTCCGCACGCGCACTCAGGGCGTGAACCTTCAGGACCTGGAGGCGCGCTTCGACGCCGGTGCGGTGGTGACCGTCGAGTCCCTGAAGGCCAAGGGTCTGGCGACCCGCAAGGGCATCCCGGTCAAGATCCTCGCAAAGGGTGAGTTGAGCAAGGCACTGACCGTCAACGTGCACGGCGTCAGCGCCACCGCGCGTGCGGCGATCGAGAAGGCCGGCGGCACGGTTCAGCTCATCGAGAGCAGCACGACCTCCGAGTCGTGAGCCTGTTGGTGGCCGTGGCCACTGGCTGGCGAGATCGCAAGTGGGCAACTAGATGATTTCCACGATCCTCGGAGCATTCCGCGTCCCTGAGATTCGCCGCAAGGTGCTGTTCACGTTCGCCATGCTGGCGCTCTACCGGCTCGGCTCCTACATCCCCGCGCCGGCGGTCAACACCAAAGCTCTGGCGTCGATCCAGCAGGCCGCGTCGGGCGGCGGCATCCTCGGCCTGCTGAACACGTTCTCAGGCGGCGGCCTGGGCCGGATCGCGCTGTTCGCGCTCGGGATCATGCCCTACATCACCGCCTCGATCATCCTGCAGCTGCTGCAGGTTGTGGTCCCATCGCTGGAGAAGCTGTCCAAGGAGGGCGAGGTTGGCCAGGCGCGGATCACGCAGTACACGCGCTACCTGACCGTGGGCCTCGCGTTCGCGCAGTCGATTGGCTATGTCTTCCTGTTCAAGAGCCTCGAGACCCAGGCCGGCGTGACGCTGATCCAAAACTTCAACGTCGGCAAGGTATTCCTGATCGCGATCTCGCTGACGGCCGGAACCGTGCTGCTGATGTGGATGGGCGAGCTGATCACCCAGCGCGGGATCGGCAACGGCATCTCGCTGATGATCTTCGCGTCGATCGTCTCCCGGATCCCCGGCGGCGTGCAGTCCTGGTGGAACAACCCGAGTCAGGTCTTCAAGGTGATGATGCCCTTCATCGTCCTCGCCGTCGTCGCCGGCGTCGTGTTCGTCCAGGAGGGGCAGCGGCGCATACCGGTTCAGTACGCCAAGCGCGTGATCGGACAGCGAATGACGCAGGGTGGGCAGACCTATCTGCCGCTGCGCGTGAACATGGCCGGCGTGATCCCCGTGATCTTCGCGGCCTCCGTGATGGCGATCCCGCCCACCGTCGGCCAGCTGATTGGCCAGAACAAGATCCACAACATCGGCACCAACCTCGCGACCTTCCTGTCGCCCGGGGGCTGGCACTACGTCGTGGGCGAATGCATCCTGATCGTGGTGTTCACCTACTTCTACACGGCGGTGACGTTCAACCCGGTGGATCAGGCTGAGAACCTCAAGAAATACGGTGGCTTCATCCCGGGTGTGCGCCCGGGGCGCCCGACCGCAGAGTTCCTCGACCGTATCCTTGCGCGCCTGACGCTGCCCGGAGCGCTGTTCCTGGCCTTCATAGCCGCGCTGCCGACGATCCTGATCGCTCGCACCGGCGCGAGCTTTGCGTTCGGCGGAACCTCGATCCTGATCGTCATCGGCGTTGCGCTCGACACGATGAAGCAACTCGAGGCGCAGCTGATGATGCGCAACTACGAAGGCTTCCTCAAATAAGCCAGCGTCAGCGGCAGTGCCCGGGCGTCTCCCGCCCGCGCCCCAGGGCGCCCGATAAGATCACGGCCGGATGCCGCCCCAGCTGAACCTGATCCTGATCGGCCCGCCTGGTGCCGGCAAGGGGACACAGGCAGACCGCCTGCGCGAAGACTTCCGCCTGCCGTTCATCTCCACCGGCGAGATGTTGCGCACCAACGTCAAGCAGGGAACAGAGCTCGGCAGGGCCGCGAAGGCGCACATGGACGTCGGCAATCTGGTCCCGGATGATCTGATCGTCGCGATGGCTGCAGAGCGCCTCGATGAGGACGACACGCAGGACGGCTTCATCCTCGACGGCTTCCCGCGGACCACAGCACAGGCCGAGGCGCTCGAGGAGCAGCTCGACAGCGAAGGACGCAGGATCACGGCGGCGGTGCTGCTCGCGGTGCCCGACGCGGAGATCATCACGCGCATCGCCGGCCGCCGTGTGTGCGTCAAAGCCGGGCACAACTACCACATCGACTACGACCCGCCGAAGAATCCCGGCGTCTGCGACCAGGACGGCTCGCGCCTGATCCAGCGAGACGACGATATGCCTGAGGTCGTGGAGAAGCGCCTCGCCGTCTACCACGAGCAGACGGCCCCGCTGGTCGGCTTCTACGACGAGCGCGGGCTGCTGCGCCGCGTGGACGGGACGCGCACGCCGGCGGAGGTCCACGACCACATTCGCGCGCTGATCGCGACGCTGCTGCTCGAGGAATCGCTCTAGTGCCGTGATTAGGCGCGACTACGCTTCAGACAGCGATGGCGATCATCAAGAAGACCCCCGAGCAGATCGAGCAGATGGCCGTTGCGGGGGACGTGCTCGTGCGGACCATGAGCCTGTTGGCGAACAAGATCCGCCCCGGCGTCACGACGCTCGAGCTCGACGCGGCCGCCGAGAAGTTCATCCGCTCGCAGGGCTCCGAGCCGGCGTTCAAGGGCTACCGCGGCTTTCCCGGCTCGATCTGCGCGTCGCCCAACTCGATGGTCGTTCACGGTATTCCGAGCGCCTACACGCTTGAGCGCGGCGACATCCTCTCGATCGACATCGGGGTCGTGAAGGACGGCTGGGTTGCCGACGCCGCCCGTACGTTCCCGGTCGGTCCGATCTCCCCGGTGGCCCAGAAGCTGCTGGCGGTCACCGAGGAGGCGCTGCAGATGGCCGTGCCGCAATGCGTCGCGGGTAACCACCTCGGCGATATCGGCCATGCGATTCAGCAGTACGTGGAGGAGAACGGCTTCTCGATCGTGCGCACGCTCGTCGGCCATGGGATCGGCCGCGAGATGCACGAGGACCCGCAGATCCCCAACTACGGCAAGCCGGGCTCCGGCGTGTTGCTCGAAGAGGGGATGGTGCTGGCCGTCGAACCGATGGTCAACGTCGGCAAGCACCAGGTGCGGATGGCGGACGACCACTGGTCGATCTTCTCCGCCGACGGGACGCTGGCGGCGCACTTCGAGTTCACGATCGCCATCACCGCGGCCGGACCGCGTATCCTGACGCCGTGGCACGAGGCCACGGGCGGTCGGGCCGCAGCCTGACCCAACTCCGGTCGCGTTAGCCGGGTTGTTGCTACTATCCGCTTTTGCGCCTGCAGCGCATATGGAGCGCTGCGCGCAACTCCCGCCTGGGTAGCGGCGACCGCACCGGTCGCCAGAGCCGCAGGCGAGGTTCAGATGAAATAACTCACGACGAGAGCGAAGCGACGTGAAAGTACGACCGTCGGTCAAGCCGATGTGCGAAAAATGCAAGATTGTCCGCCGGCGCGGGGTTGTGCTGGTGATCTGCTCAAACCCGCGGCACAAGCAGCGGCAGGGCTAAATGGCGCGCATCTCCGGGATCAACATCCCGCTCAACAAGCGTGTCGAGATCGGCCTGACCTATATCTACGGCATCGGTCGGTCCACGTCCAACAAGCTGCTCGCGGAAGTGGGCGTCGAGCCCGACCGCAAGGTCCGCGACCTGACCGAGGAAGAGGTCGTGAAGCTTCGCGACCTGATCGACAACTCGGTCATTGTCGAAGGCGATCTCCGTCGCGAGCGCTCGCAGAGCATCAAGCTCCTGCAGGAGATCGGTTGCTACCGCGGCCTGCGCCATCGGCGTGGCCTGCCCGTGCGTGGCCAAAACACAAAGACCAACGCACGCACTCGCAAGGGCCCCAAGCGCATGCAGGTGGCCGGCAAGAAGAAGGCAGGTAAGAAGTAATCAATGAGTCCCGCTCCTCGTAGGCCGCAGCGCGGCCGCCGCCGGGTTCGCAAGAACATCCCGATCGGCCAGGCCCACATCAAGACTTCGTTCAACAACACCATCGTTTCGCTCACCGATCGCGAAGGCAACGTGATCGCGTGGGAGTCGGCCGGGGGTGCCGGCTTCAAGGGCTCTCGCAAGTCGACGCCGTTCGCCGCGCAGGTGACCGCTGATGCGGCCGCCCGCAAGGGCATCGAGCACGGCCTGCAGAAGGTCGAGGTCTTCGTCAAGGGCCCGGGCTCCGGTCGTGAGACGGCGATCCGTTCGCTTCAGGCCGCGGGCCTCGAGGTGACGGGCGTCAAGGACGTGACCCCTCAGGCCCACAACGGTTGCCGCCCGCGGAAGCGGAGGAGGGTTTAGTCATGGCACGCGACACCGGACCGCAGTGCAAGCAGTGCCGCCGTGAGGGCCAGAAGCTGTTCCTCAAGGGCGAGCGCTGCCTGACCGACAAGTGTGGCGTCGAGCGCCGCGGCTACCCGCCCGGAGATCACGGGCGCGGGCGCCAGAAGCAGAGCGAATACCGCCTGCAGCTGCGCGAGAAGCAGAAGGCCAAGCGTTACTACGGCGTGCTCGAGCGGCAGTTCCGGATCTACTACGAGAAGGCCTCGCGTCAGCCGGGCATCACGGGTGAGAACCTGCTGCGCACGCTCGAGTGCCGTTTCGACAACGTCCTCGTGCGCCTGGGCTTCGCCGCCTCGCGCCGCCAGGCCCGACAGCTGATTCTGCACGGTCACTGGACCATCAACGGCCGCCGCGTGAACATCCCCAGCTACCAGCTGCGGGGCGACGACGTGATCGCGATCTCATCGCGCTCCACGGCCACGCAGGTGATCCGCGACGCGACAGAGCTGACCGGCCAGGTGCCCGCCTGGCTGCAGGCCGACCACGACTCGCTCACGGCGAAGGTG
>Ga0182024_10021467_pt1 | contig 11720 bp, 10 predicted proteins | sample P32metaG_FD_120480 | JGI IMG/M metagenome (GOLD analysis project Ga0182024, IMG submission 120480) | Permafrost microbial communities from Stordalen Mire, Sweden - P3-2 metaG (Illumina Assembly) | ecosystem: Environmental > Terrestrial > Soil > Wetlands > Permafrost | place: Sweden: Stordalen... | reverse complement strand
GAAGACTCGCCGCAGCCACACGTTGCTCATTCTGCGTGCGACCTCCGCACCCACGACGGCGCCCCCGAATGAAACCACGCACAGGACGACGCCGAGCTTCCAGTCAACGATGCCCTCGCTTGCGAAAATCGCTGTGGCAACGAATGAGGAAAAGACATTAAGGACTTTCGTAACAGCCACCGCTTCGAGGAAGGTCATGCGGAAGAAAGCGACATAGGCGGCTGTGAGAAGTGCGACGTAACCGCCACTGAAGAAGCCTCCGTAGATGCCGAGAAGGAAGGTCGCCGTATATCCCGCCGCCTCCAAAAAGCGAGATGGCGGCTCCAAGGGCGCAGTCAACCCGGCGTTACGTTTCACCACCGAGAAGACCACAATAACGATCATCGCCGTGGAGATCACGAACGGCATGACCCTCGACGGCACGAGTAACAGCAGGAACGCGCCGAAGACGGATCCGATTAAGGTGAGTACGATGAGCGTCGGCAACCGCTTGCGGGAAAAGCCGCGGCCCTTGAGGAACGGCAGCGTCCCGCCGAGGCTCAGGAAGATCAGGGCGAGCATGTTCGTCGCCACGGCAACATGCGGGTCGATGCCGAATTGCATCATCACCGGCACAGTGATAAGGGACGTGCCGCCCGTCACCACGCTGATTGCGGCGGTGAACAAGAAAACGGCGGCCAGGCATGTCCAGCCAAAGGTCGTCATCGTGGCCTTCTTTGCGGATCGCTCCGACAGGTGAATCGGCGGGCGGCGGGTCACACCTCCTTCCGCCCCAGCAGCTCGACGGCCTCGCGCAGCCCGCGCCGGCTCTCGAAGAACCGCTGCGCCAGCCCGTCCACCAGCGTCAGGAACGACAGCAGTTCCGTGACGCGCCGGCGCCGTTCCGTGACCTCCGCGTCGTCGGCGCCGGGGCCGAGCGTCTCCGGCGACAGGTTCTCACGGCAGGTGCGCAAGATATTGAGGACGGGGTCGATCTCGCGGCGCTTCCGCTGCGCGGCGACGAGGGTGAACATCTCCCACACGTCGCGGAGCGATTCGTAGTAGTCGCGGCGGTCGCCGCGGCGGTGGACTCGGCGGACGAGACCCCATTCGACCAGCTTGCTCAGGTTCATGCTGGCGTTGCCGCGCGAAATCTCCAGGCGGGCCATGATGTCGTCCATCGACAGGGCCGACCCGGTGATATAAAGCAACCCGTGGACCTCCGCCATGGTCGGGCTGACGCCCCACAGCGAACTCATCTGCCGCCACAGGCCGACGAAGTCCTCTTCGACCTCGTCCAGAGCCAGCTTCAGCCCCGGTCGGGGTGATTTCATGGCTTTTATCCTTTTCAGGAAAAGATGAAATTATCGTAAGCCGCCGTGAGACTGAGTGCAAGAGAAGGGATGAAAAAAGGTTCATGTCGTATCACGTTCGTATCAAAATCTGCGGCGTCACCACGGCGGCCGACGCCCACGAGGCGGCCCGGCTCGGCGCCGACGCCGTCGGCCTGAACTTCTACGAAGGCTCGCCGCGGCGGATTGAACCGGCCGAAGTGGAAAACGTTCTGCGCAAGTTGCCGCCGTTCGTGGAGGCGGTCGGCGTGTTCGTGAACCGGCCGCTGTGCGAAATCATCGCCTACCTGGGGCCGTGGCGGCGCCTGCGCACCGTCCAATGGCACGGCGACGGCTGCGAGCCGGGCGACGGCCGTCCCTACCGCCTGATCCCGGCATTCCCGGTGCGCGACGCCGCCAGCCTGGCGGTGGTGACGGCCCATCTCGACGCCTGCCGCGCCCTCGGGCCGCTGCCGGCGGCGGTGTTGCTGGACGGCCATTCGCCGGGACAACACGGCGGCACGGGACGCATCGCGCCGTGGGAGCTGATCGCGGCGTTCCGGCCCGGCGTTCCCATTCTTCTGGCCGGCGGGCTGACGCCGGAGAACGTGGCGGAGGCGGTGCGCGTGGTGCGGCCGTATGCGGTGGACGTGGCCAGCGGCGTCGAGCGCGCCCCCGGCCGCAAGGATGCGGAGAAGATGCGGCGCCTCATCGCCGCCGCGCGCGAAGCCGCGGCTGGCGTTTGAACGCTGGCGGCTCCTTGAGACGAGCGGCTATCCCTTAAAACTCCTGAACGACGCGCCGGACCAACACGCGCAGCTTCTTTTCCGCCGCGTTGGCCACGGCGATCACGTCTTCCAGCTTGACCGGCTCCAGCGCGTCGGGTAGGCAGAGGTCGGTGACGACCGACAGTCCGAGGTTGCGCAGCCCGGCGTGGACGCCGACGATGACTTCCGGCACGGTGGACATGCCGACCGCGTCGGCGCCGATGCCGCGCAGAAAGCGGTACTCGGCGCGCGTCTCCAGGTTCGGCCCCGGCACCGCCACGAACACGCCCTGATGACAGACGATCTGCTCCTCCAGGGCGATGCGGCGGGCGCGGGCGATCAATTCGCGGTCATACGGATAGCACATGTCCGGGAAGCGGACGCCCAGGCGGTCGTCGTTCTTGCCGATGAGCGGGTTGTCGCCCATGAGGTTGATGTGGTCCTCGATGACCATGAGGTCGCCCTTGGCGAACTGCGGGTTCATGCCGCCGCAGGCGTTGCTGACGATCAGCGCCTCACAGCCGAGCGCCTTCATGACGCGCACCGGCAGCGTGATTTGTCGGAGCGAATAGCCCTCGTAAAAGTGGAAACGTCCTTCCATCGCCACGACGGGCCGGCCGGCCAGCAGTCCGCAGACGAGTCGGCCGGCGTGCGACGCCACGGTCGGGACGGGGAAATGCGGGACGTCGGCGTAGTCCAGCGAGACCTCCGCCTCGATTTCCCCGACGAGGCCGCCGAGGCCGGTGCCGAGGATCACGCCCACGCGCGGACGGCCCGACCAACGGGCGCGGACGGCCTGCACGGCTTGCTGGATCTGGTCGTACAACTCAGACATAGGGTCGGCTCATCGCGGGTGTTTGTGCGAACGCAAACTCTCGGGATGATGATAGCCGACGGAGGTAAGTACAGCCAGCGCGGCGGACGGCCTGACGCTCTGGTGTGGTCGGCGAGCGTCAGGAGCCGACGTGGAGGTGGGAAGAGACGGTGGTGAAGGTGTTGCCGACTTTGAGGCCGAGGGTGTTGAGCGAGCCGATGCAGACCATGACGATCAGGGCCAGCAATACGGCGTATTCCACCGCCGCCGGGCCGTCCTCTTCCCGGATAAAGCGGAGTGCTATGGAGTACAGCGGTTGCACGGGCATCTCCTGTTCGGGGGCGGCTGGACGGCGCGGAAGGCGTTGCGGCGTCGCACAACTCTAGGACGGCCAGAGGGCCGCGTCAAGTCGCGCCAGGAAACGGCGCCGCGCCCGTCGGCGGCCGTGCCGTTCCCCTTGGCACGCCCGCGCGGGACGCGCTAAGATAGCATGGCCCCCACGACCGCGCCGAGGAACCGCATGCACGAGCCTTCGCACGCCTTCCTGAAAAAACTTCTCGCAACCCCCAGCCCCTCCGGCTACGAACGCCCCATCCAGGACATGGTCCGCGCCTGGGCCGCGAACTACGCCGACGAGGTCCGCACCGACCGTCACGGCAACGTCCTGGCGATCCGCCATCCCGGCCGTGATCGGCCGTCCGGATCGGGCGAGCCGCCGCGCGTCATGCTCGCGGGCCACTGCGACCAGATCGGCCTCATGGTCCAGCACATCGACGAGAACGGCTTCCTTTACGTCCAACCCATCGGCGGCTGGGACATGCAAATCCTTCTCGGCCAGCACCTTACCGTATGGACCGACATCGGGCCGGTGGCCGGCGTCATCGGCCGCCGGGCGACGCACCTGATGACCGGCGAGGAGCGCAACAAGGTGCCGCAGTTCACCGACGTTTGGGTGGACATTGGCGCGAAAGATCGCAAGGACGCCGAGGAACTGGTGTCGGCCGGCGATCCCGTCACGATCGAGCTGGGCTATCGGCCGCTGCGCAACGGCCTGGCGGCGTCGCCGGCCATGGACGACAAAGTGGGTCTCTGGACGGTGATGGAGGCGCTGCGGCTGCTGCGCGACCGGCCGTTACAGTGCGCCGTCTATTGCGTTTCGACGGTCCAGGAGGAGATCGGCCTGCGCGGGGCCACCACCAGCGCCCACGCCATCCACCCGACGGTCGGCGTCGCCGTGGACGTGTGCCACGCCACGGACACGCCGGGCAACGACAAGAAGCAGCTGGGCGACACGCGCGTCGGCGGCGGCCCGGTGTTGTTTCGCGGCCCGAACATCAATCCGCGCGTGCTGGAACGCTTGCAGGAATCGGCCAAGAAGGTCGAGGTCCCCGTGCAGGTGCGCGGTACGCCGCGGGCGACGGGCACCGACGCCAACACCATGCAGCTGAGCCGCGAGGGCGTGGCGGTCGGCCTCATCGGCATCCCCAACCGCTACATGCACAGCCCCGTCGAAATCGTGAGCCTGGACGACCTCGACCGGGCGGCGCGGCTGCTGGCGGAGTTTTGCGCGGCGGTCACGCCGCAGATGGACTGGACGCCGTGAGGGCCGGGCCTTGGACTTCTCGCCGTTCGACCTGCCGCTGACCGACCCCCATCACCCCTTCCACGTCCATCACATGGAAATGGCGCTGGACGAGGCCGCCGCCGCGGCCGAGGAGGGCGAGGTTCCCGTCGGCGCGGTGATCGTTTCCTTCCGGCGCGGCGTCGTCGCGCAAGCGCACAACCAGCGCGAACAACTCCTCGATCCCACGGCCCACGCCGAGATGATCGCCATCACCCAGGCGGCGCAGGCGTTGCGGTCGTGGCGGCTGGAGGACTGTGCGCTCTACGTCACCCTGGAACCGTGTCCCATGTGCGCCGGCGCGGTGGTTCAGGCGCGGCTGCCGCTCGTCGTTTACGGCTGTACCGACCCCAAGGCCGGCGCCTGTGACTCGCTCTTCCGAATCACCGCCGACCCGCGACTCAATCACCGGGCCAACGTTGTAAGCGGAGTGCTGTCCGAACGGTGCGCCGCGGTCCTGAGCGCGTTTTTCGCGGCCCGGCGGCGCGAAGGGAAGAAGTGAACAACCGGCAATGCCGTCGTCATCCCTTCGCCCGGCGCCTCCGGCCCGCGAAGAAGCGTCCGGCGACTTGGGATCGCCGGGCCGCTGTGGTAGACTACAGCTGCGTCGTCCGTGCGCGTCCACGTCGCACTCTCATCGTTGGGCAAGCCATGTCAAAGACGTTCGTTGGCGCCGGATGCGTGTTCCTTCTGGCCTTCGCGGTTTTGGCCTCCGATGACCCCACGCGCGTCTGGTCGCAGCCGTCGCCGCCGTCGCAGGAAGCGCTGGACCGGCTCAACCTGCAATTGGCCTGGGCCGTCCACGTGCCGATGGACGGCCGCCGCGACCGCTTCGCCAGCATCCAGGTCAGCGGCGACCAGCTCATCGTCCAAACCCGCAGCGGCCTGATCACTGTCCTCGACGCCGAGAACGGCGGCCGCGCCCTGTGGCGGTCGCGCCCCGGCCGCGCCTACCAGTCCGGCCTGCCCCCGACGTACAACGGCCGGGCCGTGTTCGCCTCCGACAGTGGCAAAGTCTTCGCCCTCGATCGGGAGACGGGCGCGCTCCAGTGGGACTACGATCTGGACGTCGCCCTCAGCGCGCCGGTCCAGGCGGACGACACGCAGATGTATCTCTGCAACGTGCAAAGGCACGTCATCACCCTCCACCTTCCGGCCATGAGCAGTACGGCGCCGGCCGCGCCGCCGCCTTCTCCCGACGAGGAAAAGAAGCCGGCCGACGAAGCGGCGGCGCCCGCGGCGAAACCGGCCTCCACGCCGGCCAAGGCCGACGCGGAGGAGGTGCGGCCCCTCTTCGCCTGGGACTACCAGACCAACGAGCGCATCGACGACAAGCCGGCCCAGAGCAAGCACTCGCTGTTTCTCAGCCTCCCCGGCGGCGGCTACATGGCCCTGCCGAAAACGCCCCGCACCCTCGAAGCCAACGCGGAATTGTACACCTACGCCGGCGACAGCCGCTTCTCGGCGACGCCCGGTTCGTCCGACAACATGGCCTTCCTTCCCACGGAAGACGCCCACGTCTACGCCGTCAGTATCGATTCCGGTAAGGCGCGGTGGCGCTACATCTCCGGCACGGCCGTCGTCCGTCCGCCGATTGCCGTGGACGTGTCCGACGGCGGCCCCGCCGAAAAAGACCTGTACGTGATGGCGGAGCACAAAGGTTTGGCCCGGCTGAACCGCGACACGGGCGAACCGCTCTGGAGCCTCCGCAAGCAGGATTACAACCCAGAGGCCGATCATTTCCTGGCCGTCAACCCGAAGTTCGTCTACGCCGCCGACCGCGTGGGCCGGCTACTCGTCATGGACCGCAAGAACGGCGTCCTGCTGAGCCGCTTCGACGTACACGATTTCGTCTTCCCGGTCGTCAACGGCGACACCGACCGCATCTACCTGGCGGCCAACGACGGGCTGATCGTCTGCTTGCACGACAAAGACTATCCCACGTCGCTCCAATACAAGAAAGTGGTCCGGCCGCCGGCCGAAAAGTCGCTGGAGGAACGCATCCGGGAATTGAAGGCGAAGCTGGCCAAGCCGATTACCGAACCCGAAGCGCCGGCCCCGATCCCCTTCAAGACCTACGTGGACAACGTCAACAAGAAGTACGGCCTCAAGATGTTCGTCTCGCAGGCGGCCTTCAAGGACGGAATGGTTCCCTCGCCCGACGACCAGATGGTGAAGCCGGCCGCGGTGGACAACAAGCCGCTGGGCGAGGCGCTCCAGGGCGTGCTGGATCAGGTCGGCGCCTCGTACACGATTTCCCTGGACACGATCGTCATCGGGCCGGGCAAGCCGAAAGGCCCGTGAGCGCGGGACGAGGACCGGCGAGGGACCGTGATGACCCGTTGGCGCCTGGCCGTCGGCCTGCTGCTCGCCGTCTTCCTCGGAATCTCCCTGGCCCTCCCCCTGGTTCGTTTGCTGGACTACCCCGACGCCTGGCGCGTGTGGGGCGAGGCCGACCGGCTGCTGTCGCTGGCGCGGAACACGGCCGGCCTGACCGCCGCCGTCGTGGCCTTGACCGTCCCGGTCGGCACGGCCGCCGCCGTGCTCCTCTATCGAACCGACCTCCCTTTCCGCCGGACGTTCCGCTTCCTCACGCTCTTCGCCTTGTTCGTGCCGCTGCCGCTGTTCGCCTCGGGCTGGCAGGCCGTGCTCGGTTCCGGCGGCTGGCTGCCGTTGACGTGGTGGAACCCGTCGCGGCCCGGCGCCTTCAGCGCGACGGCGCCGGGCGGCGTCTGGGCGCCGTGGGGCCAGGGCATCGGCTCGGCCGTATGGATTCACGCCGCGGCCGCGCTGCCGTGGGTGATCCTGGTGGTCGGGCAGGGGCTGTGCTGGGTGGAGCGCGACCTGGAAGAAGACGCCCTGACCGCGACCGGCCGTTGGCGCGTATTGTTCCTCGTCACCTTGCCGCGCTGCGGGGCGGCGATCGCGGCGGCGGCGCTCTGGGTGGGCCTGCAAACGGCGACGGAAATCACCATCACCGACGTGATGCAGGTCCGCACCTATGCCGAGGAAGTTTATACGCAAATGGTGGCCCCCGACGCCGGCCCCGGAGGGCCGTCACAGGACGACATGGTCGCCCGCGCCGCGGCGGCGGCCGCGCCGATGGTCTTCGGGGCGGTCGTGCTGGTCGTGGTGCTGGCCGGGCGCTGGGACCGGAACCTACCGCCGCGCGACTCGGCGACCTCGGCGCCGCTGCTGTTTCCGCTGGGGCGGGCGCGCTGGCTCTGGTGCGTCGCGGCAGCCGTCGGCTGCGGCATACTGTTGGCTGCGCCCCTCGGCAGTCTGGCTTGGCGCGCCGGGCTGGAAGGAGGGCCGCCCGCGTGGTCGGCGGCGGCGACGTGGCGTCACCTGGCGCTGACGAGTCGAACCGAGGGGAACCTGCTGCTCTACAGCCTGCTGCTGGCGGCGGTTTCCGGGGCCGTGAGCGCGGGGCTGGCGCTGCTGGCGTGCTGGGCGGCCCTGGGCAGTCGCTGGTTCCGCAACGCCGTGCTGGTGCTGATGGCGCTGGCGTGGGCGATGCCCGGGCCGCTCATCGGCCTGGGGCTGAAGGAAACGATCGGGCGCCTGCTCGACCTCACGCACTCGCCGCGCCCGCTGGCCGTGGCTTTGTGGTACGGGCCGTCGCTATTGCCGCTCTTGTGGGTACAAACGATCCGCTTTTTCCCTTATGCCGTGGCGGTGTTGTGGCCGGTGGTGCGGTTGACGCCGCCGGAGTTGCGCGACGCGGCGCGGGTGGACGGCGCCTCGCCGTGGCGCGAATTGCGGCTGGTGATTTGGCCGATGTACGCGCCGGCCGTCCTGCGGGCGGCCCTGGCCGTGGCCGTGCTGTCGCTGGGAGAAATCAGCGCGGGCAAGCTGGTCAGTACGCCGGGAATGCCGTCGTTCGCCGAGGCGGTGTGGACGCAGATGCACTACGGGGTCACGAACAATCTCGCCGCCATGTGCCTGCTGTTGCTGGTCGCGGTGGGGTTGGGTGCGACACTGACGGCGGTCCTGACCTCGCGAACGGGCGAGCGGGGGGCGTCAGCCCCCTGATTTAGCATCCTGTCGCCGATTGGGTGAAGAATCAGGGGGCTAACGCCCCCCGCTCGCCTTTCACTTCCACCACCAGCCGATAAGATCGATCCCCTTATTCTCCGTTTGCCCGTGCGCGATGGCGTCTTTGTTGCCCGGCGCGTTGAGGAAGTCGGCCCACGGCTGGTAGTCGGCCGGCAGCGTCTTGCCGGTGATGGTGCAGAGCGATTCGGTCGCCCGGTTGCGCAGGGCCACGTCCTGGTCCGTCTTCAGCACGTCGGCCAGCGCCTCCGTGGACTGGTATTCCTTGAAGTGACCCAAGGCACGCGCGGCCGCGATGCGCTCGTCCATCTTCTGCTGCTTGTCGGCCGTGTCCCCTTCCACCGGCGGCTCCTTCAGCACCTTCACCAGCAGTTCCACGGCGGCCGGCTGGCCGGTCGCCCCGAGGGCGTCGATCGACTGACAGCGTAGAATGGTCGCCGTCTCGGGGCTGAAACTGCCGGCCGCGTAGTAAGCGTCTTTCAGGCCGTCGATGGCCCGCGGGTCTTTGAAATGGCGCAGCGACGAGATGGCCGCCATCCGGCAGACCACCTGGCGGTCGCTCTTGGCGGCCGTCGTCAGCACCTTCACGATCAGGTCCTGGTCCTTCTGATCGCCGCCGTTCTGAAGCGGTTCGCGCAGCGACCGCATGGCCCGCGCCCGGTCGTCGGCGTCCTGGCTGTCGCGCAGCACCGTCAGCGCGTCGGGCGGGTTAAACAGCATGTTCATGGTGAAATCGCGGCGCGTGACGGTGTCCCAGAACGTGCCGCCGCAGCCGCTCGCCCCGAAACTGGCCGCGGCCAGGACGGCCGGCAGCCATCCGCGCCACGCCCCGCCGCCCCGTCGTTCGTTTTCGCGTGCGTCCACCGGCTTCCTCCCTTTCCCGCGCCCGGAGCGTGCGTCCCGTGCAGGCCGCCGCTCGTCCCGACCATCCCGGAAGGGCGCAACGGCCTCCGGGCGGGCAACGTGGGACCGGCGTCGGGGGACAGGGAGAGGCGTATACCGGCCGGCCGTACCGACGGCAAGGGCAAAAAACCGTCCGGCACCGCCCCGGCCGACGCGAAGGCCGCTTGGCAGGACCGGCCGACCGGGTAGAATGGGGAGCGGTGCCGGGGGACGGGCGCCCCGTCCCCGGCCGCATCTGTCGAAGGGCCGCCATGGAAAACCAAGACCCCGACGCTCTGGGGCGTTTGGCCGTCAAGGTCGGTCTGCTTACCGAGGGGCAGCTGGTCGAAGCGAAAGAAGAGATCGGGGACAAGGACCCCGACCTCATGACCTTGCTGCGCGTCCTGGAGCGCAAAGGCTGGTTGACTCCCTGGCAGAGCGGCAAACTCCTGAAGGGCGACGCGGACGGCTATTTCCTGGGCGGCTACCGCGTGTTGTACAAGGTGTCGTCGGGGAGCTTCGGCCGCGTCTTCCGGGCCGACGACCCGGCCGGCGGCCGCCTGGTGGCCATCAAGGTGCTGCGCCGCCGCTGGAGCGAGGACCAGCAGCGCATCGACCTGTTCGTCCGCGAGGCCCGCGTCGGCCAGACGCTCAAGCACCCCAACATCGTCGAAGTGTTGTCGATGAGCCACGACAAGGCGACCAATCAGTACGCCATCGTGATGGAGTTCGTCGAGGGCGGCAACCTGCGCGAAATCCTGCAAATCCGCAAGAAGCTGTCCGTGACGGAGTCGCTGCGCATCCTGGAGGACGCCGCCGCCGGCCTGACCTACGCCTACGCCCGCGGCGTCACCCACCGCGACATCAAGCTGACGAACCTGCTCATCTCCAGCCAGGGCGGCGCCAAGCTGGTGGACTTCGGCCTGGCCCAGTTTTTCGCGGCCATGGAAAAGGACAGTAAGGAGAAGGTGGACCGGACGGTCGATTACGCCGGCCTGGAGAGGGCGACCAACGTCAAGACCGGCGACGTGCGCAGCGACATCTTCTTTTTGGGCTGCGTCTTTTACGAGATGCTGACGGGCCGGTCGCCGCTGCCGATGACGCGCGACAAGAACGCCCGGATGCAGAAACAGCGTTTCGACAACATCCCGCCGTTGCCGCGCGACGAGGTGCAGGCGCCGCCGTCGGTGTTCCAGCTGTGCGAGACGATGATGGCGCTGACGCCGTTGCAGCGCTACCAGACGCCGTCGCAGCTGTTGGACGCGGTGAGGGCGGCGCGCCGGGACGTGGAAGGCAAAGCCGTGGCCGCCACGGCCGGCGGGGGCGGACAGACGGCCGCGCGGTCGCTGTTCGTAGTCGAGAGCGACGAGCGGTTGCAGGACGCCGTGCGCGAAAAGTTCAAGGAAATGGGCTTTCGCGTGCTGATTTCGTCGGACCCGCAGCGCGCCCTGGACCGCTTCCGCCAGCAGCCCTTCGACGCCCTGATCGTGGACGCCCGCACGACCGGCGACGACGGCCGGGTGGTCTTCGAGCACATCCTGGACGAGGCGGGGCGGAAACAATTCGCCTGCGCCGGCATCCTCATCCTGGGCGAGGACCAGGCCGACTGGGTTCACCGCGTTCGGGAGCGGAAGAACGCGGCCTTGCTCGTCGATCCCGGCGTGACGATGAAGGCGCTGAAACGCAAGATCCAGGAGTTGTTGCCGGGGTAGAGGGGCCGTGCCCTGGCCTGAATGCTCGGTCGGCGGCCTGGCTTGCCGCACAGCCCAGCGCAACGACCGTTAGTGCGGACGATCCGCACATCCACCGGGCTTGGGTCATGCCGAATTGCACTCCCCGGCGCAGCCTTGCAACGGACGGCTTACGGCTTGGGCGCCTTGTCCAAGCGGTCCAGCGCGTCTTTGGCGGCTTGCGTCGTCAGCGCCGCTGGGGCACCGGCCGCCAAGTCCTTCAGCACGGCGCGGGCCTCATCCGTGCCGATTTGTTCCAGCACGTCCACCGCACGGACGCCGCGCAGATCTTCGGGAGCGAGGTCGCCTTTCAGCTTCTCCAGCAGTTCTTCGATGCGGCGGCGGGCCTCGGGGCCGGGGTTGGCCGCCAGCGCCTTGTCCAGCGCCGCCCGCGCCGCCTCGCCCAGCGACGCCAAGCCGCGCGACGCCGCCTCGCGCGTGTCCAAGTCGTCGCCGCCCAGGTCGGCGACCCACCGCGCGACATGGCTGTCGTCGGCCGGCCGCAAACGGTCTTTCAGGAGCGGCACGGCGCGGCCGGGG
>Ga0182024_10021466_pt1 | contig 11721 bp, 11 predicted proteins | sample P32metaG_FD_120480 | JGI IMG/M metagenome (GOLD analysis project Ga0182024, IMG submission 120480) | Permafrost microbial communities from Stordalen Mire, Sweden - P3-2 metaG (Illumina Assembly) | ecosystem: Environmental > Terrestrial > Soil > Wetlands > Permafrost | place: Sweden: Stordalen... | reverse complement strand
CTTTGACCTCTTCACGGTTTTGCTATACTGGCTCGCGCCTGGTGAAACGGAGTCGGGCTCTGCGGGGACGCAACCCGACAAGGGATAGCCAGGCCGAAGGGCGCGTCAATGACGCCAAGCTGCTCTGGCGGTTCACACCGCCAGGGCAGCGATCATCTTCCCAGCCATTGAACGCCCGAGCCATGCCTCAAAAAATCCAACCGTCGCGCTACGTAACGGCGAAATCCGCCCACAGATTCTGCTGACGAACCAAAAGAAGGAGAGCTGAGGGAAACCCAGGGGCGGGTACGCCTCGTGCCCGCCCCATTTTTTCACTCACGCATTTACAGGAATTCAAACATGGACCCGACCACGTGCTATCTCGACATGATCGCTGCGTGCTCCCGCCGTCGAGCTACATGCGCGCAACGGATGCTTTCCGGCTGATCGAGAACAGATCGAGAGTCTGCCCGGAATCGGACAATACGTTGCTAGTGCAGTGATGCTCTTTTGTCATGGTGTTCGTGAACTATTGCTAGATGTCAATATGGCCCGAGTCCTTGAACGTTGCTTTGGTGCCAGAAGGCTAGTGGACATTCGATACGATCCGTGGCTTCAACTGATTTCCCGCGAGGTTATTGACCACGCTCGTGCCAAACAACTCAATTGGGCAGTGCTCGATTTGGCAGCAGGGACATGCAGCATCCGCCAGCCACGTTGTCCGAAGTGCCCATTGAAAAGAGTTTGTCTTTACTCCATTCAAAGGTTGCCTTGAACCCTACGGGCGACGGCGCAGCCTACCGTGTGTCCGTCTCACAGTTGCTTGTCGCCTCGATTGACGGCACGCTCGCCCGTTTTTCCTGGGAGCGTTGACAACTGTCCGTTGTGCCTTCCGAAAAGTCGATCCGGTCGGGCGACCGGCACGATTGATGGCGAGTGAAACGGAAGGTCGTTGCGGAGTGTCAAGTGAAAACACTTTGGAAAACCGGTGGCGATGCGGTCGACAGCAAGCTGGTGAATTTCGCGTATAATGCCGATGGCCAGCTTTCCTCGATCGAGCGCTTCAACGACACGACCGGCTCATCCGGCGATCGCGTTGCCAAGAGCGACTACGGTTACGACGATTTCGGCCGCCTATCAAGCCTCACGCACACGGCCGCCAACGGCACGACCACCTACGCCGACGACATCTGGACCTACGACCATGACAGCCAAGTCAAGAGCTTCACGAATTCAGCCAACATCGCCGACTACTCCGACGAGAATGTCGCTGACTTTACCTACGACAACGATGGCCAACTCACCAGCGCGACGGCCCCAACCGGCCAAACCGCCAACTCATCAAATACGCTCGCAAATTCCTACGATGCCAACGGCAACGCGACCAGCATCAACGGAGCGAGTACCAGCACCGGCGCCGGCAACACGCAACTGTTCGACGGGACGTACTACGACACTTACGATGCCAATGGAAATCCAATCGAGCAGGCCAATTCGACGAACGAGATTTTCTGTAGTTCTTGAGCCGAGTGATTCGAGATTGTATTCTAGGACGAACCTAAGCCGGACGTTCGCTTCTGTCCAATCCACCTGCTTTAACTTCCCTCTCTCGCTTGCTTGCAATCGCCACATCCAGCTTTATCATCATGTCCGCGTCGTTGTCGTAGAAATAATGTTTTGGGTAATCCAACACAAAACTCCCCTCACTCCCAAACGTTGTAAATGAGTTGTCACGCGGCACTAAGACGATCGTCTTTATTGACAATTCAGCGTTTCCACAAATGATGCCGTACTCAATGGCAGTAGATGTAGAACCTGGCGTCAGCAAGACTACAATCACATCAGACGCTCGCATCAACGCACAGACCCGTTGGAACACGTTCGTCATAAACCGCTGATGAGTCCTAGAAAGAACAGTCTCGAATCCGTTAACCCTCATCGCTTGACATATCGCAAGCGTTCGCTCGAACGGAACTAACGCTTCATTCCGAGCCAATCGCTGATTTGGTGATACCGGGCATTCAAACAGTTGAACCGCGTAATTGTGCGGAAAATAGGCACCGAGAATCAATGCGCATTGTCTATGGGTTGTCCGAATGCCAAAGCGACTATCCACATGTACGCGTCCCAATCGCGCAAATCGTCTACTGTCGCCTCGCTTTCGGAGATTGAATGTTGCATCATCCACGTACGCCTCCAATACCTCCTCACCTGACGCGCTATTCTCATACGACCCGCCGAAGATTGCGGTTACGTACCGTACCGTGTCATGTACACCACAGACCTCAAGTACCCTCGCCGCTTGCGATACAAGACATCGGCGCTCGCGATCCGACGCGGCCAAGCACGAGGCCCTGGTAAACAGTGGATATGCACAGGACTGTTCACCTACTGGCACATGAAAGAAATACGTCGGCGACAGAATGTTGCGCAACACCTCGTCGGCAAAGGCGGATCTAGCATCCCGACTCTCGTCCATATCTATCACCACGTTCCCGTCGGCGGGACTCGCATTAGTCCGCCATGTCACCCAAGAACCAGCCAAGTGCTTCGTACTCATTGCACAGCCACTGCTAATGCAGTCGATAGTCAGCCTCGTCGCCTCTAGTATATAATCCATGGACTCTAATATATCGACTCACTTCAACACTGAGCAGCTCTGACCATGTGCCATCACTAATATGACCACGCACCTCCGTTGACGACGCGCATTGATAATCCGACGCCACTACATACACACTACACCCTGCAATGTCACTAGCACACACGTCGCACTGTGCACTTCGCAGATTGACAATAATCAGCCGCGCCGGATTCAATGCCCGGGCTCTTATCTGCCGCTGGTACCATTGAAATGTGCTAATACCAACCATCAGATATACCCTGCCATGCGGATATCTTTCTACACAAAAGCGGTGGATATCCCATAACTCCGCGTGTCGCATTGTGTCGCACTCCAAGCCATCAATACGCGTGCATATGCGCGAGTCTCCCTGAAACAGCAATTCCAGCATCCTTTGGCGATGTGTATAGCTCACCAGTGTTTTATACTTACAAAGCTGTTCTGCGATAACATATACAACATCTAGGCTGTACTTGTCCTTCGCATCGCGAACGAACGCTAGGTGACCGGCATGCGGCGGGTTAAAACTGCCGACAAAGACTCCGATGTTCATTTGACACTCGCGCCTTCCGATTCCACATCTCGGCGTCTTATTAACCGAGCTGAATGATTACGAGCAATCATGAACGGTGCCCGATGAGGCATTCCCCACATATTCCGACATAGGATGCATCACGCCCACCATACCCAGTGCCTGTTGCTGCCTTTGCTCTACAAAATGCGCCCCCCATCCCACCATTCGAGCACAAGCAAACGCGGTTATGAAGAGATCTGAGGGTAGCCCAATTGCCTTCAACAAAACGGCACTGTAGTATTCGACATTGGTAGGTATCGTCCGATAAGGGCGTAACGCCGTCAGCGCTCTCTTAAACCCGTCCTCCGCTTTCGCAGCTTCGGCATACACGTCCGGTGCTACCCGTCTGGTTACTGCCCGTAGTATTTCGGACCTCGGATCAAGCGATTCATATATTGGATGCCCAAATCCCATCAAGCGAGCGCCTTGCGTGATTCTGGTCCGAGCCCATTCGCCTGCGCCCGAATTCTGACCCGCTTCGCCGATCTGTTCGAGCACTTTAGCGACAGCACCGCCGTGCAACGGTCCTTCGAGCGCACTGATTGCGCCAACTAGCGCTTGGTGACATCCTGCGCCAGTCGACGCTATAACGCGCGCCGTTAATGTGGACGCATTAAGCGCATGTTCTGTCATAATCGCCATATAGGTATTAAAGGCATGCACGGACTCCGCATCTGCTCGCTCGCCACAAACCATATAGAGGAAGTTGTCAGCATGCGCTAGTTCTGTATCAGGTGCCACAGGCATTAGGCCGTGCCTAAGGCGATGAAATGCTGCAACAATAGTAGGACCGCACGCAATACAGTCTAGTAGGATACTAGCGTCACACCGCGAAGTAGCACACACCGCGCCTTCGGCCGCAAGCACACATTTTAGTACGTCAATCGGGCGGGCAGTGCTAGGCATGCATCTAAGGATCGACTCAGCCATTACCGACAGGCCTCTCGAAACGGCTAATGTGCGCCCAAAGGCACTCGTTTCTTGCTCGTTCGGAAAGACGCCATGCATCAGTAGATGCGCTACAGTTTCAAACCTTAACTGCTTCCCCATCGCTTGCACGTCATGGCCGCGCAATAGAAGGCGTCCGGCTTTGCCGTCGATAAAGCTTATACCGGTTCGCGCAGCGACGACGTTTCCAAAGTCAATTGTAGGTGTATGCATAATTGATGATGCCGGTTCCGAAACACGTTGCGACGCACAACTACTCAAGGGAATACGGCGAAAGCTTAATGCCGACAGCAGTATACGCTATCTGCCTCATTGGATTTAGCAACGCCTGCGTGCTATTCCTTGACCGGGATGAAATGTTCCAGATGCAGGCATCGGTATCACCCGTCACACGTTTCGGCAACCACTCCCGGTGGATGGGTGACACCCACATTCTCAGAACATCTGATCGCTTGAGCGGCTCTTATCCAAATAGGCTTTTTTAAACCATCGTGGCGTTAATGCGGAGGTCAAACTTAGGCGATGACCATCGCTAATTTCGGCGACGAGAACGGGTAGTTGCTCGGAATTATCGAATATATAGGCGCGTGTCGAGTGACGTACTGCCTCTTTAAGTAAATCGAGAGACAGAAAGTAGCGAATAACGATTTTATCTTCGAGCACTGGGTGGCCGTCCACAATTGCTCGAGATCGTACCCGCGATATGTTGATGTCGGGATCCTCTGTAGCGACATAATACAAGTATGTACGGTATTCGGATTCCTGTGCGTGTTTTAAGAACTGCACAGTATCCGGTAATGACAGTACGGTTTCAAAACTAAAACTGGCGCGCGCCTCCAATAGCTTATGCCGAAGCATAATCGCCACCGCAGACGCTAGGTTCGCGTTCACTTGAACCGAACCAAAACGCAGTATGCCGTTTCCGACGGAGAGCGCTCCCGCGGCGTCCAGTAGCGCAGATTGCTCAAAGAATCTCCATTGCTTAAGAAAGGCCACAACTTCGGCGAGAGTTGCGTCCACCCCGTAGCGAGTTAGATCACATGTCCCTCCGCATTCAGCAATGGAACGGAGTATTTCTCCCGGGTGAATATTCACCCCGAGGAGCGTCGGTGGAAACGTACGGTTAAGGGTAGTCTTGCCGGAACCATGAGGGCCAGCGAACATTCGCATTTCAGGAATATGTCTAGTCATAGCATCGCCGAGCGAGGTCAGAGTGCTGACCTCTTCTGCGCTGTCGAGCGGACCGAGAGCCCGCTTTCGATCGCTGCTGCCGGTGCAATTACCACGTCCACAAGGTGGGAGACGCAATGCGATTTTGTCGACTACCGCTTGAGCCGCAGTCGCGGGTCTCCCTTTTTGTTGGCCATAGACCTCACACGACGGCTAGCCAACCGTTGGCTTACCCGGATGTGCGCCGTTTCCAAATCCCTATTTTCGGCCTCTTGTGATCGGATTGCAAGAGGGACGCCGCTGTCGGACACCGATTTCGATTGGATCGATCGGCTGCCTTGTGGCCCGTGCTGGTCTCCTACTCGCCGAGTGAAGATCGATGATGCGGCCGGGTAAGCGACAATTACGCGAGCGAATCAATCCTAGTGCCGTGAACTCCGCCTTCCCATCCGGCGCTCGCTGCGAATTGTACGCGATGCCCTGTTATTCGCGGTTCCTTGAGCATTGGGCGCCCTTCCGGCAATCATGGAATGCACATCTGCGATTCAGAACAGTCGCAGCGAGTTCTCTCCAACAGACCCGTTTTCCCAGACGGTGCGTATTGAAAACCCAGTCGTGCGCAGATAATCTACAGCTTTTGCCGATCGCGCCAAGGCATCGCGCCTTGGGTCCGACCGTCGTCCGCGCAGGGGGAAATGTTCATGCCACATCGCCTCAGGAAACCGCTCGTCTTCATCGTTTATCAGGGTGCCGAGGTAAAATTAGCGGAGAGCATTAAGAATCTAATCGAAGCTTGGGGCTATCGGGGGTTCTATTGTCGGCAAGACAATCGAGATGCGAAATCATATAGAGCAGAACTCCGTGGCAAGCTTTGCCGCGCCGATCTAGTTCTTCTACTTCTCTCGCGCGAATTCCAGTGGTCGCCATATTGTCAAGCTGAAGCTGGCACTACGATGGCGCTTGAAAAGCCATTCATTCCGATTCTGGTGCCCCCCGCCACCCAAGCCGAGGTTGTAAACATCGCGACAGTTTTGGAAGGAAGTCAGTTTCTCTCTGCACAAGATAATCATTTCGTGCCAACGCTAAAAGAGGCGATGGTCAGGGAACTTTCAACGAGCAGGTTCAAACTGAAGAAGCTGCTTGTACGCCTCGAATCTATGGCGACGGTCGATCTCGCTCCGCCTCAGATATCCAATCACACGATTGAGAATGACTGTCGCGTGCGAGTCGCGCACGCTCTCGAACATATCGCTACGCAGTACAGACTATCACGGCCTCCCCGAATATTATCGAGTGTGTGGCCAAACCTCGACGACGAAGGATGCAAGGCCAGCATTGTTGGAAATATCATACACAGTCTTCGCAATCGGCACGGCACAACCTCTCTTGCATTCGTCGGCGTTTCACTGAAATACTCGCTCACTTTGATTCGGCGAGCTCTTGAGGATCCGAGCTTGATCGGCCTAAATACTGCGCCCCCGGTCAACAAGAAGCTTTCGATCCAGCTCGTGCATATGGACGACCAATCTCATATTCTCCATGCGCTGAGGGATACCAGGGATATCGATTACATCCGCCTCAATTTTGGTATTGAATGGGAATTCATTCATAGAAAATGGACTGAGCTTTGCAAAGCCGCCGGCATCGAACTTCTTCCGCCGGAACTATGCCGCATCGACTATATTCCGTCGCGGGTCGGAATCTTAATCGATGATGACTATCTCTTCGCAGGGCGTTGTGTTTTTAAGCCAGTCGGCGCTGGCGCCTTTCCCGTGTTTCACCTTGACGTCGGCGAACTCGAATATCAATTTTTTAAGGGCGGCGACCGAGGGCGAAATGATAAGGCGATCGAGGAATTTGTTGGCTTCTTAAAAGCTTATCGAAATGCGAAGAACAATACCGGCGTCGCTCCTGTCTGGGAATCCGGTGAATGGCTCGACCGGCTCTCGCAATGCCTCGAAGCATACAAGGGAACAGAGGCTGTGACATTTATAAGCGCGTCTGCAACCAAATTCGAATCGATGATTTTGCATCTGCTCGAACGGATGTCTACCACGCCTTGTCCCCAGGCAAAGGTTGTAGTTTATGTTCATGACTCCGGTTCCGCAGGTTTGCGCAAAAAAGATCTGAAGAGCAGGATCGCAAGAAATTTAGGACGTTCACCAAGCGCCGATGAGTGTGCTGTCTTGTCCTACAAGCATCCCGCTACCTTTCGTGCCATCGTCATAGGAAACGTAATGATCGGGCTTCAATCCTATATTAACGCTGATGGCTCGATTCCGGGCGGCACGAAAAAGATACCGGTCGGCCTTATATTTACACGATGCTACGAGCATTTCGCCCAACTTCAGCAGAGCCTTGTGACGTTTGCAGGTGGAGGAGTTGCGGCGCCGTCTCCATAGCTTTTGCGGGCAACACAGGCCATATCGGACTGCGGACATTCACTTATTCTGACCTGCCGGCGGCACGAGACTCCGGTCGGGCACATTTCGGAATAGACTAAAATGGAATTCGCAAACCTGGGCTCGACTGGACTAAAGGTGTCGCGTGTGTGCCTTGGATGCATGAGCTACGGCAAGAAGCAATGGCGCGACTGGGTGCTCGACGAAGACGCCAGCCAGCCGTTGTTTCGGCGAGCTCTGGAAATGGGAGTGAATTTCTTTGACACGGCCGACGTTTATTCTGATGGCATGAGCGAAGAGATTCTCGGACGAGCTCTTAAGACACTCGCCGTTCCGAGAGAGCACGTGGTAGTATCCACTAAGGTATGCAATCCCACCGGTGACGACATCAATCAGCGCGGCCTTTCCCGCAAGCACGTCCGCCATGCAATTGACCACAGTTTGCGTCGATTGAACACAGATTACGTCGACCTTTATCAGATTCATCGATTCGACACACAAACCTCCGTCGAGGAGACTCTCGAAGCGCTCAAAGACGTTATCAGAGCAGGCAAGGCAATTTATATTGGTGCATCGGGTGTGGCTGCTTGGCAATTTGCTCAATTGCTTTACACGGCCGACAGGATGAAATGCAGCCGGTTTGTTTCAATGCAAAACCACTACAACCTTGTATCACGCGAAGACGAAGCCGAGATGATTCCGCTTTGCCGGTCGGAGGGTGTTGGACTGATCCCATTTGGGCCGATGGCTCGTGGCTTTCTCGCCAATAGCGACGTGAGCCGTCGCGCCACTAGGCCGCAACAAAACGAGTATCTGTTAGAATCAGATTTTGCCGTGCGCGACCGCGTTACCGATATCGCTCGTCGCAGGGGCGTCTCCAACGCACAAGTCGCCACTGCATGGGTGCTTCAGCAACCGGGAATTACGTCAAGCATTGTGGGAGCAAGCAAGATCGAACACCTCGATGATGCAGTTGCCGCACTGGACTTAAGCCTGTCTTCGGATGAGAGTCGCTCACTTACTGAGCCATATAAACCTCATCCGATGCGGAACAGATCCTAACGACTGATGCCCTCAGATCCGACGTCTGCTCGGTGTCGCTGGCGGGTAAAGTGTGCCCGGTCTGGAACCTGGACCTTGCCAAACGCTTCGCCCCGGTCCGGCTCTGCATATACCAGTGCGTCAACTACCGCCTGATTGCCCTCGCTCCACGCAAGTTGAATCGGACGGCGACCATATTTGTCCGTGGCGAGAGGGTTAGCGCCTCCTTTAAGCAGCATCTCGACGGTATTCTTGCTGCCACGAGCGGCCGCTTGGTGCAATGGCGTCTGATTTAGACGATCCATCGCATCAACCGTCGCACCGCTGGCAAGAAGCGCTGCCACCACATCGTCGCTGCCGCGTTTAGCCGCCAGGAACAGAGGCGATTCACCATCTGCATTGTGTGCATTGACCGTTGCATGCGATCTCAGCAGCACATCAACCACATCTTTCACGCCTTCCCGTGCCGCAAAATGCAATGGAGTATTTTCTTGCCAATCGATAGCATCGACAAAGCAGTTCGCTCTGATCAGTAACTCAGCCATCGTCCTGTTACCGCGTTTTGCTGCCAAGTGCAATGCCGTCTCGCCGTCTCCAACCTTGGTGTTTACAAAACCGCCGTCTCGAAGCGCTTGTCGGGCTCTATTACAGTCGTCACTTATTACCGCGTCAATCAATACGTCATCCAAAGCTTTCATAGTACGCCCTTCTTCATGGTGTTAATCAAGTAGTGCAGACACTCTACCACACAACCGATCGGGGGAGTGTTACAGTTATGTGACAATTGCATCGCTGCCTTGCGGTGCAATGCTAACCCTTTGATTCTCTTCCATTTCTAAGTAAATAGGGCACCTCGCCCTTGGCGACCGCGTCATTTCGGGCGGCGCTTCGCTCTGGTCCCGCTAAGGCGGTGACTTCCCCTTTCGCCCGCATGGTGCTGCGGCCCTAACGGCCGCAAATCGACGCCTTCGGCGCTGAAGGCATTTCTGTTTTGGGGGAAAAATCCCCCATGCCGTCAAGGATCGGAGCCACGCGACCGGCGTGGTGCCCTCCTATCTTCCGCGCTTTGCTTGTGCAGACAGGCAGACCTCCCACGCCGGCCGTCCTTGACTGCATCCCCCCTGCGTTTCGGATTGTCGTCCCCCCTGCGGTGAAAAGCGTGTGCCGCCGCTTTTTACGCTAAGGGGACTTTTTCCATTCTTCAAACCAAGAGCCGCCACGCGACGCTACGTGATTTTCCAATTCTTGTTTCCGTTTTCCTTTTCTCTTTTTCTTGAAGGAGGTTCCCATGAGGAACGCCACCCAAAAGACGACCGGTCCGAAACTGCCCAGCCACATCGCCTACACCGTCGAGGAGCGGGACGGCAAGAAACCGTTCTGGCAAAAGATCGGCGGGGCATGGGCCCATGCCGACGGCCGCGGCATGACGCTGCAACTCGCGGCTATGCCGCTCGACGGACGCATCACACTACGCGTTACCGAGCCCAAGGAAAAACCGTAGACGACCCGCTGGGGCGGGCAGACCGGCTGCCCGCCCCAGCTTTTTTGATTCACGAGCGACAGGAAAAAAACAATGGACCCCAATCAAACCTTTCTCGGCATGTTTCGAGCGATGCGGGACGGCGATCACGAGACCGCCCGTGAACTCGCCCTGGCCCTCAAACACTGGTTTGCGATCGGCGGATTCTACCCCTACCAGTACACGCCAGAAGCCATGAACGCCTACATCGCCAGCATACTTCGACGAACCGCTTACTTGGATTGCCTGAACTGACTCCGCCTTCCGTCAAACCTTTCAGCAAGGAAAATGTTATGTGCAACGAAATCCGATCAGAAATTCCGTTCAGCTTGGTTTGCATTTGTTGCGATGCCGGCATGGGGATCGAGAGCTTTGAGCAGGCGCTCGCCGCCGGCTGGACCGCCATCGAATTCGCTCCAGACTTGCCGATGGCCAACTATCTAGGAGTTTGTGCCGACTGCCGCCCGGCATGGTCCGGCGAAGAACCGCCGGCCAATCCGCGATAAGAAACGCAGCCGCCCGCCGACGATAGCCGGCGGGCGGGTCTCAGCCAATAAAAAAACGCCTCGCTGGAGCACGTCGGTAAGACGGGGCAGTGACCTGCCGACAGCCCAGCAGCGAGACGTATGCGAATTATTTTAATGGAGCCCAACGCGACTGTCTATCCGCCGGCCAAGCGGAAATCTATCGAACGCAATTCGTCGCCGCGAGGTGACAGAATTGGTGACAGAATCCTTGTAAAACCCTGGAAAATCTGTAAAATACGGAAGTCGGAAGTTACTAATACATAGGGAGTTACGTTTCGCTGGTGGTATTCCCAAGCTGGATGTCGAGGGTTCGAGTCCCTTCGCCCGCTTTTTACGCGAACCGTTGGCAGCGATTGTCGGCGGTTCACTACTCTTGTCGGCGACACAACTTGCATCATCGTCGCCCGCGTCGATTCGCTCGACTTGCTCGACTGCCGTTTTGACGGCGATTGACGCCGATTTGCACGGATTGTCGCTCTTCTGTACAAGCGTTGGTACAAGCGAACCTGCCGGCATTCCGTCCGTGCCTGTTGCCAGCGCCGCGTCCGTAGCCGCTTCGCGGTCGCTCGAGTTCAGCGGCAGCGAGGGCAGCGAGTCGAGCGCGCCTTCAATGTCGAGCAACTTGGGATCGGTGTAGGTGTTCATCGTCAGGTCGATCGACGAATGCCGCATGGCGGCTTGTGCGGTTCGCGGCGCGACGCCCCCTTTGCTCAATAGCGTGCCGAACGAATGGCGCAGCGCGTGAACGTCAATCGTCCGGCCCCGTTCGTCGCGCTTGTCGATCTTGAACTTGCCCGGAGCCACTTCCACGCGATTGGCGATGCCGGCTAACAGCCTGTTGAAAAAGGCGTGATTTCAAGCCGCCAGGGCGAGCGCTCTTTCTTGGACACCATGAGGAACTGGGGGCGCGCCGACGGAAGTTAGTGCGCGCCGACACG
>Ga0182024_10021465_pt1 | contig 11722 bp, 8 predicted proteins | sample P32metaG_FD_120480 | JGI IMG/M metagenome (GOLD analysis project Ga0182024, IMG submission 120480) | Permafrost microbial communities from Stordalen Mire, Sweden - P3-2 metaG (Illumina Assembly) | ecosystem: Environmental > Terrestrial > Soil > Wetlands > Permafrost | place: Sweden: Stordalen... | reverse complement strand
CGCGCAGACATCCGGCTTTTTGCATCGTTTGCCCGAGCATCCGGCGGTGAATTCCACTTTGGAGGAGGCCGCCGCAGTGCTCGACATGGACGTCATGAGCTTGGATAGTGCGGCGGCGCTGGCGTCCACCGTCGCCGTGCAGATCAGCCTGCTGATCGCCGGCGTTGCCGTGATGCGCGCGCTGGCGCATGAGGGACTTGAGGTCGATGCGGCGGCGGGGCTCTCGGTCGGCGCGTTCGGCGCGGCGGTGGCTTGCGGTGTGCTGAGCTTTGCCGACGCGCTGCCGCTCGTGAAGCTGCGCGGCGAATGCATGGAACAGGCTTATCCACGCGGCTACGGAATGGCTGCGATTATCGGACTCGACGAGGACCAGGTGACCGCCATCATCGAGCGTGCCGGGGGTGCCGGCGCACAGCTCTACCTCGCCAACATCAACGCGCCGACACAGATCGTGGTGTCCGGTGCCGACCGCGCCCTGGATGCCGCACTCGAGGCCGCGCGCCGGGCAGGCGCGCGCCGGGCAGAACGCATGGCGGTCAGCGTGCCCTCACATTGCCCGCTGCTCAACGCGGTGGCTCGACGGCTTGCGGCGGCGATGGCCGCGCTCGAGATGCATGACCCGCGGCGGCCTTACGTCAGCAATCGCCGCGCTCGCGTGGTGCACGACGCACAGGGCGTGCGCGACGATCTGATCCACAATGTCGCCAACTCCGTGCGTTGGCACGACTCGATGACCGTGCTCTACGAACTGGGCGTGCGACTGTTCATCGAACCGCCGCCGGGCCAGGTCTTAAGCCGGCTGGCGCAGCAGGCGTTTGCCGATGCGCGTGCGATAGGAGTTGAAGATGTGCAGCTCGAATCCATCGTACTGCTGGCGCAGCGCGCGCGGCAGTCCTCCGCTTGAACAAAGGCGGGTACTCCTCGCGTTCCATGATCAAGCTTCGTATATTACTGATTTATAAATGATATTTTTCACGAAGCCCATATGCATGCCATGCAAGCGCTCTCCCAGCTGAGCTATGGCCTCACATGGAGGCGCGGCACGTTACCTGACGGGGGCAATTCGTCAAGAAAATGAATGAGCTACGCTCCCCAGAGCGCTCGCGCCTTGGTCAATCGAGACAACGCCTCGATTTTTCCCAGAATGGCCAACGTGGCGTCGATGGGCGGCGACACCGTTCCACCACATACCGCAAGGCGAATGGGTTGCGCGAGTTTACCGAGCGAAATGCCATTTGCCGCCGCGAAGCCATTGATTACATCGTGGATGGCCGGTGGCGACCAGACCGTCAGTTGCCTGAGCACGCTCGAGACCTCGGCCAACAGCGCCAATATCTCGGGAGTTACGTGTTTGCGCACGGCCTTGTCGTCGTAGACGGTGGGCGCCCGGAAAAAAAACACGCTATTCACCGCCATCTCGCGCACGGTCTTAGCGCGCTCACGTTGTGAGAGCACGATTTGCTCGAGCTGTGAGTCGTTGCCGGCCTGAACGCCTTCACGGTCCAGATGCCAACGAAGCACGGGCACGATGCGGGCGGCGGGTGCCCGCATCATGTGCTGTTGATTGAGCCAGGTTAGTTTTTCGACGTTGAAGGCCGAGGCGGATTTATTGACATCGGCGATGTCGAACAACCGGATCATTTCCTCGATCGTGAAGATTTCTTGATCACCGTGCGACCAACCCAAACGCACCAGGTAGTTGAGGACCGCCTCCGGCAGGAATCCCTCGTCACGGTACTGCAATACGCTGACGGCCCCGTGACGCTTCGAGAGTTTCGCGCCGTCGGCGCCCAAAATCATGGGCAAGTGCGCATAGATCGGCGGCCGCTGCCCCAGCGCGAGCAGCATGTTCAATTGTCGCGGCGTGTTGTTCAAGTGATCATCGCCCCGAATGACATGTGTGATCTGCATGTCCATGTCGTCCACCACGACGCAGAAATTATAGGTGGGTGTGCCGTCGGAGCGTGCAATGATCAGATCGTCGAGTTCGCTGTTTTGAAACACGACGCGCCCATGCACGACGTCATCGACCACCACTTCACCGGTGAGCGGATTCTTGAAACGCACGACGGACGCCATGCCGGGGAGCGAATCGGTGCGCTCGCGCCAACGGCCGTCGTATCGCGGTTTTTCTCCGCGTGCAATCTGCTGGGCGCGCATCTTCTCGAGCTCTTCTTTGCTGCAATAGCAGCGATAGGCTTTGCCGCCGGCGAGCAACTCTTCGATGACGTCCTTGTAGCGGTCAAAGCGCTTCGTTTGATAAAATGGCCCTTCGTCGTGATCAAGTCCGGCCCATTCGAGACCGTCCAGAATCTGCTGGATCGCCTCCGGTGTAGAGCGCTCCAGATCGGTATCCTCAATCCGCAACACGAATTGACCGGCATGACGTCGGACGTACAACCAACAAAACAACGCGGTCCGCAGTCCACCAATGTGCAAAAAGCCAGTTGGACTGGGAGCAAATCGGGTACGGACAGTCATGGGCTAGGTCTGGGAAAATTGGGGGCGCAGAGTTTAGCAGAGCTCCTGAAAGGAACGCAGACCGGCAGTCGGGCCGCTGCGCAGTTTGTTTTAGCGGATGGTCGATGTCATACTTTTCGCCCGATCCTTGGGCGGTTAGCTCAGCGGTAGAGCACTGCTTTCACACGGCAGGGGTCACAGGTTCAATCCCTGTACCGCCCACCACTAGAAAACAAGCACTTTCCTTCACTTTTCGCATGTCAGTCAAAAAAGCTACGCGGCCCGCCGCGCGGCCTTACGTACAAAAGGAGAGATCCAATGATCAACTTCAGTACGCTGATGGTCCTTGCGGCGAGCCTTGCTGCGCTGGCGGCCAGCGCCAAGACTGCGCCGCCACCGGACACGGCCGTGGACGAGGCCGCAGTCCGAGCCGTCAACATCGCGTGGTACAAGGCCTACAACGCCGCCGATGGCGCGGCTGTCGCTGCGCTCTACGCCGGGAATGCCGTGCTCAGCGCTCCGGGCGCGGCAGCTGCGCGGGGCAACGCTGCGATCCGCCAGTTCTACGTGAAGGACGTCGCGACGTTCGCAGCTGCGGGACTCGCGAACGTGGACGGCCCGACGAGCGACGTCGGGGTGTCGGGCGATCTTGCATGGCAGTGGGGAACCTATAAGGTTACGAACAAGTCGGGTGCTACGGTGGACGCTGGGAAATACCTTACGGTGTTTCACCGAAAGGCCGGGAAGTGGATGATCATCCGCGATACCTGGAATTCGGATACCTCGCCCGCAGCTCCGCCTAAGTAGCCCGTCGCTGGCGCCGAGAGTTCCGACGGGGTAATCAGCGCAGTGGTTCCGCGTGGAATTCGCGGCAGGCGGCGTAAGGTGGCCTAGCGCTAACAATACCCTACGGCGTCGTCGCGTCTGGGGTGCTCACGTGGTCGCTGCTACACTTCTGTGGCTTGCTATTTGTCGCGCTCATCGGCGCGCTCATCGAGGCAGGCAGTTTGTGGCGCCGCTCGTCACGGAGCAGGACATGAATGAGCACGAGCACGCTAGCGGCAAGGCTCTGCGTCGTGAACCACAACGGTGCGCATGGGCAGCAACGCTAGTGAATACAGGTGGAACGGCGTTTTCGCACGAGGGAGGAATATGAATTCAGTGGTCGCACAAACATGAGAGCTGAGCGACGCGTATTGATGCTGGGTTTCGATGCTGCTGAATATGCGCTGATTCACTCACTTATCGCCCGCGGCAAGCTCCCAGTGCTCGCGCGCCTGATGCAAAGGGGCTGTACCGGCCGTTTGAATTCCCCCGCATCGTATTACTCCGGTGCCGTTTGGCCCACATTCTATACGGGCCAGGCGCCACCGTGGCACGGCATTTACCACAACAAACTATGGCGCCCGTCGCGTATGTGCTGTGTTGTGCCGGATGATTTGGCTTTCCTTGCGCGCCCGTTCTGGGAGTCTTTTGGCGGATCGGGAATACGCAGCTGCATCGCGGATATTCCACTGATACTCGGCAAGCCGCGCCCGATCGATGGTGTGTACTTAGGCGGCTGGGCCACACACGATCCGGTGTCTAATGGCTCGACTCCGTGCAATTTGTGGCGCGAATTGCGGCGTGAGTTCGGCGCGCGAGTGATGCCGCGCGAGAACTTCGGACCACAGGATGCTGACTCGTTGCAGCAGCTGTTCGGCGAACTGCGACGCGCAACTGAGCAGTTCCAGAGGGTTGCACTGTCGCTTCTGCAACGCCAGGCTTGGGATTTCTCCTGCATCGTCTTCGGCGCCGCGCATCGCGCCGGACATTATTTGTGGGATCTGGGTGAGGTGCAGGATCCGCAGCGGCTCGATGCGACGCGAAGAGCGTTACTCGAAGGCGCAGTTGAGCTGGTATATGAGTGGATCGATCACGCATTCGGACGACTGATCGAGGGTCTCGGTTCCGACGTGGTAGTGCTCGTCTTTTCATTGCATGGCATGGGACCGAACTCGGGCTGGAGCGATCTCGTACCGGCAGTCCTTGATGCACGGACTGCTTCGCTTTCACGGCCGATTGCAAGGAAGGGCGTGTTGTATTCATTGCGGCAGCGGTTACGCAGCAACGCGCTGCGGCGGCTTGCGCGTGCTATACCGCCGGCAATGGCGGCGAAGCTCGTCCCCCTGTGGTCGGCCCGCATGTTTGACTGGCCGCGAACGGCTTTTTTTCCACTGCCAATGGACCTGACCGCATACATGCGTGTGAACCTCAAAGGGCGTGAGCGCGACGGAATAGTGGAGCCTGGCGCCGGGTACGAACAGGTCTGCGCAGAACTCGAGACGTTCTTTTTGGGGTTGCGTGATGCCTCGACCGGTGACGCTATCGTTCGAGAGACACTTCGCGCCTATGCCCAGGCACCACTAGACGCACCGCAGCGCGAAGGTCTTCCCGATCTCATTGTCCGATGGGGGGAGCTTCGCACACGGGATGTCGCCGCTTTGACCTGCGCGACGCTGCCGGGGTACACATATCAGGTGCCGGGGCGGTTGCCGTCGGGTCGCTCAGGCAACCACACGCCAATTGGTTGGTTTGTCGCGACTGGGCCCGGGATTCCAGCAGCTACACAGCTGCCCGTCCAGGACATTCTCGACCTCGCTCCCACGGCGTTGCACTATCTGGGTTTTGGCCTCTCGCCTTCGCTGCATGGCCGGCGCTTGCCGTTCGAGACAGCCCGTCCATGATCATTGATGCTCGACAACTGGCGCAAGGCGCATCGCTTGACTGCGATCTTTGCATCGTCGGTGCGGGCGCTGCGGGGATCACGCTCGCACTGCAGCTTGGTACGTCGCGATTTACAATCTGCGTTATTGAATCCGGCGGCCTGGACTATGACAGCATTCCCCACTCAATGCTGGTGGGCGAGAGCGAAGATTCAGGCTATCCACCGCTGCACACGGTGCGCATTGCCGGATTGGGAGGGTCCACGCAGATCTGGGGCGGATGGTGTCGGCCGCTCGACGAAATCGATTTCGAGCAGCGCGAAACTCTCCCCCATAGCGGCTGGCCGTTTGGCTTGGATGAGATGAAGCCGTATTACGCTCTCGCTCACGAAAAACTTGATCTCGGGCGGTACGACTACAACCCGGACACCTGGGAACATCTCACTGGCGGTCGGCGTTTGCCAGCGGCAGGCGAAGACCTTTGTACCGTGCTGTTTCGACAATCCCCAGTAAAGTTTGGTGTAACTCATCGTGCCGCACTAGGTCGTTTAGGCAAAGTGCGCGTGCTATTGAATGCAAACGTCATGCGTTTGAATTTTTCGGCGGACGACAGGCTCGTAAAGACGGTCGATGTGGCAACGCTGAATTTCAAGAAATTCGAAGTGCGCCCTCGGGTCGTTATCCTCGCCGCGGGTGGAATTGAGAACGCCCGCCTGCTGCTGTTGTCGTCCGAACAAACTTTGGGGCCGGGAAACCAGAAGGGTTTGGTAGGTCGCTACTTCACCGAGCACGGCTACGCGGATTCTGCCATTTATCTTCCGGCCGATACGCGCCGCTCGCTTGGCTTCTATGTCACGAAAACCTTCGTGGATGGGGGCACGCGCCGTGTGGTGCGTGCTGCATTCGCGCCCGCAGCGTCGGCGATGCGCCGGGAAGGTCTACTCAACTGCGCCATGTTCTTCCGGCCAGGATATGAGGCAGATCCGGTATTTGAGGACCCTCGAGTGCAGGCGGCATTGGAGCTCTGGGACATGCTGCGCTCGCGCGCAGTGCCGGATAGACGACTAGCCAAGGCATTCTATGCGGCGAGCGCACCTCACGCGTTAATGCTGGCGTTGTGGCGCAGGTTGAGCGATCGTGCGGAAGCGAGAGTGAGGTGGCGTGTGCGTTCGCTGTTCGAATGCGCGCCGGATTTCGATAACCTAGTCGTACTGGGCGCTACCCGCGATGCGCTTGGCCGGCGAGTGGCCCGGGTAAAGTGGAGGATGCTTGACGCTGACCTGCGTAGCGTTGCCCGAGCGCATGAATTGCTCGACGCCGGATTACGCTGCGCTGGTCTTGGACACTTGCAGCTGCTTAGATCCAATCTCGGAGAGTGGCAGAAGGCCAAGGAGGCCGGCAAACATCACCTAGGTACGACGCGCATGCATCGCGACCCATCCAAGGGTGTCGTGGACGAGAATGGAAAGGTGCATGGCACGGAAAATCTGTTCGTTACCGGCGGTTCGGTGTTTCCGACCGGTGGTTTTGCCAATCCGACACTTACCGTGGTGGCGCTGACCCTGAGACTTGCAGTGCATCTGGGTCAGCAATGGCGATGAGACGCACTGACCAAAGGGGCGGCCTGGGAATAAAAATGCAGATTTCCTAGGATAGACTACTGTCGACAGGCCGATCAGCCTATGGAGTCTCGACGTCAGCCATGCCCGCGCCAATCACGCTCTGCGTCATCAACTACAACGGCGCGCACTATTTGATCGACGCGCTCCAGGCAGCACTGACGCAATCGGAGGGATTCGCCGAGATTCTATTGGTGGACAATGCTTCGACCGATGGCAGTTTGGACATGGTTCGAACCGCCTTTCCGCGGGTGAAAGTTCTGTGTTTGAATGAGAACAAAGGCCCCGGGAGTGCGCGCAATGCAGGCTTCGGCGCCGCGTCATGCGACTTGATCCTGTTCCAGGACAACGACGTGCGCCTGCAGTCCGACTGTGCCGCGCTGCTTTACCGCATGCTTCAGCAGCAACCCCGCGCCTTGCTGGTTGCGCCACGAGTGGTCTATGAACAGAGACCGGATATGATTCAGTATGATAGCGCCGATTGTCATTTTCTGGGCCTCATGGCGCTGCGCAACGCGAACCGACTGTTGAGTCAGACCGATTCGATCGGCGGCCCTACCACCTCCTTGGTGACGGCTTGCTTCCTAATCGACCGCCGACGCTGGCCCGGATCGCAGCTGTTCGACGAGGACTTCGTTTTCAATCTCGAAGATCACGACTTTGGAGTACGCGCCAATCTGCAGGGCCTGGAAACGTGGATCGAGCCGCGCGCCATCGTGCGGCACGGCGCAGGTACGCCCTTTCTCTCATATCGACAAGGCCACGAGGTGGCCAAGCGGCGCATCTACTATCTCATCCACAACCGATGGCAGGTCATCGGAAAGAGCTACGCGCCACGCACGTTGATGCTGTTAGCCCCGGTGCTGCTGCTGTATGAGATTTTTCAATTAGCAGGGCTGATCAGGAGGGGATGGCTTGGGCAGTGGTGGCAGGCCTGGCTTGCACTCATCCGCAATCTCCCTCGCTTGCATCGAAAACGTGTGGCCGTGCAAGCGACACGTAAGGTATCCGATCGACGTTTGCTGCGGGGCGGACCATTGCCATTCACGGCGGCCGTTCGCACCGGGTTGGCCGAAAAGTCTGCGGTCGCAATATTTGAATGGTTCGCGAACGGCTATTGGAAGCTCGTGCGCGCTTTTGTGTAGGCAGACATCGTGCGAATCGTGATGGTTGCCGCCTGATCGCCACTGTCAGCAAGCCCCGGCACGTCGATATCACTGCAGACCGTGCCTATGTCGGCATTCCCACGAATGTCACATACAAGCAGACGGGGAAGCTGGTTAAGGAGACCGGTTCAATGTTTACGGTGGCCTGCAAAAAGGCGAGGCCGGTTGGCGTATCACTGGATAGGCGTTTTCGCAGCATTAGGCGCTCGCTGATGCGAAACGTTAGAGAAAAGATGAGGCTTGCTCCGCCGCTGCTTGTTCAACAACCGCGCGGCCTATGGGTCGGTTTGCTGATATGCGCGCGCGCTCATGTCATCACCACCTTCGACAACCTTTCGAGCGCGACGCTGTGGACAAACTGACAGTAGTGTTTTTCAATCATCATCATCGACGTTCCGACCAGGCGAGCAACGTCAAGAATCGACAGGCCACGTGAGATGGCCTCCGTGATAAAACTATGCCGAAGCGAGTAGAGACATGCGCCTGCGGGAAGATTTGCAGCCTTCGCCGCATCTCGAACAAGCTCGTCCCAGTCGCTGTGCGCCCAAGGTTTGCGGTCGTCGCGCGTGAATAGGAACGCGAGTGGCAATTTGCCCTTCGACAGACGCTTGAACAATGCGAGGGCCGGAGGCGATAGCGGCACAATCCGAGTCCCGGTCTTGCCTTTGAATTTCATCGTGCCGGTTCGCGCATCGAATTGGCTGCATGTGGCGGACGTCAATTCACCGGCCCGGCAGCCAGTGAGCATTGCCCCTTCCAGCAGATCACGCAGTCCGCCGGTCGCAGCGGCGAGTAATGCGCGACGTTGTGTCAGATCCAGAAACAACGTGCGCCGGTTGTCGGGAACCTCAGGAAGCTCGAGCCCGGTCCAGCTTTGCTTGGCGGTCACGCTCACCAGCTCGTTGCGGACGGCTGCGTTCAATGCCGCCCTGAGCGCGGTGAAGGTTCTCGCTAGCGATGCCGCGGTCATTTCCTGGGCATCAATCCAAGTTCGCAGATGGTGCTTGCGAAGGTCACTAAGTTTTACTTTCCCGAGCGTGCTTTTGTAAACCACCCTTTCAAATCTCTTTTGGGCGTCGTGGGCGGTGGCCTCCTTCTTCTTGTCCCGTTGGTTTTTGACGTACTCCTCGCACGCGTCGGTGACCGTCGTGTCTTTCCCGGTCACCCCTTGCTCCAAGCCCTCGAACCATTTCCGAGCCGCTTCGCGCGCTTGTGGGAAGCCGAACGTCTCGGAGTCGGCCCCCAGAGCCTTGTAAGTTCGCCGACCGTCCTTCTTGAGACGCGCGACCCATGAGCCACGGTCCGGGCCGATCTTGCGGAACCCAAGGCTTTCGTTCACGCTTAATGGCACCGACCAATACGGTTCGTTTCGCGGCGTTAGTCCGGCCCGAACCCCCACCCTATGGATTGCAACGTCTTTCATCGCAAAACCGCCAATTGCTCCACGCGGCCCTCACGCGGCCTTTAGGGGTGAAATCGTACCATTTATGACCATTTACGACAATTGACGTATTTACAGGGAAATACTAGGGTTTTTAGAGGATTACGCTTATGATCCTTAACGACCGTTTATGCGTCTCCTTCCTTTACACGGCAGGGGTCACAGGTTCAATCCCTGTACCGCCCACCACTAGAAAACAAGCACTTTCTTTCACTTTTCGCATGTAGGCAAAAAACATACGCGGGCCGCCGCGCGCCCTTTTTTGCGGTTTTTGGACCGCGCTTGAACGGAACCCCCGTTCGCGGTTCCCGGCGGCGGCGATGGGCACGTTCTAAGGGCCGCGTGAGTCGGGAGTGTCCACCGCCATGCCCCCACCACCGTAGCGACCCGGTCGAGATCGCCGCTCATGCACCGCATGCGGCGGCGGGCCGCTGCACGATCCCGATGGCAAAATTGTGCAAACAGGTGACTGGCGTGGATGTCTCTGCGGCAATGATCGAGGAAGGCAAGGCTAACGCTTTGGCCCAGTCGGTGCACAACATTGAGTGGGTCAAATCGGGCGACCTCGCTACCGTCAGCGGAAAATTTGATTTTGTCCATTCCTTCATTGTCTTCCAGCATATTCCGCCGAGCATAGGGATGGTTCTCTTGACGCGACTAGTCGATTTGTTGGCGACTGACGGAATCGCATCGATTCAGTTCATATATCACAAGAACATTTCTCGATTAAAACAGATCGTGGGACGCGTGCGCGTTAGTGTCCCGCTTGTTCATAACTTGGCAATCCTCTACTACGGGAAGCCCTTCAAATATCCATTGATGCAGAAGAACGCTTATGACTTGAATGCTGTTTTCGACCTTTTGCAGAAGAAAGGCTGCGGCAGTTGCGTAGTAAGGTTCGCAGACACGCAAGAACTCCAGGCCGCCCTAGTTTTCTTCAGGAAGAGGCCGGACACGATTCCCTACTTTCAGTTCTACAATTTGTCCAAAGCTGCAAAATCTGTGTAATTACAATTCAATCCCTGTACCGCCTTCTATAGAAATCAATAGGTTAGATGCAAATTGCCAACGATCAGCGACGCCATACGGACGCTGATACGGATTTTCTTAGGAGCTGAGTGCCAGACTCTATCGGTAAATCAGAGTTTCCCTAAACCTAAAATTCGGCTGGCGGACGACCACCGTGTCTGATAACCCATGCACCTAACCGGCGCTGATGAGTCGGGCGCATTGACGCGCACCCCGAGGGCATTAAGATTCACTCTGTGACAGCAGAACGATCAGCGGTGTCGCTACGGCGTTGGCACGTAATCGGCTGGGCGGTTGGTGCTCTTCTCATCGCATCATATGTCGTCATCTTCGCCAGGTTCTCCGCGTTTTCATTGATGGACTATCCGAATCACTTGGCGCGTGCCGTCGTAATGTCTGATCTCATATTTCACGGCGGAGCCCGATTCAACGACCTTTTCCAGTACCATTTCTCTGCCATCACTTATGTCTTAGGTGATCTCTACCTGGCCGGGGCGGTTGCTCTCTTTGGTACAAGTGGAGGCACCGCTTTGTGGATTGGTCTGGTGATGCTTTCTTTGCCTTTCGCGATGCTCTTTTATCTGCGCGACAGCAAGCTCGGGGCTGACAAGCAGCTGCTCGTCTTTATCTTGAGTCTATATCTCTCTACAGATGGCCTCTTGTTCATGGGGTTTCTTTCGTTCCGGCTCGCAGTTGCCTCGACATTGGTAAGTTTTGCATTAGTTCAAACATTACGCCGCCGTTGGTCTGCGACGCTGTTTGTCGTGTACTGGATTGTCGTCGTGCTCGGTTATCTGATACATCTTTCGAGCAGCATCTTTCTGGCGGCGGCGATCGGTGTCTCAGCGGTGCCTCACCTTTGGCTAGGTACAACAAATGTTCGCAGAGAGATATGCCTCTTACTTCCCGTCCTGACTGTGATTGGCTGGCACGTCGAAGTTGCGATCCACTCCTACGTCCCGACAGATCTCATCGCACACGGCTATACATGGGGAACATGGTCCCGCAAATTCTTGCAGCTCCAATTCGAGTTTATGCGCTACAGCACCACGCACTTCGACCGACGCGCGGATAAAGCTCTGCTGCTTGCCTGCGTCGTTTCTGTGCTTTGGTCGGTGCGCCACGAATTGCGTCACCGAGCGTTCATGAGGCCCGCGGCGCTGGAGATGCTCTTACTTGCGGGGGCATTTTTCGGGATGTATATCGTATTGCCATTTGAATACGGTGCAACGTCATATTTGGATCTGCGGCCCTTGGCGTTGGTTCCGCTATTCTTAATATTGGCGTGTATGCAATTGTCTG
>Ga0182024_10021464_pt1 | contig 11723 bp, 9 predicted proteins | sample P32metaG_FD_120480 | JGI IMG/M metagenome (GOLD analysis project Ga0182024, IMG submission 120480) | Permafrost microbial communities from Stordalen Mire, Sweden - P3-2 metaG (Illumina Assembly) | ecosystem: Environmental > Terrestrial > Soil > Wetlands > Permafrost | place: Sweden: Stordalen... | reverse complement strand
GATCACGGATTGGGCCTGCCTCGAAATCGCCTCGAGCATCGCCGCGGAGCTGGATAAACTGGGCAGTCCGTACAACACCTTCGTCCTCGAAGAGCTCGCCCCGCGCCCTTTGACCGACATGCCCCAGCCCGTTCTCGACGATATGGAATCGAGCCAGGTCAGCATCTTCGCCGTCGTCGCGCAAAAGAATGAACTGCGCACGCGCATGCAGATGACCGACGTGGTCAATCGCCGCAAAATGCGCCATGCCCACATGGTCAATATCGAGCGCCGCATCATGCTGGAAGGCATGCGAGCCGATTTTAAGAAGGTAGACGAGCTGAGCGTAAAAGTCTGGGAAATCGCCACGGCGTCACAAAAAGTGCGCGCCCGCACCGCTGCCGGTACCGACATCGTGGCCGACCTCAATCCAAATTACAAGTGGCTGAAGACCAGCGGCATCATCAGCCAGAACAAATGGGGCAATCTTCCCGGAGGCGAAGTCTTCACCACTCCCGGGGAGGTGAACGGCGTCTTCGTGATCGACGGAGTGGTCGGCGATTATCTCTGCGCCAAGTACGGAGACCTGCGCCAGACTCCTCTCACCATTCACGTCGAGAAAAACCGCCTCGTCGAAGCCACCTGCTCCAATCGCGAACTGCAGGACGAGTTCTGGCGCTACACTCACACCGATGAAAATAGCGACCGCGTAGGCGAGTTCGCCATCGGCACCAATATCGGCCTGCACGGTGTGATCGGCAACATCCTGCAGGATGAAAAAATCCCCGGCGTCCACATCGCCTTCGGAAACCCCTACGGCGCCCACACCGGCGCGGATTGGGATTGCTCCACCCACATTGACGTCGTCGGAACCAGGTTCGACATCTGGGCCGACGACCGTCAAATCATGCGCTCCGGCGAGTTTTTGATCTAGGCAAGGCATGGCCATGCCCCACACAATGCTGCCCCCGCGAGTGGCGCGGCGCCACGCGCTGCGAAAGATCCGACGATGATCCCCGAAGTTCGCCGGGCCTTCAACGAACGCTACACCCCGGAGCGCTACCAACGCTTCTTAAAGATGCTCGATGAAGGCTGCGGCACGCACATAAAATTCCGCAACTGCGAAACCCCATGCTTCTTTCCAAAGTCTCTGATCGACCGCATGGAAAGCGACGGCAGCGAATTGATCCGCCAGTTGATGACGCCTGAATATCTGAAGCACAGCGACGAAACAATTCCCGCTGCGTACCTGGTCCCGAACCAGGACGCGCGTCCTCTGTTCATTCAAGTCGACTTCGGCCTGACCGATTCTCTCGAACCCAAGCTGGTGGAGATCCAAGCGTTCCCTTCTCTCTACGCCTATCAGCCCTTCCTCCAGCGCACCTATCTCGACGCGTACGATCTGGACGTCGCCCTGGATCCTCCCTTCGAAGAAGAATTTCGACGCGCAGTTCTCGGCAGCCACGATCCCGAAAATGTAGTGCTCCTTGAAATCGATCCGCAGCACCAGAAGACCCTTCCCGATTTTCTGCTGACCGAAAAAATGCTGGGCATCAAAACAGTCTGCATCACCAAAGTAGAAAAACGAGGCAACAAACTCTTCCACGACGGCATCCCGATCGAGCGTATTTACAACCGGGTGATCGTCGATGAGCTGCAGCGCAAACAAATCCACCCGCCATTCGACTATCGCGACGACTTGCAAGTCGAGTGGGCGGGCCATCCAAACTGGTATTTCCGCATCAGCAAATTCTCGCTGCCGTTTCTCAAGCATCCTTGTGTTCCCCAAGCCCGCTTCCTGAGCGAAGGTGTGCCCGCGGACCTCGAGAACTGGGTCCTGAAGCCGCTCTATTCCTTCGCCGGATTGGGCGTCGTCATCGGGCCCACTCGCGAAGACATCGCCCGCATCACCAATCCCAGCGAATATATTCTTCAGGAGCGCGTCAACTTCGCGTCTCTCATCGATACTCCTCACGGCCCAACGAAAGCCGAAATCCGCATGATGTATATCTGGCTCGACGAACTCCATTCCGTGACCACCATCATCCGCATGGGCCGCGGAAAAATGATGGGCGTCGATCACAACCGCGACCTCGAATGGGTGGGCGCATCCTCCGCGTTTATCATCGACGATCACCAGAGTAGGCAAGGGACAGCACCTTTGAAGCAGGTTGAGCCCAAGCACCCGGCCGCCATCCGCTGGTTTCACTGGATCAACTTCCCTCTGCTCACCATCATGATCTGGAGCGGCATGCTCATTTATTGGGCCAACGACGTTTACAAAGTCGGCTGGGGTGACACCACTCTGTTTCATTTCTTTCCCGATCGTTTCTATAGCGCGCTCCACTTCAATCAACGCCTCCCGGAAGGAATGGCCTGGCATTTTCTGTTCATGTGGCTCTTCGCGATTAACGGCGTCTGCTACGTCCTCTACACACTGATTTCCGGGGAGTGGCGCTATCTGGTTCCCGACAGGAACACGCTTCGCGAAGCCGTCCAGGTAGTGCTGCACGACCTGCATCTGAGCAAAACTCCTCTTCCGCGCAGGAAATTCAACGGCGCGCAGAAGATCGCCTATTCGAGCATCATCGTCATGGGCTTCGGATCTCTGGTCACCGGCCTCGCCATCTGGAAATCGGTCCAGTTCGGATGGCTTACCGCGATGCTGGGCGGATACGCCGCTGCGCGCTTCGAACATTTCTGGCTCACCATGGGTTATGTCGGCTTCTTCGTGATCCACATTTCGCAGGTGATTCTTGCAGGGTGGAACAATTTTCGTTCGATGGTCACCGGATTTGAGGTGGTCGATGCAAAAGACTGACCAGGAAATCTCCCGTCTCACCCGTCGCAGTTTTTTAAGCGGCGGAATCGCCGCCGCCGCAGGCTTCGGAACCTGGATGTGGATCCGCCACAGCTTTCGGGAAGGCGGCATCCCCAAGCCGCTGCGGCGGGCTGAGCAAGCCGACGACGTTTTCTCCCGTGCCCTCTTCAGCGAGTCGCGCCTCGCCGGGACGTTCGACGCAGCCGATATCGGAGAAGCCCGCGCCAATGGCGATATCGGCCTCGCCGATGACATCGACCCTGAATGGAAACTGGAAATCGAAGGCGCCGACGCCGTCTCCCTCGATCAGATCAAAGCCCTGCCCAAAGTCGAAGAGATCACTCAGTTCAAGTGCATCGAAGGCTGGAACTTCATCATGAAGTGGGGCGGCGCAAAGTTCTCAGATTTCGCCGCCGCTCACGCGCCCGGCCTGATGCAAAAACCCTGGGTCGGCATCGCGACGCCGGATGGCGACTATTACGTCGGCCTCGATCGAGCCTCCGCGATGCATCCGCAAACGCTGCTGGCCTACGAAATGAACGGCCAACCCTTGACCCCCGAACACGGCGCTCCATTGCGTCTTCTGATCCCCGTGAAGTACGGAATCAAAAACCTGAAGCGCATCGGAAAAATAACCTTCGCCGACGCCCGTCCCCGCGATTACTGGGCCGAAAACGGCTACGACTACGACTCGGGCTTCTGAATTGTCGCAGCTCCGGCTTCAGCCGGCACGGTAGGGCGGACCCCCGGAGGGGCCTGTTCACGTGTCGCGGGACCGTTACCGTTCAAAGAGCGCGATCAGGGCATCGCGCGCGGACCCGGGGTCCGCTCTACTATGAGCTCACGAAATGCGAATTTTCAGCACTTATAGAAGAGCCACCTGCTCCTCCGTCGGCTCTGCTCAACAGTACCAGGGCTCATCCAGATAAGGGACCACCGCTCTCGGCATCAGGTCAAAATTTTCCGGCAGCGGCTCGTCGCCGGCTTCACGCCAGATCGCCGAGAAAATTTCGGTGCGGCTCAAACCCTGCTTCTGTAGCTTATCGACCATCCGGAAAATACATGCGCCAAGAGCGTCGACCCGCGCATCCTTGTGCGTCCAAGGATAAACCAGCAGTTTTTTGGCGAATGGCGCGGCGACGGATCGGATTTCGTCCAATTCCAGAAGACGCGAATTCGAGGTAATCAGCAGGCGCAGGGCGAGCTGCACGCTGGGAACGCTCTCCACCAGTTCGAGCTCTCTCAAAACACGCAGCAGATCGCGATAACTTTCGAGCGTCGTCCATGGGGTAAACGCGAGAAACGTCGGTTGCAACGCTAGTCCGGCGGCGCGCGCCAGCGTTACAGCTTCGAAAAAATCGCTGCGGGTATGATTTTTTTCGAGCTTCGCGAGCACCGCGTCATCCAGCGATTCGACTGCGGTGGTCACAAACAAGCAGCCCGTGTCCCGCAAAGGACCCAGCAGATCGCGATGCTTCAGCAGATGCTCAATTTTGATGGTGCCATCGTAAGTGACCTCAGGAAACTCGGCTTGCAGCGCTTCCACGATGCGCATCGCGTGCGCGGGTCCGTTCAGAAAATCGGGATCGCCGAAAGTCACATGGCTCGCGCCTTGCGCGATCTGCTGGCGAATATCGTCGAGCACGACGTCGCGCTGCACCACGCGGAACTGGCCTTGATACACAGGCACCACCGGACAGTGGCGGCAAAGATGTTTGCATCCCCTGCTCGCCTCCGTGTACGCCACCAATTTGCTGACGGCGCTGCTGCGAAGCTTGGCATACGACGTCCCGAGGCCGCTCCGGTCGGGCTTGACGAACGCTAACTTGTCGAGCGAAACTTCCGGAACGTTCTCGCCTGCCGCCCATCGGACCAGGGCCAGCTCGAACTCTCCGCCCAAAATCGCTTCGACCCCCAAGCTTCTCAGCAATTCGGCGTTCAGGGGCGCGTAGAGGCCGTAGCAGGCGATTCGGGCACGCGGATTGACGCGCTTCACGCGCTCAATCACGGGAATCGCCAGGCGAGTGGCCGTGTGCATCGGCAGCGAAAAAGCGACGGCGTCCGCCTGGCCGATCACGCCATCGGAGAGTGAAGTCTTGGAAAGATCGACGGGGGTTACTTGGTACCCCTCCCGCGCGAGCCACGCCTGCGGCGAGGCGAGGCCGAAAGGCTGATGGCCCATCTCATAGGTCGAGATCAGAACGATATGCAACGTGCCTATAGTGTAATGCTGAGAGGATGCGTGGAATCTTCATCGCGTTGCGCCCGACCTTCCGCTACTGGATGAAAACCGAAGTGCATGTGTATTCCTTTTCGGTTGCGGCCAACGTGCTGTTGTCGTTCTACCCTTTTCTGATCGTCAGCGTCGCAATCGCATCGAAATTCTTCAGCCGGGCGACGGCCCTTTCCGCGATCGACCTTGCGCTGAACGATTTTTTTCCCGATGCACTGGGAAATTTTCTCCATAACAATCCGCCTCCGCAGGGAAAGATCGAGATTATTTCTCTGTTCCTGCTGCTGTTCACCGCGAACGGCGTTTTCGAGCCGCTGGAAGTCGGCCTGAATAACGTCTGGGGAATTCGCAAAAATCGGAGCTTCTTTCGGAATCAAGTGGTGAGCCTGGCGTTAATCTTCCTCTGCGGAGGATTGGCGCTGGCCTCGCTGCTGATGACCGCGTTCAGCCAGGAATCGTTCCGCAGGCTGACAGGAACTGAGCCCGCGTGGCTGCCTCACTCCGTGTTCGCAGTGATTCCTATTTTTACGTTCAAGATGGCCGCCGCCCCGGTTACGGTGCTGGTATTGTTTCTGATCTATCGATATCTCCCAAACGGAAAGCCCCCCTTGGAACGAGTGATTCCCGCGGCCATCGTAGTGGGCGTGCTGCTCGAGGTATTGAAGCACATCAACCGCTGGGTGTGGCCGGGCTTTTATCAGAAACTGGGCCGCGAATATAACGTGTTTAAGAACTCGGTGACGCTGATTCTGATCGGATTCCTGGTATCGATGCTGGTGCTGGCTGGAGCCGAGTGGTCCGCCAGGGGCCACCGGATGGACGAAGTGGAGAAAGCCAATGGCTGATAGAAAACTGGCGGTGATCACCGGCGCGTCGAGCGGCATCGGCGCGATGTTCGCGAGAAAACTGGCCGCACGCGGATACGATCTGTTGCTGGTCGCGCGACGGGAGGAGCGTCTGCGTTCCGTGGCCACGGAATTGTCGGAAACGTATCATGTTTCGGCGGACGTTCTGGCAGCGGACCTGGCCGTGGATGCCGATCGGGAAAGAGTCGCCGCGCGGATTCGAGCGGCGCCGAATCTGGGCCTGCTGGTGAGCAACGCGGGATTCGGAACACTCGGATTCTTTGCCGATACCAGCGTCGAAAGTCAGTTGCAGATGCACCGCGTGCACGTCCTCGCGACGATGCATCTGACTCATGCGGCGCTTGAGAATCTGGTCCCTCGTGGAGAAGGAGGGATCATCAATGTGTCTTCTGTCGCCGCCTTCAGTCAGACAGCGGGCAGTGTCAGCTACTCCGCGACCAAAGGCTGGATGAACGCCTTCACGGCGGGCCTGTACGCGGAACTTGAAGTGCAAAAATCGCCGGTGAAAATACAGGCGCTATGCCCGGGATTTACGTTGTCGGAGTTTCACGACACACTGGGTATGGATCGGAGTCCGATCCCGCAAAGCCTGTGGATGACCGCGGATTTCGTGGTCGGCGAATCGTTGCGTGGGTTCGACGAAGGAAGACTTTTTGTGATTCCGGGCTGGCGCTATAAGTTGATCGTGATGTTCATGAAGTTGACGCCGGGCTGGGCGCTGCGCAAAGTATCGGCGCGAGGAGCGCAGAGGTATCGGAAGCAGAAATGACCTTGCTGGTGCTAAGTGATAAACTCGTCCTGTCAAGGAGCGTCCTTACAAGATGAACTCAAAACCTTCCCGCCGCGATGTCGTGAAGTTGGCCGGCGCCGCGTCCGCCGTCGGACCCTTTATTCAGAAGGTTAAAGCTGCCAACGATCAGGTGCAGTATGGATTTATTGGCACCGGTAGCCGCGGCACATACTTGCTCGGTCATCTCGCGAAGATCGATAGCGGACGCTGCACCGCCGTCTGCGATCTCGATCCCACGCACGCCGACAAGGCCGCCGAAGTCATCGGGACGAATCCGCAAAAATTCAAAGATCATCGGGAGCTTCTCGCCGCCAAGAACATCGACGCAGTGCTGATCGCGGTTCCTCTTTACGAGCATTTCCGCGTAACCAAAGACGCGCTCGAAGCGGGCAAGCACGTGTTCTGCGAAAAAAGCCTGGTATTCAAGCCGGAAGAGGTTCATGCGTTGCGGGCGCTGGTTACGGCGCGGCCGAAGCAGACGTTGCAGGTCGGCCTGCAGAGGCGCTACAGCAAGGTCTATCAGGCCGTGAACGACATGGTCAATAAGGGCCTGCTGGGCGAGGTGAAGCACGTTTACGCGCAGTGGCATCGCAACGATATTTATCGCCGGACGATGACCTGGACCATGAAGCCCGGCGGCAGAAACAATCCGGGCAACTGGCGTCTGTTCCGCGAATTTTCAGGCGGTCCCGCGGCCGAGCTTTCGTCGCATCAGATCGATGTCGCGGACTGGATGTTGGGGTCCACGCCGGACTTTGTGGTCGGCGTCGGCGATAACAGCACTATTCACGACGGGCGCGACATCTTCGACAATCTCGAACTGATTTTCAAACACCCGGAAGGCAAAAAAATGATCTGGAGCGGCGTCTGCACGTCTTCGCACTTGCCCTTGCTGAACGGCACTCGGACGGAGATGGGGGAGCTGATCATGGGCACGGAAGGCTCCGTGCACATCACGGTTGGCGACGACACGCACCCCGCCATCGCCATGTGGTTTCCAGAACCTCCGAAGCCGCAGTCGACCAAGGCCGGGGAGAAGGAAAAGGAACACAAAGCCGGGGCCACCATGGTTTCCGTCGCCGCCGGAAAGTCGCTTCCGATTACTCTGCCGAAGGATGAGATCACCGGCAATGAGGGCTTCCTGGATCGCGAAATGAAGTTCGCGCGCCGCTGGCTTTATAACAAAGGCGTGATGTCGCCGGAGGACGACAAGAATCCGGTCGACCGGGAGCTCGAAGGTTTCCTCGAAAGCTGCCGCACCGGGAAGCGCCCTCTGGCCGATGTCGACGTCGGGCTGCACGATTCCATCGCGGTGATGTTCTCGAACATGTGCGCCGATCAGGAACGCCGCGTCAATTTCAATGAGATCGACAAGATGGGCCTGCCGGGCGGCAAGAAAGCATAGTTAAGGGGGATCCCAGTGGATCTTAATTTGACGCCGCAGGAGCTGCGGTTTCGCGATGAAGTGCGCGTCTGGTTCGCCGAAAATGTCCCCCGGGACTGGGTGAAGCGGCGCGACGAAGAAGAATCGATGCAGGGGCGGTTTCAATACCTGCGCGCCTGGCAGCGCAAGCTGTACGACGCCGGATGGGCTGGGATTTCGTGGCCGAAAGATTTCGGCGGACGCGGCGCCCCGGTGATGGAGCAGGTGATTTTCATCGAGGAAATGGCTCGCGCCGAAGCTCCTCCCATGGCCAACGTCATCGCGCTGGGCTTGATCGGGCCGACCATTATCGCCTTCGGCACTCCGGAGCATAAAAAACGCCATCTGGCGAAAATGTTGTCGGCCGAGGAAATCTGGTGCCAGGGATTTTCGGAGCCCAACGCGGGCAGCGATCTGGCGGCGCTTTCTACCACCGGCGTTCTGGACGGCGATCATTTTGTCGTGAACGGGCAAAAATGCTGGACCAGCTACGCCTGGGCGGCGGACTGGTGCGAATTGATCGTGCGCACGGACCCAGCGGCGCCCAAGCATAAGGGACTAACAGTGCTGCTGGTCGACATGCACAGTCCGGGCATCGAGGTCCGCGGGCTGAAGCAGATGAGCGGCGAAAGCGAATTCGGCGAAATCTTTTTCCGCGATGTGCGGGTCCCGGCGGCGAATGTGGTTGGCAAAGTGAACGAAGGATGGAGCGTCGCCATGGGGACGTTGATGCACGAGCGCGGAACTTTCGGCGCCGCCCTACAGGTGAATTACCGGCGCAACTTCAACCGGCTGGTGGAAATCGCCAAGACAATCGATCGCAACGGGAAACCGGCGGCCGAAGATCCGGTGATCCGTCAGAAGCTGGCGCAGTGTTACGCGGAGATTGAAGTGATGCGGCTCAATCAACTGCGTGCGTTTTCGCGGATCAATGAAACCGGTGTGCCCGGCCCCGAAGGCTCGATTCAAAAAATCTTCTGGAGCGAGCTGAATCAGCGCTTCCAGCAGGTCGCGATGGAGATACTGGGTCCTTACGGGCAGCTGGCGCACGGTTCGCCGGACGCATTCGACGAGGGCCAGTGGGCCTACGGGTATTTGCGTTCGCGCGGCAACACGATCGAGGCGGGAACGTCGGAAATTCAACGAAACATTATCGGCCATTTCGTACTCGGCCTGCCCAAGAGCTACTGACATGCAATTTGGACTCAGTGAATCCCAGCAGATTCTGAAATCGAACGCCCGGAAATTCTTTGCCGCCGAATGCCCCATGGCGGAGGTCCGCCGCATTATTGAAACGGATACCGCGCACGACAAGAAATTATGGTGCAGCATGGCGGAGCAGGGCTTTTTAGGCGTGGTGTTTCCGGAAGAGGCTGGCGGCATGGGGCTCGGTTTCGTGGAGCTTGCGGCGCTGTCCGAAGAGATGGGACGGGCGCTGGTGCCGGGACCGTTTCTATCGAACCTGTTCGCCGGCGCAGTGCTTCACGCCGTGGGCGCCACCAAGCACCTCGCCGCGATCGCCAGTGGTGAGAAAACGGCCACGGTCGCGCTGCTCGAATCGAGCGCGAGCTGGGATCCGGAGGCGGTGAAAATGCCGACGCTCTCCGGGGAAAAACTGTTCGTACCCGACGCCGGATCCGCCGACCTGATGGTTGTCGCGGCACGCGACGCCAAGAAGCTGGCTTTGTACCTGGTTGAAAGTCAAACGGTGAAGAAGACCCTGATGCCGGCCATCGATCTGACGCGCCGTCTTTATAAGGTTGCGTTCGATCATCCAGCGGCGGAGCTTCTCGTTGAGGGCGATGCCGCGCGCCAGGCGCTCGATCACGGGCTGAGCGTCGTCACCGTCGCGTTGTGCGCTGAGATGACAGGCGGGATGCAGAGGATGCTCGACATCGCGGTCGAGTATGCGAAGACGCGCAAACAATTCGGCAAACCGATCGGCCAATATCAGGCGGTGCAGCATCAGTGCGCCGACATGCTGCTTTATACGGAGAGCTCTCGCTCCGCCGCATATTACGCCGCGTACACCATGACTGAGGGCAGCGCCGAAGCTCCCACGGCGGTGAGTGTCGCCAAAGCCTATGCGAGCGATGCGTGCCGCGAAACCGGCAACCGCGCCGTGCAGGTGCAAGGCGGCATGGGTTTCACCTGGGAAAACGACACGCACCTTTTTTACCGCCGCGCCAAAGCGAGTGAAATCGCATATGGTGACGCGATTTATCATCGTGAACGAATCGCCCGATTCGTCATCGGCGGATCGCAATAATGCGCCCATCCCCGCCCTGACGGGACGGGGTTGTGGGCGGCCAATTTCGGCGGCAGCAGACTTTCAAGTCGGCTCTTTAAGACGGAGTAAACTGGAACTAAGATGTCGCGCCTTCTCAGCGACCGCGCTCGCAACACCGATCAGGTCGTTGTTTTGCCGTCCGCCCTGGAAGATCCTTCTAAGTCGCCTCCCGGCTTGTATCGCGTCGGACTGCTCACCGCCTGCATCTCCATCTCGGCGTTTTTTATCGCGCTGGTTATTGCCTATTACTGGCGGAAATTGACGCCGCCGTTTTGGGAGCCTGTTCCTATTCCCAAAACCCTGCGCCTCAGCACCATCCTGATTTTGATCAGCAGCGGAACGTTTGAGACCGCGCGCCAGCTTTTCCGGCGCGGCCGCTGGCGCCTCGCGTCGCACTTCCTGCTCGCGACGGCCTCACTCGGCGCCGCATTCTTAGCGAGCCAGCTGACCGCCTGGCGATCGCTGGTAATGCACGGCGCATTTCTCCAGAAGAATCCGCACAGTTCATTCTTCTACCTGTTCACGGGCCTCCACGCCGCGCACCTCATCGGCGGATTGGTGCTGCTGTTTGTCCTGGTGCTGGGATCTTCAAAACGCCGCGAACTGGTCGACGTCGCCACCAATTACTGGCACTTCCTTGGCGTTCTGTGGATCGCGCTATTCGCGGTTCTGATGACCGCATAGCGCTATCCTATTAAGATGCGTGAAGCTGTCATCGTCGCCAGCTCCCGGACTGGCCTGGCAAAATCGTTCCGCGGATCCTTCAACATGACCCGGCCGGACGATCTTGCCGCCCATTGTATTAAGGATGTCCTGAAGAAGACGCCGAAGCTCGATCCGGCGGAAATTGAAGACGTGATTCTCGGCTGCGCCCAACCCCACGGACCGCAAGGATCGAACGTCGCCAGAATCGCCGCGATCATCGCCGGCCTGCCGGTCACGGTCGCCGGCACCACGGTCAATCGATTCTGCTCCTCCGGTTTGCAGGCCGTCGCCATGGCCGCGCATCAGATCATGAACGAAGGTGTCGACGCAGCGATCGGCGGAGGAACTGAGAGTATTTCGATGACTCCCCGCAGCAGCGATCCGAATCCCTGGGTTCAGGAGCATAAACCGGCACTCTACATGGCGATGGGCGATACCGCGGAAGTGGTCGCCAAGCGCTACAAGATCAGCCGTCTGGCGCAGGACGAATATTCGCTCGAGAGCCAGAAGCGCACCGCCCGCGCGCAGAAGGAATGCTTTTTCAGCGGCGAGATCGCGCCGATGCAGACCACCAAAGCCATCTTCGATAAGAAAACCGGCGAGAAAATCGGCGAGG
>Ga0182024_10021463_pt1 | contig 11723 bp, 12 predicted proteins | sample P32metaG_FD_120480 | JGI IMG/M metagenome (GOLD analysis project Ga0182024, IMG submission 120480) | Permafrost microbial communities from Stordalen Mire, Sweden - P3-2 metaG (Illumina Assembly) | ecosystem: Environmental > Terrestrial > Soil > Wetlands > Permafrost | place: Sweden: Stordalen... | reverse complement strand
TTGTCGCTGATGTTGTGTACTGTGAAAGTCAGGGCGACCATGGTAGAGCCTTGGCCGGTTATTTCCACGGCATTCACATTGTCGAGGGAGCCCCCGGCCTGCGGCGTGGGGCGCTTCAGGAAGGAAGCGATGAGCAACACGACTAACACTGCGCCGATGGCGATCAGCACAATCTTGGCGGGCGGCAGATTCTTTTTCGCCGTGCCGTATTCTTCGCCAATGTTAATCGTGGGACCGGCGGGAGCGGCTGGTGGTGTGGGCTGCGCTGGCGGCTTCGGCGGAGGGACGGGAGTTGGATCAGGCATAGGGGGCTTCTCGTACCGCTGATTCTACTTCAGACGGGCGTTGAAGCGGCGCCGGGCTGGCGCCCCGTGATATTGGATCGTGATATTCGGCGAGGATGTTCTGCCCCTCAAGCTTTGCCATGAGAGCGTCAAACGCGGATCTCGAGTTTTCGACTTGATTTGCGCCCACTTCGGTCCTGTCAAGCATTTTTGTCAACACTTCTCCGGAGGTAATAAATGAACGTGTTCCGGCATAACGACACACCCCAACACCACGAGACGATAACGCCGGCGAACCCGGTCCAGAATCTTCAGGAACAAATCACAGTGAGCCTCGTTCCTGAAGAGCGGCCGCCGCCGGTAACAACTGAAAGTCAGAAAGTGTAGGTCGTTACCGCCATAAAATCGGTGCAGGCCTTCGGTCATGAATGGAGAGTAGAAAAAAATCAGAAAGTCCTGTCTGTGACAAGTGAACATTCGAGGTGGCCCTCCCAGGTCTCGCAAAGCCAGCGAGACCTGGGGCACCCGGCAGGTTCCTCCACTGCGCCGTCGCTGGCGCTCCGGCTCCGGTCGGAATGACAAGGGTTTGTTCGGGGCGATAACATTATTTGTTCTTCCGCGATGCTCCGCGCAGCTTGTCTCGCCATCCGTTTCACCAAGCGTGTTTCATGGCTTTAGCGAACTGTGGCGCCGGCAGCGTGTTGAGTGCGTCGTCTTTCGTCAGCCACGCGCGGCGCGCTTGCAGGATGCCGTAACGAATCTTTTCCATGTGCGAGGTGTGGTGAGAATCGGTGTTGATGACGATCTTCACGCCCTGCTGCTTGGCCTGGCGGAGATGGACGTCGTTCAGGTCGAGGCGGTCGGGATACGAATTTAGTTCCATCGCGGCTTTGTGTTTTGCGGCCGCGGTTAGTACGGCGTGCATGTCGAAGGCGTAGGCGTCGCGGCGCAGTTGGATGCGGCCGGTGGGATGTCCGATGATGGAAGTGTTCGGATTCGCAATGGCTTTCAGCAGGCGGTCGGTCATCTTTGCCGGCTCCTGATTAAAGACTGAGTGCACGCTGGCGATGACGATGTCCATCTGGGCCAGCACGTCGTCGGAGAGATCGAGATTGCCGTCGGCCAGGATGTCGACTTCGATGCCGGCAAAGATCGTGATGCCTTCGATTCGCTTGCCCGCTTCGCGAATGCGCTGGATGTGGGCCACTGCGCGCTGGTCGTCGAGTCCATTGGCGAATGCCAGATTCTTGGAGTGGTCGGTGATCGCCATGTATTGATAGCCGCGCGCCTTGGCCGCTTCGGCCATTTCTTCGATGGTGTTGCGGCCGTCGGTTTCGACGGTGTGCATGTGGACGTCGCCCCTTAGATGGGCCTGCGTGATCAGCGGGGGCAGGGCATGATCCTTCGCAAGATCGATTTCGCCGAGATTCTCGCGCATCTCGGGGGGAATGTAGTCGAGATTGAGCTTGGCGTAAATTTCTTCTTCGGTTTTGCCGGCAACCGGAGATCCACCATCGAGCGTGGCCAGGCTGTATTCGTTTAGCGTGTAGCCCATTTTGAGGGCGCGCTGGCGCAGGGCTACGTTGTGGGCCTTCGATCCGGTGAAGTATTGCATGGCCGCGCCGAAGGATTCCGGCGGCAGAAGTCGAACATCGACCTGCATGCCGCTGCGCAGGTGGAAGCTGATTTTGTTGTCGCCGCTGGCGATGACGTCCATCAGCGGCGGATATTGGGCGACGTAGGCGATTGCCTTCTGGCGTCCCTCTTCGGACGTGCAGGCGGTTCCGGTGACGAGAATGTCGAGGTCGCCGACGGTCTCGCGGCCGCGGCGCAACGAGCCGGCGGGCGTGATCTTGTCGATGCCAGGATACTTTTCGAGATACGCGGTGAGTTTTTCGGCTTCGGCTTCGGCGACGTCGATGAGGAAGCGGCCGCCGATGCGGCGATAGTCCTCGATGGCTTTCAGGAGCTTGGCTTCGTGCTTTTCGCCCATGCGCGGCAACTCGCGAATCTTCCCCTCGCGCGCCAGTTTTTCGACGCCATCGATGTCGCTGACTTGGTAGGCGCTCCAGATGAGTGCGATGGTCTTCGGCCCCAAGCCTTGAATCTTCAGCAACTGCAGCATCGAGGGGTGGTATTTCTCGAGTAACCCGGTCTGAATGGAGAGCTTGCCGTCTTTGAACAGTTCCTGCAGATTTAAGAGCATGCCCTTGCCGATGCCGGGGATGGCCAGGACCTGCTTGGGATCGGCGATGAGTTCCTTGATCGGCTGCGACAGGTTCTCGATGGCTTGTGCGGCGTTGCGATAGGAGCGGATGCGGAACGAATCCTGCGCATCAATTTCGAGCAGGTCGGCGGTTTCGTAGAGAATGTTGGCAATGGCCTTGTTGTCCACCGACTTAAGATAAACAAGATTGGGCAGCGGGGCCAGCGGAGGCAAAAAGAATGCAGTGGGGGCGCTGAGGCAGTCGAAGGGCGAGAGGCGTGCGGTCTCACGCTCTTGCCCACGCGAGGCGCTCTTTAGAGAGCTCGCTGCGAGTGGTTCGATGCGCTCCTACGCAGCAGCCTTAGTCACATTCGCTGCCTGAGGTCCTTTTTGACCCTCGGTGATTTCGAACTCCACAGGGTCGCCTTCCTGCAGGCTCTTGTAGCCTTCAGAGCTAATCGCGCTGTAGTGAACGAATACGTCCGGCCCGTCGGCGCGACCGATGAACCCGTATCCCTTGGCGTTATTGAACCACTTGACGGTTCCTTTCAGACGTTCCACGTACCCCCCTCTTTGTGCACGTCCTTTAATTGGGGGGGCCCGAGGACGCGCAGCGCTGTTAAAGTCCGGGAATAGGATGCAATTTGGGGCGACAAGGGTAGGCTGTCAAGCGATCATACCACTGAAAATAGCGAAGAAAAATTGAAGGACTTCCCCAAACGCCAGGCCTTTAGCGCGGGCGCGGCGCGACTTTCTGGCTCTTCTTCGGCTTTGCCGTGCGCGACATGTGATCGAGCCACAACACGGAAGAAATGGTTTTGGCATCCTGGATGGTCCCGCGGATGACCATGCGGACGGCCGCCGGCAGAGGAACTAGCCGTTTGTAGATCACTTCATCTTCCTCGGGCTGCGCCTGGCCGGCGCGCAAGCCTGTCGCCAGGTAAACCGCCATGGTCTCGGCGACGAAGCCGGGGCTCGCGAAGAACTTCAGAATGCGGCGCCAGTGGCTGGCGGTGTATCCGGTTTCCTCCAAAAGTTCGCGCTTGGCGGCATGGAGTTCCTGCTCGCCGGGATCGATGCGGCCGGCAGGTAATTCCCACAGGTAGTCAGTGGCCACGTGGCGATACTGTCTTTCCAGAAGCACGCGAGGGGTCGAAGCGGAATCGTCTATGGCCAGCACTACGATCGAGCCTGAATGATGGATGACATCGCGGCGCGCCCGCACACCATTGGGCTCTTCGACATCATCGGTTGTGACCCAGAACACCGGCCCACGATATACGGTTCGGGAGGAGAGGATGCGTTCGTTGCTGCGCTTGCTGCGGGCGGGTTTGGGAGAAGATTTGGGCATGCAGACAATATAAAACATGGCTTCCGGCTTTTGGCTTTCGGCTTCCGGAACACACGGGATAGTTTGGCCCACGTTTGCGCGTGGTTTCCGGGAGCCGGATGGCGGAAGCCGGACGCCGGACGCCGTTTTTCCCGCTTCTGCTATGCTGCCCGGCATGGCAGCCAGACCGCTGGTCGCGATTGTCGGGACAGGAAATCTCGGGACAGCCCTCGCTCTATCACTTCAGCGGGTGGGTTACACCATTGGAGCGGTGATTGCCCGCTCTCGCGGTGCTTCGCTCGGAAAGGCGCAGAGATTGGCTACGCTGGTGGGCGCTCGAGCATTGACTGATGCGTCGGATTTGCGGGCAGAGGTGATTTGGTTCTGTGTGCCGGACGCTGAAATCGCCCGAGCGGCGCGGGCGCTCGCGGGGAAGATCGAGTGGAAGGGAAGAGTCGCATTGCATTCCAGCGGCGCGCTTACCAGCGATGAACTGGCAGTGCTGCGCAGGGGTGGGGCGTCGGTCGCGTCCGTGCATCCGCTGATGACGTTTGTGCGGGGCTCGCGGCCTGCGCTGGCGGGAGTGCCTTTCGCAGTTGAGGGCGACGCGCGCGCGGTGCGCGTGGTGCGGCGATTGGTTGAGGATTTGGGCGGTCGCGCCTATTCGATTCGCAAGAATGACAAGGCCGCCTATCACGCGTGGGGCACTTTTGCCTCGCCCCTATTCACCGCGCTTCTGGCTACTACGGAGCAGGTTGCAGCTCTCGCGGGAGTAAATCGAAAAGCAGCGAAGCGACGGATGATCCCTATCCTATTGCAGACGCTGGCGAACTATGCTGCCTTCGATGCCGCGGGCGCGTTCAGCGGGCCCATCGTTCGCGGCGACGTGGCTACGGTGAAGCAGCATCTGCGCGTATTGCGCAGCCTACCCGCTGCCCGCGAAGTCTACTCTGCACTGGCGCGCAGTGCGTTGCAGTATTTGCCGGCCAAGAACAAAAGCGTCCTCAAGCGTCTTCTTGATGCCGGTGAGTTTGACTCGCGGCGACGACTGCGAAGGAAAGCGGCGACGCTCGGCCTGGGCCGCCGACTAGGATCGATCTGAGCCGGGCTTTCTATGGCGGCGATACAGGGCTTGGCGGGCGAGAGCACAACTGATATCCAACGAGGATGAACCAGATAACTTGGCCGAGCATAACAACTGTCATGCCATGGACATCGACCCGCAAGTGACCGATGCCGATGCCAAGAATGGTGAGTGGGGCAACGACGCAGCCGTAGATGGCGACACCATGGCCGAGTCCTCCGTTCCGCAGCGCGGAGACGGACCAAAGAATAATTGCGATCGAGACGGCCACGGAATAAATGCGCGCGAAAGCTTGATTGATCTGAAAGATGCCGTCGATCACAATTTGCCATTGGTGCGCAGCGTCAGCAACATCGCGGACCATGTGCTTCATAAGATCCGGGACGGTGAATCCGCTGATCGCCGCGGCGATCATGATGGCAACGCTAGCGAAGCCGTAGGTGACGATGGCGGCGAAGGAGATCCGGTCGGGAGCGGCAATGCACCGTGTCAGGCCGCAAGCGCCCAGGAACAGCAAGAGGACGCTCACCATAGCGAGCGAGTGCGCGGCCCCGGAGATGACCGACAGATGCGCGACTTGGTCCGCAGTCTGCGAGGCCATTCCTGAAGGGTGGATCGCCATGGTGAGAATGCCGCCCAGCGAACCGGCAATGAGAGCAATTCCAGCTTTACGATCATCTGTCATGATCGACACTCTAGACATAAATCGCTTGCGTGTGAAAGTGTTATTTGCTGAAGTACCACGATACAGAACAAACGCCCCGGATATGTTCAGGAATCAGGGATTGTGAAGGCCAAGAAAACAAAGAATACGGGTCCAAACTCTCATCGGAAAACGGACCGTCGTATTTTGCGAACGCGCGACACGCTGGGCGCTGCCCTCGTTGCGCTCATGCATGAGAAGAATGTCGACGAAATCAACGTGCAGGATGTGCTGGACCGCGCGGGAGTGGGGCGTTCGACATTCTACGTACACTATCGCGACAAACAAGACTTGTTCATCAGCGACGTGGAAGACTTTTTCGAGAATGTTTCAACCGCGCTGAAACGGGATGGTGCGAGCCCGAATCGCCTGTTGCCGGTGAAAGAGTTATTCACGCACATTCGTCAGGTACGTGAGTTTTACTCTGCGGTGGTGAACTCAGGGAAGATGAATGATGTGCAGGCGCTAGGGCGCGGATTCTTTGCGCGTTCCATTGAGGAGAGACTACAGACGGGAGGCGTGGACATCGAGCCGTTGCGTCGATCTGCCCAGGCCCCCGCTCTGGTGGGGAGTTTTTTCTCGTTGCTGGACTGGTGGATCGACAAAGAGATGAAAGCGGATCCAAAGGAAATGGACCAGCTGTTTCATCGTATGGCATGGAGCGGATTGGCAGTGCGCTACTCGTGACCTGGTCACTCGTATGGCATTGCTGCCTCCCGCGGCATCCTGTGCGTGCCGTGAGCGATTTTGATGGGGCCCAGGTAACTATCGATCACACGAAATAGTAAACTGAAACGCGAGCGGGCTCACTTTTCATAGACGATCTGTAGCGGAGTTGACCCCTGCTCATCGCGTTCAGGGCTCCACCGATTCGGCTTGTGCATGCGCCTGCGAAGAAATCCCACGCTGATTTTGGCTCTCCTTATCGCGCTCGGGACCAGCTACTACTACTTCGACTTGCTTCTGCCTCGGGCGCGACTGCGCGATGCGGCCAACGAAATGGTTGGAGCTTATGACTACGGCGGGGACTTCTATCCCATCTGGCTCACCGGCCGCGAACTGCTTTTTCACGGCAGAAATCCCTACACGCAGGAGATGACGCGAGAGATTCAGACTGGCCTTTTCGGCCGACCCATGGACCCGCACCGCCCGGCCGATCCGTCCACAGATTTTCGCGCATTTGCTTATCCGCTCTATGTTGATCTGTTAGCTGCACCGTTGCTGCCTGTTGGATTTGACGCAGTTAGAGTCGTGCTGGGGATTCTGCTTCCCCTGCTGACGGCGGCCAGCCTGGTACTCTGGCTTCGCGCTTTTCATTTACAGATTTCGCCGACGACTCGGGCCGTCGCCATCATTCTGCTTCTGGTGAGTTATCCGGTGTTGGAAGGGTTGTATGCGGAGCAGGCAGGTCTGTTGGTGGGGGCTGGGCTGGCGATGACGGTGGCATTGCTAGCTCGTGGGCGGCTCTGGCTTGCCGGAATGCTAGTCGCTTGTGCGTCCGTGAAACCGCAATTGGTGTGGCTGATCGCTCTGTGGCTGCTGCTGTGGGCGGTCAGCGACTGGAAGCGTCGGAAGGCGTTTGCTCTCAGCTTTATGCTTTCGATGGGGCTGCTGGTTCTGGTGAGCCAACTCGTCCTGCCCGGATGGTTTGTGGGCTGGTGGCGCTCGATGGCGGGCTATTCACGTTATACGTTGCCGCCTCTCACACAATTGGTGCTCGGCAGATTCCTGGGAATTGCAGTTGGTCTCGCCATGCTGATGCTCACCGCGGCGATCTGCTGGCGTGCGCGCCGGGAGCCGGCCGGGTCTGCCAGCTTTTCTTTAGCGGTGAGTTTTGTCCTCGCGGTCACCGTCATCCTGGCGCCGACCGGCGGGGCTGTTTACGACCAGGTAGTCTTGCTCCCGGCGATTCTCTGGCTAGGTTTTCGCCGGGGCGAAATCCTGAACGCCAGCCGCCCGGTGCGCGTGCTGGCGCTCGCGGCTGTGGTCGCACTGTGCTGGCAATGGTTCACGGCTTGCGGAGTTGCCGTCGCCTCAGTGTTTTCGCCACTCTGGGCAGGCAATCCGGCAGTTGTGGTTTTTCCGGCGCGCATGGCGGCGCCCTTGCCGTTCGTGCTGCTGGCCTTGTTATCGTTCTTTATTGTTCGGATTCTGCGAGGGCAGACTGATGAGGGTGGAGTTTCGCGCGCGGCGGAAGGTTAGGCAGGACTGACAAACCGACCTTAGCTGCTTTTCGTTTACTTGAAAAGATGCCCGAGCTTTTCTTTCTTGGTCTTGAGATATTCCTCGGCGTGGGGACTGGGAGTGACTTCGCAGGGGACGCGCTCCACTACTTGGACTCCGGCGCGTTCCAGTGCCTCGACCTTCTCGGGATTGTTCGACAGCAGACGCACGCGCGTGACTCCCAGCGCCTTGAGGATCTGGGCCGGGAGCGTGAAGTCGCGGTAGTCGTTCTTGAAGCCCAGGCGTTCATTGGCTTCGACGGTGTCGAGTCCTGCATCTTGCAGTTCGTAGGCTTGCAGCTTGGCCATTAGGCCAATGCCGCGCCCTTCCTGCAGTTCGTAGATCAGAATGCCCGCGCCTTCTGCGGTGATCATTGCGAGTGACAGTTCCAGCTGCTGGCGGCAATCGCAGCGCAAAGAATGAAAAATGTCGCCGGTCAGGCACTGCGAATGAATGCGCACCAGCGGCGGCGCGGCTTTCACGTCCCCGATTACTAGCGCGACAGCTTCTTCCACGCGACGGTCACCGTCCCAACTGCCGTGCCCGCGAAAGCCGTGAATGCGGAATTTGCCCCAACGGGTGGGGAAATCGGCCGAGGCGATCTGCTGTATTTCGTTCTCGCTCACCTTTTCATTATAGCGGCTGACATGCTGCGAGAGGGTTTCCTACGCTGCGAATCGCGGAGTCTAACCTCTGGCGCGGAAGTGGAAAATGGCGTCCTGCTTTGAAGCGATGGGTGCGCCGTTGCGGGTGGCCGGTTGGAAGTGCCAGTTATCGAGCGCAAGCAGAACTTTTTCATCGAGTTTGGATCCGAGGCTCTGGAGAACTTTCTTGGCGACAATGTTGCCTTGAATATCGATCACGATTTCCACCACCACGTTGCCTTCGAAGTCGGGCAATTCCCACGGATAAGCCACCGGATCAGAAGTAGTGACTGGCAAGGCCGGCCGAACCTCGTTGCCAGAGAAAGGGCCGCTATTCAGCGTGCCGTAAGGAAGGCCCGCTTGTGCGCCATGACCTAAGGCCGAAAGCGTCTGAGTTTTAGAATCGTCCTCAGCGTTCGTACGGGCCAGCGGATTCTGCGGCGGCGCAAGGTTCGCCGCTGGGGCAGGCGCCTTCGACGTCAACTTATCATGGCTCATCCGCTGGTGACGGTAACGCTCGGTCGCCTTGTCGGAGGAACTCTGGCTGCTATCGTCGGCAGATTTGCTGGGCCAGTAGAGGCGCGTAACGGACTTGCCATTCTGTCCGATCGCCACCGAAACCGCGGTAAGCAACTGAGGCTCGGGCGCGTGCAGCAGCCACGCCAGCAACAGACCATGGAAGGCAAGCGAACCCATCCCGAGCCAGCGCTGCCGGCGCGCGGTCACAGGATTCAGTTGCGCAAACATCAGATAGTTCCTGCGGCAGGCGGTTACCGTTGCTGCCAAGCGTTAGTTAGACGTAAACGAGGGGGATTCGTCAAGAGGATTTTGGACTTCGTCGTGCGCAAGGCGCCAGTCGTAAGGCCCGCCCTCGATGCTCACGCGGTTGGTGCCGATTCTGGAACGCTGATAAAATAGTTCGGCAGCCGATAATTCAAAAGTCGACAACCCAACCGCACATGGGGCTATAGCTCAGCTGGGAGAGCGCATCGTTCGCAACGATGAGGTCGTCGGTTCGATCCCGACTAGCTCCACCATATAAAACCCCAGTAAAATCAATACTTTTAGCGACCACAAATAAAATTGTACCCAAATTGTACCCATCACGGTACAATGGTGCCCGTTGTTGAAGCACGAAGGTAGGGGACTCGGCCCATGCTTTTTGTCTATGCTCGCCACACTCCAGAGTGCAATCACAAAGACGATCCCAAATATCGCCGGTGCCGCTGTCCGAAATGGATTGACGGATATGTTGATGGCAAGCGCGCGCGGCAATCAGCACAGACCCGCAGTTGGGAACAGGCCGAACGCAAAGCACGCCTGATCGAAGAGGCGGCAGATCCCTCAAAACAGTGTCAGCCGATTCCCACCACCATCGCGACTGCGGTCGAGATATTTTTGGCAGATGAGAAGGGCCGCAACCTTTCTAAAGAAACAACAAAGCAGTCGAAAACTTTATTTCAGAACCAGTTTCTTTCCTGGGCGAAGCACCGCGGCCTGAGCCGTCTACGCGACCTTACCCCGCCGGAGCTGGTCAACTTTCGGGCGACTTGGGAGAATAGTGGTCTAACAGCGAACCGCAAACTCTCGCGGCTTGCAGGCTTCTTTGCGTTCTGCATTCAAAACGGCTGGTTAAATGACAATGCTGCGACGAAGGTAAAGCGCTCGACGGTTCATTCGCTTCCGACCGGCTGGTTCCCGAAGCCTGAATTTAAGCGGATTGTTGATGCGACATACGCCTATGGCGACTGGCGCGGCGGCCGTGATTTTCAGTTCCGCGCGGATCGGCTTCGGGCCTTAGTGTTGCTACTGCGCTGGTCCGGACTTGCAATTCAAGATGCGGTCACTTTAGAACGGGATCGGCTGAGCGATGACGGGAAAATCTTCCTCTATCGTGCCAAGACTGGCGTTCCCGTTTATGTTCCAATCCCCCCGGATATTGCCGAGGTTCTGCGAGCATTGCCCAGCGGCAATCCGCGCTATTTTTTCTGGTCGGGCAATGGAGATGCGCAGACCGCCTGCAAGGGATGGCGCCGATCCCTCACTCGGCTCTTCGAAATCGCCAACATTCGCAAACCCGACGGAACTCCAAAGCGTTGCCACGCTCACATGTTCCGCGACACTTTTGCGGTTGAACTGCTGAACAAAGGCGTACCGATCGACCGGGTGTCCCTGCTGCTCGGCCACAGCAGCGTCAAAGTAACGGAAAAGCATTACGCGCCGTTTGTGAAAGAGCGTCAACAGCAGCTTGAAATGTATGCCCGTATGGCCTGGGAAGGTTCAGTCGTGGAAGGTGCGGACTTAAAGGGTACGACGCCCTCGGGATCGAAACCTGTTCCGGTCCAAGTCCATTGAACCTCGCGAACTCCATCCTGGGAGATTCTCAGCTTGCAATGCGCAACTGCCGATGCACCCGCCGCATGACTGTCTCCGGAAAGCGCAAGGTCTTATATCCCCTTTTGAAGCGTCGCTCGGAGCTTCCCCAGCAGAGAACACCCGGCTCGTTTTCGAACATCCGCCGAATTGTTCGTTCGCTGAGTTTCCAAAGTTTTGCCAGTTCGGCAACGGAGTAGTGTTTCTCGTTGGCAAGATCATAGAATCCGCGAGTCTCTGCAGCGGAAATCGTATCGAAGGCGCGAGATGACTCTACTGGTTTTCGAACGAGATCGGACACGGCATTACCTCAACTGCAATCTGCAACGCTCAAAGTACCGAGCTGCAACTGCCGTCCTCGGCTGGTCGAGTCGATGCGGGATCGGCGATGTTAAGCAATTTGATTCATTTCTTCCGCTGTGTCCAATAACTTTTCGGAATGACGTCATTCCTGCAGGTTATAACGGAAAGGACGAAGCAGTTCGTGACCTCAACTTCTCGCTGAAAACGCCGCTTCGAGGAGGCAAGCATCTTGAAAACACGGGACTTCCGGTAATGCCAGCTATTCAACAAGAAACCCAAGAACCTTGAAACAGCACTGGCACCGGCCTGGTCCCGGTGCCATTCAAACCATTCCCGCCAGTCGCCCAGACGGTGTTTGCGTAATCGAAGGCTTAGCGAAATGACGATGGCCATGTCCTTTATCGCGAGGCAAATAGAGATTCCCCATGGCGTTCTCGATAACAAATTCACCGACCGCATCACTCTAACTTTCCCCAGTTATTCCTCCCAGGAATAAGGTCATTCCGAAAATTCATTGGACAGTGTGATTGAGTGCGGTTAGCTTTGCGCCACAAGCACCCGTTTTAGGCTGCT
>Ga0182024_10021462_pt1 | contig 11723 bp, 4 predicted proteins | sample P32metaG_FD_120480 | JGI IMG/M metagenome (GOLD analysis project Ga0182024, IMG submission 120480) | Permafrost microbial communities from Stordalen Mire, Sweden - P3-2 metaG (Illumina Assembly) | ecosystem: Environmental > Terrestrial > Soil > Wetlands > Permafrost | place: Sweden: Stordalen... | reverse complement strand
GGCCGGAACAATTTATCCATCAGCCTCCGCGTGTGCCCTGTCTTCGGCAGCAGCAGCGGATGTTTGACGATATCTTTCACCGCCGCCGTCTTATGCTTGGCCAACGGATTATTCGGGCTCACCATCAACATCAACTTGTCGCGAAATATAGGTTGAATCTCGAGACTGGGAGACTGCACCGGCAAAGTCAGAATGCCAACTTCAATCGATCCGTTCTCCAGCTTTTCCGTGATCTTGTAACTGAAACTCCGATAGATGTTGATCTGCACCGGAGGATAAAGCCGGCAATATTCAGCAAACACCTGTGGCAAAACGTAAAGACATGTCGCCTCGTTGGCGCCTACTCGAAGCGTGCCGCGAGGGGTGCTGCTATGATCGGCCACCGCCGTAAGCGACTCTTCCCGCAGCAGTTTTAGCCGCTCCGCATAGTCAAATAGTATTTGCCCGGCCGGGGTCAACTTTACCGTCTTGCCCGACCTGTCAAGCAGGCGGTCCCCATACTCCTGCTCCAACTGCCGAATCTGGGCGCTAACCGCCGATTGAGAGCGAAAAACCTTCTCTCCGGCGCGAGAAAAGCTGCCTTGTTTGGCCACTTCCAGAAAGGTAATGAGCTGATCGAAATCCATAAAATTTATGCGGGGATTATAAATGGACGGATGTAAATTTCGTCGGGAATTCAGACTCTTTGTCCGAGTTCACAACAAATCCTGAATTTTGCATCCCTTACATCGAAATTCTTAATTTTACTTTCTCTCGGATTTAGCGGTAACTAGGAGATTGCAGATCTTCGTTCCTAAGCCGAACTGCGCCATGCCCGTCGTCTTAGATTTAGATAAAAGAGTTAGTAACCCGACGCGGCTCGCTAAGACGCATAAGACGCATAAGACGGAATCGATGCCATGTTGCAAACGATGTGATGACTACCCGTCCCCAAAACCCGAACGCACCCCCACCCGCCCAGGGTCTGTACCACCCTGCGCAAGAGCATGACGCCTGCGGCATCGGCTTCGTAGCTAATATTCGCGGCCACAAAAGTCACGACATCATAAACAAGGGAATTCAAGTCCTGCTCAACCTGGCCCATCGCGGAGCCTGTGGCTGCGACTCCGAAACCGGAGACGGCGCCGGCATTCTCCTCCAGATCCCACATCAGTTCTTTCTGCGCGAGTGCCGTAACTTGGGCTTCGAACTCCCTCCCCCCGGCTCCTACGGCGTCGGCATGACATTCTTGCCAGTGGAGAAACACGAACGCCTGCAATGCGAAGGCATCCTGGAGAGCATCGTCCGCGAGGAAGGATTAACCCTACTAGGCTGGCGCGATACCCCATGTTTCGCGTCCTCCATCGGCCGCGTCGCGCGCGGTTCGCAACCTTACATTCAGCAGATTTTCATTGGCAGCGGCGCCGCGACCGGTAGCGCGATATCGGACGAAGACGCCTTCGAGCGCAAACTTTACCTCGTGCGTAAGCGCGCCGAAAGCGAGATCGCCATCTCCGGCATCGAAGACGCCAGCGTCTTCCACATTCCATCCCTCTCGTGCCGCACCATCGTTTACAAAGGCCTGTTGCTCGCCTCGCAGATCACTAACTTCTACAAAGAGCTTTCCGATCCCGATGTAACCAGCGCCCTGTGCCTCGTCCACCAGCGCTTTTCAACGAATACATTTCCCAGTTGGCAACGCGCCCATCCCTATCGCTACATCGCCCACAATGGCGAGATCAACACCCTCAAGGGCAATGTCAACTGGATGCACGCCCGCCAATCGCTGCTGCAGTCTCCATTATTCGGAGAGGACATAAAGAAGCTCTATCCCATCATTGCCCCCGATGGCAGCGACTCCGCGAACTTCGACAATGCGGTCGAACTCCTCGTGCAATCAGGCCGCAGCCTCCCGCACGCCATGGCCATGCTGATTCCTGAAGCCTGGGCTGGCAATCCGCACATGAAGCCTGAGAAGCGCGCCTTCTACGAATATCACGCCTGCATGATGGAACCCTGGGACGGCCCCGCCGCCATCGCCTTCACCGACGGCCGAAGCATCGGCGCCATCCTTGATCGCAATGGCCTGCGCCCCGGCCGCTACGTGGTCACGAACGACGATCACGTCATCATGGCCTCTGAAGTTGGAGTGCTCGACATCGCGCCAGAACAAATAAAGATGAAAGGCCGCCTTCAGCCCGGGAAGATGTTTCTGGTAGATACCGTCGAAGGCCGCATCGTCCCCGATAAGGAAATCAAGCAGAAGTTATCTTCGCGGCAGCCCTACGCGCAGTGGCTCAAAGACAATCAGATCACCATCGATCAATTGCCCGCGCCGACCCGCATGCACCACCCCGACGCGGAAACTCTGCTCCGCCGTCAGCGCGCATTCGGATATAGCGATGAAGACTTGCGCATGATCCTCGGCCCCATGGCCTCGAAAGGTCAGGAGCCCGTAGGCTCGATGGGCACCGATACTCCTCTCGCCTGCCTCTCCGATAAGCCGCAGTCGCTCTTTAATTATTTCAAGCAGCTCTTCGCGCAGGTCACGAATCCTCCCATCGATCCCATCCGCGAAGAGATCGTGATGTCGCTCATCAGCTACATTGGGGCCGAGCGCAACATACTCTCTGAAGAGCCCGAGAACTGCCACATGCTGAGGCTCGCTCATCCGATCCTCACTAACATCGAATTAGAAAAACTGCGCCGTGTTTCCACAGGAGATCTGTTAGCCATAACCCTCCCCGCTCTGTTCCGCGCCAGCGAAGGGGAACTCGGCCTGAAGCGCGCACTTGACGAGCTGTGCCAACGCGCATCGCTCGCAGGCAAAGCCGGATACACGCTGCTGATTCTTTCCGATCGCGGCGTGAACAAAGACTACGCTCCTATCCCCAGCCTGCTCGCTCTAGCCGCTGTTCACAACCTGCTGGTTAAAGAAGAAACGCGAACCCAAGTCGCCCTGATCACCGAATCCGGCGAGCCCCGTGAAGTAATGCACTTTGCCCTGCTCAGTGGATACGGAGCCAGTGCCATCAACCCCTATCTAGCGCTGGAAAGCGTTGAAAACCTGGCAAGGCGTGGAGATTTAGCCGATGGCGTAACTCCGGAACTAGCCGTGAAGCATTTCATCAAGTCGACCAATAAAGGCTTGCTGAAAACTTTCGCCAAGATGGGCATCTCAACGCTCCAGAGTTATCAAGGCGCGCAAGTCTTCGAAGCCATCGGCTTGAATAAAGAATTAATCGATTCCTATTTCACCGGAACTGCCTCGCGGTTGGAAGGCATCGGCCTCGAAGTCGTAGCCCGCGAAGCTCAGCTGAAGCATGAGTTCGCCTTCCGCGAGCTGACCGAATCAGAAACTGAACTCGCCGTAGGAGGCACATACCACCAGCGCGTCAATGGCGAGTATCACTTGCTCAATCCCGAAACCATCAGCAAACTGCAACAATCGGTGCGGCAGGGAAGCTTCAAAACATTTCAGGAATACACCGACCTCATCGACCAGCAAAGCAGCAACATGGCAACGTTGCGCAGCTTGATGAAATTCAAAACCAGCGCCAAGCCCGTCCCCATCGAAGAAGTCGAGCCCGCCAAAGAAATCGTCAAGCGCTTCAACACGGGAGCCATGTCCTTCGGCTCCATCAGCAAAGAAGCGCATGAAACTCTCGCCATCGCCATGAACCGCATCGGAGGAAAATCAAACACCGGCGAAGGCGGCGAAGATGAAGAACGTTTCAAGCCCGACGCAAACGGAGACGAGCGCCGCAGCGCCGTCAAGCAAATAGCCTCCGCCCGCTTCGGCGTAACCACAAACTATCTCGTCAACGCCGACGAGTTACAAATCAAGATGGCGCAAGGCGCAAAACCAGGGGAAGGCGGCCAGCTTCCCGGCCATAAAGTTGACGAAGTCATCGCCCGAATAAGACATTCCATCCCAGGCGTAGGTTTAATTTCGCCCCCGCCGCACCACGACATTTACTCCATCGAAGACCTTGCGCAATTAATCTACGACCTAAAAAATGTAAACCCACAAGCCCGCATCGCAGTGAAATTAGTAGCCGAAGTAGGAGTAGGCACCGTGGCCGCCGGAGTAGCCAAAGCTCACGCCGACGTAGTCCTTATCAGCGGCGACACTGGAGGCACAGGCGCGTCGCCGCTAAGTTCCATCAAGCATGCTGGCATCCCATGGGAGTTAGGCTTAGCCGAAACGCAGCAAGTGCTCCTGCTCAATGATCTGCGCAGTCGCATCAAAGTGCAGACCGACGGCAAGCTGCAAACCGGACGCGACGTAGCCATCGCCGCGCTGCTCGGTGCCGAAGAATTCGGATTCGCGACTGCCCCTCTCATCGCAATGGGTTGCGTCATGATGCGCAAGTGCCATCTCAACACTTGTTCAGTCGGCATCGCCACCCAAGATCCCGTGCTGCGCAAGCAGTTCCAGGGCCAGCCCGAACACGTTATCAACTTCTTCTTCTTTCTCGCCGAGCAAGTGCGGCAATACATGTCGCAACTCGGCTTCCGCCGCATGGACGACATGATTGGCCGCGTTGACATGCTCGATGTCCGCCCCGCCGTCAATCACTGGAAGGGATCCGGTCTCGATCTTTCGGCCATACTCTATAACCCGCCAGTCCCATCGCGCGTGGCGCGCCGCTGCGTCAATGCGCAAGACCATGGTTTGGAGCAGGCACTCGATCACCAACTCCTCGCCACTACGCAAGCCGCTCTAGAAACTCTGACGCCGGTGGAAATCAAACTACCGATCCGCAATGTTCACCGCTCCGTTGGAACCATGCTGAGCGGGGAAATCGCGCGTCGTCACGGATCAAACGGCTTGCCCGACGACACCATCCGCATTCAACTCGAAGGTTCAGCCGGCCAGAGCCTCGGCGCGTTCTTGGCCAACGGAGTCACTCTAACTCTTGAAGGCGACGCCAACGATTATGTAGGAAAAGGCCTGTCAGGGGGGCGTTTGATCGTCTACCCGCCCCGCGCCTCAACCTTCTCTCCGGAGAAAAATATCCTCATCGGCAACGTCGCTCTCTATGGCGCAACCAGTGGCGAGGCATTTTTTAACGGTGTCGCAGGCGAGCGCTTTGCCGTCCGCAACTCAGGAGCGACCGCTGTAGTTGAAGGCGTTGGCGATCACGGCTGTGAATATATGACGCGAGGCCTGGTCGTCGTCCTCGGCGCGTGTGGCAGGAATTTTGCCGCTGGCATGAGTGGCGGCGTAGCCTACGTCTTCGATGAGCGTGGCGATTTCACCGAAAAACGCTGCAATCTCGATTCCGTCGATCTGGAGCCGATGGTCGATGCTCACGATTCCCAAATCACAGAGGGCCGTCTCGTCGAAACACGAATCGTTGAGATAAAACTAGTCGAGGTTCAACTCCTAAAAGATCTGGTAACGCGTCATCACCAGCTCACCGGAAGCCCGCGCGCCGCTTGGATTCTCGACAATTGGACTGAATCCCTCTCCCGCTTTATCAAAGTTTTCCCGCACGAACACAAGCGCGTTCTGGGAGTAAGCCGCCGTCGCCAGCCTTACATTCCAAGTCCACCAACGAATGTCCTGATCCCCCTTGAGCAGGTGCAACATGGGTAAAGAAACCGGCTTCATGGAGTATGAGCGTGAGTTGGCCCCACGTCGCCCCACAACTGAACGCGTCAATGACTGGTTCGAAATCTATCAGGATTTCCCCGAACCCAAACTTCGCACCCAAGGTGCTCGCTGCATGGATTGCGGCGTCCCCTTCTGCCAAACCGGATGTCCCGTCAACAATCTGATTCCCGATTGGAATGATCTCGTCTATCGCGGCGGCTGGAAAGAAGCCGTACGCCAGTTGCACGCCACCAACAATTTCCCGGAATTCACCGGCCGCATCTGTCCCGCGCCGTGTGAAGCCTCATGCGTGTTAGGCATTACTCAGCCCCCAGTCACAATCAAGCAAATCGAAAAAAATATAGTCGAGCGCGCTTTCGCCGAAGGCTGGATCCGTCCCGAGCCACCGAAATTTCGCACTGGTAAAAAAGTAGCTGTAGTCGGTTCGGGCCCAGCAGGGCTAGCCGCCGCCCAACAGCTATGCCGCGCCGGACATGCCGTTACGGTCTACGAAAAATCAGACCGTATCGGTGGACTGCTCGTCTACGGCATCCCGCAATTCAAATTAGAAAAACGCATCGTAGATCGCCGCCTCGAACAAATGTCTGCGGAAGGTGTCGAATTCATCACCAGCGCAGAAGTAGGCAAGAACATCTCCGTCGAAGATCTGCGCCGAGATTTCGACGCCATCGTCCTCGCCGGAGGAGCCGAACAGCCGCGCGATCTCAATGTTCCGGGACGCGACCTAAAGGGAATTCATTTCGCGATGGAATTCCTGCCGCAACAAAATCGCCGCTCCCTGGGCGACACCGTCCCGCCGGAAACAGAAATTCTGGCGACAGGCAAACGCGTAATCATCATCGGAGGCGGCGACACCGGCGCCGATTGTCTAGGAACCTGCCACCGCCAAAAGCCGCTCTCCGTGCACCAATTCGAGATCATGCCTAAGCCGCCCGACGAACGCTCTCCACTCACGCCATGGCCACTGTGGCCCATGCAACTCCGAGTCGAAGGCGCGCACGAAGAAGGTGGCATCCGCGACTGGAGCATAGCAACTACCAAATTCACCGGCAACAACGCCGGCCAAGTGCAGCAACTGCACGCTGTGCGAGTCGGTCCAGCTCCAACCTTCGAGCCCATCCCCGGCACCGAATTCACATTGGAAGCCGATCTCGTCCTCATCGCAATGGGATTTGTCGGCCCAGTTAGAAACGGAATGCTCAATCAGCTAGGGGTGAAACTAGATTCGCGCGGCAACGTCGCCACAGATGCAGACAACATGTCATCGCTGCCAGGAGTCTTCGCCGCCGGCGACATGCGCCGAGGCCAATCATTAGTAGTGTGGGCCATCGCAGAAGGCCGCAAAGCCGCCGCGAGCGTGGACGCCTACCTGAAAACCAAAACACTATCGATGCCCGAAGCAACAACCAACCGTCCCATAAGCAATCTCCTGTAGAGACGGGGCTTGCCCCGTCTCCCGCACTGCCACAAATCCCTACTTCGCAACTCCGTCCAATAACGTGGCCGCCGACTCAATCAGCACCGCCTCGTCTTCCAGCGCCTTCGACACGCGCACAATCTCCTGCTCCGCCTCCGCATACCGCTTCTGCTCAATTCCCTCGCGCACTCCCGGAACCGTCTTCGCCCCATACCCCGAATAAACTCCCGGAGCATAAAGCAAATGCTTATACCACGACCGCCGCGGCAGTCCATCCGCATTAGTCAGCCGCCGCTCACTCTCAATCAACTCCCGATTCAAAGCGCCCAGCTTCGCTGAAAACGCATCATCATCCAAATTAGCCTGCTTCGCCGCCAGCGCCTGCTGATAATGTTTAGCGCTACGATTAAGCACGTCAACCGCGTTCTGCATCGGAGCAAAATTCAAATGCGGAGGAATCTCTTCCCGCGCTGGCGCAACCGTCGGATGCCTCGGATCAAACGTAGCCTTAAACATTCCCTCATCCAGTTCCTGATTACGCTCGCGTATTTCCTCCTGCTTATCGGCCAGCAGCTTTTGCAGATTCTTCGTATACATCTCCACCGTATCGGCGAAGTCCACAAAGTCAAACGGCAGCACTTCCGCATCCGCCAGCCGCATCACAGAAGTTCCTACCGTTTGCGCCAGCGCTCGACCATAAACAAAATTCGTGTCCGAGAAATGTGTGTACCAGTAAAAGTCGTCGTAAATGGAGTGATAAATTCCCTCTTCATCCTCTCCGCCAAATCCCATGTCCAGCGTAGCCACGCCCACGTGATCGATGAATCCCGTGAAATCCGTACCAGAACCAAGCGCTCCAATTCGTAGGTCAGCTCGCTGCCGGATCTCCTTCCGATCCTCCGCCGACTTCGCTTCAGAAATGGCAGCGAGATGAGCCCGCTGCCAAACCGTCATCTTAGTTCCCGCAGCCGCCGTCTCCGGATCCTCAATGTCCCTCGCGACTCCATTAATGAATTGCTCTAGGCTGTGCGACCCGTTCATATTCAAAACGCCGCGGTCGTTCCCATCCGTATTGATGTAGACGGCCGCATGCTCACGCAACTCATCGGCATGAGTTTCCACCCACTCCGTCGAGCCCAGCAGCATTGGCTCTTCGCCATCCCACGCGCAATAGATAATCGTGCGCCGTGGCTTCCATCCCTGCTTCAGCAACAAGCTCAGCGATCGAGCTTCTTCCAGCAACGAAACCTGCGCCGAGATCGGATCCTCCGCCCCATTCACCCAAGCATCATGATGATTCCCACGAATAATCCATTCGTCCGGAGCGACGCTGCCCGTAATCTTCGCGATCACATCGTAGACCGGCTTAGTGTCCCAATTGAATGCGACCTTCAAGTGCACCTGCGCCGGTCCCGGCCCCACGTGATAAGGAATCGGAAGCGATCCGCGCCATGCCTCCGGAGCCATCGGCCCCGCCAGCGCCGCCAGCAAAGGCTGCGCGTCGCCATAAGAAATCGGCAGCACCGGAATCTTCGTAATGCTCTTAGCATCCTTCAACGCCAGCCGCTTCGCATCAGGAGTCGCGCCCACTCCCGGCGTCAGCGGATCTCCCGGACTGCTCGAAGGAAAATCCATCACACTCCCACGCTGCACTCCGTCGGGAGGACGCATCGGCCCCGCCGGAAATACATTGTCCCGCGTGTACCCATCATCTTGCGGCTCCGAATAAATCAGGCAGCCAATCGCCCCGTGCTCCGCCGCAACCTTCGGCTTTATCCCGCGCCACGAATGCAAATACTTGGCGATCACAATCGCGCCCTTCACCGAAATGCCCAGCCGGTCAAGCTTTTCGTAATCCTCAGGCAGGCCATAATTCACAAACACCAACGGAGCCGTAACGTCCCCATCGATCGAGTAAGCATTGTAAGTCGGCAACTGCTCCGACTTCTGATTCGAGGTCGGATCGATCGCCAGCGCCGGCTCCTCGAGCTTCGCCGTGAACTTAGTAGGAGCAACCATCTCCAGCACGCGAATCTTCGGCGTAGGAAATAAAACGTCGAACCGCTCAATGTGCGCGTCCAGGCCCCATTCCTTGAAGTGAGCCAGAATCCATTCCGCATTGTCCTTGTCGTAAGGCGAGCCCACATGATGCGGCCGCGCACTCAGCCGCCGCATGTACTCACGCAAATTGTTTGGATCAGGAATTGCGCGAAGCTTAGCTTCCCACTCGCGCTCAGTTTGAGCAGCGCGCGGCGAATAACCGACCATCGCATTTTGAATACTAGCGGCTTGGTTTGAAATTACTTGGTCCGCACCAAATGACAAAGATGGAATGATCAGCGTAAAGATCAACACAATAGCGAAGAACGGTCGCATGCAGCTCCTTTTGAGAAAGGTGCCATTATAACCGCTTCGCGTCTCGTCCTTAGCAATCCCAGTTCAACAGCTTGAATCTCTACCACTGGAGGCACAGAGGACACCGGAGAAGACTTTGAATTCCCTGTGCCCCTCTGTCCCTCTGTGCTCCCTGTGGTAAAAGCACTCACTCCATCTCAAACGCCAGCCACTGAAATCCCCCGCCGCGCTCCACTTGCAGCACAATAGAATCGTGCGATTTGATCTGGTTCAAAGCGGTGCGCAGAGAACTCAACGAATCTACCGGACTCTGGTTCACGGTATGGATCACGTCGCCAGTCTGCAGCCCAGTCGCAGCGCTCATGAAATCTGCAACCCTGGCCACCACCACAACGCCTGACGGATTCCTCATCGGTCCCAGCGCGGAGCGCAAATCATCGTTCAAATCCAGCGCCAAAACGCCAAGCCTTGAAACCAGATTGTCGCGCGCCGTCGCCAGACTCGGCAGCGCATCCATCGGATCTTTCATCTCCAGCGCGGCAATGAAAAGTATTTTGCGCTCGTTCCCACGCAAGATCTCGAGCTTCAGCGCTTCATCCAGCGGGTGCAGGTAAAGTGCGGACATGAAGGCGGGTAGAGTGCCAATGACCCGTCCATCGGCCTTTTCAACGATATCTCCAATTTTCAATCCACCCGCATCGGCAGGTCCTCCGGGCGTGACGTCGTCGATCACGACACCCCAATTCTGACTTAGACCCAACCCCTTCGCCAGATTGTCAGTGATCGTTTGCGCCCCGGCCTTCACCTCGATCCGATGCACGTGCCCATATTTTCGCAAACTCTGATACACGAAGCGCACGATGCGCGCCGGAATCGCAAAACCCAGCCCCTCGCTTCCGCCAGCTTCAGAGAAAATAAAAGTGTTGATCCCAATCACGTAACCATCGGAATCAACCAGCGGCCCACCGCTATTCCCCGGATTGATCGGAGCATCCGTTTGTATGTACACCATCGGGCGGTTGGGATCCGCTTGCCGCGCCACTGAACTCACCACTCCCATCGTCACCGAATTCTCAAGCCCTTCAGGACTTCCCATCGCAAACACCAGTTCCCCTTGATGCACCGGCCTGCGGTTGCCCAGCGAAAGCGTGGGCAGTCCCGTCTCTTCAATTTTTAGTACAGCAAGGTCGGTGTCTTTGTGCATTCCCACCAACCGCGCCTCCACGACACGCTGTTTGCCCACCGGCGCAATCTGATCCGGAAAAATTACCGAGGTCATCGGCAGCGCCACATGAATGCGCTGCGCGCCTTCCACCACGTGGGCGTTCGTCACTATGTATCCATCCGGATCTACAATTACGCCCGATCCAATCACATGTTCGCGCGTGATGACTGCTGCCTGACCGCGAATATTTTCATCAACAGCCCCATAGCCGGTAACCAGGATCTGAACCACCGCAGGAGAAATCCTCGCGGTGAGCTGCTCAATCGCTGAATTAAGTTGCTGCAGCACTGCCGGCGGTTCGGCAGGGCGAGTACCCATCTGCTTTGCCTTTTCGGCGATACCCTTGTCGGCGCTCGCATTATCAACGCCAGGCTTCGTCGTTCCGCCAACCGCCGGGTTTTGCGGCGCAGTTTGTTGCCCAAAGCATAAGCGTTGCGCGCAAACACAAATCAGGCAGAGCGAGATAGCCAGACCCATGACCAAGTTTCGCAATCGACCTTTCGTACAAAAACCAAGGAAGAGCATAAGCAACCACTCCTTCGACGCGCCCACAAAAGTGTTAGTTCTCAGATCAAGTACTCAGATGATGATATGCCGTGACCCGATACAATCGCGGCCTTACCCCCACATAGATCATGTGAGACGTACGTCACATCCCGCATTTGAGCGAAGATGCTAAATTATAAGGTTCATGTCAGTTTCTGATTCTCTTTTCATTCGCGCCGTCAAGGCTCAGCCCACCGAACGCACTCCAGTTTGGTTCATGCGCCAGGCCGGACGATACATGCCCGAGTACCGCGCCATCCGCAAACAATACTCGCTCATCGAGATCTGCAAGAGGCCCGAAGTTGCTGCCCAAGTCACTGTCGAAGCCGCCGAGATTCTCAAAGTTGATGCTGCGATAATTTTTGCCGATCTGCTGCTTCCCCTCGAAGTCATGGGACTGCCCTTTCATTTCGCCGCCGGCGAAGGCCCAAAAATAGAGAGGCCCGTGCGTACTGCCGAAGACGTAGCCAGCCTTCGCACCGATCGCGCCGCCGATCTCGGCTATGTTTCCGAAGCAGTGAAATTAGTGTGCAAGCACTTTGGCAACAAACTTCCCGTCATCGGCTTCTGCGGAGCGC
>Ga0182024_10021461_pt1 | contig 11723 bp, 10 predicted proteins | sample P32metaG_FD_120480 | JGI IMG/M metagenome (GOLD analysis project Ga0182024, IMG submission 120480) | Permafrost microbial communities from Stordalen Mire, Sweden - P3-2 metaG (Illumina Assembly) | ecosystem: Environmental > Terrestrial > Soil > Wetlands > Permafrost | place: Sweden: Stordalen... | reverse complement strand
CTCCATATACAACCGGGTTTGCTGTTCGTACAACTTCAGTAATAGTCAATGAAAAGCGGTGACAATGAGAAGCGGTGCACGGCGAAAGGTAACCGTTACGACTCCATACCAGGGTATTGCTGCTCGGGGCGCGGTGAACGTTCCGTCTGAAGATTGAAGGGACTGGCGGGATTGACACTCCCGTGATGGGCATGTACGTCGACGGCATACCTATTGCAGAAGTAGAACTGCGTTGGCGTGCCCCGTAAGTTCCTCGCGACCCGCCGTGCTGGTAACCATCCACAACGGTTACACAAGTGGCACAGAGGACTGCCCGTTCTGGGTAGAAGCGATGCCTACCCTGTCCTCCAGCGTCATCATTCCGCGTCTGTCGATACTGGCATGGACGGCTTGGTACCGGAAAGGGTAATGGTGCGGGACGTCGGTCACTGGTCAAATACAACCAGCCTCGGGGTACACCAATGCTCGAACTGGCAGAACGGAAGCTCTCATTCAGTGTGGGCGTCTAAACATTGGGAGCACAGGTGCGGGGCAAGCCGAAGCCGGCATCCGCATGGCATCGCGTTTCCGTGCTGCCTTATCTGACGGAGATTTTCGTGATGTATCGCCCAACGGAGATCTAAAGTGAGCGCACTGGTTGCAGCGTCGCCCGAACTCAAGAGACTGTGGATCCGGGTCCTCAAGCGAGTTCATCCTGATCTGGCAATTGATGAGCAGGATAGGCGCCGGTGTGAACAGCTCACGCAAGAGGCGAATGATGCCTATGCGAGACGTGATGAAGTTGCCCTAAGAGCGGTACTGGAACCGAAGGGCCCGCCGCCGCCCCTGCACGCGCCGCCTGACGCTTGGGGAGCAAGGGTACAGGCTCAACCGTGGACCACACCGCAGTCAACCTATCAGCCACCGTTGGCGCCGCAACAGCCACCCACCGTGAATGGGCGCGAGGCGTTCGTCATTCTTTTGGCAGCCTGCGCCGTCCTTTGCCTTCTTCTTTATGGAATTTTTGACGCGCTGAGTGAAAAGGTGGGACGGAACACATCCTTATCTTTCCTGGTGCTGCTAACCGCCGCTGTTCTCTGGTCGATCATCAGGAACTCCAAGTTGTCGTACAACCAAAAAGCAAGGTGGGTGGCGGCAGTCGCAAGTGGAATGATCCTGGTAGGGATATGCCTTTTAGACAGCCGTCCCGGAGCAGATCCACTGTTTCCATCGGCTCGCGCGGCAACTGCTCAGGCTCTGCTGGCTCCTGGGGTGTGGGAACACGGCGTCCATTCGCCCCCATCTCAATGGTATTGGGATGTAATCAAAACCAGGGTGGGACAGAGTTGGAACCCGTCGGCGGTTGTCGATAGCCCTGCAGGCGCTACTGCGGATATTACGTTCACGATCTCACGTGACGGTTCACCCCGTGATGTGCGGTTACGTAGGCCGAGTGGTTCTCCATCGCTCGATTCGTCCTGCGTTCTTGCAGTGCAGCAGGTCAGAACTTTTGGTCCACCTGAGGGTGGCACCAAAGAAACTCTGGACGTACTTTATCCTTGTTCGTATAGCGAACTCGATTTGATGAACGCTCATCCACCGCAGTCGAACACAGCACAAATGAAGGCGACCGTAGTGTCACCCAGGCCCGAACCGGTAGAGAGTCCTGGTTCCCAACTTGGCGGGTACATAGAAGATGCGAAAAATCAGGTCGCACAGAAATGGAACTCGTCGGAAGTTGCCGGTAGTACTCCGGCGGGCGCAACGGTCTACATTCAATTCGCTATACGGCGGCGCGGGAAGCATGGAGTCCCGACTATGGAGACATCCAGCGGGTACTCATCGCTTGATTTTTCATGCTTACGGGCCGTAGACCGTATAAGGACTTTCGACCATCTTCCCAAGCGCTTCAACGGAGACAGTCTGACCGTGCTCTATCATTGCACCTATCCAGGGTCGCCCGCGACTAAGTTCGCACAGGATTCTATCTTGCCGCTGGTGGAACAACCGTCGCCCTATCATCCTGTGGATGGTGTCCATGGCGTGCAGCAACCCACCAATGACACCGTGGTCACCAATTAGTTTGTTGCGGACCTATCTCCCCGGACGCCGTGCCGGTAACCATCCACAACGGTTACACAAGTGGCACAGAGGACTGCCCGTTCTGTGTAGAAGCGATGCCTACCCTGCCCTCCTGCGCCATCTTTCCGTGTCTGCCGATACCAGCATGGCCGGCTTGGTACCGGAAAGGGTAATGGTGCGGGCCGTCGGTCACTGGTCAAATACAAACAGCCTCTGAGCACACCAGTGCTCGAACTGGAGGAACTGAAGCTCTCATTCAGTGTGGAAGGCGACACACTGGGAGCACAGGTGCCGGGGAGGCATAAACACTCGTGTCGATGAAGAATCTACTCCGAAGAGTTACCACGGCCGCCACTGAGGCAGGCCCTCAGGCGTGCGGCGACATAGAGCCGTGGCCAGTCGAAGCCCGCATCCACATTGCACCGCGTTTCCGTGGCGCACTATCCGATGGAGAAGGTCGTGATGGATCGCAAAACGGAGATGCAAAGTGAGCCCACTGATTGCAACGCTACCCGAACTCAAGAGGCTGTGGATCCGGGTTCTCGAGCGACTTCATCCTGATCTGGCGATTGATGCACAGGATAGGGACCGGCGTGAACGGTCCACGCAACAGGCGAATGACGCCAATGCGAGACGTGATGAATTTGCGCTGAGGGTACTAGACCCGAAGGGCCCGCTGCCGCCACCGCAGTCAACCAATCATCCACCCTCGGCGCCGCAACAGCCACCCAGCCTGGCTGGGCGCGAGGGGTTCGGCATTCTTTGGGCAGCCTGCGCGGTCGTTTGCCTTCTTCTTTATGTAATTGTTGACGCGCTTCGTGAAACGGTGGGGCGGAACACGTCCTTATCTTTCCTGGTGCTGCTAACCGCCGCTGTACTCTGGTGGATCACTAAGAACTCCAAGTTGTCTTACAACCACAAAGCAAGGTGGGTGACGGCAGTCGCATGTGGAATGATCCTGGTAGGGATTAGCCTTTTTGACGGTCGTCCCAGAGCAACTCCATTGTTTCCATCGGCTCAAGCGGCAACTGCTCAGGTTCAGGCGGCTCCTGTCGCATTGAAAGACAGCGACCATCCGCGCTTAGCTAACACAGCACAAATGAAGGGGACCGTAGTGTCACCAAGGCCCGAACCGGTAGAGAGTCTTGGTTCCCAACTTGGCGGGTACATAGAAGGGGCGAAAAACCAGGTCGCACAGAAATGGAACTCGTCGGAGGTTGCCGGCAGTACCCCGGCGGGCGCAACGGTCTACATTCAATTCGGTATACGGCGGCGCGGCAATCATGAAGTCCCGACTATGGAAACATCCAGCGGGTACCCATCGCTCGATGTTTCATGCTTGCGGGCCGTCGAGCGAATACGGACGTTCGACCATCTTCCCAAGCGCTACAGCGGAGACAGTCTGACCGTGCTCTATCATTGCACCTATCCAGGTTCGCCCACGACAAAGTTCGCACAGGATTCTAGCCTGCCGCCGGGGCAAAAACCGTCGCCCTATGGCTCTGTAGATGGTGTCCACGGCGTGCAGCAACCTACCAAGGACACCGTGGTTACCAATTAGTCTGATCATTCGTCCCGGAGCAGTTGTGCGGGGTCAACTGCCAGGACGCGCCGCGCGGGAATCCAGGTAGCGAGTAAACCCAGCAACGCCATGGTGAGCAGGACTCCGCAAAGTACCAGCGGATCGCGGGGCGTAGCTTGATAGACGATCTGCGCCAGCAGGCGACTGGCAAGCACGCCCACCAGCAAGCCTGCGGCGGAGCCAGTCACCAAAATCGCGAGCGGACGCCCTAACGCAGAGCGCATGAGTTGTGCCCGCTGTGCGCCAAGGGAGACGCGAATGCCGAGCTCCTTCCAACGCTTGGAGATTGAATATGTCGCCAGCCCAAAGATCCCGGTCACCGCGAGCATCGCCGCCAACATTCCCATGACCCCGAGACTGACGGTGGCTACGCGTGCGGGAAAATACATCACGCCAAGCTCATCGGGCCAGCTGCGAACGGTAAAGGGCAAGTCAGGGTCGACGGTAGCTAACGTGCGGCTCAGCGCTCGTGCCACTTCCGCCGGCGGCAATGCAGATCGGACAATCACCGTGGTGTCACTATCTGCGCTCTGCGGCAGAGGAAAAAACATCGCCGCTTGTGGGCTCTCGGTCAACGAATCGTACTTTCCGTCCTCGACGATGCCAACGATTTCATACAAAGACTTCCCCCCGGTCATGAAGTGACGCCCGATGGGCAGCACATCGCCAAACATCACGCGGGCGAAGGTAGCGTTCACAAGCGCGACCTTGGTGGTTGTGGCATCGTCATGCCAGCTGAAATCACGACCCCTGAGCAACCGTGTCTCGGCGGCTCGGAGGTAGCCGGGAGAGATGGAATAATACTTTGCGACCTGCACGGTGTTCGAGCTGCGGAAGTCTGTCGTGCCCTCGCGGTAGACCGGACTACCGCTTCCTCCCGTATTGAGCGGCAGATCGTTGATGGATCCTACCGCTGTCAGGCCAGGGATGTGTGACGCCTGCTCCAACATGCGCTTCTGTACCACCAGCGAAGATTGATCAGTGTAGCCTGCCATGTGCAGATCGGTTTCGGCGGAAACCACACCATCGGGCCGAAAACCAAGGGGCGCATGCAAAGAACGCTGCATGCCTCGGAACGCCACCAGCGCGGCCGTGAGCAACAGTGCGCACAGAGCCATCTGCGTGGCCAGCAGAATGTCCCGCAACGTAGCCCTGCGGAAGACAGCTCCCACTCCACCACTTTTCATTGCCTGCATCGCGTCAGTCTGCCAGATTTGCCGCGCCGGAAGCAGCCCTGGGAGAATGCTGCTGGCGAGAGAAAGCAGAAGAGCGACGCCATAGACACGCCAATCCGGAACGACCGTCACGTGTATGGGAAATTGATCAAAGGGTTGCCAGCGGCTGAACACACTCAGCAATGCGGTGGCAAAGAGCGTTCCTAAGATGCCACCAGCCAAGGATATAACCACAGCTTCCATTGCTACTTGCCGAAGGACGTGCCATCGACTTGACCCGATGGCCAAACGCACCGCCAGCTCGCGGCTGCGGTCCGCCACGCGCGCAGCAAAGATCCCGGCGAGATTCGCACAGGCGGCTACAAGCACTAAGAGTGCCAGGAGTAAAATGCCGGTCATGAAGGCGCGGGCGGGATCTCCCAGGGAGTCCCCCATCAGCCCAGGTTTTACCAGGCGTGCTCCCAGGCCTTCGTCTTCGTCCGGATACTCTTTGGCCAGTTGAGCGCCGATGGCATTCAGGTTGTCCGCTGCCTGGCTTACCGTCGCCCATCCCTTACCTTTCCTATCACCCAGAGGCCATGGCTTCTTCTCTGGCTTAGGTAGTCATATCCATTGATTTGCTGCTCGTTGACCATGGGTACCCAGAAGTCGGGCCAGAAGAAGACTTCGGTTCCGTGGAAATCCGTAGGGGCAACACCAATGACGGTGAACGGGTGTTTATTGATCTCCACCGTCGTACCCAGGACGCGTGGGTCGCCGGCGAATCGGTCATGCCAGAACGAATCACTTAAGACGACATAAGGCGCAGAATTCGGCACGTGCTCATCGTTGAGGTCGAAGAACCGTCCCAGTTGGGGACGTAGGCCGAGCATGCGAAAGTAATTTCCGGAAACCTCGTAAAACCAGCTCTTCTTCGGAACACCCCTGATGCTAAGAGCGGCGTCGTAGAGCTTGTACCCAGCCATGTCGCTGAAGGTGTTGTTGCGGCTGCGAAAATCGAGATAGTCGGGGTAAGACTGACTATCGGCGCCATGTTGCTTTTGGACTACGCTGAAAAGCCGGTCGGATTCCGCGACGTTGAGTGGGTGGAGTATGAGCGCATTCAACACCCCAAAAACAACCACGTTGGTCCCAATACCCAGGGCGAGGGTCACAATGGCCGTGAGTGCAAAGGCGGGGGATCGAAATGAGCGGCGAATCGCGTAGCGGGTATCGCGCGCAATGCCATCGAACATCAGCGCTGCATCTGCACTCGTGACCCTCTCTTTCATCAACGCGCGATTACCAAAGCGAAGCATCGCATCCCGATGCGCCGCTTCCTTTGACATGCCAGCCGCGATATTGTCTGCAATGCGCATCTCGATATGAGAGCTGAGTTCAGCATCGATCTCCCGGTCCAGCTTCCTGCGCGTAAAAAGATTTGAGAGACGGCGAAGGAGCGACATCCAATCACCTCATGCGTAGCGGAATATGGCGCGAATACCCTTTACCAACTGTTCGAAGCTCTTCTCTGCCTGTTCCAATTCTTTTCGACCGGCTGGGGTCAGCTTGTAATATTTCGCTTTCCTGTTGGTCTCAGTGAGTGCCCAATCGGATCGGATCCATCCGCTCTGCTCCATGCGGTGCAGGGCTGGGTACAGCGAGCCCTCCTCAACGTTCAGCAACTCATCGGAAGCTCTTTGGATGTGGAGGACGATGCCGTAGCCGTGCAGAGAGCCTATCTGGGACAGGGTTTTGAGAACCAGGAGATCCAGACTCCCTTGAAGGTCGTTCCTTGCCATGGATTACACCCCTGTACATCTCAGCATGTTCAAGCTTAGACCTAGAAGTAAAGGGGTGTCAATAAGCTGGAACTGATGCTGAAGAAACAACTATAGGAGATGGATTTATGGCTTCTCGATCCGGTACAGCGCTTCTTTGAAGAGACTTTGGACATCGTCAAGGTGCGTCGTAGGATCGTTGTTGTAGTCCATCAGGTAGTGATGGTAGTTACGCGTCGCGGTGCGTTCGTCGACGATCTCGCGGACGACTTCCAAAGCGGGACGTCGATGATGAATTCCCCCAGTTACATCGAAGGTGGCTTTCTCCAGCGCACAGTAAATGCTCCAGGTCGTCGCGTTGGCCGGACATTTGCGGTTGTCGGCGCGGTTCCACGACGCCTCCGTCGAAAGAATGGCCGCTGCCTCTCGCACGATCTTTTGGTCGAGTGCGTTTGGATTCACTTCGCGGGAGGCGTCAAGATCGAAGCTCAGAGTCGAGGACACTGCAAATTGTGTGACTGCGAACCAGCCGTATTCCGTCCGCAGAACACCCCAGCCGCCCGTATAGATCTCAAGCTCGAGCGGAGCGTTCCGATACCCTTGGTCGGTCATATCGCCCGCCCAAACCGACGCAGGGTGAACATCGTCACGCCAAACTCCAGTGGTGATCCCCGTGGCAGGCGAAAGCGTCATCGCCGGCGTTTGATCGAATAGCACTCCGCAAGACCCCCCGAAGTGATCGTCTACACGATGAAACACACAGTGCGAAGGAGAGGGCGAGGTTGCAGCATACGCAACGGATGCCGGCACGATCCAAAATGCGAGCAAGACCGCAAATGCCAATGTGCGACCCGATGTCATGACATGCAAAATCCTGGCCAGAATTATAGCGGCCCGGGAGTCCGTTATCGGTGGCTGAATCTCGAGACCAAAACTGCCCGCGACATTATGGACGGTGCTTTGATTGGCAGGTTGTCAACGTTCAGAAATATTTAAGAGGGGGATCTGGCTGGTTCTTCGCGAGACGTGGGATACCACAAGCATCCGCATCTACCTGTGTCGCGATATTCGTCCCCTGCTTCTCTGCTACTAATCTCCTGCCACAATCAGCATCCCGTCCGGTGTTCGCTCAATTGACGGTAAATCGCCAAGTCGCTCATCCAGCCGCGGTGACGAAGGACGCCTTACTCGCAAATGGTTCTCTACTGCCGGAAAAGTCGCCATTTCGGCTCATCCCCATTTTGCAGAAACTGCGGGGCCTGGGAGTGTTTGCTACTACGATGGATTCGAACTCCGTCGGGGTCTCCCGCAAACTTTGGTCACCCAGGCTATTGCGTTTGGAGACCGTACTATTGTATTAATACAGGCATGCTGTCGCTTAGGATCTCGTCCAGCTCAGGCATTCCTGTTTATCTGCAGATCGAACAGCAAATCAAGCAGAGCATTGCCTCGGGGCTTCTTTGTTCCGGCGACTCACTCCCTTCCACGCGCCGCGCCGCGGCGGATCTCCGCATCAATCCGAACACCGTTGCCCGCGCCTTCCAGAACCTTGAGCGGGAAGGCGTCATTCGCACCGTCCCTGGCGGTGGAACCTATGTTGCCAGCCTGGCTCCTGCAGGTGCAGGTCTATTGAAGGTCGAAAAGATTCGTCGCCTCCGTCCTCTTGCGACCCAGCTTGCGGTCGAAGCATCCCAGCTTCGTTTCCCCTCCGAGGATCTTTATAAACTGCTTGCTTCCGCGATCGAAGACCTTGAAAAATCGCGGCGAACCCGCCCGTCTGCTCCCACGTCCAGGACTCATGAAGGAGCTCTATGACCACCTTTGCATTACAGACTCATTCCCTCGTCAAAACCTATGGATTCGGCGCCAGGCAGATCCGAGCTGTCGATAACCTTTCACTCAACGTTCCCGAAGGGTCCATCTATGGCTTGCTCGGCCGCAACAGCTCCGGCAAAACCACCACCATTCGCATGGCAATGGGCTTGGCCCGTCCCACGTCCGGGGAGATTAAGGTCTTCGGCCTCAATCCCGCGCGCGATCCGGAGCGGATCAGCGTCCTTCGCCGAGCGGGTTACGTTCCCGAGGACAAGATGCTCGTCGCCCTGTCCGCGCGCAAACTTCTCGCACTCAACCGCAGCTTCTACCCTGAAACGTGGTCCGACGATCTCGCCCGCAAGATTGTCGAACGTCTGGAACTCCCGCTCGATACACCCTACCTCAAGCTTTCTATGGGCAATAAAACCAAGTCCGCCCTCGCCGCAGCGATCGCCCAGCGCTCTCAGCTTCTCATCCTCGATGAACCTACAACGGGTCTCGATCCGGTCGCGCTCGACGAACTTCTCCGCCTGCTGGTCGAAGACTGCACTTCCGGCGGCCGCACCATCTTTCTTTCTTCGCATCAACTCACCGAGATCGAGCAGATCGCCGACCACATCGGAATTGTGGACCGCGGTCGCATCCTGCTTGAAGGCCCTCTTGATGACATTCGCGCCAGCTTCCGCCGCCTCACCGTAACCGGCGCCTCACTTCCAACCGCACACCCAAGCATTCTCAACATCAGGCGGCAGGCTCGCGCAACAGAGTACATTGTCCAGCGTTCACCCGATTCCTTCATCGCCGAACTCACGTCCAACGGCGCCACCATCCTTGCATCCACTCCGCTTTCGCTCAACGAAATCTTCCTCGAACTGTGCCGCACCGGGGAGAGCAGGGACAAAGCCGCACAACCGGAGGTCTTCGCATGAACTCCCCGGTTTCGGAGGTCTTCATCTTTGCGTTCGTTGTTCCGTTCATTGTCGTGATCATCGTCGTCGTCCTGCTACAACGCAAAGCCGCCGCGGAAACCGGGCGCAGCCACGGAATTCAGCCCTCTTATGCTCCCGTAGACTTCCCTCCGGCCGGCTTCCTTCTTCGGCGCTTCAGCACTCCAGAGCGCGCCTTCCTGCTTCAACTCAGGTCTGCGCTGCTCTTGATTGGCGGCACAGTCGCTTACGTGTTTGTGATCCTGATGTGCGCGGGTCTCTTTCCACGATTTATCGCCAAGTTCGGCCTGCCCGGCGGTGGCCAGCTAAGCATCTGGCACAGCTATCTCTTCGGGATCACTCTGTTCGCAGGCCTCTATACCATACTCGCTGTCATTCTTGGGTTCATCGCGAGGGGAGGGATCGGCGGGGCCAGGGCTGTCTTTCTGCGCACTCGGCCAATCTCGCGCCGGCTCATCTTCTGGGGACGAATTGCCCCTGGCGTGGCCGCGCTTCTTACAGCATTCGCTCTTGCGGTAGGGCTCTCGCTACTCATGCTTGTGGTCTGCTATGGCCCTGTCTTCAACCACCTCTCTGATCCGGCTTCTCAACTGCGCGTTGCTTCTTTTGACCACGATGCAACCGTGGACCTCGCGCATACCCTGCAAACCTCCGCATGCCGGCTCTTTCTCTCTACTGCAACAACTCTCCTGCTTGATTTCAGCTTTGTCGTCGCCTCGTGTTCCTTGCCGATGGGTGACGCTCGTCCCAGGTCTGTTGTCGCAGGCGCCCTTATTCTCTTGGGCATTCTCAGCCAGACCTTTCTCACTCTTTTTCGTGAGGACGCTCCGAAAGCGGCTCGATTCTTCTTCCTCTACTCAAATCTGGGTCCGCCCCCGCCCTATGTCTACGCCGCCGTTCCCATAGTTGTCTCTATTGCTCTTCTTGTGCTCGCCAGCTTCTTCGACGAGTGCCTCGAAATCTGACGCATCATTCACCGTATGAGGACGAACCGATGCTCCTCCGTCCGTACTTGTTGCTGTACTGCAAGCGTCTGATCGTTTCCGCTGTTATGTCCTTAGGATGCGCCCTTCTGACCCTGTTCATGACATCTGGCCGCCTCATGACATCTGCCGGCGGCGACGCCCGTAAGCTCCTCAACCCCTTCTTGTTTGCCTCGGTCTTACTTTCAATCATCCTCGGCGTATCCTCCGGGTTCGGAGTCGTTCCCACCCCCGGGTTTCAAGGGGAGGTACGCTTCTTGCTGACTCGCCCGACCGCGCGCCGCACGCTCATCCTGCAGCCGCTATGGCTCAGTGCACTTGCCTTCGCAATCCTGCCTGGCCTTGCATGGTTACTGGTGTTGGGATGGCTCAAACTCGTCCACGCGCCCGCGCTTGACCATCTAGTCGCCCTGGTAGAGATGGTGCCTTCAGCTTCAACCTTGGGCCCGCACCCATCCTTCATTAGCCTGATGTCGGCTCTTCACATGGGTCGTCGATTTGTCGCTGGGCTTTCTGTTGGCCTCAGCCTTTACGCAATCTTTGTTTCGCAGCGCTGGCTGCGGCTCAGCCGCAACCAGCTTCTGCGCGCGCTCAGCTGGTTGATCTTCCTGTTGTTCTACTTACCGATGGCCAGTGTTTTCATCAGTCCAAGCTTCTTCACACCAGTCTTTTTGACCGGATTGAAGAACAGCGACCTCAGTTATTTGCCGTCGAGCCTTGGCATCACGCTGCACTTCGTCTTTGCTGCCGCCGTCCTCCTCGGTTCCTGGCGACTCCTCCGGCAAGTGGAACTTTGATCAATCTCCGAAACGTCGCCAGGTAGGCGATCAAGGCGAAGGTATCCTTACCTGAGGGATAGATCCTGGTCGCCAGTACGCCGCCAGGCTGCAAAAAAGATTCGGCGATTCGTGTGTCAACACGATTTGTGAAGACAAAGGCCCACAGATGGCAAAACCCGGTGACAAACCGGCCGTTACCGGACTGCACGCCCTTGGATTAAGGCTTATTCTTCGCGTTGGTCGTGTACTTCTGCAGGATGAACTCCTGGACCAAAGCATTGGCAATTCTGCCGCCGGTGTCGATGAGAGCGCCGGATAGAACCAATCCTGGTCCGCGATTGCTGGGCGGATAGTAAATATTCGACAGCGAGGCTGCGATAAGATCGCCGCCGATGCTGGAATAGTTGAACTGCCGCCGGCCGTTATCTCCGCTGCAGATGAATGGGCTTGATATCGCATGCAAAGCGCGAGACTTACCCGTGCCCTTGCCCTGGTAAAAGTACCGCGGGTCCTGATGCAGGAGCGAAGGCAACACAGCGCCGCCGATCATGACGTCAGAGAAGCTGGTGGCATACGCAGACCCGAATCGCTGAGCATAACCCTTGGCACCCTGCTGATAGT
>Ga0182024_10021460_pt1 | contig 11724 bp, 6 predicted proteins | sample P32metaG_FD_120480 | JGI IMG/M metagenome (GOLD analysis project Ga0182024, IMG submission 120480) | Permafrost microbial communities from Stordalen Mire, Sweden - P3-2 metaG (Illumina Assembly) | ecosystem: Environmental > Terrestrial > Soil > Wetlands > Permafrost | place: Sweden: Stordalen... | reverse complement strand
GAGTTCCAGCGTTTACAAAAGGAACGCCTGGCCGGCATTAAGCGGGAAAAGGTCACGCCCGTGCCCTCCGCATTGCGGATAGTGCCGACGCTGCTGTATGGCCAGGGGCATCCCTATGCAGTGCCTTTTACCGGAACTGGAACTGAATCCGCCGTGAGCAAGATGACGCGCGCGGACCTGTCCAAGTTCCACGAGACCTGGTTTAAGCCGAACAATGCCACATTGCTGGTTGTTGGTGATACCTCGCTTGCCGAAATTAAACCCAAGCTCGAAAGCCTGTTTGCCTCCTGGAAGGCCGGGGAGGTCCCGCAGAAGAATGTGCCGCACGTGGATGACCCGGAAAAAGATGTCGTGTATTTAATTGACCGTCCGGGGTCGGGCCAGAGCGTGATTATTGGCGCGCAACTGGCGCCTCCGCAGAAAGACCCGGACGCCATCGCGCTGCAACTTGTGAACGACATCTTTGGCGGAAACTTCAGCTCGCGAATCAACATGAACCTGCGCGAGGACAAACATTGGTCGTATGGCGTGCGCTCCCTTTTACCAGCGGCTCGCGGACAGCGGCCTTACATCAGCATCTCGCCCGTGCAGACCGATAAAACAAAAGAGTCCATGGTCGAATTGGTGAAAGAGTACAAGGACTTCGTGAGCTCAAAGCCGATCACGCCCGAAGAACTCAAAGACGAGCAGGATAATGCCACACTGGCACTCCCTGGCTCTTTTGAGACCGACCAGCAGCTCAGCACCGGCTACGGCACGATTCTGCAGTACAGCCTGCCCGAGGATTACTACAATACCTTCACGGAAAAGGCGCTGGCAGTGACACCCGAAAGCGCGAATCAGATAGCCAGGAAATATGTTTTGCCGGACCATCTCATCTGGGTGGTCGTGGGGGATATGAGTAAGGTCGAGTCGGGCATTCGTGAACTGAATGTGGGCGAAGTTCACAAAATCGATGCCGATGGCAACCCCGTCAAGTGATTGCAGGCAGCGAAGAAGCATTTCGACTGTCGGATCTTCAAGTGTTCTGAACTGTCCGATCATGGACAGTTGAATCCTCATCTGGACATTCCTGGCATCCGCTGGAGCGCTGGCTGTCGTCCAAGCATCTTCCATTTCAATGACTTGGACCCCACACCGGAGTGGCGCAGCAGTTGCCACTAACTCTCCGCGATGGATATCGCCCGTCCCGAGTTCAAACAACAGAAACGTAAGCGCCAGATCGCCGCGTCGATTGTAGGCATTCTGGTGATCGCGGCAGTGACGGTTGCGGTCTACCGCCTTCGGCCAGCTGCGCCCAGCGTGGAACGCGGGACGGTTTGGCCCGACACTGTGAAGCGCGGTTCCATGCTGCGACAGGTGCGGGGAGTCGGTTCGCTGGTTCCTTCTCAGGAAGCCGTTCTGCAGATTCCTGCCGAGACAGAAGCTACGGTGGTGCGAATTCGCATGCTCCCGGGTTCGCTGGTCAAAGCCGACACCGTTCTGCTGGAGATGAGCAATCCGGCAGTCGAACAGACTTCCATTGACGCAGATCTTCAACTGAAGGAAGCGGAAGCCGAGTACCAGAGTCAGCGCATGAAATTGGAGAGCGATTTAATGAATGAGAAGGCCGGCGCCGCGACTGTCCAGGCCGACTATTCGCAAGCGCAATTGCAGGCGCAGACGGATAAAGCGCTCTACGATCTGGGCGTAATCTCCGGCCTTGCCTATAAAGCGTCGAAGGGTAAGTCTGATGAACTCACGACCCGCAATGGGCTCGAAGGGGAAAGACTGGCAAGCACGCAAAAGTCTATCGATTCGCAACTTGCCGAACAGCAGTCCAAGGTGGAGCAGACACGGGTTCTGGCTCAGTTAAAGAAAAAACAACTGGAAGCCCTGAAAGTTCGAGCTGGAATCGACGGCGTGCTGGTGGAATTACCTCTCCATGTGGGAGAACATGTTTCGCCAGGGACGATGTTAGCCAAAGTTGTGCAGCCAAATCACCTGATGGCGGAGTTAAAAGTTGCAGAGACGCAGGCGCGCGATGTGCAAATCGGCGAGCCGGCCTCGGTCGATACTCATAACGGTGTCATTTCCGGTGAGGTCATGCGGGTTGATCCTGCAGTACAAAACGGAACGGTCACGGTCGACGTCAAACTAACAGGCGACCTGCCCAAGGGTGCGCGACCCGATCTGAGTGTAGACGGTACGGTTGACCTGGAGCGGCTCGACAACGTCTTGTATGTAGGCCGACCGGCTTTCGGTCAGGAGAACAGTACGATCAGTCTTTTCAAGGTAGGCCCTGACGGGCATGAAGCCACCAGAGTTCCAGTAAAAGTCGGGCGGGCCTCGGTGAATTACATCCAGGTTCTCGACGGATTGCGTGAAGGTGACACAGTCATTCTTTCTGATATGTCCCGTTGGGACAACACGGACCGCATTCGGCTGCAAGACTAAAAACACTCCAGAAATCGAGGCGAGGCACCATGATGGAAGCGAATCAACCTCTGATCCAAATCTCGGATCTCACCAAGGTTTTCTACACCGAGGAGATTGAAACTCACGCGCTCTCCGGCGTACATCTTTCCATAGCCAAGGGCGAGTACGTAGCCATGTCGGGCCCATCGGGTTGCGGGAAGTCTACCCTGCTCTCCATTATCGGATTGCTCGACACCCCTACAGCGGGGTGTTACCAACTGAATGAAAAGCCAGTCGAAAACCTCGACTTCGCGGAGCGCGCGCGAATTCGCAATCAGGAAATTGGTTTCATCTTTCAAAGTTTCAATCTGATTGGCGATCTCACCGTGTACGAAAACGTGGAATTGCCGCTGACCTACCGGCAAAGAATGCCCTCCGCTGAGCGCAAGAAGCGAGTCATGGAAGCGCTGGAACGCGTGGGCATGGCGCATCGCCTGCGGCACTATCCGTCGCAACTCTCAGGTGGTCAGCAACAGCGCGTGGCAGTTGCGCGCGCCCTGGCAGGAAAACCGTCGATTCTGCTGGCCGATGAGCCCACGGGAAACTTGGATTCACGCAACGGCGAAGCGGTGATGGAACTTCTGGCGGACCTGCATCGCGAGGGCGCAACCATTTGTATGGTGACCCACGATCCTCGTTTCGCCAAGCATGCGCAGCGCGAGGTTCATCTTTTTGACGGCAAGGTGGTCGCTGAAGAAGAACTCCATAAGTTGATGCAGGACGCGCAAGTATGAACGTACGGCACTTTCCCGAGAATAACGAGCTCACAAGACTGTACTTTTGATTTTTTGTCGGAAGCACGGTCGCTAGTGGTGGGCGACGAGTCTTGAAAGAACTCGTGGCAGCATTCCTCTATGAGTGAAGTCTCGAGAGATGAATATGGAAACTCTACTTCAGGATCTGCGCTACGGCTTTCGCACTCTGGTGAAGAGTCGCGGCTTCACCCTACTGGCGATTGTGACCCTAGCATTGGGAATCGGAGCCAATAGTGCACTTTTCTCGGTAATCAATGGCGTATTGCTGAGTCCGCTCCCTTTTCCCGAAGCAGATCGACTGGTGGCACTGCATGAAAACAAGCCTAATTTCGAGGGCGGATCTATTTCCTATCCGAATTTCCGCGACTGGCAGAAAGATAACCACACATTCTCGGCGCTAGCCTTATCGCGCACCTATGCCTTTAGTCTGACCGGCATCGGCGAAGCCGAACAGGTGAACGGTGGATTTGTTTCCTCGGATTTCTTTTCCGTGTTGGGTGTGCAGCCAGTGATCGGCCGCACCTTTGCGCAGGATGAGGAGCAGGTCGGCGCCGGCCCAGTCGCGCTGATCAGCGCGGGCTTATGGCAGCGCAAGTTCAGTTCCGCAGCGGACATTTTAGGAAAGAGCATCACTCTGGATGGCAGGAGCTACACCATCGTCGGAGTAATTCCCGCGAGTTTTCACCTGCTGATTCCGGGCTTCCGCGAGGGTGACGTCTATGCACCCATTGGGCAATGGAGCAATCCGCTGCTGCTGCAGCGCGGCGCCGGTCTGGGATTTCACGGCATCGGCCGGCTTAAGCCTGGGGTCACGATTGAACAAGCTCGGGCCGACATGGCAGGAGTTACGCGCGATCTGGCGAATGCATTTCCCGATGCCGACAAAGGCATCAGCGCCAAGCTCGCTCCGCTGAAGCAGCAGATGGTCGGAGATGTCCGGCCTCTATTGCTTGTGCTGCTGGCCGCGGTCGGCTTCGTGCTTCTGATCGCATGCGTGAATGTCGCTAACCTGCTATTGGCACGGTCGGCCACACGCACACGGGAATTCGCGGTTCGAGCAGCATTGGGAGCGAGCCAGCGACGCGTCTTTCGGCAACTGCTCACGGAAAGCGTTCTGCTCAGTCTACTGGGCGGCGGACTTGGCCTGCTTCTAGCGGTTTGGGGAACGCAAGCGGCACTCGGAATCTTGCCTGCGGCTTTGCCGCGCGCCGAGGAGATCGGACTTAATCTTTACGTGCTTTTCTTCACCGTGGGCATTTCGTTGCTCGTCGGGATCCTTTGCGGCTTAACGCCAGCACTGAAGACCTCTCAGCCGGACTTGCACGAGACCCTAAAAGAGGGAGGGCGAGGCGCGAGCGGAACTCGACATCGCGCGCAGAGCGTCTTCGTAGTTGTTGAGATGGCGCTGGCGCTCGTCCTGCTGGTTGGAGCGGGATTGACCGTCCGCAGTCTGATGAAGCTATGGAGCGTTGATCCGGGATTCAATCCGCATAATGTGCTCACCGTTGGGGTTTCGTTGCCGCCCTCGATGATGGGTGCAAATCCAGACGCGATCCGTGCCGCTTTCCACGACTTTGACGACAAACTCGCCGCCATGCCAGGAGTACAGGCGGTTTCGCAGACCTGGGGAGCGATTCCGCTGAACAGCGATGACGAACAACTCTTTTGGCTTGAGGGACAGCCAAAACCGACCAACGAAAACGAAATGAACTGGGCCATCGACTACATCGTTGAACCGGATTATCTGAAGGCGATGGGAATTCCGTTGCTGCAAGGCCGGTTCTTTACTGCCCAGGACAACGAGCATTCTCCGCTCGTGGTTGTGGTCGATGAAGTCTTTGCCCAGAAATGTTTTCCCGACCAGAATCCGGTCGGCAAGCGAATCCATTTGAAACTATCCGATCAGATCGCGGAAATTGTGGGCGTTGTTGGCCACGTCAGGCAATGGGGTTTGGGAAGCGACGATCAGCAGTCGCTGCGGTCGGACCTGTACATTCCATGCGCGCAGATGCCGAAGGATTTCGTGGCCATGACTCCCTCAGGTTCGGCTGTGATAGTGCGGGCTCAGGATGCTTCGGCCGGGCTTCTAGATTCCATCCGTCACGTCAGTGCGCAGATGAGTAACCAGCAGGTCATCTTTGGAGCGCAAACGATGGACTCTGTCATCTCCGATTCCGTGGCCTCACAGCGTTTCTCGATGATCCTGCTGATGGTCTTCGCGGTTCTGGCGCTTTTGCTCGCGGCAGTGGGAATCTACGGTGTCATTTCTTACGTGGTAGGCCAGCGTGGACATGAGATCGGCATTCGCATGGCTCTGGGAGCGCAACGGCGGGATATTTTGCGTCTGGTACTGCGCGACGGAGGATGGCTCGTCGGAGTTGGAGTTGCGCTCGGAATCGGTGCCGCTCTTGGCCTCACCCGGCTCATGGCAGGTCTGCTCTATGGAGTGAACGCGAGCGATCCGCTTACTTTTGCTGGAGTCGCAGCGTTGCTCACGCTGGTGGCGGTGGCGGCGGTATACGTGCCCGCGCGGCGCGCTGCGAAACTCAATCCCACTATGGCTTTGCGGTACGAGTAAGAGGAGAGAAATCATGACCGGCCTGTTGCAAGATTTTCGTTATGGGATACGCCAGTTGCGCAAGAGCCCGGGCTTCACGGTCGTAGCCGTCATCACTCTGGCGCTTGGCATTGGGGCGAATACTGCCATTTTCACGGTGGTAAATGGCTTGTTGCTTAAGATGCTTCCCGTCAAAGATCCGCAGCAATTGGTCGTGGTCGGCGACCCAACGCGCGCCAACTCCCGCTCCAGCGGAACCCCGCGTACGGACGTTTTCTCTTATCCGCTTTATAAAGAACTTCGGGACCGGAACGCGGTTTTCACCGGACTTTGCGCGGGCGCTACCGACCATCGCATCGAAGTGGATGCCGACCAAGGTCAATCTGCTGGCGAAAAACTTAATGGACGTATGGTGAGCGGAAACTACTTTCCCGTACTCGGTCTTGAGCCAGCCGCGGGGCGTTTATTCTCCGACGCGGACGATACAACGGAAAGTGCGAATCCGGTTGTGGTGCTGGGTTACGAGTACTGGAAACGGAAATTCGCGCTCTCTTCAGCGGTTATCGGGAAAGATATTCGCTTGAATGGCTATCCTTTCACGGTGGTCGGAGTAGCGCCCGCAGGATTTGACGGCGATGTGGTCGGCGAACGCATGGCCCTGTTTGTTCCCTTGAGCATGCAACCGCAGATTGTTCGCGGACGCCACTGGCGCAATGCGCCAAATAATTCCTGGCTATCGCTGCTCGGCCGCTTAAAGTCGAACGTTACCCCTGCCCAGGCGGGGGCCAATCTGAATATCGTGTTTCAGCAGGCGGTGAAAGGAGATTACGGAGCGACGCTTTCATCCGATGACCGAAAAGCGGTTCATGACTTACATATAAGCGTAGCTAGCGGCGGAAACGGGCTCTCGGATCTGCGCGGTGATTACCGGATTCCGTTGCTTCTGCTCATGGGCATTGTCGGTTTAGTACTGCTGATTGCCTGTGTCAATGTTGCCAACCTGCTGCTTGCCCGTGCCTCGAGCCGCGATCGCGAGATTGCGCTCCGGTTGGCCCTAGGCGCCACGCAGGGGCGATTGCTGCAACAGCTTCTTACCGAGAGCGTGCTCCTCGGCGTTCTCGGAGGAGTGACTGGCTCGCTCCTCGCAATTTGGGGCGTAAGGCTTCTGGTCGAACTCCTCGGCGCACATGCAACTCTTCCGCTGGTTCCCGACTGGCGCGTGCTTGCGTTTACGATCACAATCTCTTTGCTCACCGGACTGATCTTTGGCCTGATGCCTGCCCTGCAGACACTGAAAGTACGCGTCACTCCGGCCTTAAGAAATGCCACGCGAGCCGCCGCGGAACCAGGCGCAAAATTCAGCTGGAGCAAAGGATTGATTGCGGGACAGGTCGCAGTGTCGCTGCTGGTTTTGTTTTCGGCAGGCTTGCTCGTGCGCAGCCTGCAAAAATTGATGACGCAGAGTTTTGGCTACTCCCGCGATCATCTCGTGATTGCGCGCCTTGATCCGACCAGTGCGGGTTACAGTAACGAAACGATGAAGTTGCTAGCGCAGGAGTTAGTCGTTCGCCTCACAAGCGCACCCGGAGTTCGCGCAGTTACGTACTCCACCAACGGATTGTTCGCCGGATCGGAATCCAGCGATGCGATTATCGTGCCGGGTTTCAGTGCGAGTAGTCCCAGCGAGCGAAGCGCGCTGGAAGACTATGTCGGACCGGATTACTTCGGAGTCGTCGGCATTCCCATTCTCACCGGGCGAGACATTAGGGCGCAGGATACCCCCACTTCAAATCGGGTTGCCGTCGTGAACGAGGCGATGGCCAAGCATTACTTTGCAGGGCAAGATCCAATTGGCCGCCAGTTCATGATCGACGATCCGGATTGGCTCAACAAACCGATTACGATCGTCGGAATTTCCCGCGATGCCAAGGATCACAGCAGCGGTATGCGCGAAGAGGTTAAGCCGCGTTTTTATATGGCTTTTCAGCAGGTGCCGGAGCCAGACCAAATTGTCATCGAGGCTCAAGCGAGCGGCCCGCCATCGGGGGCTATTGCGAACGTGCAAGCACAGATCAAGGCGGCCGATCCTCGTCTGCCTATCTCTTTCGTTGAGGCGCTCGACATCCTGGTCAGGGACAGCGCCGGCGACCAGATCGCACTTGCGAAACTTTCGACATTTTTCGCCGGACTGGCGTTGCTGCTCGCGTGCGTTGGACTTTACGGCGTGATCTCTTACACCGTCGCCGGCCGAACGCGCGAAATCGGCGTGCGCATGGCGCTCGGAGCCCGGCGTATCGACGTGATGGGATTGGTGCTTCGCGAGAGCATGCTGCTGGTGACGATCGGCCTCGTGACTGGAATCCCATTAGCGCTTGCTAGCGCTCGCCTTTTGCACAGCTTTTTATTCGGCTTGAAGAGTACTGACCCGTTCTCTTTAATCGCAGTGATTTTGCTGTTGGGATTGGTTGCAGCGATTGCTGGATTTATTCCCGCACGGCGTGCGGCCAGGATCAATCCCATGGTGGCGCTGAGGTACGAATAAGAAAATATATGAATGGAATGCTCCAGGATTTGCGCTACGCTCTTCGCCAAACTCGCAAGAGCCCCGGGTTCACGGCGGTGGCCGTGCTCACGCTGGCACTTGGCATTGGAGCGACGACCGCGATGTTCAGCCTGGTCGACCGCATCTTGTTTCGCAGCCTGCCTTATCCGCATGATAAGGAACTGGTTTCAGTCGGCATCGTCGCGCCCATCATCGACGGCGAGTTTCTCTTTTCATCGAATTACATTGCTTGGAGGGAGCATCAGACTCCGTTCACTGATTTCACTTCGTCCACTGGTGTGAGTGATTGCGATCTCACCGACGAACGTCCAGTGCGCGTGGCCTGCGCGGCCGTCGCCTCGACATTCTTGCCAACGTTCGGGATTCAGCCGGTGCTCGGCCGGAATTTTACGCTCGAAGAAGATCGCCCTAATGCGCCCAAGGTGGCGTTGCTGGCCTACGGACTTTGGCAGGATCGCTTCGGCGGAGACCGCAATGTTGTAGGACGCACCATTTCCCTGGATGGGCAACCGACGGAAGTACTGGGAGTGCTTCCACGCGATTTCGAATTCCCAACTCTGGCGCACACCAGCATACTGGTGCCGCAGGCGCTGGACGAGTCGCTTGTGCAGCGCAATCTACTGGGACCAGTGGTCCGGGTATTCGGGCGGATGAAACCGGGAATTAGCATTGAGCAAGCCAAGTTGCAGCTTCAGCCGCTTTTTCACTCATTTGTCGAGTCCGCGCCACCGCCATTTCGCAAGGAGCTGCAACTAGCGGTGCGCCCCATTCGGGACCTGCAGTTCCATGACTCGCGGCGGGCGGCTTGGCTTCTTCTAATGTCAGCGCTGGCGGTTTTGTTGATTGCCTGCGCCAACGCCGCCAACCTGGTGCTGGCTCGCAGTGCCGGAAGGCAACACGAATTTGCAGTTCGATCCGCCGTCGGGGCGGGGCGTGTGCGTCTGTTTCAGCAACGGCTCAGCGAAAGCATATTGCTCGCCGTCCTAGCAGGCGTTGCCGGAACAGCGCTCGCCTACGCTGTCGTTCATGCGTTTGCCGTCCTCGCTCCTACTGGGATTCCGCACCTATCTGAGGCTACGGTAGACGGGCGGGTGCTGCTGTTCGCGATCATCGTGTCGGTTGCTTCGGGAATATTTTTCGGAGCTATTCCCGCGCTGGAGGTGCCGACAATGCAGATGCTGGTGGTAAAGACCCCTTCAGGGATTCGGCGTGGGCGATTGCGGCAAATCTTTCTCGTCGCCCAAGCGTGGATGGCTGTAGTTCTACTGGCAGGAGCACTATTGTTCGTGCGTAGCCTGCTGAAGCTGCAAACGGATTCTCTGGGAATAAATACGGAAAATGTGGTAACCGCGCAGATCACGCTGGGGCAGTCAAAATACTCTGAAGCGAATGAGCGGCTTGCGTTTTTTGAACAACTCGAAGGAAAGTTGAAAGAACTTCCCGGAGTTCGCGCCGTGGCCCTGAGCGATTCGCTTCCGCCAAGTACGACGGCTCGCACCGTCCCTTTTATGGCGTTGCAGGTCGAGGGACGGCCGCCTCTCGGCGTGGAGCAAGGTATTGGGGGCGTCGTAGGATGGAGATCGGTTACGCCGAATTATTTCTCGGTTCTAAATATCCCGCTGCTCCGCGGGCGAGCTTTCAATGAAGCCGATCGCAGGCCAGGTTCCAACGGGGTCATTGTCAACCAAGCTTTGGCGCAGCGCCTTTTTCCCGGCGACGATCCATTGGGCCGGATCCTGCGCCTTCCGCAGGGGGAAGGCATCGCTGGTGCTGTATTCACGGTTATCGGCGTGGCTGGCAACGCGCAAAACCAAGGTCTTGGTGGCCGCGTCGGCCCCGAATATTACCTGGTCCGCCGGCATGGAGTGGACGACCCTATCTTTCGCTATCCCGATTCGCAGCACATTAGCATTCTGGCTCGAAGTGCTGTGGGGCCGCAGGCCGTCGCTCAGGAATTGCGCGAAACCGTTACTACACTGGACCCGACCTTGCCCGTTGAAGTAACCACCTTGAGTCAGAGTGTCGCCGAACTTGCTCAGCGTCCGCGTCTCAGCGCCGCATTGCTCTCCCTGTTTGCCGTCATGGGTGTGCTCCTGACGACGGTTGGCATCTACGGTGTTGTCTCTTTGTCGGTGAGTCAGCGTATCCAGGAAATCGGTATCCGTATGGCGCTGGGTGCGACTCGAACCGGTCTCGTCACACTGATGGTATGGCAAGCGTCCTTGTGGATCGGTTTGGGATCAGCTGCGGGGATTTTCGCGTCGCTGCTTGCTGCCCGCTGGATCGATTCATTGCTGTTTGGCATTCGCGCGACCGACCCAGCGACGTTGACCGAAGCCGCCGTATTGCTTCTGGCCGCAGCGCTGATCGGCGCGTGGGTTCTCGCGCGGCGTGCGGCCAAGGTAGATCCCATGATGGCGTTGCGTTCCGAATAACGAATATTCCAGAAACTGAGGGCTAGATGATTCAGCTGAAAAATATCGAACGCAGCTACAAAGCCGGCGCAGGGCAAACGTGGGTGCTGCGCCGCGTGAATCTTGAAATTCGAGAAGGTGAATTTATCACCATCATGGGCCCGTCGGGCGCCGGGAAATCCTCGTTATTAAATGTTCTGGCGCTACTCGACGACGCCTGGCAAGGAGAGTATTGGTTTCGCGACGAGGCAGTCCACGAGATGAAGCGCAAGCAACGTGCCGAATTGGCCAAGCGGAATATTGGAATGGTTTTTCAGAGCTATCACCTGCTCGACGATCTCACGGTTCAGGAAAATATCGATCTTCCACTTTCGTACAAGGACATCCCGCGCCGCGAGCGGCAAAGTCTTGTGGCTGACACGCTGGATCGTTTTCAGATCGTTGCGAAAAAAGATCTATATCCCAACCAGCTTTCAGGGGGCCAGCAGCAGTTGGTGGGAATTGCCCGCGCCGTGATTCACAAGCCGCCGCTGTTGCTAGCGGACGAGCCAACAGGAAACCTCCACTCAGGCCAGGCCAAGGAGATTATGGAACTGTTTCGGGGACTCAATCAACAAGGAACGACCATCGTGCAGGTCACGCATTCAGAGACAAATGCGGGTTACGGAAGCCGGACAATCCAATTGCGCGACGGATGGCTGGTTGGAGACACGGCGAATCCCGCACTGACTCAACCGGCGGAGGTCAGCGCGTCGTGAGCTTATTCGCTTCAGGATTCCTCAGACGGCAACTTGCGATCATCGGCGCGTGCGGCGGCCTCATAGCAGGCCTTGCCGCACAAAGTGCAAACCCATCCACCACGACGAACGGAACTAACGCTGCGATTACGGAAGTTCCCTCCGTTCCCGTACCTTATGAGATGCCCAAGTCCCTCAATCCGCTGAACGCGTATGAAAGTGAGCGCGTTCCAGAGCCCGT
>Ga0182024_10021459_pt1 | contig 11724 bp, 11 predicted proteins | sample P32metaG_FD_120480 | JGI IMG/M metagenome (GOLD analysis project Ga0182024, IMG submission 120480) | Permafrost microbial communities from Stordalen Mire, Sweden - P3-2 metaG (Illumina Assembly) | ecosystem: Environmental > Terrestrial > Soil > Wetlands > Permafrost | place: Sweden: Stordalen... | reverse complement strand
TGTCTTACCCTCGTCCCGCAATTCCCCCACGTACAGGAAAAAATGGCCTGGTGTTGGACAGCGCCTGCCCTCGATACCAAATTGAAAAGTCTGTTTCGTTGTGGCTGTCTTGAAGTAGCCGAGTCTGCGTTCCCAATTCAGGTCACAGCCGGCTGACGGGCAATGGTACGAATTGGACTGCAGGGCCGGTTCGGTCTGGGTCTCTTCCGCGCAGTCCTCCACCATGCGCGCGTGATGCGCGATACATAGCGGGGGAACATCGAGTCGAGTGGCAACTATGCGCGAGTCCATGGTGACCTCTAGGTGGCGTCGTTCAGGTTGTACGTGTGCGAGGGCAGACGTTCAATGCCTAAGTGCTTCAGTAAGACAAAGATGTCCTTTTCAAAACTGTTTGTGTCAATCTCAATCCATCCCTGCATCAGAGTCAGTGGGTCCATGGCCCATACTCACGTTTGGCCAAGTATTGCGCATGGATGCGAGGCCGTTTCTGAAATCGTTGGCGAAGTCTCGACTGGTGATCGAATAACCTTCCAGTTGCCTTAGTTTCAAGGCATGAATGCTATAGTTCGCACGGTTCTTCCTCATTGACACTTCATTGATCCATATCGAAAAGAAGATTCCTGATTTGTTTTGCTCACGATCCATCGGGTCGTTGGTCCAGGAGGCTTTTTGGAGCTTCAATACGGAACAGGCTTTGTAGAATCCTTGCTTGCAGATGAGTCCATCGTGGTTTCGCTCATCAAAGCGGGCTTTGATCTTCGCGAATACCGCGCAAAACTGCTGCACATCGCCTGCTCCCATTGGCCCATCTCCTCGTTTAATCTTGTATCGCGCCATCGCGCCGTTCGCCAATGTGCCAAAGCACGCCGGATGGATCCACGACAAAGGCGACCCGAAGGCCCCATGGCTGCATGGCTGGCGGGCGAGGAGACGGAACATTGAATTTCCCGGACAGATCAAGTCCCTCGATGTGCGTCCACCAAGCGTCAAGATCATCGACCATCAGCTGCATCATAAAATTCCCAGCCCAGTCTTCTTGATAGTGACGTTGAAGTATGAATCCGCCGGAACCAGCTCTGAAGATCGCCACATCTGCGTCGAGAAGCTTTTCGAAGCCCAGCGTCTCATAGAAGTTCTTGGAGATACCAAAATCTTTCGCAGGCATGAACGGGCGGGCGAGTTCTGTTCCGCTCGGAATTGGCTTCATTTCTTCCTCCTTCAAATCTCGACAGGTCCGGCCACCGTAACCTGACCAACCATTGTCCAACAGCGTTGTTCCTAATTCATAAAGGGTACGCTGAAGAACTTTTCAATCCGGTTCGGAAATCTGAAAGACGTTTCCCTCCGGATCGCGTCCGTCGCAAAGAGAATAGGCGAAGCCGGGGTAGCGCTTGATTTCGCCAACCGGCGCATTAGCCTTCTCCAGCTTGGTTCGTAACTCTGCCAATCCTGAATCAACCGTGAAGACTAGCTTGGCATTTGACGACCCGGGCGCAAGTGGCACACTTCGCCATGGGTTGCCCGCCAAATGCAGCGCTAACTCCACCTGTCCCGCCGCAAGCACTGCCCATTCATTGCCAAATTCTTCGATCACGCGAAAACCGAAATGTGTTTGATAAAACGACTTCAAACGAGCAACGTTTCGAACGTAAAGAATGAGCCTGGTCATTGCTATCTGCATCTCGACTCCTGAGGTCGCCTACTGTCGTTCATGTTGCCGTGCTGTCTTTTTGATCCGACAATGGAGCTTCGGCGAGTTTGTCTAGCAGTTGAATTGACAAGCGGAGCAAGTCTTTTTCGAGGACGGTCAGCCGAGCATCCATAGCAGAAGCAAGCCAGGAAGCCCTGTTCTTGGCGTCTTGAATGATTAGCTGACGGCCCTCGGAAGTGATCTCCAACTTAAACTGACGACGATCCAATTCGTCTTGCGCGCGCAGCACCCAACCGGACTCTTCCAACTCAGCCAGTACGCGTGTAACGGACTGTGGCTGCACGCCTTCAGCCGCAGCGAGAGCTTTGGGCGTCTTTGGGCCATCCCGATACAGTTGCCCAAGAATGCTGTGTTTAGTCGCGCTAAGTCCTGGCACCCTCGACTCCAATCGGAGGCGTCTATTGAGGCGTGTTAAACTCCGACGCATACTGTCAGCCGTTTCTAGGGTTTCCTGTCCCATATCAAAATAGTACGCTATATCGTACTACTGATCAAGCAACTGTGTGCGGTGATTCTGAAAATATCTCAAGTATATCGCCAGTATCCCCGCCATAATACAACGCTTATACGTACTACTTTTGGACTCCGGGTAAAGTCATATGCTGCGGCACGGTACTCAAAGCGAAATGGGACAGATGCCCCTGAAGGTTTGTGATTGGATGAGCTGTTACAACCACCCGTCCATCGCGACCAACCTATAAAATCCTACCAGCGAGGCACCTATGCGCCAAGATATCGGCAGGGCTCTGGTCCAACGCAACCTGGCCATGGACGGGCAGGAGGTGTCTGCCAACATGTTTGCGAGCAATCCACCGCGCAGACTTGGGCAGCCGCATCTTGCTTAAAATGGGAATTCGTTGATCCAGTGGAAGCCTCGGCTGGTAAGGCGGTTGTTGGACTGGCTCAAGCGATGGAGTTTGAGGGCGACAGCGTTGCCGTTGATGTTGCCTTGTAGACTGAGAAGCTGGTCGCCCGTTCTCTGGTATGCAAAATCAGACTTCCAATTCGGGTCGGCTTCGTCGCTCACGGATACTGTGTTATTTATTTGGTTTATTACTATACTTGTGTAGTCTAGGACACCATTGCTCAAGTGAATCGTCAGGACGCTCGGCGCGTCGAAAATCAATTCACTCCAGCGATCTCCGCCTGGCTCTACATTCAAATCGCTGGCGAGCTTGTCGGTAAGAAGCGGTCGTGGGGAGATTCCTGCAACGCTAAAATCGTCGACAATCCAGATGCCATACAGCGGGGATCGCAAGCGGTTGGACCCTCCCTGGCGTACCTCTGGAGAGAGAAACGGGTGAGCGTGGACAGCCATAGAACGCCCGCCAGCGCCGACACGACTGATCGCGCAGGATCGCAACTGCTCGATACTTCGGAGTTGCCCGTCATCGGTTCAGGGTCGATACCACGCTCGAAATCCGCAAAGTCCACTTCCTCCAAGCTCACTTCCCGAGACTTATCCGCACAATGCCCAAATGGATTACTTCCGAATTGCCGGCCACTTACCAATTTGACCACCCTAATACCGGATTGTGAGTAAGAAGGGATCGTCAACGACGGCGTAAGCTCCTCAGTCTTGGGTGGGCCGACGACGAGCCCCCGACCACTTGGCTGGGAAGTCGGATTCCTGTACATTTGCCTGACCTGACGTCCCCGCCATTCTTTTCAATCACAGTCAACGAGGTGTACCTCCAGCTAGCGCCAACCGGCTAAGGTGGTGCGACATATGGCTGTCGGGCAGCACCAAGGCTTCCCGCAGAGCCGCAAGCCCGTGTTCATGATCGCCGAGTGCGATGCGCAGGAGTCCGGACGAGTAGCGTGACGCGCTAGTGGGAGTATCGGTGCCTTCTCTGGACGACAACTCCGATAGAGTCGATTGCAGACGGGCTTTCCAGGGAGCCGAATCATAGTTTGCGAGCGTTCGCGCGGCGCCCCAAGCCCAAACAATCTCTGAAGATCCTTCTGCTCGGACAGCAAGCTGATGTTTCTGGTTTGCGTCATCTTTTTGCCCGCAAGCCGAGTATGTTTCCCCGAGCAGATAATTCGTTCTCGCGGAGTTTAGGAATGGCGTCAAACCATCTTGTGTGAAGCTCAAACCTTCGACAGGCGAGGCGATGGATCTGGCAACAGAAAGCGCTTCGTGACATTGTTTTTTTCGTGCCAGTCCGAGGGCCTGCTGCAATTGCACTTCCAGCCAGACTTGGCGCACATCTGTTCCGCCTTCTTCCTTTTCGAAATAGCGACCACGAAACAAACCAATCGCGGCAGCGTAGTTCCCATCCTCAGCGTGGCTTAAAGCAAGTTCATAGACCAAAGTGGTGGGCATGTGATTCAGGTCTGGATACTGCTCGAGAATCCTGGCGCGTTCGCCCGCAGGTCTTCCCAGGAGTGACATGGCGCTTACGGCGCCGGAATAATTCAGCACGTTCCGCGAGTCTTGGCTTGTGCCTTCCTTGAAAGCATTCAAGGCCGCGGCGAAATCACGCCGCTCGCGCAACAGTGCTAACCCGATGCTGACTTGCAAAGTGGGAAGGTGCGGATTCAGCTTGCGGGCTTGTTGCCATTCGTCGAGAGCCGGACCCGTCTGCCCTCGTGCGAAATACCAGGTTCCAAGCAGGTAATGCGCGGTTCCATCGTTTCCGTTGGCACCTATCGCCGCTTTCAGCGCGCCGTAATCGTCGGTTGTATTGGGAAACACATACAAAGTCGAGACGTTGGAGGCGCGGGAATAGTCAGCTGTACCGGAGTCTCCAGCCTGTTCGCGACAGTACCCCCGGAAATAGACGACCAATGGATGGTCCTGCGGTGGGATAGTACCCGGCTCACTTTGATCAGCTGGAACCGAAGGATACTCTCGAGAGAGAACCTCAATGGCGCGTTCATAAAGCCCAAGCCGAGCGTATTCCGATGACACATTCAATACCCGGTAAGGGTCAGCGGCGAGATGAGCCAGGTCTGGTTTTCCCATTTCCTCGCGTAGGAAATCGCTCAGCGGAAACCGATCGAGCAAATCACTCCCTAGCTGATCGGCCGTCGTGCGGTCGCCGAGCGCTCGCAGAACAGCAACTAATTCTTCATGTGCTCGTAGGTCGTCCGGCGCAGAGCGCACGCTCTCTTCGAGCGAGTCTCTGGCGTTCGCTAGCGCGCCATTTCGCGCCAGCAGTTCGCCGCGGCGCAAGGCCGCCGCCGCACGAAACGTAGGCAGGCGTTTGGCGTCCTGATAGTCCTGCAGCGCGTCCTGGTTGCGTGCGAGGTTTTCGTGAACTAAGCCGAGGTAGTAGGAAACTTCGGCATCGGTGGTGTCACGTTGCTGGGCAGCGGTGAGATTGGGCAGAGCTTCTTCAAACCGCATGAGGCTGGCTTCCAGACGCCCCGCGGCTTTCAATAGTTCGAAGCTCGTCGGGTATTTGCGCAGAGCTGTTTGATACGTGAGCAAAGCTCCGAGCAGATTTCCATCCAGTTCCTCTGTCTTTCCCAACCGCAACCAGTCATCTTCGGTGCGACGCGTTTCCTCGGGAACGGTGTACCGAGTTTGCGGACCCACTTTAATCTTTGATTCCGGAATCCAATCGTACTCTCCCTCTTTTTGCCGTAACAGTAAGAGGCCGTTGCTATCCTTCATTTCAAACACATACTTGGTCTCTGCGTTGGAGACATGAATCTGTTTTTTCCAAACACTTTCGGGAGAGAGGTCGAGCTTTGTACTGAAGAACGAGGCACTATCACTGGAGAGCCCCAATGTAATCCCAGTCAATTTTCGATTCACATTTAACGCGACGCTTAGGACATCCCCGCTTCGTTGCAGATGGACGACACCGGCCAGATTGGCCCGGGAAATTCCGCCCGTTTCTCGAACCGGCATCCAATATTCGGTGAAAGTTATACTCTGCCGTGGCTCGAGGAAGGCATAAGTCTCCTGATTGCGGAAAAGACCGGCTTGCAACTCAACATAAGCGCTGTCGTTATCCGACAGCGCTTTGCGCCAATCCAGCCCGTCGGCATCAACTCCCCAGGACCAGATTTTCTTGGCAGGAAGATCCGCATAATTCGCAAAATGAGCTGTACCCGTATTTGTGTGGGGATTCCATACACCCATGTAGTCTTCACGGGTCCCATGACTAAAAAGGGAAACAGGTCCATCGGTCTGGTTCCGAATGATGCTCAGGTCCTTGCCGTCTTTGTCGATCGGCCATTTCCGCACTTCTACAAAACCATGGGCCGCGGCAAAGCGCATCGGGTACTGAATGTGGGAATCATCCCACACCTGCACACCGGCATTGTTCCACCAGTAGAAGCGATGGCGCACGTCACTGCGATTGCTTAGAACCACATGTTGTTCGAGCACTGTTGAACCCGGATGCAGGATCAACTCGACGCTCCATTCCATGCCATAGACGCGGTCAATATTTCCCACCAACACCGATGCGCTGCCGTCGTCGTGGCTCGCATATGCGTAATTCACCGGAGACATGGAAACCCAGTTGTGGGATACGGGAAAATTAAACTCCACGCCGAAGGCAGCCCAGGCTCCGCGGTAGCCAATCCTTGCTTTCTTGATCGAAGGATTCGCATAGAACATCGGCTGTCCGCTGATCTTGTCGACGCATGTATAGAGGTGTCCCCCGATGTCCGGCAGCACCGAACATTTCAGGTACTCGTTTTCGAGGTAGACGGCACGCCAGTGGTGGTCGGTTCGCTTGTTGGTTAATTCGTTTCGCAGAAGATAGGGGTAGTTGAATCGAGTTCCTGCGAATTGATCGAAAGGCGGATTGGGGTCGGGGGCTCCTTCCTCGTATGTAGGGAGATTGAGGAGGCCTTCCCATACCTTCACTTGAGCTTGGCTCGATGCCGCCGCGATGAAAAGCAGCGTAAGCACCAATACGGAATTACAAGCGAATTTGAAAATCTGGTTTCGAGTGCGCGTCGCGGCCGAATCTGACACGGTTTGTCACCAGTTACTTCTGTTTCTCGCCGCGCTGCCGTTCGAGTTCTGCGAGGCGCTTCTGCAGGTATTCCTTATACTCCTGCTGCAGTCTTGGATCCGATGGCGAACTATAAATTTCGCTCGATTTGTACTTGCCTTCCGCAAACTTTTTTTTCGTCCACTCATCGTGAATGTGGATCTCGTCGGCGCGGTCCAACACTTCTTTAGCAAATTGTGGCGGTATGAAATACACTCCTTCGCGATCTCCCACGACCAGGTCGCCAGGCATGACGGTAGTCGCCCCAATACGCACCGGTACGTTAATTCCGGTGAGCATTACGTTGGCGATGGGGGTGGGGTCGGCACCCCGAATATACGCAGGCATATCGATTTCGGAGATGCCATCCAAGTCCCGGACGCTGCCGTCGACAACCAGCCCGGCTTTGTGCGTGGCCACCATCACGTAATAGAAGAGATTGTCGCCGACGATCGTGCCGTCAACTTTCTTGCCAAAGAGATCAACGACGAGGACATCCCCCGGCTGCAGCATATCGATGGCAGTTTGGTTCATCAGATGCTGAATGCCACGTTCTTTTGCTTTGGCCTGGGCTGTCGCATCAACGTCAGGACGCGACGGCATGAATTGTACGGTGAAAGCGCGACCGACGAGCTTCTTATCAGGGTGGACGATCTGGAATCCATCGGCATACTGATTGCGATAGCCTTCTTTCTCGTCGATGGTGGCCCAAATATCCTCGGCGGAAAGGTCACGAGCTCGCTCCAGCAGGGCATCAGGGACTTTTGGCCGGCCATCGGGTAGGCGGTCGAAGGGATTCTGCGCCGTGAATTCGGTCAGATCTTGTCTGGACCAAGCCTGAAGCTGCGCGTTTGCAGGGGTGGTCAGTGCCAGCGCCAGCAGTGAGATAACATAGACCGCGGGCGTTGCGCGTGAATTCCAACTCATTTTGCCCTCCCGTGAATTGAGGCTCGACGTGATTGCAGTCGTCAGATTCAGGAGCAACTCAAGCGTTCGTTTTTTGCGTTGTAGTTCCGCCCTGTGCTCATGACCGCATGCGGAGCACGCTGATCTAGTGACGAACGTAATCCAAATGATGGCGGTTTCGCGTCGGAGTCGCAAGCCCTGGACCGACGGGAGAGCATAGTACAAATGGGCGCTAAGAACCGAAAGGTTTTGTCCAACGTAGCTCGTTCTCACACATCCTTGCACTTAGGTGACGTAGACGAGGTGCGACCAACGGCGGACAGCTTTTCGTCCCCGTGCTGTGCTGCGAGTGCGCTATATCAAGCTGACGGCTCGATACCGATGCGATCATTGACGGCATTCCGGATTCGTTGCTTGCAGCCGAGATACCTCTCAGTCGTTTGCACCGAAACATGTCCAAGCAAAAATTGGATCTGCTCCAATTCGCCCCCGGCAACATGGCATAGACGCGCACAAGAGCGGCGCAGATCATGTGGGGCCAACTGAGGCAACCCGAGCTTTCCGGCGTGATCTTTGACCACGTGCCAGACCACTCGGTCAGTCATGAAATCGCCCCACGTTTTGCCAGCCCGACAGACGCACCGAAATAGTTTGCCGCTGCGTATACCGGCTGCGGCGACCCACTCCCCTATCGTTCGTGTGACCCCATCAGGAACAGGCACTGTCCGAACGTGCCCGCCTTTTCCTCCCGGGTCAACTATGGCCCAGTGGTCCTCACGGCGCTGAATATCGTCCAAATCCAATGCAGCAACCTCACCACGGCGCAGTCCACAAGCTAAAAGAAGTGACAGGATCGCCCGGTCCCTTTCCCCTTCACTGTTTTGGCATCAGGCAATTCCCACAATGCGCGGGCGTCGTTCGCGAGAAGCCAGTTCCCGACGCGAACACCGAGTTTCTTGGCGCCATTCACGCGTCGGATGCCAGCCGCTTGTTCTGGACTCAGTAATCCGGAGTCCGCCGCTTCGTATGCCAGCCGACGAACAGCGGCGAGTCTGAGATTGACGGTTCCTGGCGCCAATCCGCGCGACTCAAGATGCATGCGATAACGTGTCACCACGACCTTATTGAATCCCAGACGAGGTTCCGAGCAATACCAGTCGATGAATTCGGCGATTGCATGCCCATAGCAACGTCGCGAGCCTGGCGACCGCAGACTAGCTACCCTCGTGAGGCAGCGGTTTCTCGGATCTGTAACCACTGTTTTTCCGTACTGTCGGTCGATGGTTCCAACCTTCAGATTCTGCGCCTGGCGAGTTTTGTGACCCGGCCCGTGCGGTTCCAATCGGAAACGAAGATGTTTCGATCCGAATCGACCAAGCAGCCATGCGCCGCGCTGAACAGGTCTGCCTTGATGTCGTGCGGATCGAGTTCGTAATTTGCCCATTGTGTCGTCTGCGGATTATCACCTAAGAAAGCAATCGGCACGTTGTCCCCATCGAGGACCGTAACGCGTCCTTCTAATTCGGAAACCACTGCGTAATCACCGCTGAAACTCACCTGGCAGGGCCGCCGCAAGTGTTCGGCGACCGTGCCGACGTACTTGCCATCAAGGTCGAAGTGGCACAACCGCTGGTTTTCCCGATCGCAAACCATCAACAGCGGCTGGCGGTAACGCAGGTCCATGGTTAGCCCGTGAGAACAGTCGAGCTGCCCTTCACGGTTTCCTTTCTCCGCAAAGCTTCCCTTGTAGTTGCCATGCTTGTCGAAACGGAAAATGCGCGAGTCGCCGTACCCATTGGCGATGAAGATGGAACCGTCGGGAGCGGGAACGGCAGCGGTAAGACGCCACTCATTGGGAGTCTTAAACCCGGCTTCCCGCGGAGCGGTGATTTTCATCACCACCGTACCGTCGGTCTTCATCTTTATAAAGAGCCAGTTCTCTGCGGGCGTGCCTTTCTGCACGGTCGTATAGAAGAACTCCTCTCCGTGCTCCTCGGCGTGAACCATCGAATGAACTTCGGGATACGCATTTGCTATGGTCCTGACCAAACTCCCGCTGCGGTTGTAGACGAGCACTCCAGTAGCACTTTGCGTGCTGACATAGATGTTGCCCGCATTGTCCTGGGCGACGGCGCCATGCGTGCCTCCGAAGCTCATGCTCGAAGGGAGCGACCCCCAACCCGGTACAACTTCATAAGTCCATTCGCCATTGCCATTCAGGGTCGCAGGCGCATCGGACCTATTGGTTCTTGCCGAAACAAGTGGGGAAAAAGCGGTCTCAGCTGCTGCGATTCCCGCCACGCTCATGAACGCACGGCGGTTGAACTTTGTCATTGGATGCTCCTGACGCCACTGTCTGCTGTCGGTGCCGGTTCTGCGGGTGTGTTGAAAAGATACAGGTGACGTAAATTCGGCTCGAGTTTCAACGGAGCGGCGGCGTCGCTAGTGACTTTGGTCCCACTTAGATTCAGGTAGGTGAGTTGCGATAAGGAAGACAGCTTCCCGAGCGTCCGTCCGGTCACGGCCGTACCATCCAGATGAAGAGCCCGCAGATTCTTGAACTGGCTCAGAGTTTCGACGCCTGCATCGGTGACTGCGGTTCGTGCGAGTTCCGCCTCGACGATAAAGGGCGCAAACCGCTGGAGCTTCGTCAGGTGGGCATCATCGAACGTGCCAGCGACGTCGGCAGTGCGCAGGATGAGTCCATCCGACGGGTTCGCCGATACCGACACGAGCTTCGCTCCTTGTGATTGCTGCATTTGCCTAATTTCGACGATGAATGCACTGTAGTCGCCAACTGGCGGCGGTGCTTGTTCCTGATCCTCGGCGATGAAAATGCCCGGGACGCTGGCCGCATCCGGCGAAGCTCCCTGCAGTACCCAAGCACGGATTCTTGCAATCTCCTCACGCGTCAGTGGAGTGCGGCCTTCAGCAGGCATGAAGCGATGGTCGGTGGGAGGCAGCGTGACCTTTTGCAAGAGGAGACTGCCGTCGGGATTGCGAGGTGCGATCACCATGCCATCTTTGCCCCCCGTCATAAGCGACTCATAAGAATCCAGTCGCAAACCGCCCTGTTCTTTATTGGTGCCGTGGCACGCAACACATTTTGTGTCGAGAACGGGATAGATATGCCGGGCGAAAAAAGAATTGGGATGAGATGAGACCGCGCTTGGAGCGAGAACCCTCTTGAGTGTGGCGGGCATGTACCGGGTCAAGTAGTCGCTCCCGTGCGTAAGCGAGCCGCCCTGGTGTGCGGTCCACGCAAGTGTCATAAGAACCGCAGTCAGCAGGATGGCGTACAAGCGTGATCGCTGCGCCCGAAGCCATGAAGGCCGAACGGCTAGGCACAACAACAGCTCAATTGCCAGCAGGATTCCACCGCGCATGTGACGCGTGACGGTTGTTCCGATTTCCCCGCTGCCATAGGCCAAGAGAAATCCAAAGAGAATGGAAACGACGCAGGTTGCCAGCGAGATCTGCAGGAGAAAACCTGCCGCCTCGCGGAAGGACTGCCGCCTGGTCCCTGCAAACTCGACAAGCGGCAGGATCACAATCAGCCCGATGGGAAGATGCACCACTAAAGGATGGAAGCGGCCGAAGAATTGCAGCCAGTCAGCGTGGGGTTTGCCGTCGAGAGGGAAAAAGAGCGGCGAGAGCAGAATGGAAATGCCGACACATCCGGCCCCAATCCACAGTCGGGGAATCAGGCGCGCTCTTCGTAGTGCATCCCCGGCGGTGCGCGCGACGGTAGCTGCCACATTCACGCCAATATTCCTTGCACGACAAACGCCGGGACGGGGCTGGTGAGCTTTTGATCCAAGCCTTGGAATCGATAACTAAATTTGTTGTGGTCAATGCCCAGGCAATGAAGAATCGTCGCATTGAAGTCGCGCACGTGCACCGGATCCTTTACCACGTTGTAGCTATAGTCATCGGTCTCACCATAGGTGACCCCGGGACGCACGCCCCCGCCAGTCATCCAGGTCGTGAAACAGCGCGGATGATGGTCACGGCCATAATTCTCTTGGCTCAACCCTCCTTGGCTGTACACGGTACGCCCGAATTCACCCGCCCAGATGACCAGCGTGTCATCGAGCAGGCCCCGGCGCTTGAGATCGGTGACCAGGGCATAACAACCTCGGT
>Ga0182024_10021458_pt1 | contig 11724 bp, 9 predicted proteins | sample P32metaG_FD_120480 | JGI IMG/M metagenome (GOLD analysis project Ga0182024, IMG submission 120480) | Permafrost microbial communities from Stordalen Mire, Sweden - P3-2 metaG (Illumina Assembly) | ecosystem: Environmental > Terrestrial > Soil > Wetlands > Permafrost | place: Sweden: Stordalen... | reverse complement strand
CGGGTCCTGCTGGCACATGTCGAAGAACGCGGACAGCCGGTCCACCTCGTGGAACTGGCGGGCCAGCGCCGCGGCCAGGTCGAAGCGGAAGCCGTCCACGTGCATCTCGGTCACCCAGTACCGGAGCGAGTCCATGATCATCTGGAGCACGTGGGGGTGCCGCATGAGCAGGCTGTTGCCGGTGCCGGTGGTGTCCATGTAGAACTGCGGGTCGTCGCCCATCAGCCGGTAATAGGACGCGTTGTCGATGCCCCGGAAGGACAGCGTCGGCCCCAGGTGGTTGCCCTCGGCCGTGTGGTTGTAGACCACGTCGAGGATGACCTCGATGCCGGCCTGGTGCAGCGCCCGGACCATGGACTTGAACTCCTGCACCTGCTCGCCCCGGGTGCCGCTGGCCGCGTAGGCGTTGTGCGGGGCGAAGAAGCCGATCGTGTTGTAGCCCCAGTAGTTGGCCAGCCCGCGCTCCTCCAGGACGGCGTCGCTGACGAACTGGTGCACCGGCATCAGCTCGACCGCGGTCACGCCCAGCCGCTGGAGGTGGTCGATGACCGCGGGATGGGCCAGTCCCTGGTAGGTGCCGCGCTGCGCCTCGGGCACCTCCGGGTGCAGCTTGGTCAGGCCCCGCACGTGGGTCTCGTAGATGACGGTCTCGTGGTACGGCGTCCGCGGGTGCCGGTCGGAGTCCCAGCTGAAGAACGGGTTGACCACCACCGAGCGGGGGACGTGCTGCGCGGAGTCCTCGTCGTTGCGCTGGTCAGGGTGCCCGAAAGGGTAGGCGAACACCGCCTGGTCCCACTGCACGCTGCCGTCGACGGCCTTGGCGTAGGGGTCGAGCAGCAGCTTGGCCGGGTTACAGCGCTGGCCGGCCGCGGGGTTGTACGGGCCGTGCACCCGGTAGCCGTAGCGCTGGCCCGGGCTCACGCCGGGCAGGTAACCATGCCAGACGAACCCGTCCACCTCGTTCAGCGTGACCCGGGTCTCGGCGCCGTCCTCGTCGAACAGGCACAGTTCCACGCGGTCGGCCACTTCGGAGAACAGGGCGAAGTTCGTGCCCACCCCGTCGAAGGTTGCCCCGAGCGGATAACTGTTGCCCGGCCAGATCAAAGACTCCTGCGCCACCATGTCCGTCCCTGCTCGATGTGCCGGTGGATGCGCCGGCCTGCCACCACCGCGCGCGCCCCGTACCAGGCCAGCTCGGTGCAAAGTCCGCCATACCAAGCCAGATCAGTACCCGGTCGTGTGCACCGCGTAGACCTTGCGACAATAACGCCTCCCGGTGCACGCACCTTCCCCAGCCCTGGCGCCGGGGAAGTGCCCGGGGCCAGCCCGGGCAAACGCATGTCCCGCGAACCGGGTCATAACGACCCAGGGCCCCGCGCGCGGCGCGGGGCCCTGGGCGACGGGACGGGAGCCGCTCAGGTTTCCTTGATGATTTCCCTGATCAGGCGGGTGGTTCCGGGCGGCGTGAGCGCCTCGGCGCTGAGCCGGTTCATGATCTCCATGTAGTGGTCCACATCGGTGCGCCGCTCCAGGTACAGGGCGCTGGTGAGCTGCTCGATGTAGACCACGTCCGGCAGGTCGGGCTCGCCGAAACGCAGCACGGTGAACGACCCGCCGGCGGCCGCGTGCCCGCCCCGGCGGAACGGCACCACCTGCAGGGTGACCTCCGGAATCGTGGCCACCTCGAGGAGGTGGGCCAGCTGGCCGCGCATCACGTCGCGGCCGCCGATCGGGCGGCGCAGCGCTGCCTCGTCCATGACCGACCACACCCGGGGCGGCTGCGCGCTGGTGAGCAGGTCCTGGCGCGCCATCCGCAGGCTGACCCGGCGGTCGATCTCCTTCTCCGGGGCGGCCCGGTTACCGAGCAGGGTGACCGCCCGGGCGTAATCGCTGGTCTGGAACAGGCCGTGGACGAACTGCAGCTCGAAGGTCCGGATCAGGGAGGCCGCGGCCTCCAGGCCCAGGTAGGTCTCGAACCAGTCGGCCAGGATGTCGCCGTACTGAGTCCACCAGCCTTGCTCGTTGGCCTTCTCGGCCAGCCCCAGCAGGGCCAGGCGCACCTTCTGGTCGGTGACCCCGTACAGGGTCAGCAGGTCCTCGACGTCGCGGATCTTGAAGCCCACCCGGCCGTGCTCCAGGCGGCTCATCTTGGACCGCGAGGCGCGGATCTCGTATCCGGCCTGCTCCGGGGTGAGCCCGGCCGCCTCGCGGAGGCGGCGCAGCTGGGCACCGAGCACCATCCGGACGACGGTGGCGCCGGCCCGCGGCCCGGTCAACGACCCGTTTGCGGTGTTGCCGGCCGGATAGACGGATCCCATCTCAGCGTTCGGCTCCATGCCACTCCCAGCCAATGGATGACGTGCCACTCCCAACCCCCCGGCCGAAGTCAGACTCTCAGCCCAGTGGCGCCATTGCCGGCGCGTGGTATCTGCCTACAGCACCGTGAACCACTACTAAGCGGAACACACAGAGCACGATATCACCGCACCCGCCCGGTGTCCCGGGGCCAATTTCGGGTTCTTTCGCCCCGGCCGGCCCCGGTCTCACAGGTCGTCGAACTCGCCGTCCTTGAGCGCGGCCAGGAAGGCGGCGATCTCGGCCCTCGTGTAGATGAGGGCCGGGCCGGCCGGGAACCGGGAGTTGCGCATCGCGATCGAGCCACCCGGCAGCTCGGCCACCTCCACGCAGCTGCCGTTGGGGTTGCTGGCGGTGGACTTCCGCCAGCGGGCGTCCAGCTCTCCGGCCGGAATCCCGTTCTTGACCTGCAACGTTTCCTCCCTGACGTAAGGGGAGACCAGGGAAAACACACGGCGTGCGGATTCCCCCGCAGGTGCGGTAAATGCTCACCTGCACTGTGCAGCCTAACAGATCAAATGCACGTGCAGGCGTTCGTGCAGCGGGCGTTGCAAACGTAACGTGCATGGGGCAAGATGACCCGTATCGGCCGTTCCCGGTAACGACAGATCGCTCGGAAGGCAATGACGGCACAGCCATTAGGCCTGGCAGGCCACGCACTGAGCCACGTGGGCTGGCACTGGCTGGCGCCCGCCGTGGCCATGGCGGCTGCGGCGAGCGGCGCCAGCCAGCGCACGCCCCGGCTGGCCCCCACGGACTGGACCTGCTTCCCGCGGCTCGCGATGCGGACGGCCAGCCCGGACACCAGGTCGGTCGGCACCGCCCGCGACTTCTGCCTGTCCACCATGCGGCGCTGGGGCGTGACCGGGCGCGAGGACGACGTGGCGGTGGTGGTCTCGGAGCTGCTGACCAACGCGATCCGGCATGCGCTGCCCCAGGCCGGCTCCCCGGGCGGGCCCCAGGCCGGCTCCCCGGAGGGGCTCGCGGGTGCCGCGGGGCGCAGCCGCTGGCCAGTCCGTCTCGGCCTGGTCCAGCCGGGCCAGTTCGTGCTGTGCGCGGTGGCCGACCCCAGCTCCCGGCCGCCCCAGCCGAAGGAGCCTGACTACCTGGCTGAGAGCGGCCGCGGGCTGCACGTCATCAGCGCCCTCAGCGACCGGTGGGGAAGCACCGTCCCGACCGACGCGGGCAAGGTCGTGTGGGCCCTGTTCTCGGTCCGCCTCGAGCGGCAGCCGCCCGACTGGGGCTGGTTCGCCACCCGGCGGCAGGCGCAGTCGGCGGCGCGCAGCCCAGTGTGAGCGCTCTCACACTGATTGTTCAGCTAACGTGCCCCACTGGCGGCTCCACGGGGCTGGCCAAACCACGGGGCTGGCCAAACCACGGGGCTGGCCAAACCACGGGGCTGGCTAAACCACGGGCAGGATCTGGCGGGGCAGGTCCGGCGGGGCGGCCCGGCGTTCCCACTCCCGCGGGTAGCCCAGCGACACCTCCACGAACGGCACCCCGTCCCGGCGGATTGTCCGCGGGATGTGCAGGTGACCGTAGACCACGGCCGCCGCGTTGAACCGGACGTGCCAGTCGTCGGTGCGGGTGGTGCCGCACCACTGCGCGAACTCCGGGTAGCGCAGCACCCGGGTCGGCTCCCTGATCAGCGGGAAATGGTTCACCAGCACCGCCGGCGGGCCGGGCGGGAGGGCGGCCAGCCGCGCCCGGGTCGCCTCGACCCGGGCCCAGCACCATTCCTCCACGCTCGGGTACGGGTCCGGGTGCAGCCACCGCTCGTCGGTGCACACCACGCCGGTGTCGTAGGCGCGGGCCAGTCCCTCGGCCTTGGTCCGGGCCCCGTCGGGCCGGAACGAGTAGTCGTAGAGCAGGAACAGCGGCACGATCCGGACCGGGCCGCCGGGGCCGTCCCAGACCGGGTAGGGATCCTCGGGGGTGAGCACGCCCAGCTCCTGGCAGAACCCGACCAGCCGCCGGTAGCGCTCCTCGCCGCGCAGCTGGACCGGGTCGGTGCGGTGCGTCCACAGGTCGTGGTTGCCAGGCACCCACACCACCCGGGCGAAGCGCCCGCTGAGCGTGCGGAGGGCCCACTCGATATCCGCCAGCCGCTCGCCCACGTCCCCGGCCACCAGCAGCCAGTCCCCCGGGGAGCGCGGGCGCATCTGCTCGACCAGCTGGCGGTTCTGCGGGTACGCCACGTGCAGGTCACTGACCCCGAGCAGCACCGGCCCCTCTGCCGGCCCCGGGCCCGCGGGCCCGGCCTCAGCAGCCCCGCCCGGGCCCGCGGGCCCGGCCTCAGCCGGCATGCGTGAGCTCGCTGGTCCACATGACGATCCGGGTCCGGTCGCCGCGGAACAGGTCCCGGGCGAACTCGACCGGGTGGCCCTCCTGCGCGTAGGCGACCCGCTCGACCAGCATCAGCGGGGCGCCCTCGCGGACCTCCAGCGCCTCGGCCTCACGAACCCCGGCCGTCACCGGCTCCAGGCTCTCCCGCGCCCGGCAGGGCCGCTGCCCGTACCGCTCGTCCAGCAGCTCGTACAGCGACCCGTCCAGCCGGCACTGGAGCAGCCCGGGAAACCGCGCGGCGGGGAAGTAGGAGCACTCGACCGCGATGGGGCGGCCGTCACCCAGCCGGACCCGCCGGATCTCGCAGACCGGGTCGCCGGCCGGGATCTCCAGGGCCGCGGCCACCCCCGTCCGGGCCGGCCGCTCCGCCGCGGACAGCACCCGCGCGCCCGCGACCATCCCGTGCCGCCGCAGCTGCTCGGAGAACCCGGCCAGGGTGGTCCGGTCCTGCACCAGCTTTCCCTGGGCCACGAAGGTGCCGCCGTTGCGCCCCACCGCCCGGTCCACCAGCCCGCGGCGGGCCAGCGTGGCGAGCGCGTGCCGCAGCGTCATCCGGCTGACCCCGAGCCAGGCGGCCAGGTCCTGCTCGGTCGGCATCCGGTCACCCGGGGCGAGCCGGCCCGCCTCGATGGCCTCGGCCAGCCAGTCCTCGATCTGCCCGTGCGCGGTCGCGCCCGGTTCCCGGACGATCACCGGCGGCGTGAGGGCCAGCAGCCCGGGGGCGCGCTTACCCGCGGGCGCGGCCTCCCCTCGCGTGTCCCGCTGTGCCAACGGCTCAGATCTCCGGCTGGGTCCTTGATCCAGGACCGGACGCCCCGGCCACCAGCGGCTCGTCATCCCCGGCCGGCGCGATCACCGGGGCGAACCGCTTGCGCCGCCCGACGGCCAGGTAATAGAGCACACCGATCAGCGTAATGACCACGACCACGGTCCACAGGATCGGGATCCGGTCCACGAACCCGATCCCGAAGCTCAGCAGCCCGCCGGTCTGCCGGGGCTCCGGGTTGCTGGCCGGCCGCGGCCAGGCGAAGTTGACCAGCATGGCCCCGCCGTACAGCAGCGCGAGCACGTTGACCACCGGTCCCCAGCGGCGCAGGCTGAACGGCGCGCTGATCTTCGGCCAGCCGCGCAGCCGGGCCCGCATGATGACCAGGTTGCCCAGGAAGTAGCTGAGGTAGATCATGCCGGTCGCGGCGATGGCGATGGTCCCGGCCCCGGAGTACTTCAGGAACGGCACCGCGGCCAGGACCGCGACCACGATGCAGGCCCACACCGGCGTGTGCAGGGTCGGCGAGACCCGGGACAGCGCCCCGGAGAACGGCAGCTGGTTGTCCCGGGACATGCCGAAGCACAGCCGGATCGTGGCGGCCAGGATGGACAGGCAGCAGACGAAGATGGCCGCCGACACGACCAGCAGGTAGGTGGTGGCCAGCCCGGACGGGAAGTTGGCCTCGATGATGTTGGCCGGGTTCCAGCCCAGCCCGCCGTTCCCGGAGATCGCGGTGTGCAGGTTCGGGATGGCCATCAGCGTGCCCAGCAGGAACACGCCGCCGATGATGAACGCGCCGATCACCGAGTACAGCACCGCCTTGGGTGCGGCCCGGCGCGGGTCCTTGGTTTCCTCGGCCAGGGTCGAGGCGGTGTCGAAGCCGTAGATCACGAACAGGCTCATGAACATGGCGGCCAGGAACGAGCTGGGCCCGACGTGCAGGCCCCCGCTGTTGGTGACCACGTGGAAGCCCTGGTGGTTGTGGAAGATCAGGAGCACGATCGCGAACACGAACATGCCGAGGATCTCGAATATCACGCCCGTGTTGTTGATCAGCGCCACCAGCCGCACGCCGTAGATGTTCAGCACGGTGATGATGACCAGGACGATCAGCGCCACCACCAGCTGGGTGTGCAGGCTGACCGCGTTCAGGCTGTGCCAGCCCAGCCCGTTCAGGGCCGGGATCAGCGCGATCGGGATGGTGGCCACCACCGCGGTCACGGTCAGGATGCCTGCGAACAGGTAGATCCACCCGGTGAACCACGAGTAGGTGCGGCTGGCCAGGTACTTGGTCCACTGGAACACCGACCCGGCCACCGGGTAGTGGCTGGACACCTCGGCGAAGTTCAGCGCGACCAGGAACTGGCCCGCGGCGACCACCGGCCAGGTCCAGATGAACACCCCGCCGATCGTGGTCAAGCCCAGCGCGAACAGGGTGAAGATGCCGGTCGAGGGCGAGATATAGCTGAACGCGACCGCGAACGAGCTGCCCAGCCCGAGCGACCGCTTGAGTTCCTGCTTGTATCCGAACCGGGCCAGGTCGGCGGAATCCCGTTGCTCGGCGGAATCGGAGGCGGTGGTCATCGGCGGTTCCTCCCCTGGTGCAGGGCCCTGCAGGCGGCGCAGGTTGAGGCGTAGCGTAGGTTCGCGTGAAGTTACTGTCTAGACCCAATCGCCGCACCGGATCACAATCGGAACAATCCCGAGATTGCGTCTAGACCTTATGCACGGCCGGCCCTTAGCCTGCGGGTCAATGGACGATCAGCTGGACCCTGACCTGCTTGCCCGGGTGCCGTGCCTGGCCGGCTCGCCGCGCACGGTGGAGCCGCTTCCCGGCGGCCTCACCAACCGGAACTACAAGGTGACCACCCCCGCGGGCACGTTCGTGGCCCGGTTCTGGTCGCGCGGGGACCTGCTGGCCATCAACCGGGACCATGAGCACCGCAACTCGGTGGCCGCCGCGGCCGCCGGGGTGGGGGCACCCGTCGTCGCCTGCCGCCCCGAGCAGGGCCTGCTGGTGCTGGGCTATATCAACGGAAAAACTTTCCGCAACGAAGACCTCAGCGACCCGGTCACCATCCCCAGGGTCGCGGCGGCGTGCCGCCGGCTCCACGGGGGGCCGCGGTTCGCCGGTGACTTCGACATGTTCGCGGTGCAGCGGCGGTACCTGGACGTGGCCACCGGGCACGGGTTCAGGCTCCCGGCCGGGTACGCGGACCTGATGCCGCAGGTCACGGCGGCCCGCCGGGCCCTCGCCGTCCGGGACGAGGGCACCGTGCCGTGCAACAACGACCTGCTGGCCGCGAACTTCATCGACGACGGCGAGAAGCTTTGGCTCATCGACTACGAGTACTCGGGGAACAACGATCCCTGTTTCGAGCTCGGCAACATCGGGGCCGAATGCGGCCTGTCCGCGGACGCCCTCGCGGCCCTCGTGAGTGAGTACTACGGCGGTTCGTTGCGGAACAAGGTGGCGCGCGCCCAGGTCCTGGGGCAGATAGGCAGGTACGGATGGACGCTGTGGGGGGCGATTCAGCACGCCAGCAGCCCGATCGAGTTCGACTTCTGGGGCTGGGCCATGGAACGCTTCGAGGCGGCCGCGGCCGTGATGACCAGCCCCGCCTGGGCGCGGCTGCTGGACGAGGTGGCCCGCAGTGACTGAGTCCCGGGCGCTCCCGTCCCGGGCCCGCGTCGTCATCATCGGCGGCGGGGTCATCGGCACCAGCGTGGCTTATCACCTGGCCGAAGAGGGCTGCACCGACGTGCTGCTGCTGGAACAGGGCCAGCTGTCCTGCGGGACCACCTGGCACGCGGCCGGGCTGGTCGGCCTGCTGCGCGCCACCGAGAGCGGCACCCGGCTGGTGCAGTACTCCACGGACCTGTACGCCCGGCTGGAGGAGGAGACCGGGCTGTCGGCCGGGTTCCGCCGCTGCGGCGGCCTCATCGTGGCCCGCACCCCGGAGCGGCTCACCCAGCTCCGCCGGACCGCGGCCGCCGCGCAGGCCTTCGGCCTGCAGGCCGAGATCCTCACCCCCGCCCAGGCCGGCCAGCGCTACCCGGTCATGCAGACCCGGGACCTGGCCGGCGCGATCTGGCTGCCCGACGACGGGAAGGCCAACCCGGCCGACCTGACCTACGCGCTGGCCAGGGGGGCCCGGAACCGGGGGGTCACGATCCGGGAGCGGACCCGCGTCACCGGCATCCAGACCGCCGACGGCCCGGGTGGCCGGGTGGTGACCGGGGTGCGCACCGCCGACGGCGACGTCGAGGCCGGGATCGTGGTCAACTGCGCCGGGCAGTGGGCCAAGCAGGTGGCGGGCTGGTGCGGGGTGACCGTCCCGCTGCACTCGTGCGAGCACTTCTACGTGGTCACCGACCAGATCGACGGGATCCACCGGGACCTGCCGGTGCTCCGTGACCCGGATGGCTACACCTACTTCAAGGAAGAGGTGGGCGGCCTGGTCGTCGGCGGGTTCGAGCCGGACGCCAAGCCGTGGGTGTCCCCGGATGAGATTCCCTACCCGTTCGAGTTCCAGCTGCTCGGCGAGGACTGGGAGCACTTCGCGCCGCTGATGGAGCAGGCGCAGCGGCGCATCCCGGCGCTGCGCGAAACGGGCATCAAGAAGTTCTACAACGGCCCGGAGAGCTTCACCCCCGACAACCAGTTCATCGCCGGTGAGGCGCCCGGGCTGCGGAACTTCTTCGTGGCGGCGGGCTTCAACTCGGTCGGCATCGCGTCGGCGGGCGGGGTCGGGCGGGCCCTGGCGGAGTGGATCCTCACCGGCGACCCGGGCCTGGACCTGACCGCCGCCGACATCCGGCGGTTCGCGCCGTTCCACGGCAACACCAGATTCCTGCGCGACCGGGTCGGCGAGGTGCTCGGCCTGCACTACGCGGTGCCGTGGCCGAACCGGGAGCTGGCCACGGCCCGGCCGCTGCGCCGCTCCCCGGTGCACCACCTGGTGGCGGCGGCCGGCGCGTGCTTCGGCAGCCGGATGGGCTGGGAGCGGCCCAACGTATTCGCCCCGGCCGGGACCGCGCTGGCCGGCCCGGGGCCGGTCCTCGATTACTCCTGGGACGTGCCGGGCTGGCTGGCCTGGTCGGCGGCGGAGCAGCGGGCGGCCCGCCGGGACGTGGCCCTGTTCGATCAGACGTCGTTCTCGAAGTACCTGCTGACCGGGCCGGACAGCGAGCGGGCGCTGCAGTGGCTCTGCACCGCGGACGTGGCCGTGCCGCCGGGCAGGGTCGTCTACACCGGGCTGCTGAACGAGCGGGGCCGCTATGAGTCCGACCTGACCGTGACCCGGCTGTCCGCGGAGGAGTTCCTGCTGGTCAGCAGCTCCGCCACGACCGAGCGGGACCAGGACCACATCCGGCGGCACATGCCGTCGGGCGGCTGGGCCCGGCTCGTGGACGTCACCTCGGCGTACGCGGTGCTCGGCGTGATGGGACCCGGGTCCCGGGCTCTGCTGACCGCGTTGTCCACCGCGGACCTGGGCGATCAGGCGTTCCCGTTCGGGACGAGCCGGGAGATCGACCTGGGCTACTTCCGCGTGCGGGCGACCCGGATCACCTATGTGGGTGAGCTCGGCTGGGAGCTGTACGTGCCGGCCGAGTGCGCCGTGGGGGTGTTCGGGCTTCTCACGGGGGCGGGCCCCGGGTTCGGGCTGGCCCACGCCGGCTACTACACGATCGAGTCCATGCGGCTGGAAAAGGGGTACCGGGCCTTCGGCCGCGAGCTGACCCCGGAGTACGGGCCGGTGGAAGCGGGGCTGCTGTTCGCCTGCAAGCTCCGCGGCGACGTCCCGTTCCTCGGCCGGGAAGCGGTCGAGAAGGCGCGGGCCGAGGGACCCCGGCGGCGGCTGGTGTCGGTCGTGGTGGGCGACCCGGCCGGCGCCCCGGCCGGGGATGCCGCCGGCCCGGCCCGGGACCGGGACGCGGACCGCGACGGCCGCGGTCCCATGCTCTGGGGCGGTGAGCTCGTGCTGCGCGACGGGATGCCGGTCGGCCAGCTGACCTCCGCGGCCTGGGGCGAGGCCGTCGGCCGGCCCGTGGGCCTCGGCTACGTGCGGCACCCGGCGGGAGACGTGGTCACCCCGGAGTTCCTGCGCACCGGCCGCTACCAGGTCAATGTGGGCGGTGACCGGTACCCGGCCTCGGTCGCCCTCCGCCCGCCCTTCGACCCGGCCGGCGCCCGCGTCCGCGGCCTCTGACCCGCTTATCCCTGATCGGGCGCCCAGCCTTTCCCGCGTGCCTGTCCGGCAGTGGAACAGGCTCCTGGCGGGGCGTGAAACCAGGACGAGGACCAACTCATCTAAAGCGACTCGCCGAGGTCTCGCGTCATCCAGCCGGGTGTATCGAGCCGTATGGGCGGTTCACCAACCAGCGCGGCCAGGTGCGTCTCGAGACTCTCGAGCTGGCCGGGACCGATCTGCCGTTCCCATTGGTCGCGCAGCTCGTCGAAGATCGCTTCACCTGTTCGCAGCACGTCGAAGCCGAGTTCGGTGACCTGAAGGCGTTTGCGGCGGGCATCGAGGGGGTCTGCCTCGCGGGCCACGTATCCGCGTTCCTGCAGCACCGCGATAGTTTTCGCCGCTGCTTGCTTGGAGACGGACAGGCGGCGGCCTAGTTCGGAGGCGTTGTCGGCGCCCGAGGCGATGGCTCGCATGGCGAAGTCATGGACGGGACGCACGTCCTCGTATCCGCGGAGGGCGAGCTCGGCGATCGCCGCGTCCACCAGTGAGCGGAAGCCTCCGAGCAGGAGCAACGCGAGATCGGCGCCAGAGCGGGACATGGGAGAAGAGTATGGCAGCGACTGGACAACGACAACCAAGTTGACTAATATTTGGACAACAAGGTTGTCGAACTGAGGAGAAGAGATGGACATCACAGCAACTGGTCCTGTGCTGCCGGGGATCACGCACCATCACGCAGAGGTCAACGGAACCACGCTGCACTACGCGGCGGCGGGGACCAGCGGATCTCCGGTCCTGCTGGTCCACGGGTTTCCCGAGACCTGGTGGGCCTTCCGGAAGGTCATCCCGCTGCTCGCGGCCAGCCACCGCGTGTTTGCCGTCGACCTGCGTGGTTTCGGTGACTCCGGCCACGAGCCGGGCGAGTATGACAGCGCGACCTCGGCCGAAGACCTGCACGGTCTCATCGGGCAGCTCGGGGTTGGGCCGGTCCACCTGACCGGGCAGGACATCAGCGGGGCGACGGTCTTCCGCCTCGCGACGACGCATCCCCAGGACGTG
>Ga0182024_10021457_pt1 | contig 11725 bp, 8 predicted proteins | sample P32metaG_FD_120480 | JGI IMG/M metagenome (GOLD analysis project Ga0182024, IMG submission 120480) | Permafrost microbial communities from Stordalen Mire, Sweden - P3-2 metaG (Illumina Assembly) | ecosystem: Environmental > Terrestrial > Soil > Wetlands > Permafrost | place: Sweden: Stordalen... | reverse complement strand
CGTAAGGAGCTTCACGGCCGAGGACTCCGGTTTCGCAAGGGCTTCGTGCCGCCAGGAAGTGGTGCACGCTGTCGCGCGGACGTGGTGTTTACCGCAGCCCGAGTTGCGGTGTTCATTGACGGGTGCTTCTGGCACGGGTGTCCGGAGCACGGGACGAGACCGAAAGCCAATGCCGCTTACTGGAATGCGAAGCTCACTCGCAACGTTGAGCGGGACCGTCGCAACGACGACGTGCTTCACGAGGCTGGGTGGGTGGTCGTCCGCGTGTGGGAGCACGAGGCCGTTCACCGCGCCGCTGATCGGATAGAGGCGATCGTTGGTGACCGCCGTGCCCGAGGCAAGGTCGCCACGGACTCGCGCTGAGCAGCGCCGTGTCGCGTTGAGCCCAAGGTCGTGGGCCTTCGTCCAGCGAGGCTGCGGCGCCGCGACAACGCCGTATCTCATACGTTTACCGCATGACGTCGATCGAGGATTCCGTCGCTGGACGCGCGTACGCGAGGGTCTACCGCACGTCCGGCAAGGCCGATGTCCATTCGTTCCTGCTCGAGGCGGTCGAGCGGTCTGGCAGCACGGTGCTGTTCGCAAGCGAGCACACCCGCGCTCCCGTCTTTCTCGGGATCCAAACCCCAGGCGATGAACGGCTGGGGATCCTCGTGTACCCGTTCCGAGTCACGAGGGTGCCGACACTTAACCGACCGGAGGACGAGAACAAGCTGCAGCTCAGGTACGGCTCTGAGGCGAGCTGGCACTCCGAGGAGCACCCGGTCGGCTTCGACGTCGCTGGCGTCGACGTGACCGTGCTTCTCGGCGTTCACCTCCAGGCTGGCGTCCTAATCGGGCTCGATCCGCTGCGCTACGACCCGCTGCCCATGGGGATCTCGATCGAACTCAAGGACAAGGAGATAGATCGGGCCGTACGGACGGGGTGGCACGTGTGGGAGCGCGAGAACCGGGCTGGCGTCGTGCGCGACGTGCGTGCCCCGCAGGGGCTGGAGACGGTCATCGCGATCCGTCCCGAGCGGCTGCTGGACTACGCGCGCCTGGAGCGCCAGGCGACGGCGCTGTCCCTGGATCCGCCGCTGCGCTTCCGCGCCGCCCTCGCCGCCAAGGCACCTCGCCGCAAGGCCGCCGCCACTCGGCACGCACTCGAGAGGGACTTCCAGCTCACCAGCGAAGAGATCCTGGACATCATCACCCAGCGAGGCCGGCTCGCGATGGCGGTCCGCGGCGGAGTTGCCGAGCACCACCTCTACCGTCAGCTCGAGGCAGAGCCGGGGGTCCGGGACGTGACGGCCGTCGATCGCGACGGCGGGGACTTCCTGGTCACTCTCGACGACCGTCGCGAGGTGCTCGTAGAGTGCAAGAACGCCTCGCCCCACCCACGCCGCCGCGACGGAGCGTTTCGCGTCGAGGTCCAGAAGACCCGCGCATCCAAGGGCGACCCCGCGAGCCGCTACTACCGCCAGACGCAGTTCGACGTCGTCGCGGCCTGCCTGTTCTCGCCGACCCGACGCTGGGACTTCCGCTTCCAGCGAACCATCCGCCTTCGCCCGCACGACGAGTTCAACGACCGAATCGCAGCAATGCAGTACGTCGACGACAGCTGGACGCCCAGCCTTTCGGCCCTCCTCGCCTGATCGCCGGTACGTAGGCTCAGCAGCCGGTACGTAGGCCTTGACAGCCGGTACGTGCGATGCTAGGTTGATCGTACGTACCGACAACCAGCCGCACGTACCGGCGGCTCAATTATAGGAGAAGCAATGCCCACCATCGGACTTTCAACCTCAATCGCTCCCGTCCTTGTCTCCCACGACAAGGGCGAGGAGGTCTACGACGTCGTCGTCAGCGCTCGCGACATCGCCCGCATGTTCACGCACGGACTCATCCAGATCGACGACGAGCACCAGCGCGGGAAGAACTCGGTCACCGGCAAGCAGGTCTACAAGCAACAGAAGGTCGAGCGCTGGACCGAGCAGCTGCTCAAGGACGAGCACGTCTTCGGCCAGCTCACGTGGAACTTCCGCCCCGAGGAAACAGACGCGACCTACGACCCCGACCAAGAGGCCTTCGTGATCCGCTCGGGCTCGGCGACATTGCCCGACTCCGCGCACCGCCATCGCTCGATCGTCAACGCCGTCGAGTCAATCGAGCGCGGCTCGACGTTCGACCCCAACATGGTCTTTTCGGTACGTATCTGGCGCGTTCCTGCCAGTGCCGAGAGCGAGATCTTCTACGGCATGAACCAGGAGGGCGACAAGGCCGACGCGACCCGCTCCAAGTACCTCATGCAACGCAACCCCGGCGAGCGAGTCGCCCGCGAGCTCGTTCGTCGAAGCGATCACCTCACCGAGGACAACGTCGAGGTCGTCTCGAACACGCTGTCAGCCCGCAACCCCCGCCTCGCGGCCTTCAACACCGTCTCCAAGGCGATCGAGGGAGCCTTCGGGGAGATGGCCGTCGAGGATGAGACCGAGACCCTCGTATACCTCCTGAACTTCTGGGACCGCCTGGTATCAGTCCGCCCCGAACTCCAGCTGCTTCCGCTGCCCGAGCGCCAGAAGGTCCGCCGCGAGTCGCTTTCGGCCTCCGCGTTGGCGATCCACGGGTATTTCTCGCTCGCTGGTCGCATGCACGCCGCTGAGGAGCCCTTGGAATCCCTCGAGAAGCTCACCGCCCCGGAGGGAGAAGAGGACTTCATGGCCCTCTCCAACCCCGAGTGGCAGGAACGCGGGATCGTCGTACCCGCGGAGCGACGCAACGGCGAGATCGGCCTCTCGGTCCGCAACGCTCTCCAGACCCGCCGCGCGATGGCCGACGCTCTGGCCGACCGCATCGGGCTGCCCGCGCGCGGCCAGCGCGACCTCGAGACCCAGCTCGCGATCGCGTAGTCGCGCGACGCCCTCGCGTCCGGGGCGGGTGCCATCCTCGCCCCGGACATGGGATCCCATGGAATCGCAATCTCGCTGTTCTCCGGAGCCGGCGGGCTCGACCTCGGCGTCGAGTCAGCCGGCTTCACGGTCCGCGCTGCGCTGGAGCGCGAGCCCGCTGCCGCGGACACGATGGAGGCCAACTTCCCCGGGCTCGCAAGCCCCGTAATACGTCGCGACGTGCTCAGCGTCGCCACCCGGGAGATCACCCACGCCGCCGGCCTGGAGCGGCGCGAGCGCCCCGACCTGCTCATAGGCGGCCCCCCCTGCACCCCGTTCTCCAAGAGCGGGTTCTGGCTCGAGCACAAGCGCGCGGGCCTCGATCCCGACGCCAGCCTGCTGCAGGCCTACACCCGCGTACTCGCCGAAGCGCGCCCACGCGCCTTCATTCTCGAGAACGTGTACGCCCTAACCTACGACAACCGAGCAAGCCGCCCCGCCTTCGAGCGACTGCTGCGCGAGGTCGATGCTGCGGGCTACCGCGGTGCGTGGAAGGTCCTCAACGCCGCCGACTACGGCGTCGCGCAGCTTCGGCCACGTCTCTTCCTCGTCGGCACCCGCCGCGGCGAGCGGGCCCCAGCACTGCCCGACCCAACTCACGGAGGGCAGTGGGAGCGCCGCGTCACCGGCAATATCACGCAGGCCCACGTCAACGTCGGGCAGGCGCTCACGGATCTCCACGCAGAGCCCGAGCCTGGCGAGCGGATGACCGGCACCTGGGCCTCGCTACTAGACGAGGTCCCGCCCGGCTCCAACTACCTTCACTTCACCGCAAGACGCGGCCACTCCGCCCCACTCTTCGAGTGGCGCAGTCGCTACTGGAGCTTCCTGCTCAAGCTGGACCCAGAGCGTCCTTCCCCAACGATCCAGGCCCAGCCCGGCCCAAACGTTGGACCATTCCACTGGGAGAACCGACGGCTCCGAGTGCCCGAGCTCAAGCGGCTCTTCGGCTACCCCGACGAATTCATCCTGCTCGGCACCCGGCAGCAGATTCAGGCGCAGGTCGGCAACAGCGTCCCGCCGCCCCTCGCCCACCAGGTAGCACAAGCGCTCGCTGGCTCCCTACGGCCCCGCCGCCGGTCCCAGCTCGCGCTCGCGGCATGAGTGCCACGCTTCCGGACTCACCGCCAGCGAGCGTGTCATGCAGGGAAAGGCGGAGAACGGACATCTGTCGCGACCTCTCGCCCCGCGAGCGGCCGCGCCGCGTCGCGGCCGGTTTCGGGAACGGTTCCCGGTCCCCCACGCAACGCGACCTCAGTCGACTGTCTGCTGGTTCCTGCTGAACGGGCGTGACGGCGAGCGACGGCGGTCTCACAAACCCGCTTGCGAGACGCGTCCGCTACGAGTGTCCGCGAGCCTTGACCACGTGCGGCCTTGACGTCCCGAGTTCGATCGGCTCCCGACGCGCCGATCCTGCACGTGTGGTTCACGACTGCGATCGCACGGAACGAGGCGCCTAGATCGAGCTGCACCTACGCCAACGGAGCCAGTTATCCGTCGCTAGCTCGCGATGTATTTGGCGCTCTTGCCTACCAGGTGGAGCGTGATTTCGTTGTCGATCAACACCTTCTCGATCTTCGCTGGCAGCTCTGACAAGGAGTTGAACGGAACGGCCGCCCCGGGCCCGATGCCGTGCGCCTTGTTGGGGGTGATCCGAACCACGCCGCTGGTCCAACCTTCCTTGGGAAGGACCCGTCCCTTGTCGGCCAATTCGTTGGTCCAGAATCGGACTTTGATCTCGATCATGCGGCTGCCGTGTGCGGCCTCCCGGCTTTCTGCAGATTCTGCCATCTGTGCCCTCCTGCGAGCCGTTGGTTCACCAGTGCGTCCGTGACGCGTGCGACATGCCGACCGGACCATAACGCTCGTGCGTATGGAGCTAAGCCCCAGTGCGCACCGTCCAACCGGGCAGTGCGGCCCCACGGCAGTTCGGCCGGGATGATCACCGAGGCGCCAGCAGGCTCCGGAACGTAAAGGGTGTGGACTGAAGTGTGGACTAATCTATGGACTGTGAGTCCACACCAAGACCAGCCCCCGCCCCCGCTGCATATGGGTTTTGGTGGGGGACCCGAGCCAGACTACCCGCCCCCCACGATGTGTGCTGTGGGTAGTCTGGCTCGGGTCCTGGTGTTTGGATGTGCAGCGGGGGCGGGGGCTGGAGAGAAGCGGTCTTGGGGTTGGAGGGTGGGTTGGTCTCAGAGGGTGGTTTGGGGGGTCAAAAGTCAACTTCAAAGTCAAGGGCGACGACGGGTGAGACGATGCGTGATGGGGGAGCTGGTGTGATTGTGGTGGCCTTGGGTTTCTGGGGTGGGCGATGACCGAGGAGGCGTCGGGCGGGACGAGGTCGGCGGGTAGCGGCGGGTTGCGTCCGGGTCAGGGGTCGCTTGAGGGGCTTGCGTGGTTGGCGCGGGTCGGGCCGGCTTCGGGCGAGGCGTGGGGTTGCGCGATGGGCTGGGTTCGCTCCGCGGTGTTCTCGCACGCGAAGCGCCTCGAGCGCGAGGGTTGGCTTGAGCGGTATCCCACGCTCCGCGGGCATGGCTCGCTGCTGGTCGCTACCGGCTCGGGCGTCCGGATGACTGGGGTGGCGGTCTCCCCGGCGAGACCGCCGGCGCCGACGTGGTGGGCGCACCTTCACGCGTGCAGCTGGGTTGCGGCGTGGTTGACCGTGCGCGGCCGCGTGATGCAGGGCTGCCGCGAGGTGGACGAGGATCCGTCGTGGCGTGGGAATGTTCGCTGGCACGACGGCAAGGGCGCGCACCGCTCAGGCCATCGGCCTGACCTGGCGGTGATCTTGGATGGCGTGCGGTTCGGAGTCGAGGTCGAGCTTGCTCGCAAGTCCGTTGAACGTCTGAAGGCGATCGTCGGCCTGCACGCCCGCTGGCGCGCAGCTGGGCAGACCGGCGGGGTGATCTACGTATGCGCGGATCAGGCAGGCGCCGAGCGGGTTCGTGAGATCGCGGCCGAGCGGGGTCTGACCACGCGCCGTGGCGGCGGCCTGCGCGTGGAGCTCCTCGATCGGATCGAGCTCGAGACGCGCGCGGCTGCAGCGTCCGCAGCAGTGACGCGTGCGCGCCCCGGAGTGGCGCGCGCTGGCTGAGCACCCGGTCGAGCAGCGAGCTGGTGGGCGTCATGACGGGCGCTTGGGAGGCCGATCCGCGCTTGGCACTCAGGGCCAGCAGGACGACCAAGAAGCTGCGTAAGCATAAGTAGCGTTAGTTTGCCGTGCGTAGCGGTATGGTTGCTAGTGATGTTGCGTCCTACCGTTGTGCTCCTCGATCTCGCGCTGGTGATCGCGCTGGGGGCGCTCGGTGTGCTGGGGGCGTGGTTGCTGCGTCGTCGGACGACTCTCTCGGTGAAGAACCTCTACGTCGCCGCGGTACTGACGGGACTCGCGCTCGGAGTGAGCCTGGCTGCGCGAGCCTGGGCGGTGGTGCTGGTGCTGGCGCCGATCGCCGCGCCGGTGCTCGCGGGAGCGCTCTCGGGGCGTCGCTGGCGCCTGGCGGATCTCGGCGCCGGCGAGGAGCTGCGCCAGCACGAGCTCTCACGGCGGTGGGTATGGCAGCCCGCGCCCAAGCGCCGGCCAGGGGAGCGCAGGTACATCGCCTCCCAGGGCGAGATCGTTCACGAACGACCCTGGCCCGCTGACGTCGAGTACGTGCCCATGACCGCGCAAGGCGATCGTGGCGCCAAGCTGCCGCTCGGCGAGGGGCAGCACGTGTTCGAGTGCGGCGGCACAGGAACCGGCAAGACGACGACCGCGCGCAGGCTGCTCGCCGCACGCACGCTCGCGCACGGCGCGGCCGCGCTGCTGATCGATCAGAAGGGCGACCCCGAGGACGAGGAGCAGCTACGACGGATCGCGGCGGCCGCCGGCCGGCCGTTCATGCTGTTCGATCCTCGCGACCGGGAAACCGATCGCTGGCAGCCGTTGTGGGGCGCGCCGGCGGATGTCGCCGCGCGGGCGGTCGAGCCGATCAAGAAGTCAGAGCCGTACTACGCCGACGTGCTCCGCCAGCACCTGAACCTGATCGTCGAAGTGCTCCACGCCGCGGACCGCTGGCCGCCGAGCTTCCCGTTGCTCGTGGACGCCGCCCGCTCAAACCGGTACGAGACCATCTGCGATCTCGCCGCCGGACTCGGTAACGAGCACCGGATGCTCAAATGCCGCGTCGAGGAGCACGCCGAATGGGTCAGCTCGCGCGTCGGCAAGAAAGACCTAGCCGGAGGGCTGGTGCGGCTCGAGCTGGTGATGGGCGCTGCGTGGCGCGAGGTGCTCACGCCAAGGCTCACGCCGGACGGCGACACCGTCGCCGTCGGACTCGTCGAGGCGATCAAAGCCGGCGCGGTCGTGATGTGGCGCACCTACGCGGACGACATGCCCGACGAGGCCGCCGCGATCACGGTCCTCGCGCTCGCGGACCTGCACGCGGCGGCTGGGCGAGCCGGGGCGCCGTGGACGCTGATGCTCGACGAGTTCGGCGCGGTGATCCACATGGCCGCAGCGCGCGGGATCGCGATCCTGCAGCGCGCCCGCTCGCATCACGGGCAGGTGATCGTGATCACCCAATCCGCCGCCGACATCGAAGCGCTCTCACAGCAACCGGGGCTGCTGCCTTCCTTGAGCGACAACTTCTCGGCGTTCGTCGCGCACCGCCAGACCGCGCCTGAGACCCGCGACTGGCTCGCGAAGCTGATGGGCACCCGCGCGATCTGGCAATCAACCGACCAAACACCCGGACACACCGGGATGCCGACAGGCTCGGGCAGCCGACGGCGGGTACGGGAGTTCCGAATCGGCTCGGACGTGTTCGCGACACTCGGCAGAGGCGAGGCGGTCATCTACACCACGCTCGGCCCCGATCCAGAGCGCGCGTCGATCCTGCCCGCCCGTCTCCCAGCCGACAATCCCAACAGGATCGGTCACGGCGACCGGCACCCAGCCGAGATCGCCGTGCACCCCGAAGAAACGCTCCCGATCGCCGTGCACCACACCCAGCCACCCTCCATCGGCGACATCGACGCCGACGCCAACGACGTCTAGCCAGGTGAGCTCCAGATCGCCAAGACGGACGTCCGGGTTGGACGGGGGGTCGGCAGGCCGAAGCGCCGTCCGTGAGTACGAGCGCCGACGCGCGCAACGCGACCAACGCGCCCGCGCGCGCCTCGGACCGCTCGGCCAAGCGCTCTCGCGGCTGATGGGAGATCCACAGAGCACCCGCGCGTGGAAGCAAGGCGCCGACGCGGAGATCCGCGTTGCCCGCCAACTCGCCAGGCACCTGAACGGCCGCGACGTCGTGCTGCTGCACGACCGGCGGATCCCAGGCCGCGGGCGCGCGAACATCGATCACATCGCGATCGGCCGCGGTGGGATCACCGTAATCGACACCAAGAGCGCCCGCGGACGACTGCGGATCGAGATGCACGGCGGCTTCCTCTCGCCACGCCGCGAACTGCTGCTCATCCAACGAACGCGACCGCACCCAGCTTGTAGACGTGCTCGAACGTCAGGTCGAAGCCGTGCGAACCGCGATCGCCGAGCTCACCACCGGCGAGCTGGACGTTCGGGGTGCGCTGTGCTTTCCGAACCTCGAGGGACTACCGCGACTCGGGCAACTGACCATGCGCTCAGGAACGATCGCGATAGACGCGCCTCGGGGCGTCGCGAAACTCGCACGACGCCAGGGCCCGATGACGCAAGATTTCATCGAGCGAATCGGCACCAATCTGACGCGGCGGTTCCCGCCCGCCTGAGCAGAACATTGAGCCTGACCAGCGTCACGAGACATGCAGACCCGGCGCGCCATCAATGAGTGGCGCCCCGGATGCGGCTGACCCAGGCGCCCGCAGTCGTTGCCGAGCGGGGTCCGGCCGGGGACCACTGAGCGGTCGTGACTCTTGGCCGGGAGTCGGCGGAGCGGGACGACACGCGATTGCCTTGCACCAGGACGGGAAGCTGGCGATTCCGGGGAATCGCTTCCGGTCTGCACCATGTGCGGCGAGGTCCCTGGCGAGGACGTGATCACAATCGTGGCGAAACACGCGTCTCTGGGCCTGGCGCCCGACGCATGCTCCTGGGCGAAAGCGGGCGCGAGGACGGTGGCCATCAAGACGATCGCATCATCCCGGCCGGGCATGCGCCGGACTGGGACGCGGGCGCTCGCATCACGGGCAGCGAAAACGGCCCCCTGCGCCCGGATGGTCACGACCGCCTGAGCCTCCCGCAGCGGCGGAGCATCAGCGCGAGAACGTTTGACTCCCCGGGGTAGGAATCCGAATCAGAAAGCTCCCGACGGCATAGGCCACTCCGCTTGTGACTGGGTAATTGCTCGGTCAGGCCGCATCGGCGTTCTTGGGGAATGTCGCCTCTAGCCAGGCCTTGACGGCGGCGGGGGTGGCGCGGCCGTGGCGCTTGAGCAATTCGGCGATGTCGCGGCTGCAGATGACAATGATCGGCTGCTGGTCGCCTCGGATCTCCTCGTAGGCCTGCTTGCCGATGTAGCTGGTGGTGACGAACACGCCGAACTCGCGGTGGCGTAGCCGGGAGATCAGCCGGCTCGTCTCCTTCACCCCGACGCCGTTGCTGGGCGAATAGAGCTTGGCCTCAAGCGACCACTCCAGCCGAATGCGATCGGTGTCGGGGCCGACGTGGTACCAGCCGTAGGCGTCGCGTCCGCCGTCCGCAGATCGACGGGTGGCGACGAACGTCACGGACTCCCTTGCCTGCATGCGCCACAGCTCGATTGCGCAGGCCTCAAAGGTGTAGGGATCGTCGGCGAAGTAGTCGTGGATCGCCTTGACGAGCGCAGCGTCCTTCTTAGACTCGGGCTGCTGCTGGGCCTTAGTGCGGTAATCGATGGTCCGCGGCGATTCCAGCGGTGTGTACTTCCCCTTGTTCGCCCATTCGCGGTAGGGCTCCGGGCACAACGGGCCCAGCATTTCGCCCGCGGCGATGTCGTTGAGCCAGGCGCGCGGGATGGTCGAGACATCGAGGATGGTGAAGGTAGCCCGGTAGTTCTGGAAGCGCTCGCCCTCGGCCGTGCGCCAGATCGCGACGAGGTCGTCGGTGGGCTGCACGTCCTGGGCGCCGGGGACGGCCAGCCCGAGGAACTGGACGTTACGGCCGCCGGCCTGGCTGGCCTTGTTGAACACCAGGAACGGCGGGATCTTCTTTCGCTCGGGCGGGCTCCCGTGCAGACGGTGAAAGCAGGTCCGCAGGATCAGGTTGCCGCCGCGGCTGGTGTGATGTAGCTGCTTTCCGGGCTCGCGGTTGTCGCCGAAGTAGGTGAACAGCCCGGTCTCGCGATCCAGGGCATCCGGCCATTCGCGGTCGGCGCCGCTTGTGTAGAGCACGACCATCCGCAGGTCGTCGTCCCTGATCGAGCCGGCGTACCGGAAGCCGCCCTGATTGCCGACGGGGACGAGCTTGCCGAGCGGGTCGTCTGAGACGTTACCGGCGGTGCCACCCTCGTACACAGTTTCGACGGTCAGGTCGGAGGCGCTCAGCTGGTTGAACGGGATGGTTTTGCTCATGGGCGGGCGCGTCTCGCCGGCGCTCCTGCAGTCAGGGCGAGCCGGGCCAGGCCGCGCGTATGGTCACGACGTGCCGGCGTCTTCGGGTCCGGCGCCGCCGCCTTCAGCGGGTCCGTCACTGGTGGCGGCGCCGTCGGCGTCGGAGGTGGCCTCGGCTTCAGCCTCGGCCTTCTGTGCGTCGTTGATGTCCTGGGTCCCGGTGCGGAGGCGGTCCTTGGTCACATCGAGCCAGGAGAGATGGAGGCGCCGTGTCTCCTCCAGCACCGATCCCCACATCTTGAACTCCATCACCGGGTTCTGGATCTCCTCTAGCGACGCCCGGACCATCTTCGCGTCCTCGGAGTAGTCGTTGGCGATCATCAGTCCGCGGACGCGCGGCGGGTGGCTGTCCTTGGCCGCGTGCTTTACGGCGCTCTTCACGTAGAAGTGGAACTTGTTGACCTCGTCGACGGTCGCCCTGCGCTCCTGGCCGCTGGGATGGGTACCGCGCTTGATCTCGACGACGACGATCTGGTCGAGCGCAGCAGGCGGCTTGGGCGCCAGACCGAAGAGGAAGTCGATGAACCGACCGGTGTCGTCGTCCTTCTCGCCTTCGTAGCGGATACCGAGCTTGTCGATGTCGAGTTCGTGCCCGAGCGAGTCCCATCGCGGGTCAAGTAGCCACGAGTTGCGCGTGATGATCTCGTGGATTACGGGCACCTCCTTGGCCCCCTCGCGCAGCGCTCGTTCAAGCTGCTCAATCGTCTTCAGCCTCGCCTCGATGATCGAGTAAGTGCGGCGCGCATCGATTAGGCCGAACTCGGCGACTAGCGCCCACATTCGGCCCTGGAGGGCGTCGTCCTCAGCCTCGATTCGTTCCATGAGCTCGCGCACGACCTGATCCTCGCGGGCGTTGACGATCTCCCGCATGAGCTTGAGCACGTCGCTCTCGTCGATCTCGGGCAGGCCCGATGCGGTGTGGGCGATGGTCAAGAACCGTGCGCGCTCGGCCGGTGTGAAGTTCTTGAGGAGCTCCGTGATCTCCTCGCTGGCCTCGTAGTCCTCGATAGCCTTTTTCTTGCGCAGTTCATTGCGCTTGTTAAGCGCCCACCGCAGGCGTCGCTGGCCCCAGTCGAGCAGGGCTTGGAGGCGCTGGTCTTCGAGCTGAAGCTGGTCGCGGTTGGACTGGATCAGGTCGTCTTCGATGTCGTCTCCGACATCGAGCCAGTCGGCCTCAACCTCGCCGACGAGGTACTCCTGACCGAGCTGGCCGGTGGTGCCCTGCACCT
>Ga0182024_10021456_pt1 | contig 11725 bp, 11 predicted proteins | sample P32metaG_FD_120480 | JGI IMG/M metagenome (GOLD analysis project Ga0182024, IMG submission 120480) | Permafrost microbial communities from Stordalen Mire, Sweden - P3-2 metaG (Illumina Assembly) | ecosystem: Environmental > Terrestrial > Soil > Wetlands > Permafrost | place: Sweden: Stordalen... | reverse complement strand
CAAGGTTCCGTAAGCCTGCGTGCTGATGGGCACGAAGATGAATCCCACGCCAAAACCGGTAACCAGGATGGGGACCAGCAGCGTCCAGGGGCTGATGTCGGTGGTTACGCTGCCCATGTACAGCGTGGTGACCGCGAAGAGCACAAATCCGAATGTGAGCAAATATCGCGCGTCGATCCGCTCGGAGAGATAGGCGATCACGGGCATGGCCACAATGCTGCCCAGGCCCCGCGGAGCGACGACAATGCCGGCGGTGAACGCGGTATAACCCAAAAGCTCCTGGTAGAACAGCGGTAACACCGTGATGGTGGAATAGATCGATATGCCGAACAGTAGAATCAGCAGACAGCCGACGGCGAAGTTCCAGTTCTTGAGGACGCGCAGATTAACGAGCGGATGTGCGGCGCGCCAACTGTGCCGCACAAACCATACGAAGCTGACCACCAGAAGAAGCGCGGCCCAGCGGATCCAAGTGGCGCCGAACCAGTCGTCTTCCTGACCTTTGTCGAGGATAATCTGCAGGCAGCCGATCCAGACCACCAACGTGCCCAGGCCGATGCCGTCGAAGCCAATCGATTTCGATCCCCGCATGTTCGGTGGGTCTTTGACAAACCGGCCGATCATAAGGATAGCCAGGATGCCGACCGGGATGTTGATATAGAACGCATAGCGCCAGCTATAGGCGTCGGTGAGCCAGCCCCCCAGCGTGGGTCCGAGGACGGGGGCGCACACCACGCCGAACCCGAACACCGACATGGCGACGCCGCGCTTCTCCGGCGGAAAGCTCTCCAGAAGGATGGACTGCGACAGCGGTTGCAGAGCTCCGCCGCCGGCCCCCTGCAGTACACGCGCCACCAGAATGAAGCCAAGCGTGGGCGCAGCGCCGCACGCGAATGACGATGCCGTGAAGATGGCGACACAGATGATGAAGAAGCGCTTGCGCCCGATGCGCATCGAAAACCAGTTCGAGGCGGGCAGCACGATCGCGTTAGCGACCAGGTAGCTGGTCAGCACCCACGTCGCTTCGTCGGTGGAGGCCGACAGCGAGCCCGCGATGTAAGGGAGAGCCACGGAGGCAATCGCGGTGTCCAGAACCTCCATGAACGTTGCCAGCATGACGGAGATGGCTACGATCCACGGACTCTCGACTGTTGAGGCGACTGTGGGGGCAACTGTGAGGGCGACTGCAGGGCCCTGAAACACGGCTGACGGCCGGTCCGTGCTCGGTCCTCCTGCTGTTGCTGCGTCCTGCTTCGACATGCTTTGCTCGCTCCTGGGCGTTTCACACGTAAAGATCGATGCCACGCGCGGCCGCGGTGAGAAAGAGGAGGTTCGACAAGGAACGAACGATCGAGGGATGCTTCCAGAGCGTGCGCGACTCGATCAGCTTTGATAAAGCGGAGGAACGAAGTGTCGCGGCGGAACCATTCGAGAGGGGAGCAAGTCGATCTGGTTTATACCGGGTAGATGCGAGAAGCCGCTTGAAGTTGCGCGGGGATTTTGATTTGTGTAAGCATCTGTTCCTCGATGCAGGACGGGAACAGATGGAAATCAATAAAGAGCTCATCGGCAAGATGCTGGTCTGTTACAAGGGTCCGGAGGACCCGATCGACGAGCAGGGCTGCTGAAGCAATTGATCAAGGCGCGGGTAATGCGGGCGATGAACGCCGATCCGCGCGATCCGTCACGTTCGGCGTGTCAGTGTCGATAGCTTCGGTGAGGGACCGGATACACGGATGTGGACCTCGGTCGAGCCAGGAATTTCACGCCCTCACGGAGGGTTACGCTCCAGTTTCGCAAAGAACTCTGCAACATCTTCAACCACCCACAATTTGCTCTGCCCAGCGGGACATACGGAACAGCAACGTCTGGGTTAATCTCTTCGACGGCCACAGATCCGCGCGATATTCAGACGGCACTCAAGCTGCATTTTCAGTGCTTGATTCCGCAAGCGGCAGTCCTCTCGATCCTGAGTTTTTCGGGAATTTTCGAATCCGAGTATCCCGCACCGCATCCCAGATTCAGAACGATGAATTCATGCAATGAGCGGGGACAGCTTGACTATCAGGAACCTTGAGTATCTTCTGTCGTTGAACAAGGAACGGCATTTCGCGCCGTTCGTTGCTTGCAGTTTCTCGCAACCAACTTCGTCGGCAGGAATCAAGCAGTTGGAAGAGGATACGGACGTGCTGATCGTGAAGCAGCCGATCAGAATTATCTGTTTGAGCCGTTGCTTGCTTGGTGCCGTGCTATGAGAGTTATGTCTCTTGGCGTTGGTCAAACACAAAGTTATTCCTTCGATCGGAAGCTGATTCTTACTGAACTGGAACGTACGCTCGCAGCTGTAAGCGAGTCAGAGATCGCTGCTGCCCAAAGCATGATCCTGGCGGCCAACCGCCTGTTCGTAACGGGCGCGGGGCGCACTGGGCTGGCGCTGAAGATGGCAGCCATGCGGCTGATGCATCTCGGCCTGGTGGTGCATGTCGCCGGTGAGGTAACTACTCCTGCGATAGGCCCGGGCGATCTGCTGCTGGTGGCTTCAGGGTCGGGCACAACGGCTGGCCCAGTGCATGCGGCTGAGGTTGCCGTGAATACCGGAGCGCGGGTTTTGGCGCTGACTGCGTCGCCCGGTTCGAAGCTGGCCACGCTCGCAAGGCGTGGTCGTGATTCCGGCGGCGGCCAAGCAGGATCATGGCGGAGCCATCTCTGAGCAATATGCCGGGGCGCTCTTCGAGCAGAGCACTCTGCTTATTATGGATGCGACGTTTCAGGCTATGTGGCGCGAGGGCGGCGCCAGCGCGGAAGAGTTATGGAAGCGGCACGCAAATCTGGAATAAACAGACAGGCTCATTCGGAACCTTGTCTTTCTGTTGGAATCACTGGCTGATTCTTAGGCTGGCCGGTTGTTCCCGAAGTCAATTGTTGCAACACATGGAAAAGGAGTACACGATGAAGTTACAACTTGCAATTGATCTACTTTCAGTACCGGATGCGCTGGCCTTGCTCCGTAAGGTGGCGCCGTATGTGGATGTTATCGAGCTGGGAACGCCACTCATCAAACAGGAAGGACTGAACGTAGTTACTGATATCAAGGCAGCCCATCCAGAAAAGCTGATTTTTGCAGACATGAAGACGATGGATGCAGGCGAACTGGAAGCTGATCTTGCGTTCAAGGCGGGCCCGGACATCATGACCGTGTTGGGCTTGGCCGGCGACAGCACGATTGCGGGGGCCGTAAAGGCCGGTAAGGCGCATGGAAAGGCGGTCGTGGCCGACATGATCGGTGTGGCCGACAAGCCCAAGCGGATGAAGGAACTGAAGGCCCTGGGCGTGAGCTGGGTCGAACTGCATGCGGGGCTGGATGAGCAGGCGCAGGCAGGCTATTCAATTGAGCAGCTGCTGGAAGTGGGCCGCAATGCTGAGATTCCGTTTTCGGTTGCGGGCGGCATCAATACCGAGCGGATAGAAGGCGTTGAATCCGCAGGAGCGACGATTGCGGTTGCGGGCGCGGCAATCTATGGAGCGAAGAATCCGGAAGTCGCTGCGAAGCGTTTACGGGAAAAAATCAAACACCTGGGATAGGCGCGAACTTTGCATGGAAGGCGGGGACGGGGCGTCCATTGCTCTGTCGGTTGGCGCACCCTCCAACCTCGCCGCCCAGGTCGCCAAAGACTTTGACATCACATTAGTGGCTTTCTCCGCGGAGATCATTTCAATGTCTATCACGGGGTCGAACATCTCTCAGGGTATTCGCAGGAAGTCCGCGAGATAGACCATGAAGCTACGTATTAAGGAAAACACGCTCGGGCTTCGCGTCTCTCGTTCCGATCTGGCGCGGCTGCTTGCGTCGGGACGAATCAGCTCGACCATTCATCTTGCGCCAGCTCTCGAAGCCAAGTGTACTTAGGTTCTGGAGCATCGACCAGATGCAGCTTCATCGGCGCTCGAATACAAGACAACGGAAGTTGTCGTCGTCCTCCCAAGGGCCAAGGCACATGCCTGGGCAGACAGCGAACAGGTAGGCATCTACGAGACATGTGATCTGGGTGAAGGTGAACATCTGGATTTGCTTGTAGAGAAAGATTTTGCCTGTCCCGATTTGAGTGATGCAGACAACGACGACGCCTTTCCAAATCCTGACATGGGCATGGTGCTAGCCGACTGAAAGCTGATACAAGACTCTTATTGACGAATCGATAATCGAAGGATCGGCAGCTAATTCCATGGGCAAGCCGGTAAGCGGAAGCGCGATTGTCTGCAATTCTATCGAGTTCCAACAACGACTGAGTGCACTGCGATCCTGTCGCCATTCTTTGGAGATCGCACGGCAGTTATTAAAAGGGTTGAAATGACTGTTTGAGCACAGTTTCGAACGCATTTCACGATTGGCCGACCTAAGCATTCGAAGTGGATCAAACATTGTCTCGATATGCGTCGATAGGCCGTCGACTTGTATGTCGGAGCGTTGACATCATGATCACTCTCCAAGGGAGCGCTTCCATCCACGTTTGGTCACGATAATCAGGCCGCTCGGGTGGCGAGCCGGGCTTTGATCCAGCTATATCAGTGTCGGTCATCATGATCTCGCTGCGGCAGAGTTAAGAGCGATCGCAGGAGAGGGCGGTCGTCAAGTAGAGCGAAGCGGCGTTGTTCCTTTGTTTCCGCTAAGCGACGAGCAATGGCTGTCTGGCTTTGAGCTGATTCGTCACTTCGTGTCGACCCTTTTGACAGCAACCGAAACGACCCGCCGGTCGTCGTCCGACAATTGGTGATTCTAAAAGAAAATCCGAATGGCATGATTCGTGCATTGCAACTCCGCAGGCCAAGCGAATCGTGCCGTAAGGCCGATGTCGACCACGCCACAGCCAGCGCGGAAGTGGCACCGCACTTGGGAGACAGACAACGTACAACGCCAACTTCAATGCTCAGAAAAGGAGTCTTTCAATGAAAGGGTACATTTGTCCAGGTTGAAGGAACCGAGGTTTACAGCAACCGCGAGATTCAGTTGGCGGCTCGTTTCACTTTCTGATCTGCGCCTATTTCTCCGCGCCGCGGCGGCTAACCGGCCACGGCGGTGCGGAGAGCTTTTCTCACAATCCAGGTGCAGCGCGAGGGCACGCAGCCGGTGTTCTTAGGTCCAAATTGAAGGGCATCGTTGATCGCGGCCGAGTGAGACTCGGACGTGTCATGCGCGCAAACCGCGGGTATTGAGTTGTCCAACTTTCTTGGCCAAGAATACATCGTGGCAGGAGATGGGCACACATCTAGCACAAGGGTAGCTCGTACTCAGATATGCAGCGGACGTGGGATACAGGAGGTCGGTTTATGAGATGGGTCCTTCTATTTGTCTTTCTATTGAGCATTCTTTCTCCATCATTGCACAGCCAGGAAAGTATCCGTCATCAACTGAACGATCTGATAGTTCTTGAAAAAGAGGGTCACTACGAGCAGACAATTCGTAGCCTCCACGCGCTGATCGACGCGAACGATCTGGGCGGTGAAGCTGGACGCGCCTGGACAATCCTTGGATTCGCCAACGAACAGCTAGGGCGTTACCAGCAGGCACGGAAGGCCTACGAGCAGGCTCTTCAAATTCTGGAGAAGAATGCGCCGCACAGCATCGAGTACGCCAGCGCCCTGGTCAACTTTGCCAACCTCACTAACGCCACTCAGGGTCCGGACGTGGCTGCCAGACTGTGGAAGAAGGCGCTCAAGGTCCACACCGAGTTGGGATATCACGTGGGCATGGCACAGGATCATGCCCTTCTCGCCGGTGCCGCACTGGCGAAGAAGCACGTTTCGTCGGTGAAGAAAGAACTGGAGAAAGCGATTGAGGAAGGGAAACTGATCCAGAATCCGACCAAGGAACAGACCATTTTTCTTTCCGATATCCAGGGGTGGATGGCCAATGTGAAGGGCGATGATGCATCGGAACTTGCCGCATACCAGCGCTCACTGGAACTCTGGCTGAAGAGCCATGGAGAGGAATCTCCGATGACCGCGTGGGCCTATCTGTATGTAGGCATCGCCTATGCCGACTGCAAGGAGCGGGAGGAGGCGCTGGCGAGTATGCACAAAGGACTTCAGATTCTGGACCGGGTTGTCGGTCACAACACTCCGCCATATCTTGCCGGCGAGATGTTCCTTGCCAGGGTTCTGGACCAGGAGGGTATGCGCGATGAAGCGCTGCAGGTTCGGAAGAAGGCCGAGTGGTCGGCGAAAGAGCTGTTTCACGGCGAGTGTGCGGATTGCACCGTCAGCGTAGCCAGCCTGCGCTAAATGAGGGGCGCAGCAAGCCACGATTGATAAGATCGATCCGCCAAACTGGTGGACGGGTTTGCCAGATCCCATGTTGCTGGTGCATGGTGAGAACCTTCAACAAGCTGGATTCACACTGGACGCCGAGCAACTGAGGGGTAATGTCTATAAGCTCGGGGTCGAGAATTCCCTGCCCACAAGGCCGCAGCCAAGTTTTCCGCGCGTCCTGCCCGCACCGAATCGAAGCAATTCGGCATCAGAGTGATATGGAAACTAGCAGTGGAATCCCACTCAGACGTTTCGGCAAAACCGATGTTCAGATCTCGGCTCTCGGTTCCGGCGGACATCATATCGGTGTAGCCAAGGACGAAAAGACCGCAGTCGAACTTGTCCATACGGCTTTGGACGGCGGTATTACTTTCTATGACTGTTGCTGGGAGTATTGCCGCGGCAGGGCCGAGGACTGGCTCGGCAAAGGTCTCAAGGGACGACGTGACCAAGCCTTCCTCATGACCAAGGTCTGTACCCACGGCCGCGACGGCACGCTTGCCACGCAGATGCTCGAACAGAGCCTGCGCCGGCTCCAAACCGACCACATCGACCTCTGGCAGATTCACGGCGTCGGCTTCGCAAACGATCCCGACCTCTTCATCCGCCCTGGCGGAGCGGCCGAAGCCCTGGTTAAAGCCAAGAAGGAAGGAAAGGTTCGCTTCGTCGGCTTCACCGGCCACAAGGACCCCGAAGTTCACCTCGCCATGCTGGGTACCGGCTTTCCGTTCGATGCTGTCCAGATGCCGCTGAACCCCTTGGATGCAACCTTCCATCCCTTCAGCTTCGAACAAAGAGTCCTTCCCGCACTCAATCAGCGCGGCATCGCGGTGCTCGGCATGAAGCCCATCTGTGGCCGCGCCGAGCCCGTCAAGAAAGGCGTTTTCACCGCTCAGGAGATGCTGCGCTACGCCATGTCGTTGCCTGTCACCACCACCATCACCGGCTTCTCCGACATGGCTACCCTCAAGCAGAACCTGGAGATCGCGCAGGGCTTCACGCCGCTCTCCGAGAACGAGATGCAGGCCCTCCGCGACCGAGCGAGGCCGTATGCTGCTGACGGCCGTTTCGAACCCTATAAGGTGTCCCTCCAGTTCGACAACCCCGAGGCGCGCATGGCCCACGAATTTCCCATCGACATGCAGCAGATCGAAACCAAAGAATTGGTCGCCGAGACCAAGAACACCGGCTGGCCCTTCCCGTCCTGAGCATGGCCCACTCTCTTGGTGTGACTCTTCGGTCGGCAAGAGATCTCAGAGGAAATGTACATGAAGAAGAAGTTCGCTGGCTCCGAAATGAATACGACGCCGGACTTGAATACGCAACCCGAACTCTCTCGTCGTCGTTTCCTCCAGGTTGCTGCTGTCACCGGTGTCTCGTCCATAGTGCCGACCGCTGCTGTCGCGCAGGAAACTCCCGGAACCCATACCCAGGAAATCCATCCGAAGGCCAACGTCTCCGGGAGAACGCTGCCCAACCCGATCATCCCCAACTTCCAGGGCGAGTACGGCAGTTCCTCGACGCCGAGCTTCCAGATTCCAAAACGTCCTATGGGCAGCACTGGCCTTCAGGTCTCCATCCTCGGCATGGGTGGCTATCACCTCGGCGCCGCTCTCAGTCAGGACATCGTCAATGACATGGTCGCCAAGGCGCTCGACCACGGCATCAACTTGTTCGATAACGCCTGGGAATACCAGGGCGGCGAGGGCGAAGAGCGCCTCGGCATCGCTCTCAAAGGCAAACGCGACAAGGCTGTTCTCGTCACCGGGGTCTGCACCTACGGCCGCAAGAAAGACGTCGCCATGCGCATGCTCGAGGACTCGCTCACACGCCTGCAGACCGATCACGTCGACGTCTGGCAAGTACACGATGTTATCTACTACAACGATCCCGAGCTCGCTTACCAGGTAGATGGAGTCCTCGAAGCACTGACCGCGGCCAAGCAGCAGGGCAAAGTCCGCTTCGCCGGCTTCACCGGACACAAGAATCCTTCCATTCACCTCGACATGCTCGACCGCGGCTTCCATTTTGACACCGTGCAGATGCCGATCAATCCCTTCGACCCGAGCTTCCGGTCGTTCGAAAGGAGCGTGCTCCCTGTGGCGGTCCAGAAAGGCATGGCTGTGTTCTCGATAAAGAGCATGAGCGGCTCCGGCGAATCGATCGTTCGTGGTGCGCTTACGCCCACCGAAGCGCTTTCCTATGCGATGAGCGTTCCGGGCGTCTCCGCTACCGTTTCAGGAATGAACAGCATGGAGGTGCTTGACCAGAATCTGGAGATCCTTCGTAACTTCAAACCGCTCGCCGAAAAACAGATGGCCGCCCTTCGCGAGCATGGCCGCCTATTCAACGACGGGCGCTACGAGCTCTACAAGACCACGGTAAAATACGACAGCGACCTGGGCCGCGCGCAGCATGGTTTCCCCAGCTCCATGGAACTTCCCGCCTGACCACACGAATCTATCTTCGATTAAGAGGAGAAGCACATTCCGCAAACTGATCGTGCTTCGACGAGGGCTCATCGACGCCTGCTTGCCCCCGCGGATTTCCGAGCCGGCAGGCGCCGCCTCTAGGTCATTTGCGCCTCAGCGCGGAGTGGGATCCGGAATAGGTGTGACAACGCGGAGTTTCCTTTTGCACGAATTCCTTCAATGCGATCCTTGCGCGCAAAAGCCTTGACTTGACCGCCGGCTCCGAAATGCCAAGGGATCGTGCAATCTCTTTGGTCGATAGCTCGCCCGCCTGTTGGAGCTCAAGTACCCTCCGCGATTCGGGCCTGAGCCGCAGCATTGCTCCTCGGAGCATACTTGCCCTCTGCTGTCGCGCGTAGTGCTGCTCCGGATTGTCTCGATGATCTCTGAGTTCCCACCTATCAGATTGAGCAATATCTTCAAGGCTGCTATCGATCGCCGATTTCATGGCTCCTTTTCTTTTTCGCAATAGCATAAGGGCTGTGTTGATTGCAATCCTGGTCAGCCACGTCGAAAAGCTCGCTCTACATTCGAAGGTGTGAAGGTGAACAAAGGCCCTCATCAAGGATTCTTGGAGCACATCTTCTGCATCTTGCCAATTGTTTGTTATTCGATAGATCTTATGCAATACGCGCCTGGAATGGCGCTTGCTAAGTTCAACAAAGGCAGAAGAGTCCCCGGACCGTGCCACAGCAACCAACATCGCGTCTTCCGCGGAATCCGCTTCCTTTCGTTGGGTGGCCATATCGAATTCAGATACAAATGAGTTCACTGTGATAGCTCCTTTCGTGTAGCGGTTCCCGCCTGATTCTTCGCGATGCGCGGAATTGAAAGATGTTGAATGGTGGCTAGGTTGAGCCGGTTTATTGTTGACTCAATTGCAGCCTTAGCGCCGGCACTCGAGATGTTTGTGGAAAGACGAAGCGACGAGGTATATCCACCTGAGTGCCTGTTCGCGCACTCTGTCGCACCCGGATAATCTCCCAGGCCTGAAGCGACTCCTCGAATGGATCGCAGCCGCCATCAGTGTCTGGCAGGCTCTTCAGTGCCTGGACCCGTGCCAATTGGATATCGCGCCGATTGCAACTCAGAAGGGCCGAGCAGTCTTCATCGGATTGCCTCTCGAGAAGCGACACTACGAAGACAAACCGCTCGAACGCGCCGAGTGTGAAGATGGCGCCAATCAAGTTGTCGTTGACCGGTGTTGAATGCCATTGAATACTGGCCAACGGCTGACGTTTCGGCTGCTCCGGCACAGGGTTAACCAGCTTGATTGCGCGTTTGATAATCGCGCGGCGAGCCCATAAGCGCGCCCACTCCATGAAAACATCAATTCCATCGAGGCATTCTTCCAACGCGCCGACAAAGCACTGTTCCGCCTTCTCAAGATCCGCGGTCAGAAGGATAGACAGCAGAAAAAGGCTATGCATCTCCTCGTTGTATATTTCGATGAAGCTCGCCGCAGTCGCGTATCCGATGGCTCTTTCACTATTCATGCGCTTTGTCCTGATCATATTTACTCCATGCATTGCTTCACGCCGTGCGCCGATTGTGTTGAATGAGGCCCCCAATTCGAGGGAAAGAAACAATCGAGTTGGTCTGAATGGCCCACGCCTTTGCTCAAGCAACTAGTACTCTTGAAGGCTCCGATGGAGCCTGCGAACTTTTAGCCGCCGGAAGAACAGTGAAGGTGCCGGGGCGACGTACAACGGCAGGGCGCGGTCTGCTGCGGCGCGACCCGGCGGTCGTGGGAGTTCGAACGGCATTTACGTCTGCGATTGGATTGGCGCAACCGCAGCGCACCAAAACATCGTTTGTTGTGTCCTCGATCCGGGTTCCAGGCCTATGCAATTCGCGGGTTGCCTTGGCGAGAACTTTGGCAAGGAGAAAGCGATTTGAGACTTGCTTCATAGCACCAAAAACAAGATCCGAACGCATTTGAACCCCCGAGAGAACCATAGATTTGTCTTCGCCCTTGATAGGCATTCAGCATTTCTCGTGCCAAATAAGAATGTGGCGGACTATATGGAAATCTATCCGCATTTATTCATCTATCCGCTTTTCAATCTGGATGCGTGGCGCCCGCCTCGTCTGTCGGGGCTCAGACATGTGGGGACTTGTATGACACAGCCAGTGTCGGCGGACCGACAGGTGCATGAATGGAAGTCGTTGGAGACTCGCGAGAGCCTATCGTTGTCGTCCGTACAATGGCCATGCAGAACTTCATCCCACTGATGTAATGGTCGCTCTGGTCCTCGTTAAGAATGACTGCGACGTAGGGATCGCTCTTCTCCACGCTCGCAATCAGGTCCTTAGGTAAGAGCCTTTCAACAGGCCATTCGCTGCCGTGCTGCGGGGTGGTAATTGCAACAGCGTTTGAGCGGAGCAGTGCAAGTCCGAGACTTCGGTCCGGTGACAATGGCATCCACTCGATTCGTGGAAGGATGAGGATGTGGTCTACAAACGTGTTTCGGCGGACGAGTCGTGAAAGCCGAGCGGCATTCCATCGAATGAAACCGGCTCGCAGTTTTAGTGAGTGAAGATTGGCGCTACAGCTGAACATCCCCACCGTGGCAATGGGGTTTGGGCGTGAGAGCGCGCTCATCGATGGACGCTATGCGGCCTTTTGTCGCTCAAGATCCAAGTCCTGGAGAGGTCCGAATGACGCCATTATCCTTTCCATTGCGAACCGCGGATCACAGAGCAGAAATTTACGCGCTTGAACTTTGCATCCTTGTCCGCCAGTACATCTGCCTTCACGTTGCCGAATGTCGTCTCAGGCTTGTGCTTGATGCCGTCGTAAAAGGCCTGGATGATGTCTTCTTTAAAGTGCTCGGTACGCGGAAACGCGGCGACGATCGCCTCGCGATCAGCGTCGGAAAATTCCGAGTAGGCGATTCCGAGCACGTCCATCTCGACACCGTTGGTCAATAGCGCAACCACCGGAT
>Ga0182024_10021455_pt1 | contig 11725 bp, 7 predicted proteins | sample P32metaG_FD_120480 | JGI IMG/M metagenome (GOLD analysis project Ga0182024, IMG submission 120480) | Permafrost microbial communities from Stordalen Mire, Sweden - P3-2 metaG (Illumina Assembly) | ecosystem: Environmental > Terrestrial > Soil > Wetlands > Permafrost | place: Sweden: Stordalen... | reverse complement strand
CTGAAGCCCTACTTACCGACAGCAATGGAATCGACCTGCTCACCGGCCAATCGCACGCCGATAAGTTGCGTTTAGCGAATGGTCCGGTGCATCTTTCGCTCCGGCGCGGCAGGACGTTCGCGCGCATGTCCGCCGACGGCCAATACTGCCTGATGCTGGTCAGGGCGAACTGGTACTTCTGGTTTTTGCAGCCGGCGCATTTCCTGGTGATCGGGCTCGCCGTGCTGCTCTGTTACTGGCTGGCGCATTATTTGACGGCGCCTCTGCGCCGGCTGCGAGTGGCGGTGGATCGGCTGGGGCGCGGCGATCTGACGGCCCGCGCCGAGGAAACGCGGCATGACGAGTTGGGCGATCTGGCCGCGTCGTTCAATCGCATGGCTGACCATATTCAGACATTGCTGGCCGCGGAGCGACGCCTGCTGTTCGATATTTCGCACGAACTGCGCAGCCCGCTCGCCCGGTTGAGCGTGGCGGTGGAACTGGCGCGAACGGATGAAAGGGGCGCGTATCTCGACCGGATTCAGAAGGAAGCCGACCGGCTGAACTCGCTGATCCGGCAAATGCTGGAGGTCACGCGCACCGAGGGCGACCCATCGCGGCTGAAGGCGGAACCCCTGCGCCTGGACCAACTGGTGGATGGCCTGGTGGACGATTGCTCGATTGAAGCGCAGGCGCACGGCTGCGCTCTCGATCTCGCATCCAGCGGCGCGGTGACGCTCGACGGCGATGGCGAGCTGCTGCGCCGCGCGATTGAGAACGTCATGCGCAATGCGATTCGCTTCGCGCCGGCAGAGTCGAAGGTCGAGATTACGCTTGAAAACGGCGGGGGCTGGGCGAAAATTCGCGTGCGCGATTATGGGCCGGGTGTGCCGGAGGCGGCTCTCCCGCGGCTGTTCGATCCTTTCTATCGGGTGGAACAGGACCGCGACCGGAGGAGCGGCGGCGTGGGGTTAGGCCTTTCGATCGCGCGGCGCGCGGTGGAGCTGCATCGGGGAAAAGTGAGAGCCTCGAACGCGTCGCCGGGATTGCTGGTCGAGATCGATTTGCCCGTCTGACCGCTCCCGGGGGTCGCGGTTCCAAAAACCAGTAAATTCCAATAGAACCGCGACCTCCGGGAGCGGTCATGCGCTTTCCAGATCCCACCGTCGTTAGAAGAACCAGATGATATCGCTCGCGAACATGAACTGGCTGTGCCGGTTCCCTCCATCGTAAGCGAGATTGTTGAAGTTATGTTCCCAGCGCAGCTCCGGCCGTAACACGATGGTGCTGCCGATCCAGTGGTTCCACGAAATTCCGTCTTCGATATATAAGCCCTTGTAGCCGGTTCGCTGACCTCGCAGATCGTCGAACAACTCATTGCGGAAACTGATGAAGTCCTTCTTCTTAAGCTGACGACTGGTGTAGTTCAAAAACGACCAGTCCGGTGCATAGCAGGTGAGCTCGGTTGCGTTTTTGCACCACGCTCCATCGGCGTTGGTAATGAGCAGGCTGGCCGCGGCCGGGTTGAATATATTCGGCGTGTGACTTTCATACTGATACCAGGACTCCGTCGCGGTGTGCCATTTTTCGTCTATTTTGTGATACCAGGTGACATAATACGCAGCCAGGTTGTTGTAACCATACCGGCCGCGATTGATCGAGTTTTGGCAAAAATAGATATTGTCTTTCGCCCCGCGCCACTCGAACTGTTCGCAGAAGTTCCCCGTCCATTGCGCGCTGGGCTTCCAGGCGGCCGTTTCGCAACCTGGGGAAATGCCGGCTTGAAAAGTGAAGTGCTCGCTAAGCTTGATCGTCGCATTGGCGCCGGTTTGGGTATAGCAATCGTAGGTATAGGTCAGCGAGTGGGTGTAGGTGTAATTATTCGGCGCTAACTGCGCCTCGATATCCGGCAGCGAAATATAGCGGCCCAGGCGAAGAATCATCCCTTCCGCCACGTGAGGGAAGTACAGATCGATATAAAACATCACCGGATCGTAGCCATACTGGTTTCCCAGGGTCCCATTCGCTTTGGTCTGCAAAAGCTGCTGGCTGAAATAGCCTTGGGCCGTGGTGAAGCGGTAATCGAGTCCGTACAGGTTGGTTACGCGGAAGCCCCAGTCGAAGTGGTCGGTCTGGATCGTGTCCGGGGTGCGCTCGATATACAACGTCACCTGATCGAGTTGAAATGAGTTCGGGATCTGGTTGTATCCCATGGGCGCGTTCGCATATTTCCCGCCGACAGCCTCCGTGCTGGTGCTGAAGTTGAAGCCGGCGTTGGCCCAGCCGTAGATCTGAATATTCCATTTCTTCCACCATTCACCGTGGGGTCCGGTTTGGAGCGCCGTGGTGAGCGGGTAGGAAGTCGCGTTGTTATAGCCGATCCAAGGCGTTCCGCCGATGGGCCACATTGCGAATGGATAGGGCGGATTCGATTCCGGCGGATCGTAGCCGCGATGCTTCGCGTCGGGTCCATCGGGACCGGGATGCCAATCGTCGTAATACGCTTTCGCGAGGCGAGAGAAAAATCCCGCCGGCTTTTTCGCATCCTTGGGATCGGTCTTGGCGAGCGGCACGTTGGCCGCGGGAGTCTGCTCGACAGTTTGGTCGGTGACATCGACTATAATCGGCAGCTCGGTCTCATAACCATCGGCCTGGGCAGTAATTTGATATTGTCCTGGCTTAAGACCTGCAACGAGGAATGTCCCGTCGTTTCCGCTGAGAGTCATCTGCGGCGTGTTCTCGTTCACGTTGCAAATAGCCACGCTCACTTCTGCCAGAGGCTCGCCCGCGAGGTCGCGCGTAACGCCGCGGAGGACGCCGGACTGCGCCGCCGCAAACGGCGCCGTCCCCAGCAATATCGTGATAATCGTTCGGATCATACATCCTAACGATAAGATCCAGGCCGTAAATAAAGCATAAGGAAGGCACAAGAAACCGATTCTTTATGCGATCTTCAGAAGTTGTTTAGGAAACTTTTATTCGTACCGGAGAGCTTCCACCGGATCCAGTCGTGCGGCTTTACTAGCAGGCCAGATGCCAAAGAAAAGTCCGATGCCGATGGAGACCACAAGTCCGAGTCCAGCGGCCCACATCGGAACGCTCGAAGGGAGGGTAGGGAAGGCCAGACGGCTGGCGAAGGAGATCAGGTATCCCGCGATCATGCCGCACATGCCCCCGAGGCTGGTGAGCACCACGGCTTCGGTGAGGAATTGAAGAATAATGTCGCGCCGGCGGGCGCCGATCGCTTTGCGCACTCCGATTTCGCGGGTCCGCTCGGTGACCGAAACCAGCATGATGTTCATCACGCCGATCCCTCCCACCAGCAGGCCGATGGAGGAAAGAACCACCATGACCAGCGCAGTGACGGAGGTGAGCGCACGGAACTGTTCCACCATCTGATCGGCGGTCGAGACCGCGAAATTGTCGGGCGCCGAAAAGGCCACATGGCGCTGCTGGCGCAGCACCACCGTCAGTTCATCCACGGCGGCTGCGAGCTGGCCGTCTTTGGCCTGCACAAAGAGAAGATTCTCATTCGCCATCGGGAAGATCTTCCGCATGGTGAAGTAAGGCAGCACGATGCGGTTATCGTCCTGGCCTGGAATCGACGCGGCGGGCCGCTTCATCACGCCGATCACTTCCAGTTCGTGCCCGTCCACCTGGATTTGCTTGCCCACCGCATTCTCCAGGCCGAACATGGCGCGATAGAGATCCTCGCCGATGACGGCGACGGGCATGCGATGCTGGCTTTCGGAATCGGTAAAGAACCTCCCGGCAAGCATCTCCACGTTATTCGACTGCGCGTAATGCTCGTCGCTGCCGGCCAGATTCGCGCCCGCGTAATCGTTTCCTTTGTAACGGGCGCGAATGATGGCGCCCTTCAGCACATTGGGAGGCAGCAGATAGGGACTCACATGTTCGACGGCGGGACAGCGCTCGCCGATCGCGACCGCATCCTCGTAGGTGAGCGGCTTACGCTGCAGCTCTTCGGTGGTGCGGCCGGCTCCCATCATGCGCATCTTGAATACCATGGCGGTATTGGAGCCCGCGCTCCGGATCAATCCCGTCACCGCGCCATCGATCCCGGCGAGAATCGAGCCGACGCCGACAATCGTTCCGACTCCGATAATCACGCCGAGCACGGTAAGAAACGAGCGGATTTTATTTTCGCGCAAGGTGGAGAGCGCGAGGCCGATGACTGATAGAAGGAGTTTCATTGCGGACCGCCCCCGAAGCCGTTTTCAGAGCCGCGACCACCGGGAGCGGTCAGCGGAAGAATATTGTCCAGCATCAGCTCTCCGACCTCAGGGCGACGATTGGATCCAGGCGCGAAGCGCGCCGCGCCGGATAAATGCCGAAGAAGAGTCCCACCGCTGTCGACAGAGTGACACCGATGACCACCGCGTTCAGAGGCACCGCCATCGGCACGGGCGTGAAATTCCGGACGATCACGGCGACCGTCCACGCGATGGTGACGCCGATCAGCCCGCCCATCGCCGACAGCATTGACGATTCGACCAGGAACTGATTGAGAATGTCCTGCCGTCTGGCCCCGACGCTTTTTCGCACGCCGATTTCGCGCGTCCGCTCGCTCACCACGGCCAGCATGATGTTCATGATCACCACGCCGCCCACTACCATGAAGACGCTGACGATGCCGACGGCCGCGGCCGCAATCGTGCCGGTCAATTGATCCCACATCCCGACCAGGGTATCGGAGGAAACCATCCCGAAAGTATCGTCCTCCTGCGGGCGCAAATGGCGGAAGGACCGCATCAGCATGCGAATCTCATCCTGCGCCTGCCCCAGTTGGCTGCGATCCTGCGCCAGAAAAGTGTAGCTGATGCCCGTCCGCGATCCGTAAATTTTAAAATATGTTTCCGCGGGAATCGTCGCGAAGTTGTCCTGCGATTGCCCGAATACGCTGCCCTTCGCTTTGGCGAAGCCGATCACTTCGAAAGGAATTCCGTCGATGCCGATGGTTTTCCCGATCGGATCGGTGCTGGGAAAAAACCGTTCCTTGAAATCCGCGCCGAGGAACACCACGTTCATGTGGCGGCGATCTTCGACATCCGTGAGAAAGCGGCCGACATCGACCTGCGAATTGGTCATCACGGCCCAGTTGGAGGAGGCGCCGATCAACTGCACGCTGTCGACCAGATCGGTACCGTAGGTTAATTTTGTACCTCGATTGACGGTAATGCCCACTTCGCGCGAAAGGGTCGCGCGGCCTTTCACGAAATCGTATTCATCCTTGCTGAGCTGCGGATTGCGCTGCAAAGCTTTCAGGAAGGCCTTCGGATCGCGCGGCCCTACAAAGGCCATGCGCACGGCGCGGAATCCATCCGTGCCCATCGAGGATGCGCTGTCGGCGATGTACACGTCCATCCCGTGAATGACGCTCATCACGGCGATCAGAGTGGTGGTCGAGAGAATAATCCCGAGCAGAGTGAGGAAGCTCCTCAGCTTGCTCGCTCGAAGCGAATCGAATGCCACACTGGCGGATTCAAGAAAAGATGCCTGACTTTGCACGATACCTCTAGGATACGAGTTTCCAGCCTCCTTCGTTCCGTGGCGTGAGCAAAAAAGGGCAGCATCAAGCCATAAATAGTGGGAACATAGATCAGGAGCTTGTTGAAAAAGGGGACAGACGACTCTGTCCCAGTGAACCTAGCCGATTTCGGATAGGTGCGCGGTTGTGGACAGAGCGGTCTGTCCCCTTTTTCAACAAGCTCCTCGCCATACGGAAGAGACTTTTAAAGGGCGTCTCAAAATGGACCAAATTGAATTTCAGGACTTGCTGGCCGAGTGCGAAACGGCAACGGAGACCTACTTCAGGGAAGTGGAGAAAACGTCCACTCTGTTGGGGAAATGCACCCGGCGGCCTCTGACCTTCGAAGAACGCTTTGCATTGTTGAGGCAGGAGATTCAGGAGGGGGATGCATACCTTCTGTACATTGACGCCAAGCGTTTTCTTCATAGTGCGGCGCTGCTGGGATATGACGCGCTGGCGACCAATTGATCGTTTAACCACCTCATAACCAACCCATCAAGCCAGAATCGCGGCCGTCGGCGCGAGATGAATCCGAGGTGCCCGCCGTGGTCCACCGCCACCAGGGTCAGGCAGGGATTCTCGCGAAATGCCGGATGATCATAGACCGAAAAAGGAATCAGAGGATCGTCCTTGGCCTGCACCAGTAGCGCCGGGATGCGAATCCTGCCGATAAACCGGTTCGCGGACTGCGTTGTATAGTAATTATCGGCGTTGCCGAAGCCGAACAGGGGTCCGGTGTAAAGATCGTCGAAATCGTAAATGGTGCGGATTTTCTTAAGCGGTTCGAGAGAATAAATTTCCGGCGCCTGCCGGTGCCGGAGGCGGATTCGGTCGCGGAGTCGCTGCAGGAATCGCTGTTCGTAAAGGAAATTCCCCGGCTTTCCCAGGGCCATCGAACAAGCCTTCAAGTCGATCGGCGTCGACACCGCGCACACCGCCGTAACCAATCCCCGAGCCTGATCCTCCAACTCGCCGGTGAGCTTCAATACCACGTTGCCGCCCAGCGAAAATCCGACCAGGAAGATCGGGAGTTCGCTTCTCCGGCGCCGCTCCTTGAGGACGTATAACAGATCGCTGGTCTGCCCCGAATGATAGTTGGACAGCGCAAGCGTCTCCGTGCCTCCGCAGCTCCGCATGTTGAAGCGATGCGTGGCGTAGCCGGCTTCGAGTGCTGCCCAGGACATACTGCGGGCATAGCCGGCCGCGCTCGATCCTTCCAGGCCGTGAACAAAAATAATCTCGCCTCGCGGCGGCCCATCGGGATTCTGCGAATGGACCAGCACCTCAACCTCCGGCTCGGTTCGATACCGGACGGCTTGGACGGGCCAGCGCGTGTCCACCCCGGGCCGCGACCAGAAATTTCCCGCGATGGTCAAAAGGTGCGGGTTCTTGAAAAACGGCTCGAAGGGCTCCAAGCTTTTATTCTACAATCGAGCACTGGTGATTCTTTGAAAACCGAACTTCCCCGCACCCTCGGCCTCCTTGACGCGTTGTCGATCGTAATCGGCATCGTCATCGGCGGAGGCATCTTCCTGGTGCCGAATCTGATTGCGCAGAACCTCCCTTCAGCGGCCTGGATCCTCGGAATCTGGGTTTTCGCCGGCGTCGTTTCATTTTTCGGTGGGCTGGCTTGCGCTGAACTGGGCGCCGCGATGCCGGCGACCGGCGGCCAATACGTATATTTGCGCGAAGCCTATGGCCCAATGGTCGGATTCCTGTGCGGCTGGACCAATTTTCTGGTTGCAAGAGGCGCACAGTCCGCGTGGCTGGCCGTGGTGCTTTCCATTTACATCTCTTATTTCCACCCATTTGGACCCTTCGCATCGAAGGTCATTGCCGTCGCCGCGATCGCTTTCTTTACCTTCGTGAACTACCGCGGAGTTTCTCTCGGCGCCCTGGTCCAGAAAAGTTTCACCCTGGCGAAGCTCGTGGGGATTCTGGTGATCGTGGGAAGCGCGTTTTTCCTTGGTCATCATTCAACGGCCCCCACCGCGCCGGCCGCGACAATCACGCTGAGCAGCTTTGGAGTCGCCCTGATCGCGTGCCTGCTGGCCTTCGACGGCTGGGTTCAGATGAGCTTCGTCGCGGGCGAGATCAAGAATCCGAGGCGCAATATTCTATTTGCCCTTGCATTCGGCATCGCAGCCGTGATTGCGGTCTATCTGCTGGCCAATATGGCGTACCTGCGCGTGCTTTCGATCCCCGAAATCGCCTCCAGCGCTCACGTGGGAGCGGACGCCGCGGGACGTGTGATGGGGCCGGTGGGCGGAACGCTGGTCTCCCTGATCATTCTGCTTTCGATCATCGGCGCACTGAACGGAGCCATCCTCACCTGTCCCCGCGTTTATTTCGCGCAAGCCCAAGACGGGTTGTTCTTCCGCCGTTTCGGCGAGGTTCATCCGCGCTATCAGACGCCCGGGTTCGCGATCCTGGCCCAGGGCGTGTGGGCCGCGGTCCTGATTATCAGCGGATCCTATGAAACGCTGATCGACTACGCGATGTTCGCCATCTGGCTGTCATATGTATTCATGATCGCGGGGGTGGTGGTGCTTCGCCGTACGCAGCCCGATTTGCCGCGTCCTTACCGGATGTGGGGTTATCCAGTCACACCATTGTTGTTCCTGGGCGTCGCGCTCTGGTTCCTGGGGAACATGCTGGTCACACGACCCACCCCGTCTCTGGCTGCGCTCGGGCTGGTCGCCGCCGGCGTTCCGGTTTATTTCGTCTGGAGGCGAGCCGGCCAGCGGAGAGCGATCGCTGCCGCTCCCCTCATCTAAGATCCTGGGATGGTATCTTTCTGAATACCCAGGATATAGTCCTTCCCTGAAGGCTTACAGTACCGGACGGTGCCGGAAAAGTTCTTTCCGGTCCACAAGACATCCAGGCGGCACCCGGCGTCCACTAACTGCCTGGTTCTCATACTCGCGCCGCTGGGCGATATGTCTTCGAGCATTCCGAGGGTTACCAGCCGATCTCCTTTAGAATCGGTCCAGCTAAACTTGACGCGAGCCGCGATGGCTTTTCGGATTTCCTTCCTTTGTTCCACGCGAATCTCATCGGCCGAAACGTCACGAGGCTGAATTTCACTGTAGAATGAAGAAGTCCCAACTAGAGGAAACATGAAAAAAGCCTCGCCTTTTTTGTTTGCGCTGATCCTGATGGCGTCGTTTTCAAAAGCTCAGAGCAGCGCTGAAACATTTTTTCAGGCAATCCGCTCTGGGGACCTGGACGCGCTGCGACGCTTGTCTGCGAATCCGGTAAACGTCCGGGATCGCCTGGACACTACGCCTCTCCACTACGCCGCGCTTTATGGCAATGCGGAATCCGTTCGCATCCTGCTGGATCATGGAGCCGACGTGAATGCCCGCAATAAATCGGGAGCCACTCCGTTGGTTTATGGAGCTTACAATTTCGACAAGGCGCGTCTCCTGGTCGAGAAAGGCGCCGACGTGAATGCGCAATCGACCGCTGATATGACTCCTCTGCTGGTGGCTGTGTCCGTCCATGGCAATTCGGCGACGGTTCGTTATCTGATCGAAAAAGGAGCCGACGTAAAAGCAATTGGCCCCCTGGGCTCCGATGCGTTGCAAACGGCCGCGTTTAAGGGCGATGTGGAGATGCTGCGCCTGCTGCTCAACAAAGGCGCCGACCCCAAGCTGAAGGATATGGGCGGATTCACCGCTTTGCTGAACGCCTTCCAGGACCCGGACCAGGAACGCATCCGCGTGCTGCTGGACGCCGGATCGGACGTGAACGCAGCGAACACCTTTTCCGGCGCCGTGAAAAACGGACCCATCGATCTGGTCCACATGACGCCGCTGTTTCTGGCCGCGCCCGATGCGCCTCCGGCCACGATCAAAGCTCTGCTGAGCGCCGGCGCGCATCCGGATGAAGCGGATCAGCGAAAGCTGACGCCGTTGACATACGCGATTCTGAACGACGAACCGAAGTTGGACTGCCTCCGCCAGTTGATTGCGGCCGGCGCTGACGTCAATGCCAAGGACGCCAACGGCGAATCGGTGCTTGACTGGGCGCTTAAATATCGGAACCCGGAAATCATCGCCATGCTGAAGGCCGCCGGAGCGAATCCCAGCAAGCCATTCACCGCGCCCACGCGTCCGGCGGATTTCGTGCCCGGCGCGCCGAAGGACGCCATCGCCCGGGCTTCGACATTGCTGGCGAAATCAGGAGAGACTTTCTTTCCCGAGGGTGGAGGCTGCGTCGGTTGCCATCATCAGCCATTGATGGCGCGAGCCTACGCCGCCCTGCGCGCGTCCAACAAGAAGCCGGACGAGCGCCTTTATCGAATTTTTCGCGACGCCATGGTCGCCAACCGTCCCTTCATGCTGTCGAATTATCCGCAGATGGTGAGCCGCGGTGGAGATTTCGACGAGAACCTGGCGCAGAGTGAAGCCATGATCGCGCTGGGCGAGCCCGCCACGCCGACTACTGACGCGATCGTCCATTATCTGGCCGCGCGGCAGCAGCCATCCGGCGCATGGGCTTTCCCCGCCGACGAGCGTCCGCCGCTAGAAACAGGCGCCATCACCCGCACCGCGATCGCCATCCGGGCGCTCAAAACCTACGGCTGGCCCGCCCGCCGCGCGGAGTTCGACGAACGCATCGCCCGGGCCGGCGCCTGGCTGCTGGCCGCCCACCCATCGACCTCTTATGAGGCCGCCGAGCGGATCAAAGGACTCAAAGCCGCGGGCGCCTCGGAGCGCGAGATCGCCGCAGCTGCCGAGGCTCTATTAAAGGAACAGCGCGCCGACGGAGGCTGGTCCCAGACTCCCTATCTCGACTCCGACGCCTATGCCACTGGCATGGTGCTGTCGACGCTTTATCAGGAAGGGCGGCTCAAATCGTCCGACGCCGCCTACACGCGCGGAACGGCTTATCTCCTGAAAACTCAATTCCCGGACGGATCTTGGTACGTGCGCAGCCGGTCACCCAAGCTTCAGCCCTACTTCCAGAGCGCGTTCCCGTTCGACCATGACCAGTGGATCTCCGCCTCAGCTACAGCGATGGCGGTGATGGCGCTGGCGCCGGCGCAGTAACTCCGTCCGCTTGCCGTTGACAACACGGAGCCGCGCGCGTCAGCAAGCGGGTTTCCGGGACTTTTCAGCAGCCTAAGCACTCCCCCGATCGGCCTGTTCACGTGTCACGGAGCGCGATCAGGGGATCGCGCGCGGACCCGGGGGGTCCGCCCTACGGATTATTCCTAACATATCGGGCTTAACCTCATGAAAATCAACATTCCTGTCGAACTACTATGTGAACTTTACTAGGGGGATCCTTCCATTGCTGAGTGTAATGCTTCTGACACCGGACGCTGCCGCCGCCCAACTCATCGAACTCCTGTTGAACGAATCCGGCGTCTTCAAGTTGGTTTCGAAAGGATCGCCGCTTCGTTCCGTACACGAGATCATGCGGCAGGTCGGCGTTCATGACCCGGAACTGATCCTGCTTGACCTGAACGATTGGACGGCCGTCTCCGCTCTCGCCCGTCATATCAACGCTGCGAACCTTCGCGGAGTGGTGGTGGGCTTCAAGATGGTATGGAACCGCCTGGAGATGCTTACTTTCGAGGAAGCCGGAATCACGGACCTGGTGCAGGAGCCATTGACCGCTCAGGATCTCGAAAGGGCCGCCTACGACGCTCTTCACCGCGAGCACGGCGTCGCGGACCATAACATCATCGCGTTGCTTCCCGCAAAAGCCGGAGGAGGCTGTTCCACCGTTGCCTTAAACGTCGCGGCGGCAATGGCGGAGCGCTACACCAAGAAGGTCCTGCTGGTGGAAGGCGATCGCCGCTCCGGCGTTCTCTCCATCATGCTGAATCTGCAAAACCGTTCGGGCCTCTCGGAGGCTCTGCAGCAAGCCGGCGAGCTGACTCCCGTGGAGTGGCAACAGCACACCGTTTGGGTGAACGGAATTCACCTGCTTCCGGCCAACCCCACCAAGCGCGGCCCCCTTCCCACCTGGGTTGAGTACTATCAGCTGTTGCGTTTCTCCCGTAAGCTGTACGACTACGTGTTTGTCGATCTGCCGGAAGTGGTCAATGAAGCGACGGCGGAAGTGGTGAAGTCGGCTCGCGATATCTGCATCGTTTGCACGCCGGAAGTGCCGTCGCTCAAGCTGGCCGCCCAAAGAAGCGCGGAGCTCGAAGCCTGTCAGATCCCGGCGAGCCGCGTT
>Ga0182024_10021454_pt1 | contig 11726 bp, 11 predicted proteins | sample P32metaG_FD_120480 | JGI IMG/M metagenome (GOLD analysis project Ga0182024, IMG submission 120480) | Permafrost microbial communities from Stordalen Mire, Sweden - P3-2 metaG (Illumina Assembly) | ecosystem: Environmental > Terrestrial > Soil > Wetlands > Permafrost | place: Sweden: Stordalen... | reverse complement strand
GCTGCCGCCGCCTCATCGCCATCGAGCTCGACCCCGCGCTCTCCACCGAACTCCACCTGCACTTCCGCAACGCCTTCAACGTCAAGGTCCTCGAAGCCGACATCCTAAAAACCGACATCGCCGCGCTCGTCCCGCTCGATCAGACCGCCGACGTCGTCGGCAACCTGCCCTACTACATCACCTCGGACATTCTGCTCCAGATCTTCGCCGCCTCTCGCGGCAAGACCGACCCAACCGCGCGCGGCGCATTGGCCCGCGCCGTCATCATGACCCAGCGCGAGGTCGCAGACCGCCTCGCCGCCTCACCCGGCACCCGCGACTATGGCCTGCTCTCCGCCACCGCGCAGATGCACGCCCGCGTCGAGACCCTGTTTACCCTGCCGCCCTCCGCCTTCTCGCCCCGGCCAGACGTGCACTCCACCGTCATCCGCCTAGACTTCGTACCCCGCTTCCGCGAACTGCGCGTCGATCCCGCAGGCTTCGACGCCTTCCTCAAATCCTGCTTCGCCCAGAAGCGCAAGACGCTCGCCAACAATCTCCGCGCCGCCGGCTGCACGCCGGAGCAGTTGCAATCCGCCTGGCCTGCCGAGATTCCCTTGCAAGCGCGCGCCGAATCAATCGGCCTCGGTCCCATGGCCCTTCTCTACCGCGGCCTGCTGAGGGCAGCCGCGCGCTGAATTTCTCGGCGAGAGGTTCGCCTCGCTGCTACCTGTGCGATGGAGCGGGTGCTGCAGACGGCGGCGGCGCACTTGCATGCGGCTCCGGCGCTGCAGACGGCGACGGCGCACTCGGACGCGGCTCCTGCGCTGCAGATGGCGGCGGAGAATAGCGCGGTGCCGGTGGCGGAGAATTGTTCTGCCGCTCCGACGGCGGCGGCGTGTAACGCTGCGGCTGAGGCTGCGCGTTCTGCTGCCCCTGCGAGCTTCCCTGCAGGCCACGCTGCCGCTGCGAACCCTGCTGGCCGGATAGCTGCTGCTGCTGTCCCGGCTGCGATAGCTGCGGCCCTGGCTGCGGCGCGCCCGACCCGTAGATTACCTCGGGCAACTGGCTCTGCGCCGCCGGAGCAACGCCGTTCCCGCCGCTGCCCCGCTGGAAGCCCTGCCGCGCTCCCTGTTGCTGGGCGTTCTGTTGTTGCCCGTACTGCGGCTGTTGCTCCGACTGTTGCCGCGCCTGCTGCGGTTGCTGGCCGACGTGATACACCGTCGTCGGCCGCGTGCTGGCCAGTCCCATCGCCGGCGTGTGCGTCGCACCGTCGATCGGGAAGTCCCGCCGCAGCGATCCACCTGCTCCGTTGTCCGCTACGTAACCGCCCGCGATCGGCACAATCGGCCGCGCCGTCAGACCCGCAATCGTCCTTGGACCGCGCTGCCCGCCCGGCGCCGATCCCCGAACCGGTGACGACCCGCTGAGATGCACCGGCAGCACCGGTCGCCTCGGCCCAGGCTTCGCAATCGGCACACGAATCGTGCGGTAGCCGCGTGGTACCGCGCCGATGTTGACCGCAAATCCTCCGCCGGCAAATCCCGAGCCGCTGCCGCCGCAAGCAGCTCCGGGCGCCCAGCCCCAGCCAAAGCTTGAGTAGTACGACCACGTGCCGCAGCGGTACGGCGTCCATCCCCACGCGTAGCCCGACGCCCACAGATATCCCGTCCCGGGATACCAGACCCACGCTCCGTTCCCATACGGATCGAAGTCCGCGTCATCCTCCGCCATGTACGGCTGCCACACCGAACCCTGTCCGGGAACGTCATACCACGTCCCGTCCGCGTCCAGGTCGGACCAACCGTAGCCCTGCGCGCCGGCGTAGTCGTCCCGCACCGGAGTGCTGTCGGCAGCCTCGGCCGCTGCATTCAGATCCATGTCTTCGTTCCACTGGTCCCACGAGTCGCTAGCGATCTGTTCGCTCAAAAAGTAGCGCGACGGATTGCTCGCGTCCGCACGCAGGCTCTCACCCGCGGCGACGTCCGTTTGGAACGCGCCGGTACGCGCCACATGCGCCGTCCCGTCCAGCAAAGCGAAGCTCGCCGGTGGCTCGTCGAAGTCCACGCGCACCGTTGTGTTCTCGACCGGCGACAGAACATCGCCGCCCGCATCGATCGAATAGAGGTACTGTGCCGTCGCGCGCAACTCAAAGTAAGCCAGCCCCCTCAGCAGGCTCAGATTCGTTGTGAATACGCCGTTCGGGTCGACCGCCAGAGTGTCCAGGGACAATGCGCTGTTGGGCGTCAACCGCGCGATGCTGCCGTCCTCGAACTCGATCTCCGCCTGGCCGTCTTCCCCGGTCGCGATCTGCACTCCGGCCAGTAGTGGCAGGTTCATCTGCGCCGGGACAGCGGGATTGTTGCCGTCGATGACGGTGACCGTACCCTGCATGGACGTGAGTCGCGCCGCGCGCACGGTGGAGGACGTGTCCTGCGCTGCCGCGGCAAGGCTATGCACCGCCAAAATCAGAAGCAGGAACGAGGAAGCGGCAAAGCAACGGGCGGAGACACGGTCGAGCATAGCAAAGCCTCCTGCAAGCTGCGAATCCATCCTCTTAGACTCGCAGCCATTCCGCGGGATTCTATCAATTGCAGTGCTGGTGCCAAACTTTAGTCACAGCGGGCGTCACTTAGCCGATACTCCTGGCCGTCCGCGCCCCCCCCCGTCATCGCGTCGCTGTGTCCCTGGCCGCAGCCATCGCGATCTGGCTCAACAGCGCATTCGCCTTGGCCCGCACACGCGCCATCACATCGGCGTCTTCGGCGATCGCGCGCAGCGTCGCTTCGATCGTTCCCACCTCCAGCGCGCGCCCCGCCGCCACCTCATCCGACAGGTACGACATCGCTGAATCCAGCCCCAGCCGGTCGTAGCGGTGCAGACGCTCGAGCTCGCGACCTTGGTCAAGCGTCTCGGTGATGCCCTCGAAGACCTCGGTCAGTGTCTGCAGCTCTTTATTCTCGGTGTAGTTGTACGTGCAGGAGCCGGAGCCGTCCGCACCCGCGTAAGTCAACGTCTTGGTCCCTGTGTCGGCGACGTTCTTCGCCTTCGACGCGCAGGTTTTATTAAAGTGGTTGAGCTGCCCGGCCAGCTTGAAGATGCGGCCAGCAGTCGCCGGAGTAATCCGCACGTCGCGCCGGAAGGGCGCGGCGGCCGAGGCCGCGGCCGGCCCATAGCGCGTGGGCGGCGGGAGAGCCTCGCCCTCATAGCTTCCTGTGCCGTCATCGCGGATGATCATCGTGTACTTCGGCACGGGAACTCCAAACCCTTCGCGAGCAAAGGCAAAGGTGATCGTCGGGCGTCGCATCGGCGGGTCTAAAGCAGTTGTCCGAGAGGCTGCCGTGGAGGCTGCATCCGGCTTGGCCTCCTGAGCGCCCACCGCGCCGCAGCACCCACTCGTTATAACGATCAGGGCTGCAATGGCAGCGGCTGCCCGCACGCGCCTCACCGCCGCGCTCCCTGTAGCTCCAGAGTCTGCGCGGTGTGGATATGGCAGATGGCAATCGCCAGCGCATCGGCCGCGTCTGGAGACTCCGGCGCACAGTCTAGCGCCAGCAACCGCGTCACCATGAACTGCACCTGCTCCTTCGCCGCCAGGCCATAACCGGTAACGGATGACTTGATAGTGAGCGGTGCGTACTCGGCGACGGGCAGGTTGCACGTCGCCGCGGCCAGCAGCGCCACACCACGCACCTGCCCCAGCTTCAGCGCAGACTTCACATTCGCCGAGAAGAAGACTTCTTCGATGGCCACGCAGTCCGGCGCGTGCAGCGCCATCAGTGCGGTCAGCTCGGCGTAGACCTGCGCCAGCCGCTGCGGCGTCTTCTCTTTCTTGTTCAGCCGGATCGTCCCCGCGGCGCAGTGCGTCAGCCGCGGCGCGCGCGCCAACGCGTCCATCTCAACCACGCCGTAGCCGGTGAACTCCGTGCCGCAATCAATGCCGAAGACCCTCATGGCGAAAGTCTAAACCCACGTGAGCACGCCGCGCGATGGCTTTGTTGAGTCGGTACCGGTCAAGTTTGAAACAAAGTTGCGTGCTTCAAAGGAGCGCGGCGGTTTATCGTTTTTTGCCCCTCTGGCAGGTTCGTATGTTTTTGGGTTAGCGGGCTCCGCGCGGCGGATTCGCCATCAGGTCGTCCTTGGTGGCCATGTCCTTGGCGACGCCAACGATCAGGAACTCAAGCGGTGCGCTTCCTGTGTTCACCAAGGCACGTGTCTCGTTGAGCCGCACCGGAATGACGTCACCGGTGTGGATCTGGGCCGTTTCCTTGCCGAGAGTGACCGTCCCATCGCCGCCGATGACATAGTATGCCTCCGCAAAGCCGGACAGCGCGCGCTGACCAACGGAGGCGCCGGGCGGCAGCAGCAGATGGTCAATGTAGGACCATGTCGTGGAGAATACGGTGGGTTCGAGAGCCCGGCGGTACTGGACCGTCCTCTGTCCGCCGTCCATGGCGTTCACAGCCCGCAGCAGGCTCTTGTCGAGCTTGTAGCTGATGAACTGCGGGATGGGATCCAGGGTCTGGTGTTCGAGCGAATCGCCAAGATTGAAGGTATCGTACACCTTGTTCATGCCGACATTGATGTTGAGCCACTGGATCGGCTTGTCGGTCGCGTTGTAGATCCCGTGCGCGTGGCCCATGCGGTCCGGCACCCCCGCCGGCCCCTGGATCAGCGAGGTTCTCCCATCGATCGTGAACTGCGCCTCGCCGTCCAGGATCACGAACATCTCTTCGCACTTGTTATGGAAGTGCTCGCCGATACCGCTGTGCGGCATAATGACGCCGCGGTGGAAGAAGATCAGATTGGGTTCGACGGCGTCAGCGCCAAGCATCACGCGGAAGTCCATCTCGCCCGCCCCGTCATGCACGGCCTTCAGGTGCTCATACTTGGTGGGATCCGCGCGCGCGATGCGGTGCTCGATATCTCCCTGCGTGGAAGCGGCGCGCTGCGCCGGCGAAGTTCCGATAACAGAAAATACCAAAGCGAAGATCAGCAACGAGCCCCTCGATGCGTACATGTGCAGATTCCTCCTTTAGGACCCGATCGCACTCCGGCGCTCGAGCCTTGTCGTGAATAGTGGCACATACGATAAATCAGCAGAGAGGATGATCTGTCAATTTCCTGCGCCCTGGCGGAACCGGTGCGCCGGCAGAATGAAAGGGATTTAGAAAGAGGCGTGCCACTGGCTTCTTACGGGAAAACTGCCCCTTCTAGGCGCTCTATGCTCAACGCCGGCTCGCGAGCCGGAGGCCGAATGGCTGCACTCTAGATCGAGATCCCTTCCAGCGGCGAACTCGCCGTCGCGTAGAGCCGCCGCGGTATCCGCCCCGCAAGATACGCCTGCCGCCCCGCCAACACGCCGTGCATCATCGCCTCCGCCATCAGGATCGGGTCGCTCGCTTCGGCGATCGCCGTGTTCATCAACACGCCGTCAAAGCCCAGCTCCATGGCCAGCGTCGCGTCGCTTGCCGTGCCTACGCCTGCGTCCACGATCAGCGGGACCTCGGTAATCATCTCGCGCAGGATGCGCAGGTTCGCAATGTTGCGCAGCCCCAGGCCGCTGCCGATGGGCGCGCCCAGCGGCATCACCGCCGCCGCGCCCGCATCGATCAGCCGCTTCGCATACACGATGTCGTCCGACGTATACGGCAGCACCGTAAAGCCCTCGGCCACCAGCACGCGCGTCGCCTCCAGCGTGGCCTGGATATCTGGATAGAGCGTGGCGCGATCGCCGATGACCTCGATCTTGACCCAGTCCGAGAGTCCCACCTCGCGCCCCAGCCGTGCCGCGCGAATCGCCTCGTCCGCCGTGTAGCAGCCGGCGGTGTTGGGCAGCAGGAAGTAGCGTTGCGGATCCAGAAAGTCGAGCAGCGACTCGCGCGAGCGGTCGAGGTTCACCCGGCGCACCGCGACCGTCACCATCTCCGCGCCCGAGGCTTCCACCGCCGCCTGCGTTTGCGGCCCATCCTTATACTTGCCGGTTCCAACAATCAGCCGCGATTGAAATGCGCGCCCTGCAATCACCAGAGGTTCCATCCACCAAGTTTACAGTTGTCCGTTCCCAGTTGTCAGCTTGCAAGGCAAACGGCCCGCACTCACGAAGGAGTAACGGGCCGTCTGGCGGTGAGCTGTGGAGTTTGACCTGAGGCGTCCTTTCACTCGGACGGGCCTCGGCGTGGAACTGCTGTTCGCCGACTACTTCAAGCCTGGAGCGGGACGCGCTCTAAGCCTCAGTCACCTCACGTAGCGTTGTGCAACTGTTACTGTCAATTTTCATAGGCTGGACCATCCTCCTTTCCCGTGTAGCTTGACTCTATTTCGTCGGCCGGCAGAAATCAAGTTCTCCCCCCTCCCGCCACTTGGATTTCGCATCCTACGAGATGGAGAACTAAGGAGATGGAATGAAGCCTGCAACTATCATCGGCCTCGTGTTGATCGTGCTTGGTATCGTCGGGTTCGCCATGGGCGGCTTCAGCTTCACCCACGAGAAGCAGGATGCAAAGATCGGGCCGGTAGAGATCAACCATCAGTCGACGAAGACGGTCCCCATTCCGCCGGTTCTCAGCGGCGTCGCCCTGGTCGGCGGCATCGCTCTGGTCTTCGTCGGCGCCAAGAGCTGACCGTCAGCGAATCTACCGCTTGGCGTTAAGGTCCTTTCACACATTCCGGGGCACAATAGAAGACTGCATGCCCAAAACACTCCTGTCCCGCGAGGTGCGACTAGCCCGCCTTCTGCTCTTCGCACTGTCGCTCATATGGGATTGGCCGGGCGCCCTCGCCGCTCAGGCGCCACAACCTGTTGACACAACCCAGCCCAAACAGGTCTCTGCACCGGCGTCCTCTTCCGAGACACAGCCCCGCGACAGCACCACGATGTTCCCTCACCCAGACGCCCCCCGCTATTACATAGCCGGGCAGGCCAACATCATCTTCCAGGCGCATGGGCCGTTCCACTCGCCGTACGAGGGGCCGAATAGTCTGCTCTCGCGCGGCGAGTACAAGACCTCTCTGGTTGGCACGCTCTATATGGGCTACGAGCTGGTGCGCAACCCATTGCGCCATCTGGACCTCATCTACGACGAGGAGTCCGCGGGGGGGCGCGGCATCTCGGAGGCGCTGGGTCTGGCCGGCTTCACCAATCTCGACGTCGTGCGCAATCCCAATCTTGTTCCTGTACCCTACCTCGCTCGCGTGCAACTGCACCAGACGATCGGGTTTACGAGCAAGCTGACCCAGGCCGGCCGCGGGCCGTTCTCGCTCGCCACCGAGGTCCCCGAGCGCCGCCTGGAGTTGCGTGTGGGCAAGTTGGGCATGCCCGACACCTTCGACCTCAACAGCGTCGGCACCGACAGCCATCTGCAGTTCCTCAACTGGACCGTGGACAACAACGGGGCGTGGGACTACGCGGCCGACACCCGTGGCTACACCTGGGGAGTCATCGCCGAGTACGACGACAAGCAGTGGTCGGCGCGCTACGGCATCGCTCTGATGCCCACCGTCGCCAACGGGATCGATATGGACTGGGACCTGCGCCGGGCGAGCGGGCAGAACATGGAGTTTGAATGGCGGCACAACCTGCTGGGAGGACTCGTCTCCGCTGACCGCAAGGGCACGGTGCGGGCGCTCAGCTACGTCAACCACGCGCATATGGGACTCTACCGCGATGCGATCAACGCCTACCTCGCGCACGCCGACCCCACGCCCGACATCACCAAGCACGAAACCTTCGGCGCGGTGAAGTATGGCTTCGGCCTCAACTTCGACCAGGAGCTGACGCCGAACCTGCGCGCCTTCGGCCGCTTCGGCTGGAACGAGGGCCAGCATGAGAGCTTCGCTTACACCGAGGTCGACCAGACGATCAGCGGCGGAGCGGACCTGACGGGCCGGCACTGGGGCCGCACCAACGACAAGATCGGCCTCGCGTTCGTCACCAATGCCATCAAGCGCGACCACCAGGAGTATCTGAAGCTGGGAGGGCTTGGCTTCATACTGGGCGACGGCAACCTGAACTACGCGCGCGAGGACGTCCTGGAGGGCTACTACACCGTGCATACCTGGCGCGGGCTCTACTACGCGCTCGACGCGCAGTACATCAACCACCCTGGCTACAACCAGGACCGCGGGCCCGTGCTCGTGGAGTCCGTGCGCATGCACGTGGATTTCTGACGCGGGTGCCACACATCTTGATTCTGAGATGTGGGAGGTAACTACTGCCGTCATTCCGACCCAGAGCGAGCGGAGCGAGTCGAAGGGGAAGAAGCCCTGTAGCCGTCTTTACGCTTCAGCTCGCGCACGGACCGTATACTTCTCACGTGCCGCCCTACCGCGTCTCCGAGCTGTTTGAACTGGGTGGATTGCTCCTCGGTCTGCTCTTCGGCAGCTTCCTCAACGTCTGCATCTCGCGCCTGCCAGCACACCAGTCGATCGTCCATCCGCGCTCACGCTGCCCGCACTGTGGCCACACCATCCGCTGGTATGACAACGTCCCTCTGCTGAGCTGGCTGCTTCTTCGCACCCGCTGCCGCGACTGCAAAGCCCGTATCTCGTGGCGCTATCCGGCGGTGGAGCTGGGATTGGCGCTTTGGTTTCTCAACCCCTTTTCGGATGTTTGGCGGTACATGACTGGAACCGAAAATATCGACTATCCGCTCTATATTTGGTGGGAGCAGCATTTTGTCGTCTTTCTAATTCAGCTGATCCTCGGCTTCCTCCTCATCGGCCTCATGGTCATGGACTGGCAGACCCACCGCCTGCCCGACGCCTTCACCTTCACCGGCATGGTACTCGGCTTCCTGCTCACCTGCGTGCAGGCCTTCTTCCTCGCGCCGGGCGAAGGCGACATCGTGCTCAACCCGCAACATCAACTCCACCTCTCTAGCCCCGGCAGTTCGGCCGCGCAGGGCAACGTCTTTATGACCGGCACTGAGGCCCTGATCTTCGGCCGCATCGTCGCCATCTGCGCCGCTGCACTGTTGCTGTTCGCCATCCGCGCGATCTACAAAGCCCTGCGCAAGCGCGAGGGCATGGGCCTCGGCGACGTCAAGCTCCTCGCCATGATCGCCGCCTTCCTCGGCTTCGGCGAGTCGCTGCTCGCTCTCTTCGCCGGCGTCCTCGCCGCCGCGGCCTACGGAGTCACTCTGCTCGCCGGCCGCCGCGCCGCAGCCGCAACCAAACTTCCCTTCGGCAGCTTTCTCTGTGCCGGCGGCCTCTTCGCCGCCCTCTTCGGCCCCCGCATCCTCGACTGGTACGCCAGCCTGCTGCGCTGACATCCGGAAGCAGACCGCAATGGAACATCCCCCGCCTCCGCTAACCGCCGGTACTGGTCAAACTTGACCAGTACCCTAACCGCCGTTTGCTTGACACTTGACCGGCCCACTTCTAGAGTCAAAGATGCGCGGTTGCGACGATGACAACTCACCCCTACATCTGGAATTACCTGCCCTTGGCGCTGCAGATTCTCGCCGCCATCGGCCTCGCCGTGGGCATGGTGGCCGCCTCCTTCTTCATCGGCAGGCACAAGAACTCGCGCACCAAGCTGGGCGCCTACGAGTGCGGCATGGACCCCATCGGCGACGCGCGCGGCCGCTTCTCCGTCCGCTTCTACATGGTCGCCATGCTCTTCATCCTCTTCGATGTCGAGGCCGTCTTCATGCTGCCCTGGGCGGTCATCTTCCGCCGCCTGCCCGGGCTCACCGGCTCGCGCTTCTTCGGCTTCTGGGAGATGCTGGTCTACCTCGGCTTCGTCGCCGTCGGCCTCTTCTACGTCTGGAAGAAGGGCATCCTCACCTGGGCCGAAGACAAGGGAGATCTCTAAATGGGTGTCGCCCCCACCCCTCCGCCCGCTGCTACAGCCGCGCCTGAGCCGCCCAAACCTGTCGATCCCAACGCCCCGCTCTTCGGCAAGGACGCCATTCTTGATCACTATTCAGGGAAAGCGGGACTCACAGTTGTAGCGTCAGACAAGTTCATTACCGCCAAGTGGGACCGCCGCGAACTCACCATCGAAGTAACGCCCGATGCCATCGTCGCAATGTGCGAAGCGGTGAAAGAAGACGGCTACAACTTCTTTGAGGACGTCACCGCCGTCGACTGGTATCCGCAGGAGCCGCGCATGCAGCTCACGTACCACATCCTCTCGCACATACGGAAAGAGCGCCTGCGCATCGCCGTCCGGCTGGACTCCTCCGATCTCAGCATCTCCACCATCACCTCCGTCTGGCCCGCCGCCAATTTCTATGAGCGCGAGATCTTCGACCTCTTCGGCGTCCACTTCACCGGCCACCCGCGCCTCACGCGCATCATGATGCCCGACAACTGGGAGGGCCATCCCCTGCGCAAGGACTACCCCGTCGAGGGCTACAGGTAAACCATGGCACCTGTCGCCGCACCCGACATGCTCATCCCCGGCGTTGAAGACGTCGTCGCCGACGCCCAGAGCCACGGCACCGCCGGCACGGGCGAGCACTCCATGGTGCTCAACATGGGCCCCCAGCATCCCTCCACCCACGGTGTGCTGCGCCTGGTGCTGGAGATCGACGGCGAGGCCATCGTCTCCCTCGCGTCCGACATCGGCTATCTGCACACCGGCATCGAGAAGACCTGCGAGGCCAAGTTCTATCAGCAGGTCGTCCCGCTCACCGACCGCATCGACTACCTCTGCCCCATGACCAACAACCTGGCCTACTGCCTGGCGGTCGAGAAGCTGCTGGAGCTCGAGATCCCCGAGCGCGCGCAGGTGCTGCGCGTCCTGCTCAATGAGCTCACCCGCATCCAGTCGCACCTGGTCTGGCTGGGCACGCACGCCATGGACATCGGCGCGCTCACCGTCTTCCTCTACTGCTTCCGCGAGCGCGAGGAGCTGCTGCGCATCTTTGAGGCCATCAGCGGCCAGCGCATGATGACCAGCTACTTCCGCATTGGCGGCGTCTCGCTGGAGCCGCCCATCGGCTTCGCCGAATGGGTGCAGCGCTTCCTCATCGCGATGCCCGCCCGCATCGACCAGTATGAGGACCTGCTCACCGGCAATCCCATCTGGATGGGCCGCATCAAGAATGTCGGATTTCTGTCGGCTGCAGATGCGATCGCCCTCGGCGTCACCGGGCCGCCCGCGCGCGCCTCCGGCATCGACTGGGACCTGCGCCGCGACATGCCCTACTCCGGCTACGAGAAGTTCGAGTTTGCCGTGCCCGTCTCCACCGACGGCGACGTCTGGGCGCGCTACATCGTCCGCATCCAGGAGATGCGCGAGTCGGTCAAGATCTGCCAGCAGGCGCTGGATATGTTCCTGTCCATGCCCAGCTCCGGCCGCATCGTCGCCGACGCGCCCAAGATCGTGCTGCCCAACCGCGAACAGATGAAGACGCAGATGGAATCCCTCATCCATCACTTTAAGATTGTCACGGAAGGCTTTGCCGTCCCTGCGGGTGAGGTCTACCAGGCGGTCGAGTCGCCGCGGGGCGAGATGGGCTACTACGTCGTCTCCGACGGCACGGCCAAGCCCTACCGCGTGCACATGCGTAACCCCAGCTTCGCGACCCTTCAGTCGTTAGAAACGATGTGCAAGGGGCGGCTGCTGGCGGATGTGGTCGCCGTCATCGGCTCGATCGACATTGTGCTGGGAGAGATCGATAGATAGGTATCGGTCAATATAGTCATTCGTAAGGAGAAGGTATGGAATGGGGATTCGTTATCGGTCGGAGTTTGCATATCTTCGTTCAAATAGCGCTCATTATCTTGCTGGCGAG
>Ga0182024_10021453_pt1 | contig 11726 bp, 9 predicted proteins | sample P32metaG_FD_120480 | JGI IMG/M metagenome (GOLD analysis project Ga0182024, IMG submission 120480) | Permafrost microbial communities from Stordalen Mire, Sweden - P3-2 metaG (Illumina Assembly) | ecosystem: Environmental > Terrestrial > Soil > Wetlands > Permafrost | place: Sweden: Stordalen... | reverse complement strand
TGCGCGAGTCCGGTCTTCGCGTTCGGCTGTTGTCGCGCGCCAGCTTCGCCGCGCAACTGCCGCGTGATTTCGGCGATCTGCCCGGCGCCGGTCGGACCGATCGGATGGCCCATCGCGAGCAGCCCTCCTGACGCGCTCACCGCGCAGCGGCCGCCGATATCGAATTCGCCGGCCGCGATCGCACCCGCGGCCTCGCCAGTCGCGCACAACCCCATCGCCTCCACGTACAGCAGCTCTTCAATTGTGAATGCGTCATGGAGTTCCATTACATCGAGGTCGCCGGGTCCTATGCCTGCCTCGCTGTATGACTGTTCGACTGTTTCGCGCGTCAACTCTGCGTCGAAGTTCTTCGCATCGCGATAAACTCGCTCGGTTTTCGTGACCGATGCGACGACTCTGACGGCGCGATTGCGATCGATTCCGAGTTGCGCGATTGCGTCGTCGGAGGCGACGATCACCGCAGCTGCACCTTCGCCGACGGGGCAGCATTGAAGGCGCGTCAGCGAGCCCGATATCGCGGGGCCAGCCATCACTTCTTCCAGTGTCACGGCCTTTTGGCGTTGCGCATACGGATTGTTCGCCCCGTTGCGATTGTTCTTGACCGCGACCTGCGCAATCTGATCTGCGGTCACACCATAGCGAGTCATGTACTCCTGCGTGAGCAGCGCGAAATGCGTGAAAGGCACCACGCGAGAGCCGACCAGGTCGCGCATTCGGGTCTTCCCCGGAGCCATCGCGACAGGGCCCGGCTTGTCCACTCCCACCGCGAGCGAAACGTCGGTGAGGCCGCTGGCAACGTCGATGCACGCCTGGCGAAACGCAGTCGATCCCGAAGCGGACGCGTTCTCCACCTGCGCCATCGGAATTCCAGTCGCGCCAAGATGACGCAGCATCGGTCGCGATGCCGCCATTCCGATCAGCGCTGTCCCGGTATAGGCCGAGTCGACCGATCGCCATTCAAGGGCGGCGTCCGCAAGAGCCTCCCGCACCGCGGTCAGGCCGAGCGTCACGTAAGGGGTTTCACTGAGTCGCTGATATCGATGGAGGCCGATGCCGACCACGTAAACCGCGCGCATGTCGCGAAGTTTCTTCTTCATTTGGTTGCCTCCGTCCTGGCGAATTGCAGTTCGACCATCTCGTTGCCTTCCTGATCAGTGCCGGCCGCGACGAGCACGCTCGACATGCGGTCGCCGATTTCGAGGCCCGCATCGGTACGATCGGTAAGCATGGAGCGAATCGCCGGGCCGTCTTCGAGCACGATCAAGCCGACTGTGAACGGCGCCTCGATGTCCTTGCCCTGATGGAGATGCACGGTAGCGTACGAATGAAGCCGGCCGCGACCGGTCAGTTGCACAGCTTCGAGCTTTTCGGGCGGCGCACCGCATGACTCGCATCCATAGCGCTGCGGAGGAAAGAAGACATAGCCACACGCGCGGCATTTGCCGCCATTGATGGAGGGAACGTTGGCGGAGTCTGGTGCGTAGAGTTCGGGATGAACGGCTTTGCGTTTGGGCATGGGTTTCTCCGTCGCGATGATACGATGAGTCTTTTGTTCCGTCAATACTTGCGTGCTGACTAGCAAGTATGTATCGTTCCCGCTATGCCCGTATCATCTCAATCAAAGCGCGCCCCACTGCCGCGCCGCACCCAGGCACAGCGGCGGGAGCTGTCCGATCAGCGAATGCTCGACGCGGCGTTCAAACTGATTGAACGGCAAGGCAGCAGTAGGACGACCCTGGTGGAAATCGGCGAGTTGTCGGGCTACAGCCACGGACTGGTCAGCCATCGCTTCGGATCGAAGGGCGCGTTGGTACGAGCGGTGACCGAACGCCTGCAGCGCGATTTTGCGAAAGTGCTGGAACCAGCGCTGGCCGGGCTGCACGGATTGGAAGCCCTGCTGGTCACGGCAGAAACATATTTGCGCACGGCTGCAGCGAGCGATCGCAACGCCATGTACGTTTTGATCGGCGAGGCGCTTGGTCCGCTCCGCGAGATTCGAGGCGAGATGGCGGAAGCGGACCAGAAATTCAGGAGGTCGGTGCAAAAGTTGATCGAGGAAGGGGTGCGACTCGGCGAGATTCGCCGTGATGTCGATTCGACCTCGTACTCAGCGCTGTTCGTAGGAACGCTCCGAGGATTTGTGATGCAGCATCTGATGAAGCCGCACACCTTCGATATTGATCGAATCTGTCGCGAACTGATTCTAAGTATCGAGCGAAGCTTGAGGCCGGAAAATGCTCGATGACGTTCGCGTGCTGGAAGTCTCCGCGCCGGAAACGATGCTCGCGGGGCGGATTCTCGCGGATCTCGGTGCCGACGTCGTCGTGGTCGAGCCCCCTGCCGGATCTCCGGGTCGCCGGCTCCCGCCATTCCTCGACGACATTCCCGGAATCGAGCGGAGCCTGACCTGGCAGGCGCTCAACTACAACAAACGCGGAATCGCGTTTGACCTGTCATCGGCCGACGGAAAGGCGATGATGCGAGATCTCGCCACGAAGTTTGACGTACTCATCGAAGCGGTCGGTGCGGGCAGAAGGTCGCCCCTGGACTCGATCGAATTTGCACCGCGCATGATCCGATGCACGATCGCTCCGTTCGCCCGCACGGGCCCGAAGAGCGAATATGCAACCACCGATTTCATCCTGATGGCGGCGAGCGGCGCGCCAGCGATGACGGGAGACCTCGATCGTCCTCCACTTTTTTTCCCGGTGCCTCAGGCAATGATGGAAGCGGGTGCCGACGCGGCGATCGCAACGCTGGCGGGACTCGTCGCGCGCGACGGCGACGGACTCGGTCAGCGCGCGGAAGTATCGGCGAGGATCGCCGCGATGATGGGCGCATTTGGACTGGCACTCGTTCCCGGCTCGGGCAATCCGGAAGGCAAACGCACGCAAGGTGCGATGACGATCGCGGGTGTGCCGGTCCCGAGCGTGTACGAGTGCGCGGACGGTTTCACGTTGATTACGATAGGCTTCGGCCCGGTGTTCGGGCAGATGACTCAGCGGCTTGCGAAGTGGGCGGCTGACGAGGAGCGCATGGATCGGCGAATCGCGGAGATCAGCTGGCCCTCGTTCATCACCGACCTGTCGGCGCGAAAAACTTCACCGTCAGATCTGCAAGCGCTGATCGACGGCCTCAAGTCGCTGGCGCGATCGAAGACCAAGGCCGAGCTGGCGGAAGTCTCGCGGCGTCTTGGACTGCTCGCTTCGCCCGTAATGAACATGAAAGACGTTGCCGACTATGTGCAGTACCGCGAGCGCGGACTGTTCGCGGCGGTGAGCCTGGAGTCAGGCCGCGAAATCGACGCGCCCGCGCGATTTGCGCAATTCTCGAATTACTCGATCGAGATAAAACGGCCTGCGCCGAAGCTGGCCGAACACTCTGCAGAGATCTTTGAAGCGGAACTCGGGCTTTCTAAAACTGAAATCCAGGCGCTGTTTGTCGCAGGAGCAATCTAGTATGACAGCACCACTGGCCGGCGTTCATGTGCTCGATTTGAGCTGGGTGATGGTCGGGCCGGCCAGCGCGCGCTATCTGGCCGACATGGGCGCCGACGTGATCAAGGTCGAAAGCTCGAAACGCATCGACCCGGTTCGCACGCTCGGTCCGTTCAAGGACGGGAAGACGGGACCCGAACGCTCGGTCAGCTATCACAACCTGAACGCGGGCAAACGATGCATCGCGATCGATATCCGCCGTCCCGAAGGGCGAGAGATTGTACTGCGACTAGCGGAGTGGGCCGATGTCGTATTGGAGAGCTTCACACCGGGCGTGCTGGAGACGCTCCATCTCGGGTATTCGGATCTAAAGCAGCGTAACGAGCGGATTATCATGGCGTCGACGAGTCTGCTCGGGCAGACCGGTCCCTACGCGAAAGGCACCAGCGGAGTAGGCACGATGGGCGCGGCTATGTCGGGCGCGACGCATCAAATCGGATGGCCCGATCGCGAGCCCGCGGGACCGTGGGGCCCATGGACCGACGCGGTAACGCCGCGGTTTATCGTGGCGAGCATCCTCGCCGCGCTCCATCGCCGATCGAGCACCGGGACGGGTTGCTATATAGATGTTGCGCAGGCCGAAGCGGGAATCCAGTTCATGATGCCCGCGTACTACGAATACGCCGCGAACGGCACGATTCCGGAACGCCGCGGCATCGCGGGTTCGCCGCTGCAGGTGCCTCAGGGTTTGTATCCGTGCAGCGGTGAGGATCGATGGATCGCGATCGATGCTGCTGCGCCAACTCATTGGAATATTCTACGTTCCGTGATCGGCGGGGAACTGCGCGATGCGAAGTTCGACACTATTGTCGGTCGCCTGCGTAACCGCGCCATGTTGGACGAGATGATCGCCAGTTGGACTCGTGGACAAGAGGCCGAAGCGATCGAGCGTCGCCTTCAAGCCGCCGGAGTCCCGGCTCATGTAGTCAGCCGGAGCGGTGACCTTGTGCGCGATGCCGACCTTCTCGAATCCGGGCACCTCAGCAAGATCGACGATCCGGTTTTCGGCGAAGCACAAATCGAGGGTCCGCGTTTCTCGCTCGCTCGCACCCGCCTTCATCCGACGCGACGCGGGCCTCGAATCGGCGAACATACAAAAGAAGTGCTGGCGACGGTCCTGGGAATGTCGGAAATAGAGATCGCACAATTGAGTGAGTCGGGCGTGCTCGCCTAGAGCACAAATCATTTGGAGGAAAAAGCTTGAGCGTTAACATTCTTGATCTCAAGGGCCGCGTCGGCCTGGTAACCGGTGCTGGACAGGGCGTCGGACGCGCGGTCGCGCTTCGCTTCGCGGAGAACAACGCGAGCGGCGTCGTCGTCAACGACTTCCGCCTGGAGCGCGCTGAGAGTGTCGCCGCCGAGGTGGAAAAGCTGGGCGTCAAAGCCATCGCGGCTCAGTGCGACGTGACCAGTTTCGCGTCGGTCACCGCGATGTTTGAAAAAGCGCGCTCGGCTTTCGGCAAAGTCGATATCCTGGTGAACAACGCAGGCAACGCCGGCGCCGACCCGAGCGCCGTCGCGCGCAAACCCTTCTGGGAGCAAGAGCCCAAAGACTGGGAGCCCTTCCTCGGCACCAATCTTTTCGGGGTGCTGAACTGCGTGCGAGTGGCCGGACCCTCGATGATCGCCAACAAATACGGAAAGATCGTGACTGTCATTTCTGACGCTGGACGCGTGGGCGAGCCTCACCTGCAGATCTATTCAGGCGCTAAGGCCGGCGCTGCGGGTTTCATGCGGGCCGTCGCAAAGGACCTCGGCCGCGCTGGTATCACTGCCAACTGTGTCGCGTTGGGTGCGACGCGTACCCCCGCCATCGAACGCGCCACTTCCGATCCGGAGGCGGTCAAGCGAATGCTGAAGGTTTACCAAATCAAGCGCCTCGGCGAGCCCGAGGACGCGGCCAACATGATCCTGTTCCTGAGTTCCGACGCTTCAAGCTGGATCACCGGGCAAACGATACCGGTCAACGGCGGCTATTCGTTCGCAATGTAGTCGATGGAGAGCAGTATGAAATACGAGACAATAATTCTCGAGCGCAAGGATGGAATCGGCTACTTGACGCTGAATCGTCCCGATCGCGCGAATACAATCAGCCTCCAGCTCATGCGGGAACTGGTCAGCGCGATGGAAGAAGTGGAAGCGGACCCGGACTACCGCGTAGTTGTTCTCACCGGCGCCGGCAAACACTTCTGCGGCGGTGCCGATCTAAGGGACTTCGCGGAGCGCGCTCGTGAGCGGGCCTCGAGCGGTGCAGAGCGCCAGGGCGGTGGGGATTTTGTTACCCCGCAGCGCGACCTGTTCAGCGCGCTCGAAGAATCACGCGTTCCGGTAATCGCAGCGATCAACGGAGCCGCGATGGGTGGCGGATGCGAAATCGCCTTGGCGTGCGACGTGAGAGTTATTTCAGACACTGCCTCAATCGGTCTCCCCGAAATCCGATTTGGCGCTCTGCCTGCCGGCGGAGGAACGCAGCGCCTTCCTCGCCTGGTCGGTCCCGGAGTTGCCAAAGAGATGATTTTCAGCGGCCTTCCGTGGACGGCTGAAGAAGCGTTTCGCGTGGGGCTGGTTAATCGGGTGGCTCCAGCGGCAGATCTAATCAAGGAGTGCGAGAAAATCGCGGCGGTCTATGTTGAACGCGCTGCCTATGCGCTCAAGACCGCAAAACAGTTGGTTAACCGCGGCGTCGAATTACCCCTGAAAGATGCGATCGCTCTCGAACGCAAAATGATCGCCGGGATGGCTACTCCGGAGGAGCGCAGGAAAGCGCAGGAACAGGCCGCAGCCACACAGAAGACCTACGCGCGCATTTTCAGCGATCGTTCGCTGAAGTGAGGCGCATCGCAGATGTTGCGCGGTCTCACTGATAGGCATCGAAGCCGTACTCGCGAACGGGAAACGACAGCGGCCTAACCACTCAGTACTCCTTGAAGCGGACGCTTAGTCCTAAGCGGCGTGGCCTGCCTTTTCGTGATCGGCGCCATTGCCAACGCGCAGTCGGCTCGCCAATTCCAGCGCGATTCTCCTCCACAGTCGGGGATATCTGTCGGCGAGAACTGAGAAGTCAGGTTCCGCGATTCTGGCTACTACCGAATCAGAAGTCGCGATGACCGATGCCGACCGGAGCGTAAATGGATTGACGACGGCCATTTCGCCGACGTGCTCGCCAGCCTTCTTCTGCGCCACGATGCGCCCGTCGATCGCAATCGAAAACGCGCCGCTCAGGATAAGAAGTAGATCGGTGTCAGATGCACCCTGCTTGATGAGATTCGTCCCCACGAAGACCTCTTCCAATTTCAGATACGGCTCGATTGCTGCCGCCAGGTCCTTATCGCGGATCAGTGGCTGCGAGATCAAAGCGCTAATCAGGCGCGGTCTTCCCGCCGAGCCCTGGAACGATTTCAATAGTGATTCTCTCATAATTGTCTACCAACTCCCGTGAGATCTTTTGTTCTCATCGAAAGACGACCGCATTAATCGTGCCGATCCGAGACTCTGAGAGAACACCCAGCTTTTCCTTTGCCGCTCCCGGCAGCATTTCAAATTGAAATGCTCTGATGCATCGATTTTGAAATGTCACACATCAGCGATCCAGGAAAATCATTGCGCGCTGCGATGATTCGCGGCGGCACACTTGATGCTGACTAGCAAGGCATGGCTAGCATCATCTCATCCAGATCGCGTTCGTTCACCGATTCGATTGGTCAGCCAAATTTGCGGCTGGTTACGAACCCATGTCGCGCGGTCGATCTCTCGGCACAATCACCAAGGACGGCGGTGATGGCATGTGTAACCGCGCGTATATCTGGCAACAGCGAACTCTTGCGTAAGGCCTCGGCGGCCGCGCGGGAAAGTGGCGGCGAGTTTTTCGCGGTCTTAGTCGATTCGCCTCGCAACCGATTCGGAAGTGCTCGGGTTCGAACGGCTATCGACGATGCCATTCTGGCAAGCTACCTGGGCGCGAGAATCATATGGCTCGAATCGTCCGACGTGGTCGGCGAGCTGCTGCGGTTCGCGCAGCAATCCGGCATCGGCAGGATTTTCGTTGCCAGAAATCGGCCGACTGCCTTCCCTCGATTATTTGGGCGCACGGTTTGTTCCGAACTGTTGAACCGCGCCCGAGATTTTCGCGTCGACGTTGTCGGCTTTGAACGCGGGAATTGACTTTTGAATCAGGAGCCGACGGTGGACGAAGAACCCGAAGATCGGGATCGTCCGCTGGTCGCCGCGCGCAAATCGACGCTTCCGCCTGCTCGATGGAACACGCTTAAAAAGGATCGCCGGCGGCGCGCTTATGTTCGGATAGAGGGGCATCTGGCGCAGTGATCGTGGTCGGCGTCTCCGCCATCTCCTCTCGCTCTCCCTGCCACCACCTCGAAATACGCGCGACGACAACGAAGAGAACCGGCACCAGGAAAATCGCGAAGGCACTCGAGAACGCCATACCGACTATTGTGACCGTGCCGATGAGGCGACGCGCCACAGCGCCAGCGCCGAGCGCGGTCCATAGTGGCATCAGGCCGAAGATGAAGGCGAACGACGTCATGAGAATTGGGCGCAGACGCAACCGCGCGCCGTTCAATGCCGCATCTACGATCGACTCGCCTTTGTCGAGCTCGGCTTGGGCGAACTCGACGATCAGGATGGCGTTCTTGGCCGACAGGCCGATTAACATGATGAGTCCGATCTGCGCATAGACGTCGTTGTCGAAATGACGCGACCACAGCCCGAAGAACGCCCCGCACACCGCCACGGGAACACTTAGCAGGACGCTGAACGGCAGCGACCAACTCTCGTAAAGCGCGGCGAGAATGAGGAAAACGAGCAGCAGCGACAGTCCAAAGACTCCTGCTCCACCGCCCGCAACCGACTGCTGGTACGAGATGCCGTTCCAGGCGATTCCCATGTCACGCGGCAGGACCTGATTGGCGACTTGCGTCACCGCGTTCATCGCGTCACCCGTGCTGTAGCCAGGTGCGGGAGCGGCGAATATCTCGATGCTGCGATACTCGTTGAACCGCGTCGTATATTCGGGGCCGAAGACGCGCTGCATGTCGACCAGCGTGGACAGCGGAACCGGCGAGCCGTTTTTGTTCGTTACATAGAACTGACCCACGTCCTTCGCCCGGGCGCGATACGCCGGCTCGGCCTCGACGAAGACCTTCCATACTCGACCGAAGCGGTTGAACTGGTTGACATAGTAACCACCGAGCAGGGTCTGCAGCGCCGCGTAAACGTTTTCGATCGAGACCCCGAGCTTGAAAACCTTGTCCTTGTCCACCGCGGCATACATTTGCGGGACCGCCGGGCTGAACGTCAGATTCATGCCAGCCACTTCGGGGCGCTTGCGCGCGGCGGCGAGGAACTTCTGAGAATTCTGCCACAGGTAATCGACCGTACCGCCTGAGTGGTCCTGGACGAAGAAATCGACGCCCGAGGCCTGGCCGATTCCGGGGATCGCCGGTGGCAGGAAAGCGAACGCCTGCGCGTCGGGGAGTCCCGCGAGCTTTCGATTGATCGAAGCGACGACGGGTGCAGCTTGCAGCGCCGAGGACCTGCGTTGCTCGTATGGCGCGAGCAGGCAGAAGTAGAGCCCGCTGCGGGTGCTCGAGCTTTGCGACAGGATGCTGAAGCCGGAGACTGCGTTGTAGTAGAGCACGCCCGGTTCGTGCTTGAGGATCTCGTCGATTTTCCTCATCACAATGTTCGTGCGTTGGAGCGAAGAGGCTTCCGGCAGCTCGACGTTCATCAGGAAGTAGCCCTGGTCTTCGTCGGGCAGAAACGATTGCGGCAAGATCTTTCCGATGCCACCGGCCAGCACCGCGAAACCAACCAGAATAATTAGCGCCAGAACGAACCGCCTGATGAGCAGTCCTGAAATACTTACGTAACTCCTCTGCACGCGCGCGAACCCCGAGTTGAATGCGCTGAAAAAGCGAGCGAGCGGACCGCGTGACGGTTTCGTACTTCGCGGCTTGAGCAGGAGCGCACCAAGGGCTGGGCTTAACGTCAGCGCGTTGAAGGCCGAGAGAATAACCGAGAACGCGATCGTGAGCGCGAACTGCCGATAGAGCGATCCTGTGATTCCGGCCAGGAAGCCGGCCGGGATGAAGACCGCCGACAGGACCAGCGCGATCCCCACCAGCGCCCCGCCGACCTCGTCCATCGCTTCCAGCGCCGCGTCACGCGGCGACCGACCCTGCTCGATCTTCGCCTCGATCGCTTCGACCACGACAATCGCATCGTCGACCACCAGACCAACCGCGAGTACCAGCCCCAGGAGCGAGAGCGTGTTGACTGAAAACCCGACCGCCGGGAAGAACATGAAAGCGCCCACCAGGGAGACCGGGATGGTGAGGAGCGGGATTAATGTCGCCCGCCAACTTTGCAGGAAGATGAACACCACCAGCGTCACGAGGGCGATCGCCTCGAGCAGTGTTTTCACGATCTCCCGGGCGCCCTCGGTTACCGCGACCGTGGTATCAAGCGTCAGGGTCAGCTTCATGTCCGGCGGGAACCGCTTCGCGAGCTCAGCCATCTTCGCCTTCGCCCGATTGGCGGCCTCAAGCGCGTTGGAGCCGGGGTTCTGGTAGAGACCGAGGATCGAAGAGGGGAGACCGTTGGTGTATGCCTGTTGGTTGTAGTTCTCAGAGCCGAGCGAGATGCGCGCGACGTCCTTGAGCCGGACCAGGGAACCGTCGGGGTTGGCGCGCAGTATAATGTCGCCGAACTCGTCGGCGTTCATAAGGCGCCCCTGCGCGCGGACCGAGTAGGTGACCTGCTGACCCGGCGGCGCCGGCTCACCTCCGATAGTACCGGCGGGATTCACGACGTTCTGCGCCGAGATAGCGTTGGTGATGTCGGCGACGGTGAGTTGGAGTTTGGCGAGCGTATCGGGGGCGACCCAGATCCGCATCGCGTAGTTCGATGCGCCAAAAACCTTGACCTGGCCGATTCCGGGAATTCGTGCGAGCTCGTCCTCGATGTTGATCGCGACGTAGTTGGCGAGGAACGTCTGGTCCCAGGTCCGGTTGGGTGACGTGATCGAGAAAACCAGCAGCGGAATTCCGACCGTCTGCTGGGTGGTGAGGCCGTAATTGCTCACCGCGTTCGGGAGGCTCGCAGTCGCTTGCGACAGCCGGTTTTGTACTTGCACCTGGTCGAGGTCAACATTGGTGCCGACTGCGAAGCTGACTTGCAGGGTCATCGTCCCGTCGTCGCCGTTGATCGACTGCATATAGAGCATGTTCTTCGCGCCGTTCACCTGCTCTTCGATCGGAGTGGCGACCGATTGCTCGACGGTGAGCGCGTCCGCGCCGGTGTAGATTGCAGTCGTCTGGATCTGCGGCGGCACTATATCCGGAAACTGGGCGACCGGAAGCCGAAAGACCATCACGGCGCCGGTGATCACGAAGAAGATCGCGATGACCATCGCGACGATGGGCCGGTTGATGAAGAATTTCGACATCGCGCTAGTTCTGGCTTGCGGGTGGCGCGACGTCGGAGGGCGCGTGGCCGGTTGACGCCGAAGGAGCGGCAGGGGCAGGTTCCGGAGGCACCATCCGCGGCTTCACTTCCATCCCGTCGGAGACTTTCTGCAGGCCCTCGGTGATGACGCGCTCGCCGGGTGAGACCCCTTGGTCGATAATCCGGAGGTCTCCCACCTGCTTGCCGGTCGTGACAATGCGCAGCGTGACCTTGTTGTCCGCACCAACCACCGCGACCTGATACTGTCCCTGGGTTTCGAGCACCGCGCCCTGCGGCACCAGCAACGCGTCCTTCCGCACATCGGTAGCCGCGCGGATCTTGGCATACAGACCCGGGCGAAGAATGTCGTCCGGATTTGGAAAAATTCCCTGGATCTTGATGGTACCGGTTTGGATATTGACCTGCCGATTCGCGACGTAGAAACGCCCGCGATACTTGTAGGTACTGCCGTCGGCGAGAACCATTTCCAAATCCGGATCCTGCTTGGAGTCTCCTTCTTTCTCGTGTCGGTTAATTTCCTGCGCGAAATGCAGATACTCCCGCTCGCTGATTGGAAATTCGACCTTGATCGGATCGAGTTGCGAGACCGTCGTCAGCAGCGAGGTCGGGCTGACCAGATTTCCGACCTGCGTCTTCGCGATCCCCGCGATGCCGTTGATCGGAGAATTTACCTGCGTCCACTGTTCGTTGAGCTTCGCCGTCTCGACCGCAGCCTGAGCCGATGCCACCGCGGCCGCACTCGCG
>Ga0182024_10021452_pt1 | contig 11726 bp, 6 predicted proteins | sample P32metaG_FD_120480 | JGI IMG/M metagenome (GOLD analysis project Ga0182024, IMG submission 120480) | Permafrost microbial communities from Stordalen Mire, Sweden - P3-2 metaG (Illumina Assembly) | ecosystem: Environmental > Terrestrial > Soil > Wetlands > Permafrost | place: Sweden: Stordalen... | reverse complement strand
GCATAAGCCGCTGGGCCCCGCTTATCCCGCCGTAAGCACCGGCCGGCGCCTGGCCTTCGCTCGGTGGATCACCAACAGAGACAATCCTTTGACCGCCCGCGTCGCCGTCAATCATCTGTGGTTGCGCCATTTCGGCTCGGCCCTCGTCCCCAGCGTGCAGAACTTCGGCCGCAACGGCAAACCGCCCACGCATCCGCAGCTGCTCGACTGGCTCGCGGTCGAGTTCATGGAGCGTGGCTGGAGCATGAAGGCCATGCATCGTCTGATCGTCACCAGCAATACCTATCGCCTGGCTTCGACGGACGCGGCGGCGAACCACAAGGCCGACCCGGAAAATCGCTTCCTATGGCGTGCCAACATTCGCCGCATGGAGGCGGAGGTCGTGCGCGACAGTTTGCTCCACCTGGCCGGCCGCCTCGATGCTGCCCGCGGGGGCATCGATCTCGATCCGACGCTCGACGCCACGATTCCGCGCCGCAGCCTCTATTTCCGCCACACGCCGGATGAGAAGCCGCTCATGCTGGAGCTGTTCGACGCCGCCAATCCCAGCGAATGTTTCGAGCGGACCCTGAGCATCGTGCCGCAGCAGGCCCTCGCCCTGGCCAACGGCGACTTCAGCCATTCTCACGCCCGCCTCATGGCTCGCAAGCTGCGCGATGCTTTGCCGAAGAATGGCGACGATGCCGCTTTCATCATTGCTGCCTTCGAACTGGTGTTGAGTCGCCGGCCGTTGCCCGAAGAGCATGGCCCGTGCGCGGCGTTTTTGCAGAAACACACGGCCCAGCTTCGCAATGCCAAGGCGCTGACGCCCGATCCGAATGCCACGGTCAACAGCGCGGTGCCGCCCGCTCCGGACCCGCACCTGCGCGCCCGCGAAAACTTGGTGCACGTATTGCTGAACTACAATGAGTTCGCGGCGATTCGATAACGTGGGTCAGGATTCCGATCCTGACCGCAGCCATAACACGGTCAGGATCGGAATCCGATCGGAATCCTGACCCACGTAGGCCACGTCAGGATCGGAATCCTGACCCACGAAGGAGCATCACGAGATGACACGAGATCACAGTATTTGCGGCATGACGCGGCGCAGTTTCCTGGCCGACTGCGGCATGGGCTTCACCGGCCTGGCCATGTCAGCCATGCTGCAGCGCGACGGCGCCGCCCGCGCCGGCGACGAACCGGCGGCGAACCTCGGCCGGCCCCACTTCACGCCCAGGGCCAAGAACGTTATCTGGCTGTTCATGCTCGGGGGCACCAGCCATCTGGAAAGCTTCGACCCCAAGCCGGCCCTCAATCGCTATTCCGGCCTCACCATCAGCGAATCACCTTATGCCCGGGCTGTGCTCGAATCCCCGTATTATCGCCGCAATGTCCGCGATTTCACCGGCGTGCCGCGCGCTCTGATGCCGAAGCTTTTACCGCTGCAGATCGGTTTTCGCCAGCGTGGTCAGAGCGGGATCACCGTGAGCGACTGGTGGCCTCACGTCGGCGGCTGCATCGACGACCTCGCCGTCGTTCGTTCGGTGTGGTGCACGGACAACGACCATGCCGCCCAGTATGAGTTTAACACCGGCCATCACTTCTTTGACGGCTACCATCCCTCGATCGGCTCCTGGATCCATTATGGCCTGGGCTCGTCGAGCGATAATCTGCCGTCGTTCGTGGCCCTGGGAGCCCCGCCCGGATTGTGCTGCGGCGGCCGCGGCGCCCAGAACGGCGCCTACCTCGGCCCGGAGCACGACGCCGTCCAGCTCACGGTCGATCCGCGCAACCCATTGGCCTATGCCGCCCCGGCCCGCGAGGTGGCCCGACTGGAACAACGAGCCGAGATCGACCTGCTGAACCAGCTCAATGCCACGGCCACGGCACGTTTCCCGACGGACCAGGCTCTGCGGGCCCGCGTTCGCTCTTACGAATTGGCTTTTCGCATGCAGACTGCGGTGCCGGATGTGATGCGCTTCAGCGAGGAAAACGAGGCGACGCGCCGCCTTTACGGCCTGGACCAGGGGACGACGCAGCGTTTTGGCTCACTCTGCCTGGCGGCGCGCCGTCTGGTCGAGCGCGGGGTGCGCTTCGTGCAGGTCTACCACGGCGACGGCCAGGGAAGCCGCTGGGACGCTCATTCGGGGCTGCGTGCCAATCACAGCGGGCTGTGCGCGGAAGTGGACCAGCCAATCGCCGCCTTGCTGAAGGACCTCAAACGGCGCGGCTTGCTGGAAGAGACCATCGTCGTCTGGGGGACGGAGTTCGGCCGCACGCCGGGTTCGGAAGGTCAGGCGGGCCGCGATCATCATCCCTACGGCTTTTCGGTGTGGCTGGCGGGCGGGGGCATCAGGGGCGGCATCGCTCACGGTGCCACCGACGAACTGGGGTTTCACGCCGTCGAACAGCGCCATTATGTGACCGATATTCACGCCACCGTTCTGAACCAACTCGGCCTCGATCCGCGCCGCTTGCAGGTGCCCGGACGGCGCCGGTTAGAAATCGAATTGGGGCAGCCGATCCGCGAGATTATTTCATGATGTTCCATTACTCTTCGCTGATCACCAACCTTTGCCCCGGCCGAACATTCTCCCGAATCACCCGTCGTTTGGTCGCGGGAAAGAAAACCTCCACCTCATATGCCGCTGCCGCCGTTTTTCCCAATCCGAAATGAGCCTCGAGCGGCGACGATCGGCAATAGCCTGCGCCGGAATGAATGTGCCGATAGCCGATGAGCTTCTTCGCGCCCGCCATTTGAGTGTAGACGCGAACCTGGGCGCCGATGCCGTCCCGGCTGCTTTTGGTGCCAACCGGCTTGATCCGCAGCCAGTTCTTGTCGTTCGTGTTGTTGCGGTAGAGGACGACGTTGGAGTAGAAGTTCACCAGCAGCAGATCGAGGTCGCCGTCGTTGTCGAAGTCGGCGGCCGGGACGCAAACGCAATTCGCTTCGTGGTTGACCTTCCAGTCCTTGCTCGCTTCTTGCCAGTTCTTGCCGTCCGGGCGGAACCAGAGGGGATTGCCTCCCTTGGTGGTCGCCCAGCGGTTGCCGCTCAGGGCATCGACGCCGACATAGATATCCACCAGCCCGTCGTGATCGAGGTCTTCCAGAATCGCGTCGTGAGAGAGGGTCTTGGTGCGCAGGGTCATGGCCGGGTCCGGCGAAAAACGGCCTTTGCCGTCGTTCAGATAAAGGAGATTGGGCTCGACGGTCTTTTTCATCTGCAGAAGTTGGGCCTCGGTATAGTTGGCGCCGGAGAGCCAGGAATCGGTGGTGACGAGCAGGTCGAGCCGGCCGCGATTGTGGATGTCGCCGAGGACGCAGCCCACCGCGGATGCCCGGCGATCAAGCCCCGCTTCTTTAGTGATGTCCATGAACTTGCCGCCGCCCAGGTTCTTGAACAGGGCGCTCGATTGCGATTGGTAACAGGTGACGAACAGATCATCGAGCCCGTCGCCGTCAACGTCGCCGAAGGTGCAGCCGAGACAATGCCGGCCCGGCATGGCGAGCCCGGCTTGCTGCGTGATGTCGGTGAAGGTGCCGTCGCGGTTGTTGCGAAACAGGATGTTTTTGCCGACGGGGCTGGTGACGAAGAGATCGGGCCAACCGTCGCCATCGACGTCGGACCAGGCGCAAGAGCGGGCGGGGGCTTCGAGCAGAACGCCGGCCTTCTGGCTAACGTCGGTGAAGGTGCCGTCGCCGTTGCCGCGGTAGAGCCGGCTGGCGCCGCTTCGCAGCGACGTGATGTAGAGGTCGAGCTTGCCGTCGCGGTCGAAATCGGCCACGGCGGCTCCGGTGCCTTCTCCCGCGAAGGTTTCCAGGCCCGAACCCTTAGTGATATCGGCAAAACGCAGGTTGCCGAGGTTGCGGAAATAGCGGATGTGCGGCTTGCCGAACGTCGGCAGAATGATATCGAATTTGCCGTCGCCGTCGAAGTCCTCGACTGCCACGGCGTGCGGATTCGTGCCGCCGACCGCGGTATTTTTGGCGACGAAGAGTCCCGAGTCGGCTGTCACATCGGTGAACCGCGGCGTACTTTCCTGGGCCGGGATGAACGGAACGAGAGCGACCAACAGGATGAGGATCGGAAGGAAGCAGCGCATGAATACTCCTGGTTATGCTGAACGGGGAAAACGCGACTTTTTCTTGAATCACTTCAGCCGTTCGCGGGCCAGTTCCACCGCCGCCCGGAGCTTCTTTTGGAGCAGTGTCTTCGACGGCAGTTCGGTCAGGTAGGTCGCCACGCGGATACTGCTTTTGCCCAGTTGCAGCAACTCCACTTGCTCGTGTCCGGCGTACTCACAAAGGATCAGCCCTAGCGGTGGTTCCTCGCCTGGCTCTGTCTCGTGCTTTTCCAGCCAGCGCAGGTACAGCTCCATCTGCCCCTTGTCGGCGGCCTGGAATTTCGCCAGCTTGAGGTCGATGGCGACCAGCCGGCGGAGCTTCCGATGATAGAAGAGCAGATCGAGGTAGTAGTCTTCGCGGTCGATCACGATACGCTTCTGCCGGGCGACAAAGCTGAACCCGACGCCGAGTTCGAGCAGGAACGACTCCATCTCGCGTAGAATGGCGGTCTCGAGATCCTTTTCGCTCCAGGTGTCTTTCAGCCCGAGAAAGTCGAGTAAATACGGGTCGCGAAACACAAGATCTGGAGTGAGTTGCCCGGACGTTCGCAGCACCGCGAGTTCTTGTTTCGCCAGCTCGACCGGCTTCCTCGACAATGCGGTCCGTTCGAACAGCATGCCAGCGATTTTGTTGCGCAGTGTCCGAACACTCCAGCGCTCGAGACGACACATCTCGGCGTAGAAGTCGCGTTTGAGCTCATCCTTCAGCGGGATAATCTCGACGAAGTGGCTCCATCCCAATTGTTGGGACAGTGTCCCAACAATTTGCACTTCGGGGAACATCTCGGCCAGCTGCACCATCCTGGTCAGGTTGTCGTAGGTATAGCCTTTGCCGTAGTCAGCGGTCAATTCTTGGGACAGTGTCCCAAGAATCTGCTTACCATACTCTGCCCGTTGCTCCTTGAGAATGTCCTTGCGGATACGGTTGCCGACCTGCCAGTAGAGGAGCACCAGAGCCGAATTGACGGCCCGTGCGGCGACGTCGCGGGCCTGCTCGATCAAGGTACGGACGTCCGTCAGCAAGTCTACCGGCACGGCCAAAACGACCCGTTTCGCCGTGACGAGCTTCCGGGACTTCAGTTTCTTCTTGCTCATCGCGCACCTCACTTCGCTTTCTTGTTCGCTTCGGGCGGAGCCTTACCGTCCAGCCGCGGAACGTCGTTCGGATTGCCGTGGACCACGCCGCTTTCCTGGGTTTTCTTGTTCCTGCCCAGCACATGGAGAAGCCGCACCTCGTAGCCGATTTCGTTGTTGGCAGCTTGCACCCGGCCATGATAGATGATTGGTTGGAACTCGGCTTCTCCCTTCTTCAAGATTTCCTGGCTCTCCTTGGCGAACGGGGCGACATTGCTTCCCAGGTAGCCATAAACGGTGTAATGGGGTGAGTCGTTGGCATATTGGGCCAGGATCTTGCGGTCGGTCTCGGCGCCCCACTGGTGAAACCAGTTATTGACGTAAAAATCCTTCCAGGCCGGGTCCTGCCGAACGCGGACGATGAAGGCGGTGACGGTTTTTTCTGGATCGAGCTTGAGATCGTAGTAGACCTCGGGTTGCCGATCGATGGCCCGCACGCCGATCACCTGGACGCGCGGTCTGGCGCTCCAATCGACGGGCAAGTTCGTGTAGGTCGTGCCGAGCCGATAGCCATTCCACGGTGTCGGTTCCCGGCTGATGACGCGGTGTGTCAGGCCATTGTCATCGCGGATCAGCATCGTGAAGTCTTCGCGCCAGTAATAGGAGCGCCAGTTGCGGGTGAAGGAAAACTCTTCGACTTTCCCCTCCAGCTCGGCAAGGGGATAGTTGCGCTTGGGCGGCTGGAAAAGAAGAAGGGGAGAAAGGGAGAAGGAGAGAACGGGAGAAATCGGGCTCCTCTTCTCCCTTTCTCCCTTTTTCCCCTTCTTCTTCTCCGGGGCAGTGCCGTCGAGCTTCGGAATCTCGGCGGGGCTGCCGTGAAACACCTTGTAATCAAGGCTCTTCTTGTGCCGGCCCATCAGATGCAGGATGCGCACTTCATAGCCGACGTCGTTCTCGGCCCGCTGCACCCTGCCATGGTAGATGATGCCGCCGTACTCCGCCTCGTACTGTTTGATGAGTTCCTGTCCCTTCTTGTCGAACGGGGCGGCGATGCCGTTCAGGTAGCCGTAGACGGTGTAGTGCGGCGAGTCGTTGGCGAAATGGGCCAGCATCTTGCGGTCGGTTTCCGGGCTCCAATCGTGGAACCAGTTGCTGACATAGAAGTCCTTCCACTCCTCTCCCTGGCGAACGCGCAGGATGAACGCGGTGACGGTCTTTTCGGCGTCGAGCTTGCGATCGTAATAACCCACAGGAATGCGATCGATGCCGCGCACGCCGATAATCTTGACGCGCGGATTGGTCTTCCAGTCCACGGCCAACCCGGGGAAGGTGGTGCCGAGGCGAAGGTCCGTCCACGGCGTCGGCTCCCGGCTGATAACGCGGTGCTCACGCCCCTGGGCATCCTTGAGCAGGAAGGTGAAGTCTTCACGCCAGTAGTACGAACTCCAGTTGCGCGTGAACGAAAAGTCCTCGGCCTGGCCTTCGATTTCGACATAGGCAAGAGAGCGTTTGGCCTGCTGGGCAGACGCGCTTTCCAGCAACGAACCATAACCGAGGATGACGGCCAAAACGACAAGCCGAATACGACGTGTTGACATCACAATGTTCTCCCCAGGCCAGATAGAGATAGAAGATAGACTCTTGCACTCTCTGGCTAATAGAGTATCATGAAAGCCGGCATTCACCTAGAATTCGATCACGGAGGCCCTGCACATGATCTCCTTGGCGAACGGGCTTCACATCGGCGCTCGCAATCTCAAGCGGAGGCCGTCGCTTTCTGCTCTGGCCCTGCTGCTGGCCGCGACGTTTCCGGCCTCGGCGGTGGTCCCCGGAGAACAGGAGAAAGCCGCGATAATTGGCGAGCCGACGACTCTGCTGGTGCGGCCCGAAGCCATTCGCCTGTCGGGGCCGCGGGCCATGCAGCAGATCATTATCACGGGCCGCTATCGTGACGGCAGCGAGCGGGACCTGACTCCCTTCTGTATTTTGAGCGCGGAAAGTAATGACGTGGCGAGCATCGGTCCCGGAGGTTTCCTGCAACCCCGCATGGATGGCCGTACCATGCTGGTCGTCCAGACCGGAGCGCTCAAGACCCGCGTGCCGCTGGTTGTCGAGCATTGCGACGAGCCGCAGCCAGTCAGCTTTCGTCACCATTTCATTGCCGCCCTGAACGTCTCCGGATGCAACGCGGGCGCCTGTCACGGCGTGCCGAGTGGCCGGGGCGGTTTCAAGCTGAGCTTGCGCGGCTTTAACCCTGCCGCCGACTACTTGCAACTGACCCGCGAGGTGCTGGGCCGGCGCACCAATCGGCTGGATCCTGACGCCAGTTTGATTTACCTGAAGGGCCTGGGCCAGGTGCCGCACGAAGGGGGCCAGCGCTTCGGCGTCGATTCGGTCCCGGCCAATACCATGCTCACCTGGCTAAAGGAAGGCCTGCGCGATGATCCATCGACCCTGCCGGCTCTGAAGAAACTCGAGGTTTTCTCGGGTTCGGGCGTTCTTGTGGCACCGGCCCGGTGGCAGCAGCTTGCCGTCCTGGCCACGTTCGCCGACGGCAGCGTTCAGGATGTCACGCGTCTGACGGTCTTCAGCAGCAGCGACGAGGGCATCGCCACGGTCGATCGCCATGGCCTGGTCGAATTGCAGCAATCGGGGGAGGCCGCCATCCTCTGCCGCTATCTCGACAACATCCAGTGTGTCCGCTTGACGTATCTGGAGCCGCGCAAAGACTTCCACTGGCCCGATGCGCCGGCGCGCAATTACGTGGACCAGCACGTTTTCGCCAAGCTGAAGATGCTGAACATCGCGCCTTCGGAGTTGTGCAGCGATCAGGTTTTCTTGCGGCGGGCGTTTCTGGACCTTTGCGGTATTTTTCCGACGCGCGAAGAGGTCGAAAAGTTCCAGGCCGACAAGGCCTCCGACAAACGCGCTGTGCTGATCGACAAGCTGCTGGAGCGGCCAGAATACGCCGATTTCTGGGCGCACAAATGGCTGGACCTGCTCCGCAGCAACCGCAAGACCATCCAGATCCGGGGCAGCCATCTCTACCGCTTCTGGCTGCGAGGCCACTTCGAAAGCAACACGCGCTGGGACCAGGTGGTGCGCGAGATATTATCCGCCAGCGGCAGCACGTTCGCCAATCCGCCGGCCAACTATTTCCGCGGGACGTACAACAGCCGTTCGCCCGTCGCGGTGCGTGACCCGCACAGCCTGGCCGAGACCACCGCTCAGCTATTCTTCGGCATCCGCATGCAGTGTGCCCAGTGCCATAACCACCCGTACGAACGCTGGACGCAGGACGACTATCACCACCTGGCCGCCTGGTTTTCCCAGGTGAACGCCAAGTCCGACCCGCACAATCCTGGCATTCCGCCGACGCTCTATCCCTGGCAGCTGCGGGAGGACGCGATCATCATCTACCCGACCTTCACCGGCGAGGTCACGCAGCCGGGCACGGGCAAACAAATGGCTCCCAAAATCATGGGCATGGCCGCTCCCGTCATTCCACCGGGCAAGGAACGCCGTCAGGTGCTGGCCGAGCAGGCGACCTCGGCCGCGAATCCGTTTTTTGCCAGGGCCATGGTGAACCGCATCTGGTTTCAGTTGCTCGGCCGAGGCATCGTCGATCCGCCGGACGATTTTCGCGACTCCAACCCCTCGGCCAACGACGCGCTGCTTGACGCCCTGGCCAGGGACTTCATCGACCACAACTTCGACGTGAAGCACATCATCCGCACCATCGTGAATTCGCGAACGTATCAGCTCAGCACCCAGGCCAACGAGTGGAACAAGCACGATGACAAGTATTTCTCGCATGCCCTGGTCATGCGCAAGAGGCTGTCGGCCGAAGTGCTGCTCGACGCCATTTGCGCGGCGACCGAATTGCCGGAGCAGTTCGAGGGGATTCCGCCGGGAACTCGAGCCGTGCAACTTCCCGACGGCGAGATCATCTATACCGGCGGCCGCTACGCCGGTTGGGATCGCCATCCTTTCATGAAGGCGTTTGGCCAACCGGCCCGCGAGACGGTCTGCGACTGCGAACGGGAAGGCGACGTCTCGCTGGCCCGCGTGCTGGAGATGAAGAACGGCGCCTTTTTGCAAAAGAAGATTCGAGCGCCGGACAATCGTCTCGGCAAACTCCTGGCCCGCAAGTTGCCCAATGCAACCGTCCTGGATGAGCTGTTTCTGACAACCCTGTCGCGTCCGCCGCTGCCGCACGAGGCCCAGGCGGCGCTGGGGTTCGTGGAGCAGGCCGCCGACAAACGCGAGGCCTGGGAAGCGGTGTTCTGGGCGCTGTTCAATACCAACGAATTCGTGTTTCGATACTAGCCGCTTGCGGCTTAGCGCTCGCCGGACGCGATGTGAGCGCTATGCCTCAAGCGGTTTCAGGATGGAGGATTTTCCATGATTACCATGTTAGGCAGCAAACGGCGGCTCTGCGACGGCCTGACCCGCCGCGAAACTTTGAAAGCCGGGGCCCTGTCGGTTTTGGGCGGCGCTTTCAACTTGCCCAGCCTGCTTTGGGCCGAGGAAAACCGCGATGCCAATGCTCGACGGCCCAAGGCCAAGAGCGTCATTCTCTTGTACCTGCTGGGCGGAGCGCCTACCCAGGACATGTTCGACATGAAACCAAACGCGCCCGACAGGATCCGCGGCGAGTTCAGGCCCATCGCCAGCAACGTGCCCGGCATGGAAATCTGCGAAATGATGCCGCGCTCGGCGCATTGGATGCACCGGACGGCCCTGGTCCGCTCCGTGAACCACCGGGCGGGCTGCCACAACCCCCTCGCCAGTTACACGGGATTCGAGGCCCCGGTCTCGGACAACACCAGCACCAAGGATACCTATCCTCCGAGCATGGGCTCTGTTTGTGAATACCTGCGCCGGGAGCGCGACGACATGCCGGCCTACGTGTACCTGCCCAACTACGCCGGCGCCGGCAATGCCGGCGGCACCGTCCGCTATCCCGGGCCCTATGCCGGGTTTCTGGGCAAGCGCCACGATCCGCTTTTCTCCGAGTTCGACACCCGCAACATTCGCAACGTCGCCGGCATGAAAATGCTGGCCGGCGAGCCGTTTCTGTCGAGGAACACCAGACTCGCGGATGGGATCACGCTCGATGCGCTGCGAACGCGCGAGTCGCTGCTCGAACAGTTCAACCGCAACCAGCGCCGCCTGGATTCCGATCGTTCACTGGACGACCTCAACCGCCTGCAGCAGCGTGCCCTCAGCCTGCTAACGTCCAACAAGCTCCCGGCCGCGTTTGATCTGAGCACGGTGCCGGGTGAGCTGCGCGACCGCTACGACCGCACCCTGTTCGGTTCGAGCGCGCTCATTGGTCGGCGGTTGGTGGAGGCGGGAGTTCGTTTTGTGAACGTAACCTGGGACTTCCCCGGCGACAACTCCTGGGACACGCACGACAACAACTTCGGCTGGCTGCGCGGGGCCCTGCCTTCGCTGGACGCCACGTACAGCGCCCTGCTGGAGGACCTCGAAAACCGCGGCCTGCTGGATGAGACACTAGTGGTCATGATGAGCGACATGGGCCGGACGCCGCAGATCAACGCCGCCGCGGGCCGCGATCACTGGACGTTTTGCTACACGGTGGCGTTTGCCGGCGCGGGCATTCGCGGCGGTACGGTCTTCGGCGCTTCCGACAATCACGCCGCCTATGTGCGTGAGAGGCCGGTCAGCACCAGCGAAATCTGCGCCACGATTTACGAATGTCTCGGCATCGACCCCGAAATGCTGATTCGCGACCGCGGCGGCCGTCCCATGCCGGTGGCCCACGGTGGCAAGCCGATTCGGGAGATTCTGGCGTAGGGATAGCATTGCGCTGGGTCACAATATCGTTGCGCAGCCCCGGCAGCATTGCGCGTGCGCGCGTCATCAATTGTTCGGCGATAAGAGACGTCCCTATGAGCCCGGAACCTTTCATCGTCTATGAGCCGCCACAAGGAGGCCAAGCTATTCGTTCCGCTGGGCCAGTGGCAGCATGGGACCGAGTAGCGGAGTTCCTGAGAGCATGCACCGACGCTGACCCGGATCGCCCGAAATCGGTGACATTGACCCTCTACGAACCTTCGTCCGGTGACCCGACCGAATGGTACGACAAAGCATTGCAAGCCGCCGAGGCTCACTTCGGGCGGGGGGAACGGCGAGCTTGGCTGAACGGGGTGCAGGAAGATTTCTCGATCAAATCGCGCGAGTATTGCGTCGAATGGCGGTTGCTATCGCAGCAGGGGAGCTTAGCGAGGTCGTACCTAGCGGCAAGCGGACCATGGCCGCGGACGAAATACGGTCCGGTTGCGCTCACACTGTCGTATACATTCCGTTGGGTTGATCCTGATACGAGAGCGGCATTGCCAGGTCAGACGGCCGCGGCGCGGGCACACTCGATCCAAGCAACGTCTGATTTGATGCTCTGGATAGGTAAGCGATCGTCGGCCATTCTCGACGGGCGATTCCCGTTCGCGGTTCCGGACCATGCCTTTGTCGCCTATGTCGCGGTGGTCGCGCCCCTAGCGCCGGTGCCATTGCTGCCG
>Ga0182024_10021449_pt1 | contig 11726 bp, 8 predicted proteins | sample P32metaG_FD_120480 | JGI IMG/M metagenome (GOLD analysis project Ga0182024, IMG submission 120480) | Permafrost microbial communities from Stordalen Mire, Sweden - P3-2 metaG (Illumina Assembly) | ecosystem: Environmental > Terrestrial > Soil > Wetlands > Permafrost | place: Sweden: Stordalen... | reverse complement strand
TGAACAACGTCAGACAAGATCCCCGAACGCGGGCACGGCACGTCGCCTCGACGCCTTCAATCGGGTGCGCTTCGCGCCCGGCGAAGGCGCGACTGCGGATGCGGAGGAGTCGACGCTCCGTGAGCTCGAGCTGAGCTTCGTGGAATCGGAGCTCGTGCGCGTTCGAGAGCGTTCGGCGGAGGCGCCGAGCAACGCGGATGCGTTCATCGCGTGGTTCGAGGCGCTCGAGGAGAATGGACCGGGACAGCACGACCCAATCTTCGACTGGCTCGCGACCACAGCCTCGAAGGAGGAGATGATCTGGTTCTTGCGCCAGGAGGTCGCAGGGGAAGCGGGCTTCGACGATCTCGTCGCACTGACGCAGGTGAAGATGCCCCAGCGTGCGAAGCTCGAGCTCGCGCGCAACTACTGGGACGAGATGGGTCAGGGGCAAGCGTCCGCGATGCACGGCCCGATGCTCGCTCACCTTGCCCAGGAGCTCGGCCTCGGGACGGCACCGTCAGAGGTAGCCTGGGAAGCGCTGGCGCTCGCGAACCTGATGGTCGGGCTGGCGGTCCATCGGCGCCACGCGTTCCGCTCGGTCGGGGCGCTGGGAGCCATCGAGCTGACCGCGCCCTGGCGTGCGGCCAGGGTGAACGAAGGATTGAAGCGACTCGGGCTCGGCGGTGAGGCTCGGCGCTACTACGCGCTCCATGCGACGCTCGACGTGAAGCACTCGGCGGCGTGGAACCGCGAAGTCTTGCACCCGCTGGTCGCGGCAGACCCGACGCTCGCGCGGCCCATCGCCGAGGGTGCGCTCGCGCGACTCGAGGCCGGGCGCCGCTGCTTCGATCGCTACCGGGAACAATTCTCCTAGACCAACCCCCGCTTCACTCGATCGGCGATTGCTCTCGCCGTCAGCCCCGCCGGACGAGGCGGAACGCCAGCCCATCCCACAACGTGAACGGCGCCGTCCCGCCCACGGCGACCTCGAAGCCGTGCGCCCTTGCGAAGCCGGTCACGTCGCGAATGTCACGGCCGCGGTCGGCCCTGTAGGAGAGGTTCAGGATCACGAGCTGTCCGCCCGGATGCAGCACGCGGGCTGCCTCCTCGACGTGGGTCTCCGCGAGCGCGAGAGCCGATTGTACAAGGTACGGGAACACGTCGACCGCGAGGACCAGATGGAATGACCGCGCCGGAAACCCGGCGAGATCCTTGCCGGTCGCGGAAGACAGGCGCACGTTCGAGAGCCCCTCGCAGCGGACGCGTGCGCGTTTGAGCATCTCCGGAGAGACGTCGATTCCCGTGATCGACCGCAGGCGCGGCGCGAGCGCTACCTCCATGCGTCCGATGCCGCAGCCGAGGTCCAGCGCGTCACGATCGATTTCGAGCGCCCCCTCGACGTCGAGCCATTCGACGATCTCGCGCGTCGCGGCTTCGAGGATTGAGGCATCGCCCAGCGAGTAGAGGGCGACGCTGGCTTCCTCACTCTGGGTGACCGACCAGTCGAAGAGCCGGCGACAGAAGGCGATTCCTTCCTCTACGGTGGCGTTGACCGGAGGGCGATCCATCCCACTCCGAAGCATGGCAGCGACGCGCGCGGCCCCCTCCGGCTTCGACTCGAGGAGCTGCAGGATGCCTGACGCCGCAGAGAAAGCCCCAACGTGCGCGCGAACCAAGCGAGTGGCCGCCCGTGCGTCCTCGGTCTCGATGAGGAGCTCCATCAGCGCGATTGCCGTCGAGATGCTTCCGGAATCGCATCGCGAGAGAATGTCCCGGGCAGCTTCTTCGGCCCGTGTCACGCCAGCCATCCGAGCTGCTTCAGTCGACCGAGGTCCTCACGGGCGAGCCGTTCGCCGATGTCGTTGCGGTATCGCATGTTGGGCACGACCACCTTCCGCACCCGCGTCAGCGCCTCGCGTCTTGCCGCGTCGAGATCGTCGCCGGCTCCCGTGACGACCATCACGTACCCGATCTGTCCCGCCGTCACGAGCTCACCACCGACCTGTGCGACCTCGCCGTAATGCAGCGATGCCCGGTCGAAGTCGTCGAGTGGATAAAACGTAATCGGAGCGCCCTTGGAGAGGCGAGCGTAGCCGTCTGGATACGGAAAGGGCGGCACCGTGATGACGATACCGACCGCGTAGCCGCCACGCGTCGCGAGATCGCCGTCATCGCCGGCGGCGAGCCGCGCGAGGATGTCGCTCCACGGCTCGGTCTGAAGCGCGCTGAGGATGGCGAATCCGGGATAGCCAAAGCGGCACGTGAGCTCGAGCGGGAAAACCCCGCTCTCGTTCACCATGAGGTTCAAGTTCACGTAGCCGACATGGTGGGCCTCGCGAAAAAGAGGCTCGAGCCGGGCGAGCGTCGCATCGAACAGCCGTTCCGCGCCGCGGTACGTGACGACCGTCCCCATCTCCCCCGTGAGCTCGCCAAGATCACCGGGGAAGAACCGCTTGTGCTCCCAGTCGAGGTTCGCCGGGCGCAGGAAGCGGCGGCCATTGAAGTACGCCCCGACGCCGACCTCGATCCCGGTGACGTGCTCCATCAGGACCATCTCGGGGGTCTCGTCGAGCATCCAGAGCCGCTTCTGCGTGCGGAGAGACGCGAGCAGATCGCGTCCGTCGTCCATCACGCCGACGTAGGTTCGGGTCGAAGCGAAGCCCGCGCCGCTGAACTTAAGGACGTAGCGCGCAGGACGACGCTCGACGAACGCGATGGCTTCGTCCCAGCCGGAAACCTCGTACGACGGAGCGATCGAGAGCCCCGCTTCGCGAAAGGCCTTCTGACCGAACGCGCGGTCCAGCTCGAGGCGATCTCCGAGCGCGCTCCCGCCGACGACGCGGTGTCCGCTTCGGCGTAGCTCGTCCTGACGCGTTCCGGACCCCGTGCTCTCGAAGACAACGAGGCCGCGGGTCTCGGCAACCCATGCGAGGTCCGGCACGAGGCCCTGGCCGCGGGGAACGAGGCCGAGAAAGATGTCGGCGGAGTCCGGGTCGGATACATGGACGCGGACGTCGTCGCCGGAGGCGATGAGGCGCTGGTAGAGGTCACCGAGATCGCAGTGGGGGCCGATGCCGAGGACGCGCACGACAACCATCACCCCGGCGCGCGAAAGAACGTCGACAGCAACTTCTTCTGGAACGGCTCCACCGCTTTCTGGCGCATCCCCCGATAGACGAGATCCTCGGGTTGGTCGGCATCGCGCGCACCCGCAACATCCGGCAAACGCCATCCGTTGACCTTCACGCTCACCGGCTTCGTTGCGTCCGGCAGACGGAATACGCAGTCGAAGCTGAGCTCGAGCCCAACGAAGACTCCGCGCGGGTTCTGACTTGCCTGGACCGAGCCGCTCCACACGGCGCCGTACTCGATGAAGAGCGTGGGCAGCAGGAGTTGCGCGGGCAGCGGCGCGTCCGGATCGGCGACGGCCTCCCCGACGGTCAGCGCGAGGATCTCGGGGGGGAACACGTCGGCGAAGCGCTGGGTGATCGCAGCCGCAAGCGTCGCGAGGTCTCCCTTCTCTGCGGCGTCGTCGAAGTAGCGCGAGGGCAAAGACACGACGCCTCTGAACTGGGCGCTCTTTCCCACTGCGGCGTCGGCCCGCTCGAGGGTCTTCGAGTGCAGGCGATGAAAACGGATGTCGACCCGCGGCCCCTTGATCTCCGCCCAAGCGAGTAGCCGTTCGACGAACGGGATCGGTGCCGACTTCGCGGCCGCGTCTTGCTTGTAGTGATCGAGCGCCGCGACATAGACGCCGTGCTTCGCAAGAGACAGCTCCGTGTCGAGGTGGGCCGTTGGGCGGCGTCGCGAGAAGGCGTCGAGCGCCGCGAGCGTCCCGACCTTCTTCGCCTCGTCGAGCTCCGCGAGGAGCGCCGCCCTGAGCGCCGCGGTCGCCTCCTTCGCGACGGAAGGCTCCGGATGACCCTCGATGAACTGCCCGATGGCGTCGACCGTCCCAACCTTCACGGCCTCCGCCAGGAGAGCGCGCGGGAGGAGGACGGATGCCACTTCGGCGGCGTGGCGCGTTCCTTTTTCCACGTACGCGCGATACCCCGCGCTGTCGTTCGCAGTCACGACTTGCGCGAACATGGCGTCATCGCTCTTGGCGTTCCGGATCATCCACAGCGAGGCGCCGAGCAGCACGCCCGCGAGCGACGCAATCGCCCCCGCGAAGGTCGCCCACGGTGGCACGGTACGCACCATCGCGCTCGAGGACGTGAGCGGGTTTGCGTACCCCTGCAGCGGGTCGAGCGCAGCCAGCGCCTTGGGCCTGACGCTCTCGCGCGCCGCGCCCGCTTCGCCAATGGCCCCCTGGGCCCGGGTGATCTCCTCCCGCGCATTCTCGGCAGCCGCCGCGTCCGCCACGGGGAATGCAAACGACGTCCCACCGAAATCGAGGGTCAGACCCCTCACGTCGGGGCCGAGGACCCCCGCCAGCTCCTCGATCGGGTAGAGGCGCAACGTCGGCGTTCGCGCGTCGATCAAGCCGACCGGAAACACGTAGAGCCCTCTCTTGAACGGGCTCGCATTGTGCTCGGCCCGCACGGCGAGTGCGCGCAGAACGCCGAAGACCGTGAGCCCCGCGACGACGATCTCCGCGACGCACCACCCGGCCCCCTCCCGCGCCAGACCGCTCGCGAGGTCGCCGTATCCGACGATGAGGAGAACCGCGAGCATGACGGCAGACCCCGCGCTCGCCGCGAGCCAGAGAAACGGTGCGCGCGGTCGCGGTGTCACGCGCAGGATGGGCACCGGCTGCCCCGAGCCGTTCACCGACCCGACGAACCGCTCCTGCGCAGTTCGTGGAAGTCGGTAAAAGTCGACCGGGTCCATTCGCCCGAGTCTAGAGCGTCACGGCGAAGCCCGATAGGACACTCGTCCACGGCCCCTGGCCGCGCGCTCACCGGCGTTCGTCGGCGAGCTCGATCCGCCCGTAGGCATAGGTGAAGTCTCGGAGATACGCGCTAGTCGCGTCGAGGCCCTTGAAGCGCAGATGCTTCGCCTCTCCCGCCTCGGCGACTTCGGCGGCTTCGTAGCCGGTATCGACGTGCAAGAGGACGCGCACCGACGTCGCGGCGCCATCTGCGGTCGCGTCTTCCCCGGCCTGCGCGCGCCCAACGATGAGTCCACAGCGTGGCCTCGGAGTCTCGGTGGCGCACCCTGACGCCACGACAAGGGTCTCGTTTCCTACCGGGTGCCACGTGAATGCATGCACGAACGCGAACGGTGCGCTTCCCGCAGCGTCCGCGCTCTTCAGGCTCCAGGTCGCGCGCGCGAACGGCAGCCATGCGGCGGTGAGGTCGGCTGTTTTCATGCTCCGCTCCAGGGGCGGAGCGAGCTTCACGGGAAGGTCTACCCTCGCATCGTTCTCGGCGCCGGCGCAGCAGCGAAAACCCATCGACGGCGACTTCGTCGTCGGCGCACGCGCGAGCGAGTTGGCGCACCGCCCCGCGATCTCGCCCGCGAGCGCGTTGCCCCCTTTCAGGACGCCGAGGTCCTTGCGCCCGCCCCTTCCCCACGGCGGGTCGGTCCATTCCCAGGCCCCGCCATGTAGCTCGCGCACGCCGAAGCCGCTGACGCAGGATCCGAGCTCGCCCGAAGGTCGCCGCGCGGCGATCTCGGCGGAGGTCCCAAGGCCGCACGTGGCGGGGCGAAACGCATCCCCATCTTCGTAGGTCGTGTTCGCGGGCCCCTTGCACGCGCGCTCCCATTCGAGCTCGGTGCAAAGCCGTTTATTCTTGCTGGCGCAGAGCGCCGCTGCGTCGTCGCGCGTCACGTTCGTCGTCGCGATCGCGCCCGCTTCGTCGGGGAAGGGCAGGATGTCGACGTAGAACGGGCCGAGATCGAACCTCGTTCCCGGGAGCTCCTCCTCGGCCACCCTCGGCGTTTGGTCGACCGGGGTGCCGGCGAGAAGAACGCCACCTGGGACATAGACCATCCCTGGCCTCGTCGCGGGCACCAAGGGAGCGCTCGCGGAGGCCGCCGCGCCCCCGTGACTCAGTCCCTTCCCCGCGTTCGCATGCGACCGCCCTCCATTGCATGCAACGACAGCCCCCAGCCACGCGATCACCCCCGGCGCCGGGAGGGCGCGCTTCAGGATGCGGGTCCACTGCCCCCGCGAACGCGCCCGCGGAGCCATGCGTCAGTCCGCCTTCTCGGCGGCCTCTCGCAACCCTAGCTCCTTCATCTTGAGCTGGAGCCCCTTGCGCGAGATCTTGAGGAGGCGGGCCGCGTGCGTGACGTTGCCGTTCGTCTGCGACAACGCGCGACCGACGAGCTCACGCTCAAGGCGGCTCATCGCAACCTTCACGTGCTCCTTGAGCCCGCCGTCGCTCGCGAGAGCGGCCTGGAGCTCGGCGTCGGTGAGCGGGACCGTCGACACCGCGAGCGGCCCGCGGACCTCGGGAGGCAGATCCTGCGCGCGAAGCTTCTGCCCATCGCAGAAGAGCACCGCGCGCTCGATGACGTTCTCGAGCTCGCGGATGTTGCCAGGCCAGCTGTAGGACGCGAGCGCGTCGAGCGCCTCCGGCTCCAGGCCAGAGACGTGCTTCTTCAGTCGCTCGTTGAACTTGGTCAAAAAATGCTCCGCCAGCGCGGTGATGTCACCCGAGCGCTCCCGCAGCGCGGGCAAGCGGATCGGGACCACGTTGAGACGGTAGAAGAGATCCTCTCGGAAATTCCCGTTGGCGATGAGCTTCTTGAGATCGCGGTTGGTGGCCGCGACAAGGCGCACGTCGACGTGAATGGTCTTGATGCCGCCGACACGCTCGAACTCGCTCTCCTGGAGCGCGCGGAGCAGCTTCACTTGCATCTCGACCGGGATCTCGCCGATCTCGTCGAGGAAGAGCGTGCCGCCGTTGGCGAGCTCGAAGCGCCCGGGCTTGCTCGAAACCGCACCCGTGAACGCGCCCCGCTCGTACCCGAAGAGCTCACTCTCGATGAGCTCCTTCGGGATCGCCGCGCAGTTGACCTTGATGAACGGCTTGTCGTTCCGCGACGAGTGCGCGTGGAGGGCGCGTGCAACCAGTTCCTTGCCGGTTCCGCTCTCGCCCGTCAGCAGCACCGTCGTCGGCGTATCGGCAACCCTCTCGAGCACGGCGTACAAATCGAGGATCCCATTCGAGGTCCCGATGATGCCGAAGCGCGCCCCGGGCGCCACCTGACGCGCGCTCACCTCTTCGCCCGCGAGCTGCCGCGTCTTGAGCGCCTTGCCGACGATTTGCCGTACCTCGTCCTTGTCGAACGGCTTCGTCAGATAGTCGAACGCCCCCGTCTTCAGCGCTTCGACGGCCGTGTCGACCGTCCCGTGCGCGGTGATCATCACGACCGGAAGATCGGGATCGAGGCGCAACGCTTCGCGGAGGAGGGTCATGCCGTCGACCTTCGGCATCTTCAGATCGGTGATGACGAGGTCGATATGGTGGTCCCGAAGGGCCGCGAGGCCTTGCTCCCCATCCTCCGCGGTCATCACGTCGTAACCGTCCCGCGAGAGCTGCGCTGCAAGGATCTTCCGCAGGTTGGGCTCGTCATCGACGATGAGGACCTGCTTCTTCTCGGGGAGCATGTGGCGACGACTTTACAGCGACGCGCGATAGAGCGTCGCCAGATCGTCCCTCGTCACAGGTCGCGGGTTCGAGCGGTGGCACGCGTCCTCGAACGCCTTGTCGGCGAGCTTGGAGATGTCCGCCTCGGTGACACCCTCCTCGCGGAGCCCGCTCGGCAGCTTCAAGCGGCCTCGCAACGCGACGATCGCGTCCGCGAGGTCGCCCGTGGCTCCGAGGGCGCGGAGCAGATGATCGCGCTTCTCCGCGCCGATGATGTCGGCGTTCCAGCGCACCACCGCCGGCAGGCAGAGCGCATTCGCGAGCCCATGGTGAAGCCCCTTCTCGCTCGACAGCGGGTGGGCGAGCGAGTGGCACGCGCCGAGCCCCTTCTGAAACGCAACGGCCCCCATCATCGCCGCCTTCATCATTCCGCCACGCGCTTCGAGGTCGCTGCCGGTCTCCACGGCGCGCGCCAGGTACCTGGCGCATAGCTCCAGCCCGCCGAGCGCGATGGCATCCGCCATCGGGTGATCGCCAAGCGAGACGTACGCCTCGAGGCAGTGCGTCAGGGCATCGAACCCGGTGGCCGCTGTGACGCGCGCCGGGAGGGACGTGGTCAGATCCGGGTCGAGCAGGGCGGCGCGCGCGAGCAGGTAGGGGCTGAAGATGACGGTCTTCCGCCCGGTCGCGGCCAGCGTGACCACACCGGATCGCCCGACCTCGCTGCCGGTTCCTGCCGTGGTGGGGATCGCGATGATCGGAGGAACGCTCGAGGTGACGAAGCGGTCGCCTCCGGTCGCGTCGTCGTAGTCGACGAGCGGGCGGTCGTGCGTCGCCTTGAGCGCGATAAGCTTCCCGGTATCGAGCGGGGCGCCGCCACCGACCGTGACGATGAGGTCCGCCTTGGCCTCCTTGTAGGCGCGCACGCCGTCCAACACGTTCTTCTCCACCGGATTCGGGTCCACGGCGTCGAACACGGCGTGTGGGAGATTCTCGGCCTCGAGCCGCGCGACGATCTTGGCGACGATCCCGGCTCGCGTGACCCCCGGGTCGGCGACGATGAGCGCGCGCGTTCCGCCTGCGCGGCGAATCTGCTCGGGGAGGGCGCCGAGTGCCCCCGCGCCGAAGACGATGGTGGTCGGGAAGGCCCAAGTGACGGTTGACATGGGGCGCATGGTAGTGCGCCGCAGCAAGGTCGCGCTAGCGTCCGCGTCACGCTTCGACACGCGCGCCACACTCGAAGTGCACCGGCAGCAGCCGAGCGCGCAACATCGGGGATCGGCTCGACCTTCTTTTCGCGGGCAGACCGCGCCCCTCGCGACGCCTGGTCCGGGGCTTGCGTTGGTGAGGGAGAACGCTCCGTCATTCGCGGCGGAGAGAAGGAGAAGTGTCATGAAATACGGTCTCGCATGGTTCCTCGGCGTCCCCCCCGTCCTGATCGCTGGCTGGTTCTTGCTCAACCACTGCTGAGGCGCCTGACCGCCTCGTCCGCTCGGAGCCCGACCATGAAGCACTGGAACCCCACTCTCCTCCTCTCACTCCTCGTGCCGTCCACGCTGGCGGGCGTCGGTTGTGAACGACGCGACGCCGCCTCCACGGCGCAGACGACGTCGACCCCGCCACTCACGAACCGGGTGGACAATACGGCCGTCAACGCGCGAGATGTCAGTGGCGCGCCCACGCCGATGGACCAGGGCGAGGGCCGCGCAGATCTCGAGACGACGCAGCACATCCGCCAGGCGCTCATGGCCGATGACTCGCTGTCGCTCGACGCGAAGAATATCAAGGTCATCACGAAGAACGGCACCGTCACGCTCCGCGGTCCCGTGAAATCCCGGGAAGAACGCGCGAGCGTCGAAGCGAAGGCGTGGCACGTCGCGGGCCTTAACGACATCGACGATCGTCTGGATATCGAATCGACGAAGTAACCCTCGCGCGGACAGCTCGGGCGGGAGTGGCTCACACGGCTTCGAAGTACCGCTTCAGCTCCCAATCCGACACTGCGCGCTCGTGCTGTCGCACTTCCCAGTCGCGGGTGCGTACGTAGTGATCGACGAAGCCCTCTCCGAGAATCGCGCGCGCCGTGGAGCTCGCCGCGAGCAAGGCGTTGGCGTCCTTGAGCGTACGCGGCAACGGCGCAAACCCCGAGCCCCCCCCCGACGCGTCGCCCGAGGCTGCGGGCGGCGGTGCGACCTGATTTTCGATTCCCCATAGCCCTGCCGCGAGGCACGTCGCGATGGCAATGTACGGGTTGATATCCGCTGCCGTTTGCCGGTACTCGAGCCGCGTTGCCCATGGGCCACCCGCAATCGCACGAATCGCGCACGTGCGGTTCTCGTGTCCCCAAGATGCGGTGAGCGGGGCCCAGACGCCCGGAACGTAACGCTTGTAGCTGTTGATGGTGGGCGAATAGAGCGCGGTGAGCTCGGGCATGAGCGCGACTTGCCCGCCCAGATAGTGCCGCGCGAGCGCGCTGAGCTTGTCCGGGGCCGCTCCGTCGTGGAAGAGAGGCGTGTCGGTGTCTGCCTCCTTGTGACAGAGGGATTGATGCAAGTGCCCACTCGAGCCCGGCAAGCTCGCGTTCCACTTCGCCATGAACGTGACGGAGAGCCCACGGCGCGCGCAGAGCTGCTTCATCGCAGACTTGAAGAGCGCGGCCTTGTCGGCCATTCGCAAAGCCTCGTCGTAGCGAATGGCGACCTCGTAAACCCCTGGCCCTGTCTCGGTGTGAAGCGCCTCGATCGGGATATCGAACGCGGCCATCTCGTCGAGGATCGCGTGGCAGAGCTCGCTGTTCTGCCCCTCGCGCACCCACGAATAACCGAACATGCCGGGGCTCAGCGGCTCGAGATCCCGAAAGCCTTTCGCCTCGAGTGACGCGGACGACTCTTTGAAGATGAAGAACTCGAACTCGACCGCGAACTTCGCCGTGTACCCCATCGCCCGAGCGCGCGCGGTGACGGTCTTCAGCAAGGAACGCGGGCAGGCGGGATGGGGCGAGCCGTCCGGCTGCACGAAGTCGAGGAGCAGCGCGGCCGTGCCGGGCTCCCAGGGGAGCGAGCGGAACGTCGTCGCATCGATGCGCGCATGCGTGTCGGGATAACCGGTCGACCAGCCGGTGACCTTGGCATTGTCATAGAGCACGTCGGCGATGTCCCACCCGAAGATGACGTCGCAAAAGCCCATCCCCTCCTCGAGGACCGACCAGAACTTGTCGGGTGAAACGTACTTGCCGCGCAAGACACCGTCGATGTCGAAGCCGCCAATCTTGATCTTGGTGAGGTTCCTCTCGGCAAAGGCAGCGCGCAGGGCTTTGGCATCCATGACGCCCAGGCTACCTCCATTCGCCCGCCTCTCGCGCGGAGCGCGGAGTCAGGGCACGCAGGTCGACTGGCCCGCACCGGTGACGCTGATGGGCGCCGAGCCCAGGGAGACGGCTTGCTTGGGGGTCGCGAGCGCGTAGCGGAAGAGCAGCGTCCCCTCGAAGACGTAGAAAGCTCCGCCGTAGTAGGCGAGCGCCTGATCGGAGACCGGGGCGGAGTTCACCTCGTACGAGGCGAGGCTCTTTGCCGACGTAGGGTCGAGCTGGACGAGCGTGCGCGGATCCTCGTCGATGAGGAGATAGAGCTTTCCGTCACCATCGGTCGTCATGTCGCCGATCGACGCCGCGAGCTTGGCAGTGCCGACCGGCGTGACGGCTCCGGAGGTCGCGTCGAATGTGGCGAGGAGCTCGGAGGTCTGGCCGAGGAGGTAGAGTGGATCGTCGTCGCTCGCGGTCGTACCGAGGAACGCCAGCGCGAAGTCCGGGAATCGCGTCGCATCCGGGGTCCACGTCGTGACCTCGGCGCACTGCGCATCGGTGGTGCTGACGCGATAGAGCTTTCCGTCCGAGACCACCCACGCGATGCCGTGTCGGTCGACCGTCATGTGGCTCGGGGCGCGGGTGCAGGCGATGGTCCCGATCTTCGTGAACGCCAGCGTCGGTGGGTAGAAGCGATAGAGCTCCGCGTTCGGGCCGGTGAGGTAGACGAGCTTCGCGGACGCGGGGCAGTCGACCTTGCTCGCGGCCTGCCAGTTCCACGGCGCAGGAGTCGTGCCGCCACCGCTGCCACGAGCACCCGTCCCACCGGGTGACGAGCCGGGCTCATTCCGACCTTCCGCGTCGTAGTCGATCGCTGCATCGCCCCAGTCAAAGGTGGG